>Ga0214472_10009727_pt1 | contig 10022 bp, 7 predicted proteins | sample RVTome_6_FD_207662 | JGI IMG/M metagenome (GOLD analysis project Ga0214472, IMG submission 207662) | Soil microbial communities from uranium-contaminated site in the Upper Colorado River Basin, Wyoming, United States - RVT140D175 | ecosystem: Environmental > Terrestrial > Soil > Contaminated >...
ACGTCTTTCCCGACGAGAACCGCGCGGTCCACCGCTGGCGGCACGCGGCGAGCGACGCGTCGCTGTTCAGGCCCCTTCCTTGCCTTGAGTGCGGCCATTCGAACCCGTGCGACGTGGCGTTCTGCGGGTCGTGTGGGGCGCCTTACCTGGCCGCCTATGCCAGGGGCAAGTGGCTCGGCTCTGCTCTGGTCCGTCGGCTCGTGGCGTCGTGGGCGGCCGCGGTAGTGTCGCTGCTCGGGCTGCCGCTGACAGTCAGCGCAATCGAGGACGTCTATCTCGTCGTCCTGCTGTGCTCCGTGCAGGTCGGGGTCGTGATACATCTGCTCTGGCGCGCGTTCTTAAGCAAGGAGGCGAATTGAAGCGGCTCGACAGGTACGTGCTCAAGGAGATGTTCACGCCGATGCTCGTGGGCACGGTCGTCATCGCTCTCCTGTTCATGGCCAACGAGTTCATCGCGATCTTTAAGAACTTCGAAGTCACTCGGCTACCGTTCGAGGCCATCGTGCAGATGGTCCTCTACCGAATGCCCTATTGGCTGAGCCTGACGCTCCCCTCTGGGACCGCGATCGGCGTCGCGCTCGCGGTCTCGCGCCTCGCGCGAGAGAGCGAGATCACCGCTATGCGCGCCGCTGGTGTGCCGATCCGCCGGATATTCCTCCCTATTATTTTGGTCGGACTGATCGTGTCGGTCGCGAACTTCCTCATCGTTGAGAAGCTCATTCCCCCTTCGATGAAGGCGTACCGCAACGTGACGAGCCGTTCGAGCGTGCTCGCCTCGGCGCCGGCGTTCAAGTCGAACGTCATGCTCCAGCTCGACCGGTACACCGCGAACTTCGGCACGATCCAGCGCACTGCCGAGGGGACGGTGCTGCTGAAGGACATCGCCATCTTCGAGCGTCCAAAGTCCGGGGAGGTCTGGCTCTATATCGCCGGCGAAGGAGTGTACGACGACGGGGTCTGGACGATCGCCGACGCGTTCATGTATCAAATGAGCGGCACGGACCTCATCGCGAGCCAGGGCCAGGACATGGTCATCAACGAGCGGATCAGGGTCGGCGACCTCTTCATGCAGCCGACCCCCGACGAAGCGACGATCGCCGCCCTCCAGCAAGCGATCAAGCAGGGCAAGGCCGCGAAGACCGACACGACGATCCTTGAGATCGCGTACCACGTCAAGTTCTCTCTCCCGGCATCCTGCCTCGTGTTCGCCCTCGCGGCGGCCGCGTTCGCCGTCACGATGATGCGCAGCGGCCCGTTCGTCGGGCTCATCGTGAGCATGGGGCTGGTCATGCTCTTTTACAACGTCCACATCGTCAGCACGGAGATCATCGGTCGAAACGGCTGGCTCTCGCCAATGCTCGCGGCGTGGCTGCCGGACGTCGTCTACGCGCTCGTGGCAGTCATCCTGATCTGGAGGGCTGAGTGAGGGGCCGCGCCCTCCTGGCCGTTCTCGCGCTCTCTGCGGTCGTCAAGGCCCAGACGCAGGGCAACCAGCTCCCACCACCAGACCCTCAAAAGAGAACGCCCGTCACACTGATCCATGCGGACCACATTCACTCGCCCAACCCTGAAGAGCTCCTCTCGGTGTCCGGCAACGTACACATCCAGTACAAGGGCTACGACATCTACGCAGACAGGGTCGAGAGCGTCCGGAAGACCGACGTCTTCCGGCTCGAGGGCAACGGGCGCCTGGTCGGCGAGAACTCCGAGATCTTTGGCGAGGTCGTCGTCGTTGACTTTCGCAACGACACGTTCACGTTCGAGGACGGCCGCGCGCGGCTCTCACCAGAGATACTCAAGGGCCAGGCGAAGGAAGACGTGTTCGTGTCAGGCGGGTCCGGCACAGGTACGCAGAGCGCCTTCACGATCAAGAAGGGCATGTTCACGACGTGCGACAAGCCGGTCCCGCACTCCAAGTTCGTCATCGAATCGAGCCTGATCAAGCCGGGCAAGTACGCCGCGCTCAAGAACGCGCGGCTCGAGGTCCTCGGGCACACGATCTTCGGAATCCCCTACCTCGTGCTTCCCCTCGTCGAGAACGGGACTCGGTACCTTCCCGACTTTGGCCAGAGCCCGGACGAAGGCCAGTACGTCAAGACGCGCATCAGCACGCCGCTGCGGGGCGACGACTACTTCGACACGCGCGTTGACTACATGACGCGGCTTGGTCCGGCGCTGGGGCTCGACTACCACTACGACAACTCGCTCATTGACGGCCGGTTCGAGTTCTACACGGTGCTCGGTGAGAACAAGTCCAGCATGCTCAAGTCCGCACACAAGCACGAGATCGGGCCCGGCACGTTCAATTTCGACGCGACCTACCAGCAACAGAACTACCTCACAGCGCCACAGTCCACGCTCCTCAACACCCGCGCACAGTACGTTTTGCCCTGGACGCAAGGGAACACGAGGCTCTCCTGGTACCGCGTGACCAACGACCGCACGACCTTCAGCTCTGCCTCACAGTCGTACGCGCTGAGCGACTCGCACTCGTGGACCCGCAAGTTCTCGACCCAGCTGGATTTGAACCTCTCGCAAACAGCGAGCACATCAACCTCGAGCAGCACGCAGTCGGACCGGTTCGACCTCCGGTTCACCGGTCGCTCGGACTTCGAAATGTTCACCGCGGACCTGCTCTACCAGCGCAGCATCCCAATCGGGAACACGGCGAACTTCTTCAGCGCGACCGATCGCACGCCGATGCTCATCCTACGGACCGACGGGTCGCGCCTGCTCGGGCGGAACACGGGAAGGCTCTGGCCGTTCCGCTCGGAGTTCTCCGTTGGCGAGCTGGCAGACCCGGCCTCAGGCGGCTCCATTACGCGCTTTGACTTCACGTCGGCCCTGGCGAGGACGGAGACCAAGGGCAACAGCTCGCTGCGCTGGTCAGGCGGGTTCAAGCAGGGGATCTACAGCGACGACACGGCGCAGTACGTGCTCGACTACAGCCTTGGCTGGCAGTACCGCTTCACGCGGCGCTCGAGCGTGGACATCGGCTACCGCAACCACCGTGCCTTTGGGTTCACGCCGCTCTCGATGGATCGCACGGGCCGCAACGACGCGCTCTCCTTCGACCTCAAGTGGCAAGCGTTGAAGGACCTGCTCTTGACCGCCCGAACCGGCTATGACGTGCTGCAGGCGGACCGGGGCAACGTCCCGTGGCAGCAGCTGTGGTTCCAGACTGCGTACATACCGTCCAAGGAGTTCCAGCTCAAGACGTCGAGCACGTACGACACGTTCAGCCAGGTCTGGAGCAACATGCGGCTCGACGCGAGCTACGTGGACGGCGACTTCCATGTCGGCATCGGGACGCGGTTCGACGGCCGTCGTTCGACGTGGGCCACGACGAGCGTCTTTATCCAGGGCCTCCGCATAGGACGCACGACGTTTGGGACGGCGCTGGACTACAACGGCTTCACCGGCCGCTTCGACGCCCAGCACTACAGCATCATCTACGACCTGCACGAAGCCGAGGCCGTGCTCGATATCATCGAGAACAACATCGGGTTCCGCTCGGGGCGACAGATCGCCCTCTTCATCCGCCTCAAGGCGTTCCCGACCCGCTCGCCGTTCGGCAGCGGAACGCGCGGCCAGGCAGTCGGCGGCGGCACGGGCTTCGGCAACTAGGAGCTCGCGCTGTTGTAAGAGCGCAGGGCCCGAATCCAGAACAGGCGGGACGCGACGATGGCGACGGCGGCCCACGCAAACCCGAGCACGACCATCCACGGGTCGAACCCGCGAACGATCTGCCTGGCCGGGATCGTTGCCATGAACGCCAGAGGGACGTAGTAGACGAGCACTCGCTGGATGCCAGCACTAAAGATGTCCACCGGATACCGCGAGATGTCCAGCGCAGTCTCGCTGAGCACCCAGAGGTTGTCAACCCGCACGAACCAGACGCTCAGCGTCATCATCGTGATGCTGAGGCTGTAGAACATCACCAGCGCGCACAGGAAGAGCGCGAAGTACGCGCCCCACTGCATGGCGCTGACCGACTGGCCGTACTGGCCCAGCCCGTACCACAGCATCAGGGCACCGGCGATGAACGATCCGATCTGGTCGAAGTTGAACCGCCGCGTGGACGCCCAAAACTGCGAGTCCAAAGGCTTGGTCAGCACAAAGTCCAGCGTGCCCTTCCGCACCATCTCCGGGATCTCCATCAGCGACCGGAAGAACAGCCCGTGCACGGCCGAGAGCAGGAACGTCGTCGCGCCGAGGATGAACCCCTCACCGCGGCCCCAGCCCGCGATGCTGTCCGTGTTCCGGTAGATCACGAGCAGGACCATCAGGAACCACCCGACCCACACCATGTTCTGGAGGATCTTCGCGATGAAGTTGGCGCGGAACTCGAGCTCACGCACGAGCGAGCTTGTCAGGAAGACCTTGTAGATCCGCCAGATCCGTGCCACGCGCACAGCGTACCGCCGGCGGTTCTATAATCTGGGCATGCTCGGTGTGCTCTGGACGGCGCTGTTCTCGCTGCTGTCGGCGTTCGCCGGGGCAGCGCTCTTGAGCAAGTGGGCCGCGCACTTGGACCCCGCTGAGCGCGCCGGGCTCTCTGGCCTCGTCGGGCTGGGCGCGGCTGGCCTGCTCACCCTCCTGATCGGTCTGTTGCCGAACGGGCTCGGTTTCGCGCTCTACGTCGTGCTCGCCGTTTTCGTCGTACTTGCGGTGCTCTCTGTTCGAGGCGGATTCCTGCATGGCTTGCGGCCACGCACGCAGGGCGTTTACGACGTCCTCGCCTTCGCGGCCCTCGCGATCATCGGCCTGCTCGCGCTCGTCGCCGTCCTCGCCCCGAGCCTGAGCACCGACTGGGACTCGATCGCCTACCACCTCGCCGTCCCGAAGCTCTGGCTCGCAACGGGCCAGGTCACGTTCATCCAAGGCATCCATCACTCGAACTTTCCCTCGACGATGGAAATGCTGTTCATGTGGGGGCTCGAGTGGGGCGGGCAGAGCGGCGCAAAGGCGTTCTCGCTCATGGTCTATCTCTTCGGCTGCCTCGCGCTCTTTGGCCTTGCGCGCCGCTGGTACGGGCGGAGCGCGGGATGGTGGGCCGCGATCGGCTTTGCCGGGATCCCCGTCGTCGCGTGGGAGAGCGGCACGGCCTACATTGACGTCGCGCACGGGCTCTTCGCGGCGCTCGGCACAATCTACGCTGCGGAGGCGTTCGCAAAGGAGTCGGAGCAGAAGAGCGCGCTGGTCCTCTCGGGTATCTGCCTTGGCTTCGCGCTCGGTACAAAGTACACGGGGCTGCAGGCGCTCGTCGCTGTCGCCGTCGTCGTCGGGCTTGCCGGACTCCTCCAAAAGGACTTCAAGTTCGCTGTGCGGGCCAAGCTCACGATCGCAGTGATCGCGCTCCTGATCGCGTGCCCTTGGTATATCAAGACCGCCATCCACACGGGCAACCCCGTGTACCCGTTCTTCTACAGCGTTCTGGGTGGAAGCGACTGGAACGAGTGGCGCGCGGCGATCTACAAGAACGAACAGCAGAGCTTCGGCGTCGGGACTAGCCCGACGGACATCGGCCACGCCGTGCTCGGGCTCGCCTACCAGCCGGGCCGCTACACGAACCCAGGGCAGTCCACCGGCGGCGGTTTCCCGACCGGCGCGATCGGGTTCGCCTGCCTGCTCGCGGGCGTGTGCGCCGCGACGTGCGGCCGCATGAGGAGGGAAGAGCGGCTGGTCCTCGCTGTCGTCGGGCTCGGGTTTCTCATGTGGTTCTTCTTGTCGCAACAGAGCCGTTATTTGACGATGCTCGCGATCCCGCTCGCAGTCTTGGGCGCGGGCCAGGTCTCGCGCGTAAAGTGGGGCCCCGTCGTCGCAGCCGCGTTCGTCCTGCAGGCCGCCGCGACCTCGTGGATCGTCTATCGGTTCCAAGGCCAAGTCCAGCTCGACGTCGTGACCGGCAAAATGACCGCCGAGCAGTACCTCGCGGGCTACCTGCCCTTCTACCGAGCCGCCGAGAGGATCAACAGCCTCCCCGGTGGAAGCAAGGTCGCGCTCTACGACGAAGTGTTCGGCTTCTATCTCGACACGCCGTACTTCTGGGCCAACCCTGGGCACTCGATGTTGATTCCGTACGAGACCATTCAGGACGGCGCGGCCTATGCGGACGATATGGCGCGGCTCGGGTTCACGCACGTCTACGTCGGCGCTCCCTATGCGGACCAGCGGTTCTTGGGGGCCCTGACCGACCAGCCATACACAGAAGCGGAGAAGCAAGAGATGGCCGGCAACCTCGACCTAAAGTGGAAGTCCCTCGTCGCCGACGCTGTCCAGAAGGGCCGACTCCAAGAAGCAGAGCGGTTTTCAGGCGGGTCCTTGTACGTCCTGCGATAGAATCCGTAAGTGAAGTACCGGCAGCTCGGCAAGTACGGCGTCAAGGTCAGCGAGGTCGCCCTCGGCGGTTGGTTGACCCATGGGCGGTCCATAGACGACGACACGACTTCGGCGATCGTCCACCGCGCGTTCGAACTCGGCATCAACTTCTTCGACACCGCCGACGTTTACAACCGAGGCGAGGCGGAGAAGGCTCTGGCGAAGTCCATCAAGGGAATGCGGCGGGAGAGCCTCTTCGTTTCCACGAAGTGCTTCTTCCCGATGAGCGACGAGCCGAACGACTCGGGCCTGAGCCGAAAGCACATCACCGAGAGCGTCCACGCCTCGCTCAAGCGGCTCAACACCGACTACGTGGACCTGATGCAGTGCCACCGAAACGATCCGAGCGTGCCGATCGAGGAGACCGTGCGCGCGATGGACGACCTCATCCGCCAGGGCAAGGTGCTCTATTGGGGCGTCAGCGAGTGGCCGGCGGAGCGGATCGCAGAGGCGTGCAACACGGCGAAAGAGCTGAACTGCTGCCTGCCCGTCTCAAACCAGCCCGTCTACAACATGCTCAACCGCTACATAGAAAAGGACGTGCTCCCGACGAGCGTGAGCCTCGGCCTCGGCCAGATCGTGTTCTCGCCGCTCGCCCAGGGCGTCCTGACGGGAAAGTACAAGCCCGGCCAGCCGTTTCCCAAGGGCTCGCGCGGCGCAGACGAGAAGTCGAACATGTTCATGGGCAACGTCCTCACTGACGAGACCCTGCAGAGGGTCCAGGGCCTCGCGGCGCTGGTGGAGAAGCACGGCTGCACGACCGGGCAGTTCGCCCTCGCCTGGTGCCTGCGGCAGCCGGGGGTGAGCAGCGTCATCGTCGGCGCGACGAGGGTCGCGCAGATCGAGGAGAACGCCGCCGCCTCCGGCCTGGAGGTCCCTCAACAAGCGTGGCTAGAGGCCGATGCGATCCTTGGCCCGCAGTCCTGAAGTTGAACCTGTTTCAGCGGTATAACACCCCCCAGGAACCCGTGCCAAAGCCCGACGAACGCAAGTCCGCCCGCGCCCCGCTCCGCCAGGACGTGAGCGACCGCGTCGCCGATTCTCGCGGCGCCGGAGAGACCGAGTTCGAGAAGCCCAGGGGGGTCAAGTGGGTCGAGATCAAGTCTGGGCTGACCAGGGCGTTCGTCTACGACCTGCCAGAGCCCGTCACCGACTCGCGGCTCGAAGTCCTTTCAAAGGTCCGAAGCGCCGGCGTCAGCATTGACTTCGTCAAGTTCGGCCAGGGAGCCATGTCGTTCGTCGCCGCAGAGGCGGACCAGCCGGCGCTGGAAGCGGCCCTCAAGGGCACGAGCGCAGAAGTCGAAGGGGGCTGCTGCGTCGTCATCGTCCACGCGGTCAACATGCAGGACGAAGAGGGCCTCGTCGCAAAGATCGTCAGCGAAGTCATCGCAAGCGGCGAGGGCGTGGATCACATCGGAGACATGCACGACCGAGTGCTGCTCGTCGCCAGCCAAAAGACTGGAGAGCGGCTGGTCAAGAAGCTCGAGAAGACGTTCGGAAAAGAGGGGAGCGAGTGAAGGTCAAAGTCATGAAGTTCGGCGGCACGAGCGTGCGCTCGCCCGAGGCGCGCATGAGGGCCGCCCTGCGCGTGATCTCGGCCAAAGAGCAGGGGTTCTTCCCGGTCGTCGTCGTCAGCGCGATCGGCCGCACCGGCGAGCCCTACGCCACCGACACCCTGATCGGGATGCTCAACGACATTGACCCGAACGTCCGGCCCGACCAGCGCGAGATGGACCTCCTCATGGCGTGCGGCGAAATCCTCTCGTCGGTCATCTTCGCGCACACCCTCAAGACACTCGGCCACACTTCGATGTCCATGCGCGGCGGCCAGGCCGGGATCAGGACCGACGGGGTGTACGGCAACGCGCGAATCCTCGGCGTCAACCCGCTCGGCCTCTTCGAGGTCATTAAGCGCGGCCACATCCCGGTCGTCTGCGGATTCCAGGGCGTCTGGACGCAGGGAGGGCTGCCGGGCGCTGAGCTCACGACCCTCGGCCGCGGCGGCTCGGACACGACCGCCTCCGCCGTCGGAGCGGCCCTCGGGGCCGCCGCGGTCGAGATCTACACCGACGTGGACGGCATCAAGACCGCCGACCCAGACTTCGTTCCAGACGCCCCGACGCTGTCACGCGTGACCTACGACGAGGTCGCGGAGCTTGCCTATCTCGGCGCGAGGGTCGTTCACCCGCGCGCGGCGGAGATCGCGATGCGCTACAACGTGCCGCTCTGGGTCAAGAACACCTTTACCGACCACCCGGGCACGGAGGTCGTGCCCCGCGAGAGCTTTCCGGGCCGGCGCGTGACCGGCGTCTCGCACACAGGCAAGCTCGTCCACGTCCAGTTCGACCTCGACGCGGTCAAGGTCGCGCACAAGACGCAGTTCCAGGCGAGGGTCTATGAGATGCTCGCGAAGGAAGGCACGAACCTCCACATGATAGACCTCAGCCCTGGCAGCATCGGGTTCGCCGTGCCGCGCTCGCAGTTCCCAGCTATGGAGGACCTCTTCGACGGCCTCGTTGTTCCGATCACGGAGGGCGGCAGCAGCCTCTACGTCGTCCAGCGCCGCGACAAGCCGACGCGCGCGGCCGAGACGCAGACCAGGCTGCTCCAGTCCCTCGGCGACCCGGTCGCCGTGCCCTACGTCGTCACCGAGGGCACGACGATGGTCTCGCTCGTCGGCCATGAGTACATGCAGCAGCCGGGCGTGTTCCAAGACGTCCTCGCTATCCTGCACTCGAACCGCGTCCCGGTCACGCAGGTCAGCGACAGCGACTTCTCGCTGAGCTGCCTCGTGCCAGAGTCGGAGCTTCGCACGGCGGTCGTGTCGCTGCACGACCGGTTCGTCAAGCAAGGAGCCTGACGTGGGGTTCGCGCTCCCCGAAGGGCGCCCCGCCGTCATGGGCGTGCTCAACGTGACCCCGGACAGCTTCAGCGACGGGGGCCTGTTCCTCGACCTTGGCGCGGCGATGGCCCATGCAGAAAAGATGACCAGGGACGGCGCGGACCTGATTGACGTCGGTGGGGAGTCAACCAGGCCAGGCTCGGTGCCAGTCACTGTCGAGGAAGAGCTGAGGCGCGTCCTGCCGGTCGTCAAGGCGCTCGTGATCGAGGGCTGCGCGGTCTCCATAGACACGTCCAAACCCGAGGTCGCCGGCCGCTGCCTCGAAGCCGGGGCGCGCGTCGTCAACGACGTGACGTCGCTGAAGGACCCTGCAATGGCCGCGGTCTGCGCCGGGGCCGGCTGCACCGTCTGCCTGATGCACATGCAGGGCGAGCCGCGCACGATGCAGAAAGACCCCGTCTACGACGACGTCGTGCGAGAGGTCCGCGACGCGCTGACAGCGTCCGCCGGCGCAGCGATGGAGGCAGGCGTCAAGCGAGAGGACATCTGGCTTGACCCAGGAATCGGCTTCGGCAAGACCGTCCAGCACAACCTCCGGCTCATCAACAACCTCGATGTCCTCGTGGCGACGGGGCACCCCGTGATGGTCGGAGTTAGCCGCAAGTCGTTTATCGGCAAAGTGCTCGGCACCGATGAATCCCCGGCTCCCATCGAACAGCGCCTCGACGGGACGCTCGCCGCGCAGGTGATCGCGCAGTTGAAGGGCGCGAGGGTCGTCCGCACGCACGACGTCGCTTCC
>Ga0214472_10009729_pt1 | contig 10021 bp, 12 predicted proteins | sample RVTome_6_FD_207662 | JGI IMG/M metagenome (GOLD analysis project Ga0214472, IMG submission 207662) | Soil microbial communities from uranium-contaminated site in the Upper Colorado River Basin, Wyoming, United States - RVT140D175 | ecosystem: Environmental > Terrestrial > Soil > Contaminated >...
GGAGTGAACTGCCCCGGCTCGCATTGCGGCCAATCGGAGCACCCGAGGCCGGATCCCGTGAGTCGCACCGCGCCGCCCGTGACGATGATTCCGCCCTGTGCCAAGATATTTGCGATCGTCAGGCCGCGGGCGTGGCGGCCGAGGACATCGCCGGCGGCGGCGAGGGCTCGCGACACCGGATTCCTGCGCGCGGGAGCATCAATCGTCACCGTGACATCCTACGCGGGCCGACGGAGCCGCCGGGGCCCCAGGTTAGGGTGACCTTGCTTGCGAGGAATCTATTTTGCAACGAGAATGTTTGCTAAATCAGACGCGCCGACGACGGTCGCCGCCTGAACCCCGGGAAGAGGAACGATGACGACGGACACCACGCGCGACCGCGTGCTGAGCCTCGTCGTCTCCGCGGGCCCACTCACCGCCGCGACGCTGGCTCACGAGCTAGGTGTTACCTCGGCCGCGATCCGCCGTCACCTCGGCGCACTTCTTGACGACGGACACATCGTCGACCACGAGCAGGCGGGCACTCACGTCCGCGGGCGCGGGCGTCCCGCGCGGTCCTATGTCGCTACCCCCGAGGGTCAGCAGGCGCTCGCCTCTGCCTACTCGGACGTTGCGGTGGGCGCCATGGAGTACCTCCGCACGCGCGGAGAGCTCGACGCATTTGTCGAGGCGCAGGCGGCGGCGCTTGAGCGCGAGCTCGCGTCGACGGTGCCCACGGGTGGACCCATGATCGACCGGGTGGAGGCGCTCGCGGGAGCGCTCGGCACGCGCGGCTACGCCACCTCGGTGCGTCCAGGCCCCGGTGGATACACAGTCCAGCTGTGCCAGGGCCACTGCCCGGTCCAGTCCATCGCCGAGTCCGCACCCGAGTGGTGCGAGGCGGAGGCTCGCGCGTTCTCGCGCATCCTGAACGTCCATGTGCAGCGCCTGTCAACACTGGCCGGCGGAGCACACGTCTGCACCACCACCATCCCGCTCGCCCCGGCGACACTGAAGGAAGGCTGACCATGAGCGCACCCACCCAGGGCGTCCCCCTGACCCAAGACGAGACGATCGCGTCCATCGGGAACTACGAATTCGGCTGGCACGACGATGACGCGGCCGGCCTGATCGCCAGGCGCGGCCTCAGCGAGGAGGTCGTTCGTGACATCTCTGCGCTCAAGAACGAGCCCGAGTGGATGCTCGAAATGCGACTCAAAGGGCTCAGGCTCTTCGACAAGAAGCCGATGCCGCACTGGGGTGCCGACCTCACCGGCATTCACTTCGACAAGATCAAGTACTTCGTGCGATCCACTGAAAAGCAGGCGACATCCTGGGAGGACCTGCCGGACGAGATCAAGAGGACATACGACAAGCTCGGCATCCCCGAGGCCGAGAAGCAGCGCCTCGTCGCCGGCGTCGCCGCCCAGTACGAGTCCGAGGTCGTCTACCACCAGATCCGTGAGGACCTCGAGGAGCAGGGCGTTCTCTTCCTCGACACCGACACGGCGCTGCGCGAGCACCCCGAGATCTTCAAGGAGTACTTCGGCACGGTCATCCCGCCGGGCGACAATAAGTTCTCCGCATTGAACACGTCCGTGTGGTCGGGAGGCTCGTTCGTTTATGTGCCCCCCGGCGTCCACGTCGACATCCCCCTGCAGGCCTACTTCCGCATCAACACGGAGAACATGGGCCAGTTTGAGCGCACCCTGATCATTGCCGACGAGGGCTCGTACGTGCACTACGTCGAGGGCTGCACCGCGCCGATCTACACGACGGACTCGCTGCACTCCGCGGTCGTCGAGATCATCGTCAAGAAGAACGCGCGCGTCCGGTACACGACCATCCAAAACTGGTCAAACAACGTCTACAACCTCGTCACCAAGCGTGCCACCGCGGCCGAGGGCGCCACCATGGAGTGGGTCGATGGCAACATCGGCTCCAAGGTCACGATGAAATACCCGTCGATCTTCCTGCTCGGAGAGCACGCGCGGGGCGAGACGCTGTCGATCGCGTTCGCGGGCGAGGGACAGCACCAGGACGCCGGCGCCAAGATGGTGCACGCCGCGCCCAACACGTCCTCGTCGATCGTGTCGAAGTCCGTCGCCCGTGGTGGCGGTCGCACGTCTTACCGTGGGCTCGTCCAGGTCCTTGAAGGGGCGAAGGGCTCAAAGTCCAACGTTCTCTGCGACGCGCTGCTCGTGGACCAGATCTCGCGATCGGACACGTATCCGTACGTGGACGTCCGTGAGGATGACGTCTCCATGGGCCACGAGGCGACCGTGTCGCGCGTGAGCGAGGACCAACTGTTTTACCTCATGTCCCGAGGCCTGAACGAGTCGGAGGCCATGGCGATGATCGTGCGCGGGTTCGTGGAGCCCATCGCGCGCGAGCTGCCCATGGAGTACGCGCTCGAACTCAACCGCCTGATCGAAATGCAGATGGAAGGAGCGGTCGGTTGACCCTCACCACCGATCACTCGCGAGCCACCACCCAGGACGCGCACAGCCACGCGTTCGTGCCGGATGTCTCGCGAGCCGACAGACTCACATCCTTTGACCCGGACGCCTTCGGCATTCCCAACGGCCGCGAGGAGAACTGGCGTTTCTCGCCCGTACGCGTCCTCAAGCCGCTCTTCGCCATCGAGGGGGGCCAGGGGCATCTCACGTGGTCCACGAGCGAACTCCCGGCGGGCGTGACGCTGACCGAGGTCGCGCCCGACGAGGCGCGCGAAAGGTCCGTTCGTGCCCCAGGCGATCGCGCGTCGGCCGTCGCCGTCGCGCTGAGCGGAGGGGCGATGGCGCTGACCGTTGCCCCGGGAACCATCGTGGTCGAGCCGATTAACGTCGAGCTGACGGGAGCGGGCGAGGACGTCCGCGGTCATCTGTTGTTCGAGGTCGGGGCCGGCGCGGAGGCGACGATCGTCGTAAGCCGCAAGGGCACGGCGAGGTACTCGGAGCTCGTGTCCGTCGACGTGGGCGACAACGCCGGGCTCAATCTCGTGCTGCTTCAGCAGTGGGACGCGGACGCGATTCACGTCGGCGAGGTTGTCGCCCGGCTCGGCCGCGACGCCCGGCTGCGCGGCACCGTCGTGACGCTCGGAGGCAAGGTCGTACGGCTGAACACCTCCGCCGCGTTCGCGGGCGAGGGCGCGCGCCTCGACCTCTTCGGCCTGTACTTCGCGGATGCCGGCCAGCACCAGGAGCACCAGCTGTTCGTGGACCACGCGGTCCCGCGTTGCACCTCTCGTGTGACCTACAAGGGCGCGCTCTCCGGGGACTCCGCTCGCACCGTGTGGATCGGCGATGTGCTGATTCGCGCCGCCGCCGAGGGCACCGACACCTACGAGCTGAACCGCAACCTCGTCCTCACCGACGGCGCCCGCGCCGACTCAGTCCCCAATCTGGAGATCGAGACGGGCGAGATCGCGGGTGCCGGCCACGCGTCCGCCACAGGGCGCTTCGACGACGAGCAGATGTTCTACCTGCGCTCTCGCGGAATCAGCGAGAATGACGCCCGCAAGCTGGTCGTTCGCGGCTTCTTCGCGGACCTCATTCGCGAGATCGGCGTGCCCGAGGTCGAGGCGAGCCTGATGCATCAGATCGAGATCGAGCTTGCGCAGGTCGGTCTGGAGGTCGGCGATGAGTGAGCAACTCGCATGCCTCGTGACCGACATGGAGCCCGGCACCGCCCAACTCGCGGAGTTGACGATCGCCGATGGTTCCGACATCCCCGTCGCGATCGTCCGTAGCGACGACGGCAACTTCTACGCCATTGGCGACCTCTGTAGCCACGGTGAGGTGTCGCTTTCCGAGGGCGAGGTCGAGGGCTGCTTCGTGGAGTGCTGGGCCCACGGCAGCCGCTTCGACGCCCGCACCGGCGAGCCCATCGACCTTCCCGCGATGACCGCGGTTCCGATCTATCCCGTCCGCATCGACGGCGAGCGCGTGCTCGTCGACGTCGACAACCCCACAACGTCCACGAAGGAGATTTCATGACCACCTTGGAGATTCGCGACCTGCACGTCAGCGTCGAGACGCCAGAAGGCACCAAGCAGATCCTGCAGGGCGTCGATCTTACGATCTCGTCCGGCGAGACCCACGCCATCATGGGCCCCAACGGCTCCGGCAAGTCCACGCTCGCGTACTCGCTTGCCGGGCATCCCAAGTACCAGATCACTTCGGGCACCGTGACGCTCGACGGCGCCGACGTCCTCGCGATGAAGATCGACGAGCGTGCCAAGGCGGGCCTGTTCCTCGCGATGCAGTACCCCGTCGAGGTTCCAGGGGTGTCCGTCACGAACTTCCTGCGCACCGCGAAGACCGCGATCGACGGCGAAGCGCCCAAGCTCCGCACGTGGGTCAAGGAGGTCAAGCAGTCGATGGACAACCTCCGCATGGACCCGGAATTCGCCGAGCGCAACGTCAACGAGGGCTTCTCCGGTGGCGAGAAGAAGCGCCACGAAATTCTCCAGATGGAGCTCCTGCGGCCCAAAATCGCGATCCTCGACGAGACGGACTCCGGCCTCGACGTCGACGCACTGCGCATCGTGTCCGAGGGCGTCAACCGCGCCAAGGATCACACCAACGTGGGCGTCATGCTGATCACCCACTACACGCGCATCCTCAACTACATCACCCCCGACTTTGTCCACGTCTTCGTGAATGGCCGCATAGCCGAGGAGGGTGGCCCGGAACTGGCCGCCCGCCTCGAGGCCGAGGGCTACGACCGATTCCTGACCACGGCCTGAGCCCATGCTTCCCGACCTCCGCGGTGACTTCCCGCTACTGACCCGAACGGTCAGGCACGGGAGGCCCTTGGTGTACCTGGATTCCGCGGCGACGTCGCAGAAGCCACACGCCGTGCTCAACGCGGAGGCCGAGTTCTATCAGTTCCACAACGGAGCGGTGGCGCGCGGCGCTCACCTGCTTGCTGAAGAGGCCACCGAGGCGTTCGAGGTGGCCCGTACGGACGTGGCGCGCCTTGTCGGCGCAGGCGAGGGCGAGATTGTGTGGACCCCGGGCGCGACGGCGGCGATCAACCTGGTGGCCAATGGGATCGCGAACGCGTCGGCGGGCGTCGCCGGGCCAGCGTCGGACCGCTTCCGCTTAGGCCCGGGCGACGAGATCGTCGTCACCGAGACCGAGCACCACGCCAACCTCATTCCGTGGCAGCAGCTGGCCGCGAAGACCGGGGCGACGCTGCGCTGGATACCAGTGGATGACGACGGGCGCATGGTGCTTCACGACCCGGCGACCTCCATCACGGATGCGGCGAAGGTCGTGGCGTTCACGCACGCGAGCAACGTGACCGGCGTCATAACGGACGTCGCGACGATCGTCGCGCGCGCCAAGGCCGTCGGCGCGCTCACGGTGCTCGATGCGTGCCAGTCGGTGCCGCATATCCCGGTCGACGTGAAGGCCTTAGACATCGACTTCATGGTCTTCAGCGGGCACAAGATGCTCGGTCCCACCGGCATCGGAGCGCTCTACGGCCGCAAGGAGCTCCTCGATGGCCTGCCGCCGTCGATCTTCGGCGGCGGTGCCATCAAGGTCGTCACCATGACCGAGACGACGTGGCTCGACGCCCCCGGTCGCTTCGAACCCGGATCACAGCCCGTGGCGCAGGCGGTCGGCATGGGCGCCGCGGCCCGGTACCTGGCGGACCTGGGGATGGCCAACGTCGCGCGACATGAGGCCCATCTCGCCACGATTCTTCGCGAAGGCGTCGCCGAGCTCCCTGGGGTGCGGCTGCTCGGTCCCGTCGGCGGTGTGGGCCGCGTCGACGTCCTCGGCCTCGCGGCGGTTGCCGTCGATGGCGTTCACGCTCACGACGTGGGGCAGGTGCTTGACGACGCCGGCATCGCCGTGCGCGTCGGTCACCACTGCGCCCAGCCCCTCCACCGGCGCTTCGGCCTTACGGGTTCCACCCGGGCCAGCGCTCACGTGTACACGACCGAGGAGGATGCCCGCGCATTTGTCGACGCGCTCGCAACGGTCCGCAGCTTCTTTGGAGTAGCAGCATGAGTCAACTTGAGCAGATGTACCAGCAGGTCATCATGGACCACGCGCGCGAGGCGCGCGGCAGGGGTCTCATCACCCTGGACCAGCGCGCCGTCGGCGAGTCCCACCAGGTCAACACCACGTGTGGCGATGAGGTGACTCTGCGCGTCGGACTCGAGGGCGACACGGTGTCCTCGGTGTCATGGGAGGGCTCGGGGTGCTCCATCTCGCAGGCCTCGGTGTCGGTGCTGTCGGAGCTGCTCGAGGGCGACTCGATCGCGCACGCCGAAGAGACGTTCCAGGCGTTTCGCGCGCTGATGCAGGCGCGCGGCGAGGTCCTCGGCGACGAGCGGGACGACCTGTTGGGAGACGCGACCGCATTCGTCGGAGTCGGCAAGTACCCGGCGCGCATCAAGTGTGCGCTGCTCGGATGGATGGCTTTCCAGGACGCGCTGACCGTGGCGCAGCATCGCAGTGAGAAGGGAGAGGGAGCATGACCGAAACCGCCGCCGCACCCGCGAACGCAGCCGACGTCGAGGAGGCCTTGCGCGACGTCATCGACCCCGAGCTGGGGATCAACGTCGTGGACCTTGGCCTCGTGTACGGAGTCGCGCTCGACGCGAACCGCCACGCGGTCATCGACATGACGCTCACCTCGGCGGCGTGCCCGTTGACCGACGTGATCGAGGATCAGACCTCGCAGGCCCTCGACGGGATCGTCGATGGCTTCCGCATCAACTGGGTGTGGATGCCGCCGTGGGGACCGGACAAGATCACTGACGACGGCCGCGAGCAGTTGCGCGCACTCGGCTTCAACGTCTGAGCGCATGGCGCCCGCGACCCACGTCGCCCTTATCCGCGGCATCAACGTGGGCGGCAAGAACCCCGTGCCAATGGCCCGACTGCGAGCGGTGCTCGAGGATCGCGGCATGGCGTCGACCCGCACGTACATCCAGTCGGGCAACGTGGTCCTCGATGCGCCCCACCTCTCGGTCGACGAGGTGGTCGCCGAGATCGAGTTCGTCCTCTCCGAGAGTTTTGGCGTCGACACCGTCGTCGTTGTGGTCGACTCCGCGACCCTGCTCAGGGCCGTGTTCGACGCCCCGCCCGAGTTCGGCGACCTCCCGGATCTGTATCACTACGACGTGGCGTTCCTGCGGCCGGGTCTTTCGGGCGCCGACGCGCTTGCGGCGTTCGGCATCCGCGATGGCGTCGACGCGGCCTGGGACGGTGACGGGGTCGTGTACTTTCGCCGTCTGAGCGCGGAGCGGACGCGCAGTCGGATGTCGAAGGTTGTCGGCACGCCGCAGTACCGCGACATGACCATTCGCAACTGGCGAACCACCACCACGCTCGCAGCCATGGTCGGAATGGACTAGCAACCGGTCAGCGGCGGGGCGTGCGTTCCGGGGGCGCCTCTTCGGCGATCCCGCGTGCGTGGAGGGCCTGACCCAGCTGCAACGCGAAGCCGACGCTGCGGGTCGCCGAGGGAATCAGGATGGCCCGCAGGTTGCGGTCCAGCCCGCGCGCCCGCGCGGCCGTCCGCGCCTCGATCAGGATGCGTGCCGCCTCTGGGATCGCGCGCAGCGTCATCGCGAACATCAGCCCCAGCGTCTCTGGTGGCAGGATCCTCCGCAAGGGTCGCGCGAGCCGCGAGATGAGATCGAGGACCTCCTCCATGGGCGTGGAGCAGGTGATGGCGAGCGCCAGGGCCGAGATCGCGAGGATGTCCGCCGCGGTGTCGATGGCGCGGCCGTATTCGCCGCGCCAGATCTGAAAAACGACCGTGAGAGCGGCCATGACGACGATGAAGAACAGGCCCCTCAGCGTCGGCTTGGCAGGAGGCTCCGTGCTCAGTAGCAGCAGCAGACAGGCGGCGGCGATGCCCAGGGCGGTGACTGGATCCGAGATGACGATCGCGACGACTACAGCGACCAGCAGCAGGACCATCTTGAGCCCCGCCGACGACCGATGCATGGGTGTGTTTCGCGGGCGGTAGATGCCGAGCAGGGAGATCACTCGTCGGTCTCCTTGACGCGACCGAACATCAGGTCGCGGTACAGCGCGATCGCCTCGCGAGGATCCCCGTCGAACACGACTGCACCCCGGTCGACGAGCAGCGTCCGGTCGGCGCGCGAGGCCGCATCGAGGTCGTGCGTGACCTCGATGAGCTGAACGGGCAGCGAGCGAAGCAGCGCGCCGACGTGCGCGCGCCAGCGCAGATCGAGCAGCGTGGTGGGCTCGTCGGCGACGATGATCGACGGGGTGACGGCGAGGACCCCGGCCAGCGCCAAGAGCTGCCGCTGGCCGCCGGACAGGGCATTGACCGACACGTCCGCCTTGTCGCCGAGGCCGATCTCCTCGAGCGCCCCCATGGCCGCCGCCGCCCGCTCGCGCTTGTCATCGATGATGCGGCGCAGGGACAGCGTCACGTCCTCAATCGCGGTGGGCATGATGAGTTGGGCGCTCGGGTCGGTGAACAGGTAACCCACCTTGCGGCGCACCTGCGCGCCGTGTTTGACGGTGTCGAGGCCGTCGACCTCCACCGAGCCGGTGACCGGGATGACGAGGCCATTGATCAGCCGGGCCAGCGTCGACTTTCCTGATCCGTTGGCGCCGATGACGCTGATGCGGTCCTCGGTGAGGGTCAGCGTGGTCGCGTCGAGAATCGGCACCCCCGAATCGGGCGCGGTCACGACCGCGTCCTTGAATTCGATCATGGGGTAAGGCTAAGCGCTTGGGACCGCGTCCCTCGCCTCGGTCTCCTCGAGACGGGCGGACGAGGCAGGAGCGGAGACCCCCAAGATCCCGGGATATGCGCGGTGCACGGCCATCGCGACCGTGGCCGCCACGCCGGCCTTGATCACGTCGAACACGGCGAACGGGGCAGCCGCGATCAGGGTCGCGTCGAAGGTCAGCCCCGCACGGAGCGCCAGGTACGTCCATCCGATGGGGTACAAGACGACGACACCTCCAACAACGGACGCCCCAAACGCACCGGCGAACGTCATCGCACCTCGGCGCCGGAGGCTGCGCATGATCCACCCAGTGACGAAAGCCGCAGGGACGAAGCCGATCAGGAAGCCCGCGGTGACGCTTGGCCAGGCGGTCCCGCCCGTGGCGTGGCCGGCGAAGATCGGCGCGCCCACCGTCCCCAGGAGCAGATACAGCAGGACTGCCGACGCGCCCCGCCAGGGTCCCAAGACGGCGCCAGCGAGCACCACGGTCAAAGTTTGCAATGTGAACGGAACTCCGGAGGCAACTTCGACCCCACCCCAGAGTGTCGACGCGGCGATGAAGCCGGCGAAGACCGACACCAAAGCGATGTTGGTGCCTGTGAGGTGCTTGTTCAGACTCATGGAAACTCCCGGGGATAATGGTGTGGCGGAAACGATACCGCCCCTACAAAGAACCGACGCCCAACGGCCCGGCGCACGCAAAAACGTTGTGGAACCTCCACAAAAACCCGACAACTCGCACCAGGAGAACCCAGTGATAGTGGCCAAGGACGTCGAGATGCGCATCGGCGCGCGCGTGCTCCTGCACGCGACGACGTTTCAGGTGGCCCAGGGGGATCGGATCGGATTTGTGGGCCGCAACGGCGCCGGAAAGACGACGTTGACGCGCATTCTCGCCGGGGACGGACAGCCGACGGCCGGAATGGTCTCTCGCAAGGGCTCGGTCGGGTACCTCCCGCAGGACCCGCGCTCGGGTGACTTGAGCCAGCTCGCCTTGGACCGCATCCTTGAGGTACGTGACCTCGCCGCGCTCGCGCGCAAGATGCGAGAGGCCGAAGAGGGAATGGCGAGCGCGGACGACGCCGCCCGCGACAAGGCGATGGAGCGCTACCCCCGAATCGAGGAACGCTTCCGCTCCGCCGGCGGCTACGCGGCCGAATCCGAGGCGTCCCGCATCGCCGCGAATCTCGCCCTTGACGCGCGCGTTCTTGCACAGCCCATTGGCACGCTCTCGGGCGGCCAGCGTCGGCGCGTGGAACTGGCACGCATCCTGTTCTCCGATGCCGAGACCCTGCTGCTCGA
>Ga0214472_10009730_pt1 | contig 10020 bp, 11 predicted proteins | sample RVTome_6_FD_207662 | JGI IMG/M metagenome (GOLD analysis project Ga0214472, IMG submission 207662) | Soil microbial communities from uranium-contaminated site in the Upper Colorado River Basin, Wyoming, United States - RVT140D175 | ecosystem: Environmental > Terrestrial > Soil > Contaminated >...
GGGGTTTACGCTTGATGTGCATGATGGTGAGGTCGCCGAAGTCTTTGAGGTGCCTCTTTCCTTTCTCATGAACCCGGACAATCATGAGCGTCACAAAGCCACCTGGCGCGGCAAGGAACATGAATATTACGCCATGCCCTATAATGGACACCACATCTGGGGGGCGACGGCGGGCATGCTCAAGAGCATGTATGATCGGATATTTGCTGACGACTGATGGGAGCCGACGAGATGAGTAGCGCAATCCAGCGGCTCGACGCCGATTGGCTGAAGGAACCTGACACGATAGCGGTCATGGAAGCCTTGGGGGCGCGCGCACGCTTTGTGGGCGGTGTGGTGCGCAATGAATTGATGGGCGCGCCGGTCAGCGATATCGATATTGCGACCTCGCTCACGCCTGAGCAGACGCAGGCCATGCTCAAGGCCAAGGGCATCAACGCTGTTCCAACCGGGATTGAGCATGGCACGATCACGGCGGTCATGCCGTCACGTCACTATGAAATCACCACTCTGCGCGTGGACGTGAAGACCGACGGTCGCCGCGCCGAAGTGGCTTTCACCGACGATTGGATCGAGGACGCGAAGCGCCGCGACTTCACCATCAATGCGCTTTATGCCGATGCTGATGGTAGGGTTTACGATCCGCTGGGCATGGGCCTTGACGATATTAAATCACGCCGTGTCCGTTTCATCGGGGATGCGGGCGCGCGCATCGCCGAAGACTATCTGCGCGTCCTTCGATTTTTTCGTTTTCACGCCTGGTATGGCAAAGGTGAGCTGGATGCGGATGGGCTAAGGGCATGTGCCGACGCGCGTGAGGGGCTTCGCCAATTATCCGGCGAGCGGGTACATAGTGAGTTGTTAAAAATCGCTGCGGCAGACGAGGCAGGCCATGCTTTCCGGCAGATGACCGCGGCAGGTATTCTCTCGGTTGTGCTGCCTGAGGCGGTGCATCTTGATCGTTTTGAAACTCTTGTCGAGATTGAACGCGACCAGCTTTTCACCTGCGATCCGCTGTTGCGGTTTGCCTCTCTGCTGGACCTCGACAAGCCGGGTGTTGAGGCGCTTGCGGCGCGTCTTCGTTTCTCAAATCGTGAGCGCGCCCGCCTCATGGCCATGTTGACAGACCCCACCAGGATCGTCGCTTATCTTTCAATCCGCGAAGTGCGCAAGGCGCTTTATCTGATCGGCACTCAGTGCTTCAGGGATCGCGTGATGCTCAATTGGGCGGCCGACCGCAAGGGGCACAATACATTCCAGTGGCGCGCTCTGCTCTCCATGGCTGATAGCTGGCAGAAGCCGGAATTTCCGCTCACGGGTCAGATGATCATGCAGGCGGGCGTACCCGAAGGCCCCGCGATCGGTCGCGTGTCGCGCGAAGTCGAAGAATGGTGGATCGACGCCGATTTCACCGACGACGCATTCTCCCTCATCGAGCGCTTGAAAGCCGTTGTTCAGGCTACGGTTTATTGAAATCTGTGCCCTGCGTCTGAACGCACATCGTTGATGGTCGCGGCGGCGGGTGGTGCAGTACCTCCCCCTTGTGGGGAGGTCAAAAAATCTTCTCTGATTTTTGGGGCGGGGTGGAAGTGCTACGGCCACTTCACTTGCGGAGGCATTGACGAGAGGATTGCTTCCACGTTGCCACCGGTTTTGAGGCCGAAGGTTGTGCCGCGATCATAGAGCAGGTTGAATTCGACATAGCGGCCACGACGGATCAATTGTTCTTCGCGTTCTCCCGGCGTCCATGCCTCATTCATGTGGCGACGGACGAGTTTGGGGTAGATGTCGAGGAAGGCGCGGCCCACGTCCTGGGTGAAGGCAAAGTCGACGTCGCGATTGCCGCTATCGAGGTTATCGTAGAAAATGCCGCCCGTGCCGCGTGGTTCCTTGCGGTGGGGCAAATAGAAATAGTCGTCGCACCATTTTTTGAATTTCGGGTAATAGCTCTCGTCATGGAGATCGCAGGCGGCCTTCATTGACGCATGAAAATCCACAGTGTCGGGATGATCATCGCGGCGCTGGACGTCGAGCACAGGCGTCAGGTCGCCGCCGCCGCCGAACCATGCCTTTGTTGTCACGACATGGCGCGTGTTCATATGCACGGCGGGCACGCGTGGGTTCTGCATATGGGCGATCAGAGAAATGCCCGCTGCCCAAAAGTGTGGGTCTTCTTCTGCGCCTTGCATTTGTTTGCGGAATTCTTCCGAGAATTCGCCATGTACGACGGAGATATGGACGCCGACTTTTTCAAAGACCCGGCCACGCATCACTGATGTTTCGCCACCACCGAGATCAGTGTCGCCGTCGCCGCGTTTCCAAGACGTGCGTTCAAATTTCCCCGGTGCGCGATCAGACAGCGGGCCCGACAATTCCGTTTCAATCTTTTCAAACTCGGCGCAAATCTGGTCGCGCAGATCGCGAAACCAGATCGCCGCGCGTTGTTTGTGCGAATCGACCGGGAGAAGGGAGGTACTTGTCGTCATCATCGGGCTCGTTTTCTCATGTGGGCTCGCGGTTTGAGCGCGCGAATCCGTTTGTCTGTCTCAATGCTTCGCCCAAAACCATTGCGGCGGCCAGAGCAATATTGATGGATCGCCGCCCGTCCTGCATGGGAATGGTGATCCGGGCGTCGACGGCGGCATGCACTTCCGGTGGCGCGCCCGCCGTTTCCTGACCCAACAACAGCGTATCGTCAGGCTCGAAGCTGAAGTCTGTATAGGCTGTATCGCTTTTGGTGGTCAGCAGTACAAGCCTCCGGGCTTTGGGCTTGTCCAATTCCATATGGGTTTTGTAAAAATGGGCCCAATCGGCGTGTCGGCAGACATCGGCAAATTCCCAATAGTCGAGGCCCGCGCGTTTCAAAGCCCGGTCACCCCAGGGAAATCCGGTCGGTTCGATGATGTCGATAGCTGTGCCGAGGCAGGCACCGAGTCGGATCAGCGTGCCGGTATTTTGCGGAATGTCGGGTTGGAAGAGTGCGAGACGCATGGAATGGCCTTTTGTTGCAAATGACTCGCAACAGAATCCGGGTTTTGAGCCTATTTAGGCATCAAAATAGAGGTCAATTGCGTCGTAATTGACCTGTTAATGACTCTGCGGCGATGCGTCATCCTGCCACAACCAATGATCCCCTAGACAAGGCGTTGATTGGATGCCACAAAACCTCGCTCATGGGGCGAAAGTAGGGGATTCGTGTCCGCACTCCGCGGTAACTTTCGTCCCGTCAAAATTAGGTTTAGGCCACGTTGCCTTGATTTCCTGAAGGGTGCTTTCCCGGAGGGCTTCGCCGGGCTGGCGAATGGGGCGGCGCGTGTCATAATTCATACGAGGAGAGCCCAACCGTGGCAGATACCCACGCGGCCGAGCCAACACGGCGCGATTTCCTTTATGTGGCAACAGGAGCGTTTGCAGCCATTGGCGCAGGCGCTGCCGTTTGGCCGCTAATCGATCAAATGAATCCAGACGCCTCGGTTTTGGCGTTGGCCTCGATTGAACTGGACATCGGGGCTGTTCCCGTTGGCCAGGAAATCACGGTCAAATGGCGCGGCAAGCCCGTGTTCGTGCGTCATCGTACGGAAAAAGAAATTCAGGAAGCTGATGCCGTGGACATCTCCGAGCTGCGCGATCCGCAGACCGATGATGCTCGCCTCGTAAAGGGGGTTGATGGCAAGCTGCACCCGGAATGGCTCATCTTGATTGGCATTTGCACGCATCTGGGCTGCATCCCGCTCGCCTATAAGGGCGAATACGACGGTTATTTCTGCCCTTGCCACGGCTCGGTCTATGATACCTCCGGTCGTATCCGCAAGGGGCCAGCGCCGCTCAATCTCGCGGTGCCGCCCTATGAGTTTGTTTCCGCAACCAAGATCAAAATCGGCTGAGGGGAGCAAAATTCATGAGCGGTCACAGCACCTATAATCCCAGCAATGGTTTTTCACGTTGGCTTGACGCCCGTCTGCCGATCCTGAGGCTCGGGCACGATACGGCGGTCAGCTACCCGGTCCCCAAGAATCTCAATTACTGGTGGACCTTCGGCGGCATCCTGACATTCATGCTTGTCGTACAGATCGTCACGGGTGTCGTTCTGGCGATGCATTATGTGCCGACGACGGCTGGTGCCTTTGCCAGTGTCGAGCACATCATGCGCGACGTCAATTTCGGCTGGGTCTTGCGCTACACTCATGCCAATGGTGCCTCGATGTTCTTCATCGCGGTCTATATCCACATGTTCCGGGGTCTCTATTACGGCTCCTACAAGGCCCCGCGTGAAGTGCTGTGGATCCTTGGTTGCCTCATCTATCTTCTGATGATGGCGACGGCGTTTTTCGGTTACGTGCTTCCCTGGGGTCAGATGAGCTTCTGGGGCGCCACGGTCATCACCAATCTCTTTGGCGCCATCCCGGTCGTTGGGCAGTCGATTGCTACATGGCTCTGGGGTGGTTTTGCGATTGGCGATCCGACCATCAACCGCTTCTTCTCGCTGCACTATCTGTTTCCCTTCCTCATCGCGGGCGTTGTGATCCTTCACATCTGGGCGCTGCATGTCACTGGTCAGAACAATCCGGCTGGCGTTGAAGTGAAGAACAAGGATCAGGATACCTTGCCTTTCACACCTTATGCGACCGTGAAAGATGCCTTTGGTCTCAGCGTCTTCCTCATCATGTTCGCCTATTTCGTGTTCTTTGCACCCAATTCGCTCGGCGACGTAGAAAACTATTCGGTTGCTAATCCGCTCAAGACGCCGCTGCACATCGTGCCGGAATGGTATCTGCTGCCGTTCTACGCGATCCTTCGTGCCGTGCCGTCGAAGATCGGTGGCGTGTTGTTGATGTTTGGTGCCATTGCGGTGCTCTTTGTCCTGCCCTGGCTTGATACGTCGAAGGTGCGTTCAGCGCGGTTCCGCCCGCTGTTCAAGCAGTTCTTCTGGCTCCATCTGGTTGTGTGCTTTGCGCTCGGCTGGTGTGGTGCGCAGATGCCGGACAATGTGCTCTTCAGCGTCGGGTCGATCGACTTTACGGTCACTTATTTTGCCCGAATTCTTGCCTTCTATTACTTCTTCCACTTCCTCGTTCTGTTCCCGCTTCTGGGTTTGATCGAGCGTCCGAAGCCAGTGCCTGAAAGCATTGCCGCCTCGGTTCTGGGTGGTAACGCTGCTGCGGCCAAGGCTTGAGTGGGGAGAGACGGATATGAAAATGAAGATGATCCAGAAGCTCTCCATCGCCGTCGCATTTGCGACGGTTACAGCGGGAGCGGCTTTGCTGCCCGTTCCGGCGGCTCATGCGGAAGGCGCGGAAGCGCATTTTGAGCATATGAACTGGTCGTTTAACGGTCCGTTCGGCACTTTCGACCGCAGCCAGTTGCGCCGTGGTTACAAGGTGTACAAGGAAGTCTGCTCCACCTGCCATTCGATGGAATTCATGCACTTCCGCAATCTCGCTGAAGAAGGTGGCCCCGAATTCAGTGACGCGCAGGTCAAGGCCCTTGCCGCTGGATATAAGGTTCAGGACGGTCCCGATCAGGCGGGTGACATGTTTGAGCGTCCCGGCAAGCCGCAGGATGCTTTCCCGTCGCCTTTCCCGAACCCCGAAGCGGCTGCCGCGTCGCTGGGTGCTGCACCGCCGGATCTCTCGCTCATCGCCAAGGCGCGTGAGGGTGGTGCCGATTACATTCACGCCCTGCTGACGGGCTATAAAGACGCGCCTGCCGGTGTCACCGTTCCCAATGGTGGTCACTACAACCCGGTTTTTGTTGCGGGCAATGGTTTTATCGCCATGCCGCCGCCGCTCTCTGATGGTCAGGTCGATTATGAAGACGGTACGCCCAACACGCTCGATCAGATGTCTCAGGACGTTGCGGCCTTCCTGACCTGGACGGCGGAGCCCAAGCTTGAAGCCCGTCATCGTATTGGCTTTCAGATCATGATTTATCTGCTCGCGCTTGCCGGCCTTCTGTTCTTTGCCACGCGCAAGGTCTGGTCCGACCAGCACTAAAGCCGGTTTGTTACTATGAATTCGGAAAAGGGCCTCCCAGGGGGCCCTTTTTCATGTCCCTGTTTCAAATGTTTGTTATGTTTCGCGCATTCTACGCAAGAGGCTTCCTGGGGGTCGGATGACGAAAACAATTCTCGGTGTGATTGGCGGCAGCGGGGTCTATGAGTTTCCGGGTCTCAAGGACGAGCGCTGGCAGCGGGTGGAAAGCCCGTGGGGCGAGCCGTCTGACGAACTGCATTTTGGCACCCTGCCAACCGCCAATGGCGATGTTGAGATGGTGTTCCTGCCTCGGCATGGGCGCGGCCATGTGCATTCACCGTCCAGCATCAACTACCGCGCCAATATCGATGTGATGAAGCGTGTGGGTGTGACGGATATTATTTCTGTCTCCGCGGTCGGGTCACTGAAAGAAGAATTGCCGCCGGGCACTTTCGTGATTGTCGATCAATTCATTGACCGCAGCTTCGCGCGCGAAAAAAGTTTTTTCGGTCCCGGTCTCGTAGCCCACGTCTCGATGGCCGAGCCCGTATGTCCTCACCTCGGCGACAAGATTGAAGCGGCCTGCAAGGCCAATGGCATCGCTTATGCGCGTGGTGGTACCTATTTGGTCATGGAAGGCCCGCAGTTTTCGACGCTGGCCGAAAGCAATCTCTATCGCTCGTGGGGGTGTTCGGTGATCGGCATGACCAACATGCCCGAAGCAAAGCTCGCTCGCGAAGCGGAAATTCCCTATGCCACCATTGCCATGGTCACGGATTACGATTGTTGGCACCCGGATCATGAAAATGTTGATGTCGCGTCGGTCATTCGTATTCTTGGTGAGAACGCCGAGAATTCGCAGGTAGTGCTGCGTGACGTCGCCTCGGCTATCGGACCCAGGCGTCAGTCGTCGCCTATCGATCATGCGTTGCAATTTGCTTTCATCACGGCCCCTGAAAAGCGCGATCCTGCGCTGATCGCCAAACTTGATGCGGTCGCAGGCCGCGCCCTCAAACTCTGAGAAACATCGTCATGGACGTTAAAAAATTCATCCGCACGATTTCCAATTACCCCAAACCCGGCATCGAGTTCAGGGACATCACGACGCTGCTGGGTGATGCCGAAGGTTTCCGCACTGCGGTTGACGCGATGGTACAGCTTCACAAGGGTGCAGAATTCGATGTTGTGGCGGGCATCGAAGCGCGTGGGTTTATCCTTGGCGGGGCGATCGCGCATCAGCTTGGCCTCGGCTTTGTGCCCGTGCGCAAAAAGGGCAAGCTGCCGCACACCGTGCTTTCCGAGGAATATGCGCTCGAATATGGCACCGATACTGTCGAAATTCACATCGACGCCATTGCAGAAGGCGCGCGCGTTCTTCTGATTGACGATCTGATTGCCACAGGCGGCACCGCCGAGGCTGCTGTGAAACTTATTTCACGCGCGGGCGGCAATGTTCTGGCTGCCAGTTTCGCCATCGAACTGCCTGAGCTTGGCGGACGCGAGCGCCTTGAGGCGCTTGATATCGAAGTCCTGGCGCTTTGCGCTTACGAGGGGCATTGACAGGTTTCAGCGGTTTTAACGGGAAGCAGGTTCCATGAAGATTGATGGCAAGTCTTACCGGACGATCTGGCTCACTGACGATGGCTGGTCTGTCGAGGTGATCGACCAGACCAAATTGCCCCATGAGTTTCAAACCCTTCGGCTCGTCAGTGCTGACGATGCCGCGCGCGCTATCAAGGACATGGTGGTGCGCGGAGCGCCGCTAATCGGCGCAACAGCCGCCTATGGCATTTGCCTTGCCCTGCGCGAGGATTGTTCCGATGCGGCCCTGCATAGCGCCTATAGCGCCCTAGCTGCTACACGCCCGACCGCTATCAATCTCAAATGGGCGCTTGATGCGATGATCGAGGCCGTCAAGGACATGAGCGGTTCAGATCGGCTTGCGGCGGCCTATGCGCGGGCTGCAAGGATTTGCGATGACGACGTCGAGATTTGCCGCCAGATCGGCGAACATGGATTGGCGCTCATTCGTGGATTGGCTGAAATGAATCCCGGCAAGACCGTCAATATTCTCACCCATTGCAATGCGGGTTGGCTCGCCTGCGTCGATTGGGGCACCGCGCTGGCACCGATTTACATGGCGCATGATGCGGGTCTGTCGGTGCATGTCTGGGTTGATGAAACCCGTCCGCGCAATCAGGGTGCATCGCTCACCGCTTTCGAGCTAGGTCGCCACGGCGTGCCGCATACGATCATTCCCGACAATGCGGGTGGTCATCTGATGCAGCATGGGCAAGTCGATCTTTGCATCGTTGGCACTGACCGCACCACAGCGCGCGGCGATGTCGCCAACAAGATCGGCACCTATCTGAAGGCCTTGGCCGCTCAGGACAATGACGTTCCTTTCTATGTCGCGCTGCCTCATACGACCATTGACTGGACGCTTGGTGATGGCGTCGCGGAAATTCCGATTGAGCAACGCTCGCCGCGCGAAGTCACGCATATGACGGGTCGGACGGCGGCAGGCGAGATAGAAACCGTGGAAATTTCAGCTCCCGGCAGCAGGGCGGCCAACTATGGATTTGATGTGACGCCAGCGCGCCTCGTCACGGGTCTCATCACCGAGCGCGGCATCGCGCCCGCATCGCGCGATGGCTTGTTGGCGCTTTACCCTGAGCATCATCATGGCTGAGATTGCGGGTGATGCCTGGGCGCGTCAAAGTGTCATTGATACAGCGTTTGATCTGACGCGCAGCGGTCTTTCTCCCCAGCAATCGGGCAATGTTTCTCTGCGGGTGGGGGAGGGCATGCTCATCACGCCGACCGGCATGGTCTATGATGATCTGTTGCCGGACGATATTGTCTTTATGTCATTGGATGGCGATGTGCCTCTCGGCCAGCGTTTGCCGTCGAGCGAATGGCACATGCATGCGGCGGTCTATGCCGCGCGGCCCGACGCACAGGCGATTGTGCATGCCCATTCCGATTACGCTGTGACGCTTGCCGTCATGGGGCGCCCCATTCCGGCTTTTCACTACATGGTGGCGCTGCTTGGAGGCAGCGACATTCGTTGCGCGCCTTACGCAACTTTCGGGACGCCGGAGCTTGGCGTCCATGCGGTTGTCGCGCTGGAGGCGCGTAAGGCCTGTCTCCTCGCACATCATGGGCAGATCGCTCTCGGGCGCGATCTGGCGGAGGCGCTCAAATTGGCCCATGAAGTCGAAATATTGTCCGGTCAATATTGGCGCGCCCTCCAGCTTGGGGAACCGCCCTTGCTCGACGATGCGGAAATGATGCGTGTGGCCGTAAAATTCCGCAGCTACGGTCAACCCGCTTTCTGATCTGTTGGGATCAGTTTTTCAGGAGCTTCTCGACGGCTCGCTCGAATTTCGCGCTGTCGGGTGGTGTTATGCTGGCGAACCAGTCCTTCAATTCGCCATCGCGGCCAATGAAATATTTGTAGAAATTCCACCGGGGTCGGGCCAGAAAACCGCCCTGTTTGCCGATCCATTTGAAAAGTGGATGGGCATCTGAACCCTTGACATGAACCTTTTCGGTCAGGGGAAAATCAACGCCGAAGTTGATTTCGCAAAATTCCGCGATCTCCAGGGAGTTGCCCGGTTCCTGGCCCGCAAAGTCATTTGACGGTACGCCCAGCACGACGAGTCCCTCGGCCTTGTGGCGCTGCCAGACCTCTTCCAGACCCTTGTATTGCGGGGTGAAGCCGCATTTGGATGCCGTGTTCACAATGATCACTGGCTTTCCGGCAAATTCCTTCAGCGGCATGGGCTTGCCCTTGAGGCTCTGGAATTCGAAATCGAAGGCTGTCTTGCGCCCGCCCGTAGAGGAGATTTTCATGATGGATGGCCCTCAGTTGGAATGTCCGTGAGGGTATATATAGCGTCAAATTACATTGTGCACAATATAAATTTTTGACTTTATAAAGCGAGTCCAGTCATGATGCATTTATTTATGGGGTTGAACTACCCCGCCAGCCCCGACTGCAATTTATGTAATTGATTCCTGAGCTTAACAAGTTCCGCGATGC
>Ga0214472_10009731_pt1 | contig 10019 bp, 8 predicted proteins | sample RVTome_6_FD_207662 | JGI IMG/M metagenome (GOLD analysis project Ga0214472, IMG submission 207662) | Soil microbial communities from uranium-contaminated site in the Upper Colorado River Basin, Wyoming, United States - RVT140D175 | ecosystem: Environmental > Terrestrial > Soil > Contaminated >...
GCACGGCTACGCAATTCTCAAGGATGTCGAGGCGCTCAGCGAGGGCCGGGTGGTCCTGAGCACGGGCACACTCTATGGCGCCCTGTCTCGCTTGCTGGAGCAGGGGGTGATCCGGAAATCTGCCGACGATAGTGGGAGCTCTGGTTCCAATAACAGATCAGATCGTATTGACACCCAGAAACGCAAGTATTATGAGTTGACTCAGTTCGGATACCGGGTGCTGGCGGCGGAAATTAAGCGGTTGGGTACGATACTGGCTACAGCTGACAGGGAACTGGGTTCGGAGGGGATCTAGCCATGCTGCGGCGTTTGCTGACTCGCCTGTACGCTCACCTGCTCGAGCTCTACCCTTATCGTTTCGCGGACGAGTTTGGGGGCGAGATGGCTGATGTGTTCACCCAGACGCTGGCTGGTTTGGACGATTCCGGTCCCCAAATTATCTCAATGAGGTTGACAATGATTCGTTTATTCTTACGCGAGGTATGGGATTTTCCGCACACCTACCTGAACGCCCGGCGCTACCACGTTTCCCTGGGCGACGGTGAAAGCCCTGCCGGCAGCGTATCGTACGGGGAGGGGGAGGTGACCGGGACCTGGGCAGGGCGCCGCACCCCCTGGCCGGCTGTTATTTTGGGCGCTTTACCTTTCCTGCTTTTCGGCCTGGCCTACCTGATAGAGGGTATCACCGAGCTGGGTGGGCATTACGGCCCGGTTTTCGATCTGCTGGAGGGAAGATTTCTGGCAGCCCCACCGTACGACCCGGTAATCGCCCTTACCCCGCCGATCGCTGTCTATGTCGTCTCCGTGCTGGGGCTCTTCCTCGGCATATTGAAGGGCTTCCCCCGCTGGTCGTTCGCTTACCTGGGGATGTCCGTCTACTTTGGCGGGTACTACAACAACGGCACCTTCATCAATGTGGATTACGGACTGGGGGCCTGGATGCCTTTGATCGCTGCGGTTCTCCTGGGCCTGCTGCTCAACCGTTCCCAAAAGCCGTTGGCCCGGCTGCGCCAGGGCGCCTGGAACGATTGGACGCGCCTGTCTTTCTCCATATACGCTTTTGCCCTGCCCATCACGTCGATCATCTTCTTTGATGATACGGATTGGGGTGTCTACCAGCTCTATGGTCTGGTCTTCGATACCGTGCTGTTTGCTGCCGGGGCAGCCGCTTTCTTGCGCTTGCGCACGATCTTTGGCCGGGCACTTGCCCTGTTGGCTCCCGTCCTGATCCTGGTGGGCAAGGGGGTTCTGGGGGGCTCGTGGGAGGGGCAGTTCTGGCCGATGATGATGTTCCTGACCTTCTATATATGTTTTCTGTTTGTGCCCGCGGCAATTGGACCGCTCAGGCAATTGTCAGCGGACAGCTAGTTCAACCCGGGCTGCTTCTGGATCGGCTTCCGAATCTTGAATTGTCGAGCCGCACTTCAAGCCGATGAGGCGGCAATGATATCCCGGTAACAGGAGCCCTCCTTGAAACGATTCATCACCCAGCACAGGATCAAAACGGATGCGCTCGAGGCCTACCTCGCGGCCCCCTCGCTATGGTCGCGGAAGCCCGCAGCCGTTCTATGAGAAGGGTGGTTTCCGAGACACCGTGGTCCGGCGGGGTCAGCTTTACCGCCCCCGCCGGCCTCGCGATGACAATGGAGTGGAGGCCTTCATTATCCGCCACAACATGACCCGTTCATCCTGCGCCTCGGCCGCTACCCTGGCCTTCAAAAGTTCCGCGCGCACCAGGTCGTGCTGTCCCAGGGCCAGGGCAGCCCGGCCGCGCAGCCAATGCTCGTCCGCCAGGAGGAAGTGAAATCCGGCTTCACGCACCGGCGGAGAGGTACAGTTCGATCCGCTCCCACAGATGGTCGTGCTTTTCATTCAGATGCCCGATGGCGGAGGCAAGCGTTCCAGCCCTTTCGATGCAGTCCTGCCCTTTTCAAACCGGCCTTGCCGGCCGTATGCGATCGCCGAAAAAATCAATCCCTGCATTGGGTCGAGACGGCTGCCGATCGATGCGCCGAGTTCGATCAGCCTGGCGGTTTCCTCGAGTAATTGTTTGTAATCGCCAACGACATTGTGGATGTTCGCAAGGTATCGATGCGCTTCGGCAAACCTCGGCAGGTTGCCCAATGCTCGCCATATGTGCTGGGATTCGACCACCGCCTCCCGGGCCAGCTTGAGCTGCTTCTGCACAACGAACGCGATGCACAAATTGTTCAGCGTCCGCCCGATCAGCTCGGACAGACCCGGTTCGCGGGCCAGCGCCAGGGCTCTTTGGCCGTAGTCCAGGACCAGATCGTTATCACCGGCGCTGGTGAATTCGACAAACATGAGGCACCAGAGCGCCCCGGCAAGTTTCTTTAAACGCATATCCCGGGTGTTTCCCCACGCCGTGATCAGCACCGGGATGCTGCCGCATCAATTCTGCGCCTTTTTGGAGGGCGCATTCGGTTCTCTCGACAGCGAGTTTGAACGTACGCCCAAGTTCGCTTCAGTGACCGGCGCGGTCGGGCAGCCACGCGCGGCCGGGAAGCGCGAACGCGTCAAAGTTAAGTGGGCGTACGTTCTGGTTGAGCTGTTCTTCATCGCTTATCAAATCAGCTGGGCAGTCTTCTTCGCCGGGATCGGTCTGTTCTGGTGCACCGCCCTGGCAGCGTTCACGGCGGCCTGCGTGGTCTATGTGGCGTTCTTTTACGGCGATCACCTGGGCAAAGTGTGCTTCGTGATCGATACGGGCCGGATCAAGGTGCTGTCTCGCCGGACAAATCCCACAAGCCCTCGCAAACCTGGTTGGGGTCGTTGACGCACGTAAAGGTTCCGGCCCGGGCAGGTCAGCGGCCGAAACTGTACGAGCGCCGGCAGCAGGATCGAAATCGCCGCCGGCTTTGATCTGGGCATCGGTTTGCAGGAAGCTGATTTGCCGGCCGGCGGTCCTGCAGGTCCAGCCGGGGCAGGAGGTGCGTGTTAAATACGATCCGGAGAGCGGGGCAGCAGCGCTGATCGTGTAAACCTGGTTTCCTGGCCATCCTTTCAAGAACGTCCATTCGGGAACCTCCGGAAAAATCCGTGCAGCTGCGTATATCAGGACACATGCCAATCCTGTTTTACCAAGTCCTGATCCATTCAAGAAAGGAGCTGCACGATGAACAAGATCAAGGTTTTCGCCCTGGCTGCCGTGATGGTGGCCTTCACCCTGAGCGTCCTGGCAGCCGGCCGGCCGGCCCGGGCCTCGCATCCCGCGGAGACAACCCAATTTGGATACGTTCGGACCGGCGTCCTGGAGCCGGGGATCACCTGGGTGGACCAGTACGGCGTGCACATCCGCGATCGCGTCGAGGTCGGCCGGATCAGCGGTGACCTGCAGGGCTCGGCTCTCGTGGTCTACAACGCTGACCTGTCAGCCGACATGGACGGCCGCACCCGGTCGCCCGACCCGGTGCCCGGCAGCGGCGTCGCGTATGGGACGATCTCCATCTTCGGCGAAAGGATGGACCCTGCAAAGCCGAGGTGGGCGGGTGAGTGGATGTACCAGCTGAAGTACGGAAAGGTGACCTCCGGCGAGCTGACGGCGATGGACTGGACCAACTCCATAATCCTGATCGTCGAATCCGTCGTGGAGGACTCAGCCGGGACCGTTCTCTTCTCCGGGTTGATCGACCACCTCTACTGCCCGGATTCAGGCTGCACGGATCCCAACGACTGGTGACCTGTCACTGAATCGAACCGGGCGGCCTGACGGCCGCCCGGTTGTTGTTAAAAGGATCGGGTTCGGTGTGATGTCTGGTATTCGCTGGTCCGGGTCTGATCCACGTGGAAGGCGGTCTCTCGATTTCCTAATTGAACCCTTCACAGGTTGCCGGAATGGCCCACCAGGTAGAAAGGAGCCCAGTAATACGGATGGCGGTACGTCTCGCCACCCTGGGCGATTTCCCCATTGATGAAAGCCCGCTGGGCGTTTCGAAGCGCTTCCACTTTCGTCGATCCGGTTTGCAATTTCCGGTAGAAGGCCTGCATCAACAGCGAGGTTGATCGATCTTCCACCTCCCATTGGCTGAGCAGAAGGGAGGACGCACCGGCAGCCAGGAAAGCGCGGATAAAGCCCAGCAGCTCGTCCCCGCCTCCGATCGCACTCCGGCCGGTGCCGCAGGCGCTCAAGGTGACCAGCGAGGCGTTAAGTTTCAGGTTGAAGACCTCCAGTGTTGTGAGCCAGCCGTCCGGGAGGGCAATCCCGGAAAAGAGAGGGCTGTCCGGCCGGAAGACGGCGTGGGAGGCACAATGGAACAGGCGGCAGCCGGCCAACACCGGGAGAATAGCCTTTGCCGTTGCGGCCTCCTCGAGCAGCGGTTCGCTATCCCACAGGGATGCGACGGACCGGGCCTCATCCACGGCGTTTGGCAGGCGGCCATCGTAAGAATACCCAACGATGAGGGTATCGCCCGAGTCATCGTCGCGCGGGCCTTCCTCTCTCCAGAAACCGGCGCTGGGCAGGAAACTGACCTTGTATTTTTCGACCAGGTAGCGGTCCCCATCGAAAAAGGCGTGGAACGGCAGGTAATGCAGCAGGCCGTATGGGGCGATCACGAGGTGCTCGAAATTGGCCAGGCGACCGGAAATTGGAGCGAGCAGCATGTCATAGAAGTGCTTCAGCAGCGTCCTGGCCTGCAGCATCAGTTCCGGAACGTGAACGGCTTTGCCGTAGGCGGCTGCACTGAAGTTCATCAACAGGGAGTTGAACAAATTCCGAAGCGTATTGATTTCGCCTGCTAAGTGATGTGCCTCCACGTGCAGTTGACCGGCAGTGTTCTCGACCAGAAAAACGACCGGCCGATTATCGAGGAAGAAAAAATCGAGAATGATCGTCTTGTTATCCAGTTTCGCCAGGTTTCGCGCCGCGTCCGTATAGGCAAAGGCATTCAATTGATTCGAATAATCCGCATGTCTGACGAGCAGCCGGCTGCGGAGGGACTCGATTTGCCCTTCGATCTCCCGGATTTTTTCGGTTTCGTAGTTCATATCCGGGGCTTCTTCGGGCCATTCCCAGGTCCGTTCGAGGTTGCGCGCAAGTGCATTCCGTTCCCGCATCAACCGGTTGAACTCCTCCACCAGTGGGGCATCCTCAGGATTGCGGACCATGATCTCGAGCCCAATTCGATTTGCGAGTATATCCAGCAATGCCCGCGACTTGGCGCGTTCGACGAAGTTCAAAGATTCCAACGGCCGGTTTCGTTCCAGGGATAGTGAAATCGCCGACTCGTACAACCCGATCTTCTGATCGTCCACCAGGAAATCGGACCGGTATTCGACCATCATCCGGTTCTGGAGCTTTTCGAGTTCATCCACTCCGAGCCGGAAATTCTCGGTCGCCTGGTCAAGGGCATTTTCAGCCCTGGCGATCCTTCCAAGAAGGTAATAAACCTGGTAGGCGAGCGGGGCCAGCCCATGTTGGTGGGCATAGGTTTGTGCTTCTCGGGCATATATCCCGGCGGACTCGAGGTCGCCCAGCGCAAGGCTCGAGCGACCGGCCTGGAGCAGCGCTGCCGCGGCGTCCAGTTGCAAGGCTTCTTCCGTAAAAACTGCCCGGCTGCTCAAGCACAGCGCGATGCTTTCCTGCCAATTCCCCGTTCGATGGTGGAGCGTGGCGGCAAACAGGTCGGCGCGGGCGGCTTCATGCCGATTGCCTGTCTGGAGGAAGATGTCCTTCCCGGCTTCAAGAGAAACGAGGGCGCGCTCGAATTCCCCCAGCCCTATTTCGGCTCTAGCCTGGTTCAGAAACATCCGGCCAGTCTCATAAAGCGCGCCGTGCTCACGGTAATACACCCGGACTCGTTCAAAAATCGGGATCGCCTCTTTAAAATGCCCCATGTGCAGCAGGCAGGTGCCGATGAGGAAGTCCACCCACTGCAATTCCTGTTCTCGGTTGTCCTCCACCCAGCCCGCGCGCGCCAGTTCAAGCAGCTTCAACGCCCGGTTGTACCAACCCAGGACCTGGTACGTATAACCCAGCGATTGCCGGGCCCTGGCGACGAGGACGCTGTTCCCCATGCGTTCTGCAATCTCCAAGGCGGCTTCGAGAAAGCGAATCGCTTCCGAGTATCGACCCAGATCGTGTAGCATACCCGCCTTATCAATGACATTGCTCGTCTTCAGAGCCTCGGCTTCCGGGCCAAGCTTCGCATAGAAATTATGAGCCCGTTCGATTAGCTCAAACGACTGCTGCATACGGCCTTCACGGTGGTGGATATAAGCCAGGTTATGCATCAAGGTCCCCAGGGAACGCGCGTCCCCGAGACGTTCGAATATTCCGAACGCCCAGTTCCCCTCGCGAACTGCAGCCTCGTATTTCCCTTCGGTGGCCAACGCCCAAATATGCGTGAGGGCGGTCTCTGCGCGTCCCAACTCATCGCCTATCGCTTCGTAGATGGAAATGGCTCGATCGTAGAATTCCCGTGCCACGTTGTGGTCCCCGAGTCCGATCAGGTGGCTCTGTGCGACAAGCCGCAGCCCCAGGGCAATCATCTGCTCATCTTCGGTCAGTTCGCCTAAATCCAGGGCGAGCTCCGCGCTCCGCATTGCCCGCCGATAATCCGTGTTCAGATCCCTTATGACGCGGTCTTTTAGCTCGGGCGCGACATCTGCACGTTCGTTCGGATCGTCGACATTAATGACCGTGCGCAACGCTCGGAGGCGCTGCGCACGGTCGGGGATATCGAGGAGGTGTTCGATCTGGTCCGGGGAGATCGTCAAACGAAAGTCTCCAGCACGGTGTTTTCAGGACCCTCGCGGGAGGCTATGCTCACTTTCTGGCGCTGCTGGTACCATGTGATACTCAATCCCCTCCGCCAGGATTTTGGTCGTCGCGAACCGCTTCCAAAGTATGTATTACGTTGATAATCCCCACTTCACCAGCATCGTCGACTCTTTTGTTCGCGTTTTCGATGATAAATTTCCGGACGTCTGGCGGCGGTAGTGTTGGATCCACCCCCCAAACGAGGGCTGCCAGCCCGGCTGCAAGTGGGGCGGAAAACGAGGAACCCCACCAGAGCATATATCCGGAATTCATATCGTGGGCCTTTTCTCTAATCTGGGCGCCGTCCAGTGCGATAATTTCATCTGTCGTCGCCCGGCCAGTTATCGCGTAGGGGCAGTTGATTGGATAAACACACAACACATCGAGATCGTCTATCCAATCAGCGGAATCCAGATCAGAAGCATCCGGCGGATTTAGTCCAAAATCCCCTCCTGGGGCCATGACTACGGCATCATTGGCAAACAACGCGAGTCTTCCTTTTTTTCCAGACGCAGCGACACCCAAAACGGAATCGAAAGACGCCGGCATCGTCGCTTTCGGTCGACGGCGCTCTTTCACCCCTTCGTTACCAGCAGCGGCGACGACCAGGTGAGACAAATCAGCGTGCCGCCGGGAGAGGTTGTTCATATAGAAACCATGTGCGACGTGTGGGATGTCCGAACCACCTGTCAACTGATCTAGCAGTCCGGCAATCGGGTCCCTTTCACGCTCTCCTTTCGTTTCTTTATTTTTTCTTTCTCCTGATATTGTCTCGGAAACTTGACGCAGATTTTTTACAGCTTCCTTTGCCGACTTTAAGATAACCTTATCCTCCAGAATCTCGAGTGCTTTTCGTGAATTCAGTTTGAATCCCAGGCTGAGATTCAGGATAAGGCGCGGGTGTGTATCAATGGGATGTTTTTCCTTGAACGCATCAATATATTTATCCATCATCGAGAGGAGGAATCCAACGCTGCCGTGGACGTGGTCGTCCAGCACCTGAACAAGGTGGATCTCGCATTCTGGAGCGACCGCATGAATCAGGCTGGCGCTAAAATAACCATGCTCGGTATATCGATCCCGGGCAGTTTCGTCTCCGATAAGATCATCCAACGCAGCAGTAACACATAGTTTGAACGGGTACCCCCCTGTAAGAGTTTTGGTGTCATAATAGCCCGTACCGAGAGGGGATGAATCGAATACCGCAACATGGACGCCCTTACCTCGGGCTTCTTTGTCAATATACTCTTCTCCCTTAAAAAGATTGATCCCTGTGTCTGTTTGGAAGGCCCATTGTGTTTTAAAGAACGCCGCGTCCGGCAAATCGACGCCGTTAATATCGATGGTTTCACCGGTGGGCCCGCCATGTACCCCTCCACCCGCCGAGTGCATCAGGCCATGCAGAATCTCATTGACCTCTGCGATCGCAAAGAGCGGGCGGTTGTTTAACACAAATGTGTTCGCTATATCCATAAGTTTCCAGGGATTGAGGGGACTGTCATCGTCCTCCCTATGGAATTCATACAGGTGGATCGTGAACCCGGATGACGGCGAACCATCTATGGAGAAAATGTCATCGATCGTAAATATCGGTCCGCTTTCGGTGCGTGCAACGTCTCCGTGCGATGTCACCTTAAATCCCTGTGTGTCTAGATGGCTGATTACGGCCCCAATATCATCATTGTCGCCGGTTATCAGGAGTTGGCCGGGCACTGCGTAGAATTCGATACTACCTTCTTTGGTCGCGGCAACATTTGGGCGTTTATTTGGTTCATCGAAAGTAAGGCAATCCAGCTCCATCTCATTCCTCCTTTTTTCGGATAGGTTCTCACACAATCCGTACAGACCCGCATGAAGAGCACGTTAGGCCGGTAACTCGATCATTGATATTGCATGACTGAATGCAACGATTCCAACAGGTGCCAACCCAGGAGTTGGAATTCATCTTTGTTCGGCCCATGCCCGAAGTATACAGTTGGAAAAAGCTGAATCTGAAGGCTCGGATGCAACGCACCGCTCATCGAACCTGATCTCTCTTTTTATACGCAAGTATCGCGATTTTTCCGGCGTCGACTGCGATGAATTTCGCTGATGACCTGGCCCACTGCCCAGCTTCTTCCCGGCCCATCTCCTCCTTTTCCTTTACACAAAAACCGCACGTACACCACAAAGCGTGAATTAACCCCGATGCTGTATTCAGAAAGCCGGCTGTGATGAAAAGATGGGCGCTGCGACGCGGTCTATTCCACACATCATACAGGAAAACCAGGTCCGATTCAAAATCAAAAAAATATCAATTCCCGCCAATTTGCGTGTTTCCGCTTGTATTTCCCTCCCGCGTAGCATACAATAATCATATTAATGAGAACATTCCCATCCCTGAGCCCCTCCGGCCTCGCCCACCGCTGCAGCCGCGAAAGCGACCGCTTCTTCCACGGTGAAGCCTACGATCCCGCCTACTGCCTCGAACTCATCCGGCGGGCGCTGGCCGACCGGAATCCGGACGCCTGGGAGCTGGTCTTTGACCTCTACCGGCCGCTTGTACTGAGCTGGGTCCGAAAACACCCCGCATTCCCGGGCTGCGGGGAGGAAGACCAGTATTTTCTCAACCGGGCGTTCGAACGGTTGTGGTCCGGGCTCACTCCGGAAAAGTATGATCCCGGCGCCGAACTGCCTGCCGTGCTGGATTACCTCAAATTGTGCGTCCACAGCGCCGTGATCGATTACATCCGTAAACAAGGCCCCGTCCCGCTCTCCGATGAAGCCTTCCCCGGGCTGACCGACCCCCAGCAGGGTCCGGAGGCCCGGGCCGAGCGCCGGATCGCCAACCGCAAGCTTTGGGACCTGCTCGCAACGAAGATGAACGGCGAGCAGGAGCTGCGTTTCCTGTTCGCCTACTTTACGCTGGATCTAAAACCGCGCGAGATCGCGGACGAATACCCGGATCTTTTCAAAAATGTCCGGGAGGTCTATCGGACGCGCGAGAATATTCTGAACCGCCTGGGGCGCGATGCGGATCTCGTAGAGTTCCTGGGGTCGGGTTTCTCCATCGCCGGCGACCGTTCCATTGGATAAAACAATATGAATCCCGCGACCCGGCTTGAATTTGACCTCCAAGCCCGTATAATAGATAAGAACTATCCGAAAATTCGAAGGTTGGGCGATGTTGTATGGTGGGGGGGGGCAGCCCCGGCACCCGGAAAAAAAGCCCCCACAAATTTAGGGTAGGTTGGTAGAG
>Ga0214472_10009732_pt1 | contig 10019 bp, 9 predicted proteins | sample RVTome_6_FD_207662 | JGI IMG/M metagenome (GOLD analysis project Ga0214472, IMG submission 207662) | Soil microbial communities from uranium-contaminated site in the Upper Colorado River Basin, Wyoming, United States - RVT140D175 | ecosystem: Environmental > Terrestrial > Soil > Contaminated >...
TGAACTATTGATAAGCGATAGGAATAAATCGGACGTTCTGCCTGCTTAGGCACGAAGTAATACATCATGCCGAGAAAACCTGCGGTCAGGAAGAAACCAACCGCATTGTGTCCATACCACCATTGCACCATGGCATCCTGAACACCGGCATACATGGAATAGGATTTTAGAAAACTAACAGGGACGGCCATACTATTAAAAATATGCAGCACGGCAATGGTGATGATGTAGGCCGCGAAAAACCAGTTAGCAACATAGATATGTTTAATCTTTCGTTTAACAATCGTGCCAAAAAAAACATAGGCATAAGCAACCCAGACAACCGTGATTAAAAGATCAATCGGCCATTCAAGTTCGGCATATTCTTTTGATGAAGTAATACCAAGCGGCAAGGTTATCGCCGCCGCAACTATGACTGTTTGCCAGCCCCAGAAAGTAAACGCGGCTAACCTGTCGCTGCATAAACGAGCATGACATGTCCGTTGCACAATATAATACGATGTTGAAAATAATGCCGACCCGCCAAAAGCAAAAATAACCGAATTGGTATGTAAGGGACGTAAACGGCCAAAGGTTAACCAGGGAATATCAAAATTTAATGCAGGCCATGCCAATTGAGCAGCAATGAAGACACCAACCAACATGCCGACAATACCCCAGACAATTGTCATGATCGCAAACTGACGAACGACCTTGTAATTGTATGTATTATTATCAGTCATAACTGACAACTCTCCCCGGTTTATTTAATTATATATAATATAGTTGAATTTGATTAGAAGTGGATAACTAAATCTACGTAAGTTCTCCAATCGAGTAAGTCTTGACGCGCGATTGATTTTTCTAATCCCAAACCTAACTGAACATTGTCTGTTGCCAAATAACGAATGCCACCAGCCGCCGTCAGCACAGTACCACAATCGATAGAACAACCGATATTAACCAAATCAACTCCATCAAAGCCCGCAACCGCAGCAGCCGTCATACCGGGTCTATTCGCTTCGTCATAAATAGTGAAGCCATTCAATGAGACCATTGGATAGACGGAATCGGTAAGTGCGTAATCAGCATGCAACGTATAGTGAATCATTGATGAATCATGATCATTATCAATTGCTACATTGACACCGGCACTGGCCTGAAAACCCCATTTCTCATAGCGTTTAGCACCTGTAACAAAGGCATTAATGAAACCGTCACCTGATTCCTGTAAATCAACATTATCCAATGGGTATGCTAAAGCGGTATTAATGGAAATAGTGCCTGTCGGTGGTTCATATTTCAAACCCGCACTGGCAATCGTTCCGGTTTCAACATTATTGTAAAACGCGTATTTTAAACCAAGTGCCAGATTGGCCAACCCTTCAGGATCACTCGTCCTGACACCCGCCGTGGTATTTGTGGTGTTGTCAAAATCAATCCAGGCATAACCATCTTTAGTCGCAATAATGCCCAGATTATCGGTCAGGGCGATACGAATTTCGGCAGCCACCAGATTTATATTGCCACCAAAAAGGCCTGCTCGATTAGAAGGCATTTTCTGATGCAGGTAGATGGGTCTTAATTCCGTTGTAATATAGGGCGTTTCATTAAATAACGGATTAGAAATAGCTGGCACATACTTGTGCTCACCCTTACCAATCGAACCATCCAAATCCAGATCGCCTAACCCTAGTGCTGTTGCTGAACTTGCAAAAGCAAATGCCATTAGCAAGATTGAAAATATTTTAAATAAAACGCGCATGATCACTTTCCCCAATAATTAATTTAATAAATAAACCCGCTGCTCAAAATATAATGAATAAATTTTCTACTTAACAAACCACCCTTTGGCTATTAATTGATGTCGCATTGGGACAAAAGCGCAATATCTCATCATTTACATATTCAGGATGTTGAAGAGCCTTATCGCATGCATTAGTCCAGTTGCACGCTTGACAGCTACGCATTTCTGCTTCGATCCGGGTCAAGGGAACTGTATGCAAGTAAACATTCCTATTTACACCAAATAAGGTGAGAATTTTGCCGTAACGCAGTTGGCTGACTCGTCCATTAAGCTGCTTACGGACAGACTGTCCTTCGCGGTAGTTGTTAATCAATGCGTAGACCAGCATTACAGCTGTAGCTAACATTGAAAACCCCAGAATAAACAACGTAAAAATAGAAACTGTACTCATGTAATTCTCTCGCTTCTTAATCATTTTTATTTTGGAAACATTTTTTACCAAATCGACAAAAGAGAACTTGATCCAGATCAAATAATTTGCATTGCAACAAATAATTGTTTTCTCACACTGTTTATTGGATAGAATTCATCTATGTCTAAACCTTGTTTCCACTGTGGTGAGCCGATACCAGACCATCTGAACTTGATTGTTGAAATAAATAATCAAGCTGAGGCAATGTGTTGCTATGGTTGCGAAGCTGTTGCCAAACAACTCGTTGAATTTGGTTTAACCGATTATTATCGACATAGAACCCGTCTGCCAAAGAAGCCGGAATCACTGGTTCCTGAAAACTTAAAAAGGCTAAGCGCTTTCAACAACTCGCAAATTCAAGCCGCATTTGTCATCAATAATGATAACTCTTCAAAGGAAGCAAATTTAATTATCGAAGGAATAAGTTGCCCTGCCTGCGTCTGGCTAATTGAATCACGACTAGCAAAATTAAAAGGCGTAAAACAAGTCAGCATTAATTACTCTACACAACGATGTCGGATCAACTGGCAAGAAGATGAGATTCATTTAAGCGATATTCTTGGCGCCGTTACTCAACTTGGCTACAACGCCCTGCCCTATAATCGTAAACAACGGGAATTGGTCTATGAAAATGAACGCAAATCGCAATTATTAAGACTGGGCATTGCCGGTTTGTTCGGCATGCAAGTGATGATGATTGCCATTGCGCTTTATTTTGGCGAAGCCACCGGCATAGAAAAGCAGTATCGCGTTTTTTTTCACTGGGTTAGTTTGTTACTGGTATTACCGGTATTGTTGTTTTCCGGGCAGCCTTTATTTACAGGCGCACTTCGCGATATAAAAAATAAACGACCCGGCATGGATGTACCAATTGCACTTGGCTTATCGATCGCGTTTTGCAGTAGTTTATGGTCAACCTTCCAACAAAGCGGACATGTTTATTACGACTCTATCGTTATGTTTATATTTTTTATACTCGGTGGTCGTTATTTTGAATTTATGAGTCGCAAAAAATCGACAGCATACCTCGATAAGACGTCGTCAATATTACCGCCGTATGCAACACGAATTAATAACAGCGGCGAAAAAGAAACTATTGAGCTAAATAAACTCTTCATCGCAGACAAAATATTAATTAAACCCGGCGAAGTAATTCCGGTTGATGGTGTTGTTTATGAAGGACATTCATCAGTTAACGAATCAATCATCACCGGTGAAAGCTTGCCGGTTGCAAAACAAGCAGGAGCAACGGTGATTGGCGGCAGCACGAATAATGAATCACCCTTATATATAAGAGTAAAAAATATTGGTGAAAAAACTGTGCTTTCTAATATATCGCGCCTTATCGATAAGGCGAGCAGCAATAAGCCGGCAACGGTTCTGCTGGCAAACAAAATTGTTTCCATCTTTATTAGTGCTGTGCTTTTGATCGCGTGTCTGGTTGCATTTTACTGGTACCACGTTGATCAAACTCAATGGCTGGAAATAACAATTGCCGTATTAGTGGTTAGTTGCCCTTGCGCATTATCTTTAGCAACACCAACAGCCATGTCATCCGCCGCCGCAATATTAATGCAAAATGGTATTGCCTTGATTAATAATGACGCAATAGAAAAACTTGAAAAGTCGAGTTGCTTTATTTTTGATAAAACGGGAACACTGACAAATGGGAAACTGGAATTGGAAGACGTTGAATTATTCAATTCTGATTTTAGAAAAGAAGATATTTTGAAGCTCGCTGCGGCACTCGAATCTGCTTCCGAACATCCATTAGCAAAAGCAATATGTAAAGCTGCTGGAAATATAGAACACGTAGAAATCAACAATATAAGAAATTATCCCGGCCAGGGCATTAGCGGGGTTATTGATCAGGAATGGTTTATTGGTACTGAACAATTTATTAAGGAACATTGTTCACAAAACATTTTTGGAGGACAAACTTCAAATCACTCATTCAGAAAAATATTTCTGGCTAATTCAAAATCCGTAGTTGCTGTGTTGTATTTTAGTGATGAACTTCGTGATACCAGCCTGGATTTGATTAACTACTTAAAACAACAGAAGAAAAAAATAATCCTTATGAGTGGCGACCATCAATCTATTGTTGAACAAATTGCTTCTGTACTTGATATCGATGAATATCAAGCCGAACTTAAACCGGAAGACAAATTAGATGCAATCGCCAAATTACAACAACAAGGCTATCAAATTTGCATGATTGGTGATGGCATCAATGATGCTCCTGCTTTTGCGCAAGCCGATGTGGCTATCGCCATGACTGAAGCCAGCGACATTACAAAACTCAATGCAGACATGTTACTTTTGAATAACAACATCAATACAATAAAAACAATGCTAGGCATAGTCACTAAAACCAACCATACTATTCATCTCAATTTCATGTGGGCATTGGCTTACAATCTAATTGCTTTACCCTTTGCGATGATGGGATTCATTGCACCGTGGATGGCGGCGCTAGGCATGTCGCTTAGTTCCCTGATTGTGGTTATTAATGCCAGCAGAATAACAACCGCCGATTATTCTTAAATTCAATTATTATGGAAATTATTTTTTTATTAATTATTGTTTCGCTAGTGTTTATCGCATTACTGGCAGGCGCATTATTTTGGGCTATCAAGTCAGGGCAGTTTGATGATATGGAAGGTCACGGACACGAAATCCTAAGGGACGATGATAAAGAAACTATGAACGATAAGTCATCCTCTTGAGTATTAAATTCCTACCCTGATTTTGTAAGCAGTTATTTATTATAAAATAATTTAACAATACCAAACGATTAATCGTAGTGTATTGAGACTAAAATACCCTTCAATTGGCACTATAAATGCTGGTCATTCGACTATAATCAAGAGTACCTCCATAGCAGCATAAGACTTATGACGACTATTATTCTTGGAATTTCAACAATTCTTCAGTTTATTGCGGCATTTTTGTCTGTGCACCTGATAAAAATTACCGGTATAAAAAGTCCCTGGATTCTTATCGCACTGGCATTGACGCTAATGGGTTTAAGACGATCTTTCACTTTATATCAATCGATAATTACCGGGACACACCCATCTGATGTTAATGCGGAACTCATTGCCTTAACTATTTCAGTAATTATGGTACTAGGTGTGCTGTTGATCAGACCAATTTTTATAAATATCCGGGAAACAACTAAAGCACTTCAACTAGATGAAGAACGTCTAAGATATGCTCTGGATGCCTCAAGCGATGGAGTATGGGATTGGAATGTAAAAACAGGAGAAGTCATCTATAGTCCTAAATGGTGTCTATCGTTAGGCTATGATCCGAAGGAAGTTGGTAACAACATTAATTTTTGGGAAAAAATGATTCATCCTGATGACAAGGAAAGTACACAAAAAAAAATCCATGATCATTTTGAAAGAAAAAATGAACTATATATAAATGAGTACAGAATCAGAAATAAATCTGGAGAGTATCGCTATAGTTTAGATAGGGGACGAGTCATTGAATGGGATAAGAATGGAAAGCCTTTACGTATGATTGGAACTGACACAGATATCACCAACCGTAAACTAGCAGAGGAAACCATAGAAAAAAGCAGACAACATTTAAAAGCAATACTCGATAGTTCAGCAGCTGCTATTTTTACGATGGTTCCCTGTGACGAACCAGATAAACCCTTTAGACTTAACTATTTCAGTGAAAACATTGAAGCCATGACAGGTTATGCGGCTTCAATGTGGATCGCAGATGAGTCTTTATGGGTTAATCACTTACACCCCGATGATCGGCAAAGGATCCTGGCAAATCAGGAAATTATACTCAACGAAGGTATATTGACACATGAATATCGTTTCAGGTGCAGTGATGGTTCGTATATATGGGTACACGATAAGTTAACAGCACAACGAGACGATGCTGGAGAAATAGTTGAGGTAATCGGTACATGGATAGACATTACTGAACGTAAACTGGCCGAGGAAAGAATTAAACGGTTTAGTCGTATCTTTGAAGACTCAATCAATGAGATTTATTTATTTGAAATAGATACTTTGAAATTTGTACAGGTGAACAGTGCCGCCCAGAAAAATCTGGGGTATACCATGGAAGAATTAAAGGAACTAACACCAGTTGATATCAAGCCTGAGTTCACCACAGAATCTTTTTTAGAAACGTTAATGCCTGTTCGTAACGGCGAAAAAGATATGCTTATTTTTGAGACTGTACACAAACGGAAAAATGCATCACTCTATAATGTGGAAGTGCACTTTCAGCTTCTACAGTTTGAATCCGAACAATTATTTGTTGCGATTATACTGGACATCACCGAACGTAAAGTATCAACCAAATTACTGACCTATCAGGCTTCACATGACAGCTTAACCGGACTCATCAACCGCCACGAGTTTGAACGCCGTGCAGTATGACGTGGTCAAGCTTTTTGATACAAACCAGTTAAGCAACTTTTTTTAGTTCCCGCATTTCTTTTTCAAATTGGTTCGGGCTTTTGTAATTCAAATAGGAATGCATTCGCGTACTGTTATAAAACATCGAGATGTATTGCAGGATATCCTGCTGTGCTGCAAATCGTGTTTGATAGTGTCGCCAATGCACCCGCTCTTGCTTCAATGTGCCGAAAAAACTTTCAACAACAGAATTATCCCAGCAATCACCTTTACGACTCATACTTCCTTTAAAGCCGTGCAGCTTTAGCAATTTTCTGAAAGCGTTGCTGGCATATTGTGAGCCGCGATCAGAATGATGGATCAATCCTCGTTTCGGCTTTCGTTGCCAGATCGCCATGTTTAATGCGTCACATACCAGGCTTGCCGTCATCCGCGAACTCATGCTCCAGCCAACGACTTTTCGTGAGTAAAGATCAATCACCACAGCAAGGTAAAGCCAACCTTCCTGAGTCCAGATATAGGTGATGTCAGACACGTACACGGTATCGGGTCGCTCCACTTTGAATTGCCGTTTCAATAAGTTATCAAACAACGGTAATTTATGATAACTATTGGTCGTTACTTTAAACTTCTTCTTATGGCGAACCGCAACCCCCGCTTCCTTCATCAGCGCTGCGGCCTTTCTTCTGCTGATGGGATAGTTCAATTTATTCATTGCTTTTTTAACGCGTCGGCTACCGTAAGTGTAATCACTTCCCATCACGATTTTCTTCACGCAATCCCGCATTTCATTATGCAACGGGTCATCCGTTTTATCGGCTTGATGCCGCTGATAATTATAATAACCGCTGCGCGTTACACCCAACACTCGACACATCAGGTCGATTGGCCAGGTCTTCTTATGTTGGGCTATAAACCGGTATTTCACCGCGTTTCTTTGGCAAAGAAGACCGTCGCTTTTTTTAGGATCTCTTTCTCCATTTCAAGCCGTTTAACCTGAGTCCGGAGTCGACGAAGCTCCTCCTGCTCCGGTGTTAACTTGCCGTTGCCACGAAAAGCCTGTCCTTCATCTTTCTGCTGTTCCTTGATCCAGCGACCCAACAAATTCGGGTTAATTTCCAGGTTTCTTGAGGCTTCTGCCTGGCTATAACCTTGCTCAAGCACCAGACTGATGGCATCTAACTTAAATTCTTGTGAATACTTTTTTCTTGTGGTCATTTCATTTCTCCAGTTAAGTGAATTATCTCTTAACTGGGTTGTATCAGTCCATTAGACCACGTCAGTACGTTTGATTTCAACCATCGAACCAAATAAAGAAGGACATGCACTGTGTTTCATGGATCTCGATCAGTTTAAAGTAGTGAATGATACTTGCGGTCATCCCGCAGGCGATGAATTGCTGCGTCAACTTACTTCTGTATTGGGATCTATTGTACGAAAACGGGATACTCTGGCGCGATTGGGTGGCGATGAGTTTGGCGTTTTAATGGAACATTGTTTACTTGATGATGCTTATCGCGTTGCGACATCATTAAAAAAAGCAGTACAAAACTATCAGTTTATCTGGGAAGGCCATACCTTCAAGATTGGTGTCAGTATTGGACTGGTGCCTATTACTGAATCGACAGAGTCACTCTCTGATTTACTAAAAGATGCTGATGCAGCTTGTTACATTGCGAAAGACAAAGGCCGAAATCGTATTCATGTTTTTCACGTAGAGGATTCTGAAATTGCAAAGCGTCATGGCGAGATGCAATGGGTTGAGCGTATAAATCAGGCTATTGATAATGATCTCTTCTGTCTTTATGCGCAGCCTATTGTCCCTCTTGGTAGTAGTACTGATACACACTATGAATTTCTGATCAGGATGATTGATAGTAATGGAGAAACCATTTCTCCCGGTGCTTTTCTACCCGCCGCCGAGCGCTACGACCTAATATCAAAATTAGACCATTGGGTCATTACGAATACTTTCAGGTTATTAGAGAATAATCCCGAATTTTTAAATAAGATTAACTTCTGTTCTATTAATCTTTCCGGTCAGTCATTAACTGAACCAGAAATCCTCAAATTTATTATTAGACAACTACAAACATCTGGAATTGATGGAAAGAAAATATGTTTTGAAATCACAGAGACCGCAGCTATTTCCAATTTGAGCAGTGCCACGAAGTTTATTTCAACACTCAAGGATTTAGGTTGTCGCTTTGCACTGGATGACTTTGGTAGCGGTCTATCCTCATTTGCATATTTAAAAAACTTGCCCGTAGATTTTCTAAAGATAGATGGTATGTTTGTGAAAGATATTGCTGATGATCCTATAGATCATGCCATGGTAAAATCTATTAATGAAATAGGTCATGTCATGGGCATGGAGACCATTGCCGAGTTTGTGGAAAATGATATGATCAAGGGCATGTTGAAAGAGATTGGAGTCGATTATGTGCAAGGTTATGGCATTGATAAACCTCAGCCATTAGATCACATAATTAACAGCTCAAATAAAATTAATGCCTAAAGAAAATACTAATGATGCTGATGTGAAGTTGTATCTGATATCGAATGATCATGATGAGTCGAAAAATAAACTGTTGATACAGGTAAGCTAATCGCAATCAAGATCATTAATATTGCTGTTATAATTTTAAAATAACGATTTGTTTTTACTCGATTCAGATAATCAGAAAAATAACCGGTAGACAACATCCCCGGAAGTGTACCTAAACCGAAAAAAAACATTGTCATCATTCCATTGAATGGTGTGCCCGCACTTAAACTTAACAACAAGGCTGAATAGACCAGGCCGCAAGGTAACCAGCCCCAAACCATGCCGAATAATAAAGCTCTGCCGTTCGTATTAACCGGATAAAAACGTTTGCCTAAAGGTTGAATGTATTTCCATAGTTTCATACCGATAGATTCAGTAAACTTTTTAAATGGCAATATCCCCAGAATATTTAATGCCAGGGCAACTAATACTAATGAAGCAATACTTTGTAAAATTAAATGCGCATTTAAACTTTGAAATAAGCCGGCAATCTGCAATCCTAATAAACCACTTAGTAATCCAGCAGCTGAATAACTGATGATTCGTCCGGAATTATAGGCAAGACTACGATTAAAAATTTTTAACTTATTCTTCTGCTCAGCTTCCGGTGCAGCAAACATCATTGCTGTAAGAATACCGCCACACATACCAACACAGTGTAATGTGCTAAACAAGCCTAGATTAAACGCGATAATTAATGTGACAAGCATGAGATATATTTATACCCAAGATACCTGAAGATACAAGTTTATAGCACATCTGTTTTCATCCAGAGCTTCGTCGCCTAAAGCGCCTACTGTTGGTGCGCCTCCTTACAGGGAGCGGCCATGCGCGTCGTCGCGCCTCGCTCTGAATAAAAACAAACGCACTCTAAAT
>Ga0214472_10009733_pt1 | contig 10019 bp, 4 predicted proteins | sample RVTome_6_FD_207662 | JGI IMG/M metagenome (GOLD analysis project Ga0214472, IMG submission 207662) | Soil microbial communities from uranium-contaminated site in the Upper Colorado River Basin, Wyoming, United States - RVT140D175 | ecosystem: Environmental > Terrestrial > Soil > Contaminated >...
CGGACGCGGCCCTCGCTTGGGCGGCCGGCGGCCCGGGATCGCCCCTGTTCGTCTGGGTCCACTATTTCGATCCCCACTTCCCCTATGAGGCGCCCGAGCCCTTCGCTTCCCGTTTCCCCGCCGACCCCTACCACGCCGAGGTGGCTTTCACCGACAGGGAAGTCGGCCGCCTGATCCGCGGGCTCGGTGCCGTCGCCAGCGCCGACTCGACGTTCCTCCTCGTTGTGGGAGATCACGGCGAGAGCCTCGGTGAGCACCAGGAGTCGACGCACTCCTTCTTCGTCTACGACGCCACCCAGTTGGTGCCTTGCCTCTTGATCCCGCCGCCACGGTGGTCGGGTCCGCCTCTTGCGGGCCGGCGCGTCTCGGAGCAGACGCGGCTTCGGGACCTCGCGCCGACGGTGGCCCATCTCATGGGATGGGACGCCCGGCCGTGGTCCGGGACCGGCTCGGCCTCCCTCGTTGCGCTCGCGTCAGGACGGGGGAGCGCGCCGGCCCCCGTCGCCTACGTGGAGACCCTCGCCCCTGCCCTCGACTACGGCTGGAGCGATTTGCGGGGGGTGAGGACGCCGGGCTGGAAGTACATCCGGGCGCCCCGTCCCGAACTCTACCGCCTCGCGGGCGACGCCGTCGAATCCGAAAACGTCCACGATCGGGAGCCCGATGTCGCCGCGCGCATGGACGCATGGCTCGACTTTCTCCTCGGCGGCGAATCCGATCGGGCGATCGCTCCGGCGGAAGTCGACGGGGAGGCGCTCGAGAGGTTGCGGAGCCTCGGGTATCTGGGCGGCGGCGTCCAAGGGGCGGGTTCGGGGGCGGATCCCAAGGACAGGATCCAGTTCCACGCGGCGTTGAACTCCGCGCGGCAGCTCGGCGCCGAGTTCCGTTACGAGGAGGCGATCCAGCACCTCCGGCCCGTGGTGCGCCATGAGCCGCAGCTCCTGGAGGCGCGGCGGTTGCTCGCGTCCTTCTCCTACCTGTCGGGCGATTTCGAGACCGCCCGGAGCCTCTACGAGGGGTTGCTGGAGGCCGATCCCGCGAACGTGCGGTACCGCATGCAGTCGGTTCCCGTCCTGGTCGGACTCGGCGAAGGGGAGAAGGCCCTGGCCGTGATCGATGAGCTGGAGAGGGATGCGCCGAACGAGGAGGGTCTCTTCGCGCTGAAGGGAGAATCCCTGGAAGCCCTGGGCAGGCGGGAGGACGCCATCGCGGCGTTCCGCAAGGACGGGGAGCTGCGCCCCGGCCGGGCGGCGCCCCGCTGGCATATCGCGAAGATCTTGCAGACGGAAGGGCGCACGGAAGAGGCGCGGCGCGAACTCGAGAGGGGGCTTGCAGAAGAGCCCGGCCACGCGGCGACCCTCTCGGCGCTCGCTGACGCGGCTTACGCCGAGGGGAACGAGGCCCTGGGCGACACGCTCGTGGCCCGGGCTCTCGCGTCCGATCGTCTCGAACCCAACGCGAATCTCCTGCGGGGGTGGAGGGCGCATCAAGCCGGGGACCTTCAGGCGGCCCGCGAAGCCTATGAGGTCGCGGTCCGGGTCAAGCCGCGCTTCGCCAAGGCCCGGTACAATCTCGGAACGGTGTGGCTGGCCCTTCGGCGGCCGGAAGAGGCCCGCGAACAGTTCGCCGCGGCACTGGAGAGCGGGCAGGAGACGGCCGACGTCCGCTTGAACCTCGGCGTCGCCCTGGCCCAACTGCAGCGCATCGAAGACGCGATGGATGAGTGGGAGAGGGCTCTCGAGCTGAATCCGGACCCCGCGACGGCGAACCGCTTGCAGCAGAATATCGCGCTGGCCAGGCGCGCACTCGGTCAGAAAACACCTTAGACATGGAGGGTTCGATGTTGCGCAGGGTTGACACGAAAAGCCGGGCGCACAGGATTCACAGCCCCGTCGCCGGCGTCATCGCAGTTCTCATGGCCTTGGCCTGTGCGGCTTGCACCGGTTCGAAGGCACCTCAGGCTCCGTCTCCGCCTCCGCCCCCGGTCGCGGACGTCCCTCTGGCGTGGGAGGAGCAGGTGCCCGGCGGCCGCTGGAACCTGCTGCTTCTCACCCTCGACACGACCCGCTCCGATGTCCTGGGATGCTACGGTCACCCCGGGCGGGCGACTCCCACTCTCGATTCCCTGGCGGCGCGCGGCGTCCTCTTCGAGCAGGCGGTCACGCCGGCTCCGATCACGGCGCCGGCCCACATGACCATCCTCACGGGATTGGATCCGGTCGAACACGGCGTCAGGAACAATGGCCGCTACATCGCCGCCGATTCCCTCGAAAGCCTGGCGGAGATGTTCCAGCGAAGGGGATACGAGACCGCGGCGTTTCTCTCCGCCTACCCCCTCGACCGGCGCTTCGGTTTCGATCAAGGCTTCGCCCTCTACGACGACACCTTCGAGGAGCGGATCGTCGGCGGCGGCGAGGAGACATCCCAGAGGCGCGGCGACGCCGTCACGGACGCCACGCTCGCGTGGGAGGCGTCCCGGAGCCAGGATCCATTCTTCGCCTGGGTCCATTACTTCGACCCCCACTTCACGTACGACCCGCCCTCCCCGTTCGGCGAGCGCTACGCAAGCGACCCCTACCTCGGCGAAGTGGCGTTCATGGATTTCCAGATCGGCCGTCTGCTCGGACGCATGAGGGTGGCCGGGGCCCTCGATTCCACTTTCGTCCTGGTCGTCGGGGACCACGGCGAGAGCCTCGGCGAGCATTCCGAGCAGAGCCACTCGTTCTTCGTCTACGACGCCACCCAGCTCGTTCCCTGCATTCTGGTCCCCCCGGAGCGCTGGCCGGGCGCGGGAGACCTCAGGGGCACGCGCATCCCGTGGCAGGTCCGCCTGCGGGACCTCGCCCCGACGGCGGCGAATCTCATGGGCTGGGAATCGCAGGACTGGGGGAATCGCGGATCGACGAGCCTTCTGCCCTCCTTGATGCACGGAACCGATCCGGTTCCCGCCGCCGCTTACGTCGAATCCTGGGTCCCCTATCTCGAGTACGGATGGAGCCGGCTGCGAGGGGTGCGCGTGGAAGGGTGGAAGTACATCCGGGCTCCCCGGCCCGAGCTCTACAATCTGAAGGCGGACCCCAGGGAAACGACCAACGTGCACGCGGCGGAGCCTGAGGTCGTCGCGACCCTCGAGGCGTGGCTCGACGCGTACCTCCTGCGGGAAGGACGGACCGAAGCCGTCGCGATGAACCCCGAGGTCGTCGAACGCCTCCGGAGCCTCGGATACACGGGGGGCGGCGTCACGCCGGCGGAGGGAAGCGGCGCGGATCCCAAGGACCGGATCAGTGCGTACAACTCCTTGAACCTCGCCAGGACCCTCATGTCCCAGTTCCGTCCCGAGGAGGCCAAGCAGCTTCTCGAGCCGCTCGCCCGCCTGGAGCCGGAGAACCTCGAGCTGCTCTATCTGTTGGGATCGACGTTCGTCGCGACGCGGGAGCTCGGCCGGTCGCGGACCGTCTTCGACCGCCTGATGAAGGAATCGCCCGGCGACGACCGGTTCATTCAGGGGGCCGCGCAGACGGCGACTCTCGAGGGGGATTACTCCAAGGCGCTGGCGCTGCTCGACGTGTGGCAAGGGGTCTCCCAGTGGAACGAGGACGTCTGGACGCTCCGGGGGCAGATCCATGAAGCCCAGGGGCAGTACCGCGAGGCCCTCGACGTGTACACCGATCAACGCCGGCGCTTTCCCAAGAGCCCGGTCGCCGCTCTCGGCGCCGGCAGGGCGCAGAGGGTGCTCGGGGACAGGACGGGAGCGCGCAAGACCCTCGAGGAGTCCCTGGCGGAGTCTCCCGGGTTCGCGCCGGCCCTGTCGGAGCTGGCCGATCTGGCCATCGAGGACGGCGACCTGCAGCGGGGGGACTCGCTCCTGACCCTGGCCCTGGGCGCCGATCCCTTCGATCCGGTGGCCAATTTCCATCGCGGCCTCCAGGCGAGCCGCGTCAAGGACATCGACGCGGCCCGCGAGGCGTACATGAAAGCGGTGCAGGCCAATCCCGAGTACGCCGCCGCGCACAACAATCTCGCCAACGTCCTTCTGGAAGCGGAGGAATTCTGGCAAGCCCTGGCCGGGTACGAGAAAGCCCTCGCGCTCGGATACGAATCCCCTGAGCTTCGGACGAACCAGGGGGTGGCCTACGCGCAGACGGGACAGATCCCGCTCGCGCTTCAGTCCTGGGAGCGCGCGCTCGAACTCGGCCCCGATGAAGCCACGGCGGCGGGGCTCCGACAGAACATCCAGAGGGCACGGCAGATGATCGGAGGAGGATGACCGTGCCGGGTTCCTCGCGGCGCGCCGCCCGAGCGCGGATCGCCCTGTGTTTCCTGACGGCCGTGGCGCTCGCCACGGCCTTGGCGGCCGCGGTCCCGGCGTCCTCGGCGGACCCGGACGTTGCGGCGCCGCCCGACACGGCCCTGATCGAGCTTTTCGTGTCGAGCTTCGAAGAGGGGCTCCAGCGCCTGGACCGGGCCTGGTTCGACGCGATGTGGACCACCTACACGACGGGCCGGCAGGGACGGCTTTCGAGCTGTGAAGCCGCCCGCGCGACCTATCTCCGCAATCCGCTCGTCCTCGACGAGGTGTCCTCCTGGGTCGGGCGGATCGACGACCAGCGCCTCGGCCGGCGGGTCGAACTGCTCCACCGCGTCCTCCTCCAGGCCCGCGTCGAGGGGATCGAGGCGGTGTATGCCCTCGAAGATTCCCTCACGCGCCTCCAGATTTCGCATCGCGCGCGTCTCGAAGGACGGCAGGTCGAGGACGCGGAGCTGGCCCGGATCCTCCGGGTGGAACCGGATCGGGCGAGACGCCGGGCCGCTTTCATCGCGCGGGCGGGGATCGGCGAAGTCCTCGGGGAGGGGCTCGCCGGGCTCTTCGAGATCCGGACCCGGACGGCCCGGGATCTGGGGGAGAAGGGGTTCTATGAGCTGAGGCTCAGTCTCGACGAGGTGGTCCCCTCCGAGCTGACAGCCCTCATGGAGACCTTGGAGCGCGAGACCCGAGAGCCTTATGCGGCGTACGCTTCAGATCTCGCGGGGAACCTCCATGCGCCGGTAGAGGCGTGGGATCTCCTCTACGATCCCCGCGGGGTCCTCGCGGAACTCGAGCCGTTCTTTCCCGCCGACTCCCTCATCCCGCGGACCCGCAGGACGTTCGCCGGCCTCGGTTTCGATCTCGCCTCCCTCGCGATCCACTGGGATCTCGAACCGCGCGAGGGGAAGTCCGAGCACGCTTTCTGTTTTCCCGTCGATCCGCCAGGAGACGTGAGGGTTCTCGCCAACGCTCGTCCTGGGATCGACGCGGCGGCGACCCTTCTCCATGAGACGGGCCACGCCGTCCACGCGACGGCGCTCGAGGACGCGTCGCATCTCCTGCGCGACGGTCCGTCGGGAGCGTTCAACGAGGGGATCGGCGAACTCTTCGGGCAGCTCGCGTACGATCCCGAATGGATGGCAGGAGTCGCCGGAGTGCCCGCCGACCTCGCCGCGCGCTATCTGGAGATCCGAAGGACGCGGCGCCTCTTCACGGTCCGCTGGTACCTCGCGCTCCTCGACTTCGAGAGGGAGGCCTACGCGCGTCCGGGGCAGGATCTCTCGGCCCTCTATTGGGCGATGCTCCACCGCTACCTTCTCGTCCCCGAGCACCCCGAGATCCCCGTGTGGGCCCAGGTTCCCCATCTGCTGAGCCATCCCGTCTACGTGCAGAACTACCTCCTCGCCGACCTCGTCGCAGCCCAGATGCGCGCCGATCTGACGAAGCGCCACGGCGGTCTCGTGGGACGGCGGGACACGGCGGGCGACCTGCGCGAGAGGCTCTTCCGCCACGGAGCGCTCTATGCCGGGCAGGATCTCATCCTTCGGGCGACCGGCGCGCGCCTCGATCCGGCGTTCTTCGCCAGGGAGCTGCTGGACGACTGATGCTCTCGGCGCGGTGGGAACCCTCGGGCAGGCCTCGGCCTAGGGTCGGACCAAGAGGAGAAGCGTCTCGACATGGGGCGTCTGGGGGAAGAGATCCAGGGCTTGGAATCGGCGTGGCTCGTACCCTTCGGAGATCATCACCGCCGCATCCCTCGCCTGGGTGCTCGGATTGCAGGAAATATAGAGGATCCGACGCGGTCCGAGGGCGATGAGCCCAGGGAGGGCCTTCGGATGGAACCCTCCCCGCGGCGGATCGACGACAACGAGGTCGGGCGGCCCGGCGAGGCCGAGGCGCGCGAGGGCCGCGGCCCGCAGGCCGTTGGGCCCGGCGTCGGGCGGGGTGAGAACGTCCTCGACGAGCCCCTCGACGAACGCGGCGTTGCCGAGGCCCGATCGGGCCGCCGCGTCGCGGCCCGCGCGCAGGGCTTCCCAGACGCAATCGACGCCCACGACCCGCGAGGTCCGGCGGGCCATGGGGAGCGTCAAGGCGCCGACTCCGCAGTAGAGGTCGACCGCCGTCTCCGCCGCAGCGGGCTCGGCCCAAGCGAGGGTCTTCTCCGCCAGGATCTCCGCCCCTTCGGTGCTCGTCTGGAAGAAAGACGACGCCCCCACGGTCCAGTCGAAGCCCCTCACGGTCTCCCGAATCACCGGCCGTCCCCACAGGAGCCTCTCCTCTTCCCCGCGGGCCACCGTCGCCCGTGATCGATGGACGAGGACGACGCAGCCGGTGACGGCGGGCACGCTCCGGCGCAGTGCCTGTCCGAACTCCTCCAGACGCGCGTCCCAATCCCGCACGACGAGGGCGACGAGGACGTCGGGCCAATGGCGTGACGTCCTCGTGATGACGTGTCGCAGAAGGCCTTGGTCGGATCGGCTCACGTAAGACGTGAGGCGGAGCCGAGCCGCTTCCGCGCGCAGGACCTGGAGGATCCGATTGATGAGCGGGCTCGGTAGAAGGCAATCCTCCACGTCGAAGACCCGGTCGTAGCGTCCCGTGGGATGGAGGCCGAGCGCAGGGGCTCCTTCTGGACGCCGTGACGTGTCTTGCGAGGTCCCCGGCGGCCACGGGTCGGGAGAGAACGTGAACTCCATCTTGTTCCGATAGGAGAATGCCCGGCCCGGGCGCAGGGGGGGCTCGACCCTCAGGGGGCGGAACCGGCCGATCCGGGCCATGATATCCACCGCCTGGTCCCCCTTGCGGCGGGTCTGCTCCTCGTCGTCGAGGGGCATGAGGGGGCAGCCGCCGCAGACCGCCGCGTGCCGGCAGGGGGGCGGCCTGCGGAGCGGGGAGGGGGTGAGGATTTCCAGGGCTTGGGCCTCGAGGTAGCGGGACGCCTTCTTGTGGATCCGGGCCGAGACCCGGTCCCCGGGGAGGCCGCCGCGGACCATCACGACGAGGCCCCCGGCGCGTCCGACGCCCGAACCGCCGAACGCCAGGTCCTCGATCGTCAGCTCGATCGTGTCGCCTTTCTGCACGCGGGACCCTCCGCCCGTGGAGCGCACTTTCGCCGGGATGGCCCGAAGCCTATACTCCCGGAAAGCTGGTTGGAAGGTGAGCCATAGGAAAGGGGAATGTCATGGTGTCACCCAAGGGGGGGATCGTTCTGGCCGCCGCTGTCGCCTTGCTCCTCGCCGCGTGCGGCGGCAAGGAGGAGGAGGCCGGCGAAGCGCTGGGGGAAGACGCCGCTTCGGATCTGGCCGCGATCGTCAACGGACAGGAGATCCGCAGGGCCGAGGTGGACCGGGTCGTCGCCCAGTGGCGCAAGTCGCCCAATCCCCCCGTGGACGTGTCCCTTCCGATCACGGAACTGCGCAAGGAGGCGATGGGCCAGCTCGTCGATCGGACCCTCCTGGTCCAGGAGGCGCGCCGCCGGGGGTACCGGGCGGACTCCGCGCAGGTCGAGAACCAGCTCAGAGCCTTCGTCGCCCGGTTCCCGTCCGAGGAGGCTCTCCTGGCGACGCTGAAGCCGTTGAACCTCACGACCGATCAGTTGAAGGACATGTACGACATGGATCTCTGCATCCAGAGCTACGTCGCGGGAGAGGTCAGCGGACTCGTCAAGGTGACCGACAAGAGCTGCCAGGACTATTACGACGGGAACCCGCAGCTCTTCGGCGTCCCGGAAAAGGTCAGGGCACGGCACATCCTCTTCACGCTCGATGCCGCGGCGCCTGCCCAGGCCGAGGAGGAGACGCGGGCGAAGGCCCAGGCCGTTTTGGAGCGGGCCCGCAAAGGGGAGGACTTCGCCGCGCTCGCCGTGCAGTTCTCCCAGGACCCGGTGTCCAAGGAGGGCGACCTCGGTTTCTTCGGTCGGGGCGCGATGGTGGCTCCGTTCGACGAGGCGGTGTTCGCTCTGGAGCCCGGGCAGATCAGCGATCTCGTGAGGACGCAGTTCGGATTGCACATCATCAAACTCGAGGAACGCCAGGCGGGGGGCACCTTGAACTACGAGGAGGTCGCGCCCCAGATCCGGTCCATGCTGACGGACCAGGGGATCCGCGACAGGCTGGACGATGTCGTCCAGGAACTCAGGAGCAGCGCGCAGATCGAGACCCGCCTCTAGATCGCCGCGCGGTGACGCCGACGTGCCAGACGGTGCGAACGACTCGATTCCGGTTCTCCGCGAGAAGCTGTTCGAGGAGCTGGCGAAGTATCGTCCCGAAACCGATCTCGGTCCCGTGGAAAAGGCGGACCGCTTCGCCGAGACCGCCCACGGAGAGCAGAGAAGAGAGTCGGGGCTTCCCTATTACACCCATTGCCTCCACGTCGCTCTGATCCTCCTCGGCCTCTTGAGGCAGCGGGTGGACCTCACGATCGTCGCCGCGGCGCTCCTCCACGACGTCGTCGAAGACAATCCCAAGCTCAGCTCCAAGGACCTCGAGAAGACCTTCGGCTCCGAGATCTCCCAGCTCGTGGACGGCGTCACGAAGCTCGGGGGGATCCCTTTCAAGAATCCGGAATCGGCTCAATCGGAGAACTTCCGGAAGATGTTCCTCTCCATGGCCCGCGACATCCGCGTCATCCTCGTCAAGCTCGCCGACCGGCTCCACAACATGCGTACGCTGGAGCATCTGCCCCCCGCGAAGCAGCGCCGGATCGCGTCGGAGACGCGGGAGATCTACGCCCCCTTGGCCCATCGCCTCGGGATCGCCCGGTTCAAGTGGGAATTGGAGGACCTCTCCTTCAAGTACCTGGAACCGGAGGCTTACCGATCGATCTCCGAGAAGGTCTCCCTCAAGCGGGAGGAGAGGGAGGCGCTCGTCAACGAGCTGAAGAATCCCATCCAGCGCAAGCTCGAGGAGGCCGGCATCAAGGCGACGCTTCAAGGGCGTCCGAAGAGCTTCTTCTCCATCCATCAGAAGCTGATCCGGCTGGGGGGGAGCTACGAGGAGATCCACGACCTCTTCGGGTTGCGCGTGATCGTGACGACGCGGGACGACTGCTACCGCGTGCTTGGGATCCTGCACGACGCCTACGTCCCGGTCGCGGATCGATTCAAGGACTACATCGCGACCCCCAAGAGCAACATGTACCAGTCGCTCCACACAACGGTCATCGGCCCGGACGGCAAGCGCGTCGAGATCCAGATCCGCACCCAGCAGATGCACCAGACGTCGGAAATCGGCATTGCGGCGCACTACCAGTACAAGGAGGGGGGACGGCGGGACGAGAAGCTCGAGAAGCAGCTGGAGGACATCATCATCGAGCGGACCACGGAGTGGCAAGAAGACGCCGACGATCCCCAGATGTTCATGGAGTTCCTGAGGGCCTCCCTCTACCAGGATGAGGTGTTCGTTTTCACGCCCAAGGGGAAGTTGGTGCGGCTTCCGGCCGGGGCGACGCCCGTCGATTTCGCCTATGCGATCCACACGGAGGTGGGGAACAAGACGGCGGGGAGCCGGGTCAACAACCGCCTCGCGCCGCTGCGCCACGAGCTGAAGAGCGGGGACGTCGTGGAGATCATCACGTCCCCCCACGGCCGGCCGAGCGAGGAGTGGCTCTCCTTCGCCGCGTCCAGCCGGACCAAGGCGAAGGTCCGCCGCTGGCTGCAGCAGCAGTACCGCGAGGACGCCATCACGCTGGGACGGGACCTCCTGATGCGGGAGCT
>Ga0214472_10009734_pt1 | contig 10018 bp, 8 predicted proteins | sample RVTome_6_FD_207662 | JGI IMG/M metagenome (GOLD analysis project Ga0214472, IMG submission 207662) | Soil microbial communities from uranium-contaminated site in the Upper Colorado River Basin, Wyoming, United States - RVT140D175 | ecosystem: Environmental > Terrestrial > Soil > Contaminated >...
CCTGAGCATGTCGAAGGGCTTCGGGGATCTTCGACCGACCCGGCCAGCCGAGCCGGCTCTAGATATGCGATACTAGGTTTTGGCTGGCCGGGCGGCTCCCCCACAGGGGTGCTCCGCGAATCTCGAGGCCGTTAAGCGTCCCCAAGTGGAAGGTGCCATGAGAGCTACTACCGCGCAAATCGGCCGGGCTGGGGAGCTGCTAGTCCAATTCCGCCTTATCCAAAACGGCATTGACTCGTCGCCGATGACCACAGATGCCGGCGTCGACCTTGTCGCCTTCTCACCTAGAACTGGGCGAGCCGTCACTATCCAAGTGAAGACGAACGAGAAGCCCAAGCCTGGCGGTGGCAAGGGGAAGCTGGCACTCGACTGGTGGCTTCCCGACAGTAGCCCCGCAGATCTCATGGCCCTTGTCGATCTCGGTACATCACGAGTGTGGCTACTTTCAATGAGGGAAGTCGCGGAGCACGCTCAACAACACTCTCGTGACCGCTTCCACATCTACATGTATACCGATCCAGCCGCCCGTCCCCGCAAGGCCATGCTCAAGGCTTACGACTACCAATTCGGGGCGTTCCTGCTTGAGAACAGACTCGGAACCCTTTTCTAGCTTTGGGGCCGCCTAACAACGCGACGGAGCCGACCCGGCCAGCCGCGGCGAATCGAGTTCGAGATACTATGTAAGCGCTGCCGCGCGGCTCATCTCGACGCCGTTAGGCGGCTCGCGCGCACCCGAGGTCGAGCGTGGCATTCCCAGATATCACCGCAGCCCAAGTTCGCTCCTGCCTCGAGCAGGGCATCAGAGCTCTCGTACTCAACGACGTATACCTCCTCGAGAACGACCTCCACGAGCGCACCATCACCCACAAACTGGCCGAGTACCTCCAACCGCTCTTTCCCGGCTGGAATGTTGATTGCGAGTACAACCGAGACGGGCATGAGCCCAAGAGAGTCAGGCTCCGCCCAATCCCCGAGCAAGGCGGGGACGAGGGGTCCAATGTGTTTCCCGACATCATCGTCCACCGCCGGGGGGACAACGACCACAATCTCCTGATCATCGAGGCCAAGAAGTCCCGCCACCCAGCACGCAGCCATCGATGAATTCGACAGTGAAAAGATCGTCGTGTTCTCGCGCGATCTCCACTATCAATTCGGCGCCGCGGTTCTCTTCCACATCGGCCCTTCATCGGAAACGCGCTGCAGACTGAACTTCTTCTCCGAAGGAGCTTGGCGATAGAGAGCGGTCTAACAACTCGATGGAGCCCCCTCCGCGGAGCCTGCCCTGAGCTTGTCGAAGGGCTCCGGGGATCTTCGACCGACCCGGCCAGCTGAGCGTTTGGCTTGGGCGCGATTCTAGTCCTGGCTGGCCGGGCGGCTCCCCCACGGGGGTGCTCCGCGAATCTCGAGGCCGTTAGGCGGCCTTGCGCGTGCACGGATCCCAGCCATACTATTGGCTTCTGCCTTCGTCCAAACAGACACCGGCACGATCCTCGCGTGCCACCGCGGAAGCTTCAACATCCGAGGCGGAATGAAGGCCGCCTTCTTCCAAACTCACTTCAGGGGCGCCTGGCTTCATGCTCTTGAGGGCAGCAGCATCAGCCTTCTAGCCAAGGTGGCCGAGCTTGGTTCCCCGTCGTTCGGCGACTCCCTTAGGGACTTCGTCCTTGAGGTCAGCCTAATCAAGGCTCTGGCAAGGGGGAGTTGATCCTCCAGCGGCGTAACAACTCGCTTGAGCCCTTCCAGAGTGCTTCGCGAATGACCCGGCCAGCCCAGCGTTTGGTTTTAGCGCGATACTAGCCTTGGGCTGGCCGGGCGGCTCCCCCACAGGGGTGCTTCGCGAATCTCGAGGCCGTTAGGCGTCTTGGCTCGCAGTTCCAAGCGCTGCCCGGGCGGCTCATGCGGAATTGCCCAGGTCCAGTTCTTCAGACCCCTTCCCCGAGCCACCCTCTGGATGGCGCCGACAGCTCTCACTTCTCCCCTTCTCGGTCTCGTCGTCATTCTCATGCTCGGATATTCCTACCGCCAGAACTCAACCCTCCCCTCGACGCCCGTGTTGTTGCATCCTCACTCCCCCTTCTCCTCATCGGGATCTGCCAGTACTTCGTCCTCCGGAGATGGTTCTTCCATGCGGGACTTTGGATTCCAACAGCCGCCATAGCATGGTTGATTGCCTTTCTCATGCTAGAAGCCCTGAGGTACGTCCGGCCGGGGACGCTCTCTTCCACCCTCCCCCTTCCTCCAACTGGGACTGGTCGGGGCCTACCTCGGGGCAATCCAGTCGACCATGACAAGAGCACTCATCACATCTCTGGTGAAACGCCCACGAACGGGCGCCTAACAACTCGATGGAGCCGACCCGGCCAGCCCGGGTCCACCTCTAGGTACTGTGTGCCAATCTTCACATAGGACCGGCCACAGCCTGAAACTGGCTGTTCTTTCTTAGAGGGGTTTCGACATATACTGTCCATGAAGGGGGAGCTGTATCCTCGAGTGCCGCGCCATCTTCCTTGGACGCGCCTCATGTACTTCGATGACGCGGCGAAAATCGACGAGAAACTTCAGGACGCGGTTGAGGACCTGGTCCGGGACTTGTCAGTGCTCGCTGAGAAGCACGCAGCGGCCGCAGGTGAATTTCCCGCTCGGGTCACCCATCAATCCAGCTCCAGCGCGTCCGACCAAGGGAAGACGAACAACCCGACCGACGCCGGGGCCGGATGTCCCGCACAAACCGGACCCGGAACCAGCGGAACCGCTCAAGAGGATGTGGGCAACCTTCATGTCGGCGAGCCCCAGGCCTCCAAGAAGTCTTGAAGAAACGGGGTTGCCGACGCGCGCTTGCCAGCGTAATTTCGAGGAGGGTTCGATGAAGTCCTTCGACGAACATAAAGGTATGCTCCCCTATGCCAGCGAGTTGTTCGGCGTGTACCAGCCGCTGCTGGGCTGGAAATCCCGGATCACCCAGCAGCGTTATGAGGGCTACCGCCGAACCCTGCACGAGCGGACGGCGGCGCGGGCGCTAGCGACGGCGCGGGCCCCGGTGCGACTCAGCACGATTGAAAGCAGCACTGACCGGCTCGCGCTCCAGCCTGGCGTGTTCGACGTCGAGAGTTTCCTGCCGCTCGACCTCGACCGGACGCTCGAGCATCGGATCGCGCCGATCATCGACTGCGCCACGGCGCGGATGATCGCGGCCGAGCTGGGGGAGGCGCCGCCGGAGAACTGGACCGGGGTGATCACGGACGAGAGGATCGCCAAGCTGCTGGAGCGGTTCCGCACCACCGTCACCCATCCGGAGAAACTGCGGGCCGATCCCCTGCTGTCGGACTATGTGGCCGAATTCCGCACGGTGTTCGTAGCGGAGCGCGCGTTCGCGGTGATGGAAGCCTTGTTCGAGGTCGAAAGCAAAGTTTCCGGCTATCTGCTGTTCCTCGCGCGGCACGACCCGGCGGGGCTCACGCCCCTGTTCTTCGCCACGCCGAGGAGCGGGACGATCGCAGCGGCCCGGCAGGAGGATCCGCTGTTGAGCTTCGGCCAGCATGCCTATGATGCGATCCTCTCTCCGGTCGGGATCATCCACCTCTACCGGCAGTATTTCTTCGAGTTCGATTCCTTCCTCGGCCCACCCGCCGGCCATGTCTGGCTCTCGCCGGGGGGGACGGTCGAGCTCATCGAGGTGTCGACGCGACGGACGCTCACCGAACGATCGGTCGAGCAGTCGCTGGAAACCATCGCCCGATCAGAACGGGAGACGACCAGCCGGGACGACATTGCCGATGCCGTAAAGGAGGACAATCGAAGCAGCGTGAAGTTTGGCTTCACCACCTCCGGCTCCTATTCGGGCGTCGTCTATTCGGCGAGCGCGACGGCCGATCTCTCGATCGAGAATTCCAAGACGTCGGCGCGGGAGACCACCCACCAGCAGATGCGCCAGCAGAGCGAGAAGCTCTCGAGCGAGATTAAGCGCAACTTCAAGACGACGTTCAAGACGACGACCGAGATCACCGACACGGCGAGCAAGCGGTATGTGATCTCCAACACCACCGATGCGCTGGTGAACTATGAGCTGAGGCGCAAGATGCGCAAGGTGGGGGTCCAGGTGCAGGACATCGGGGTGGCCCTGTGCTGGCACACGTTCGTCGACGACGCCGGACGCGACCTCGGCGTTGCGAAGCTGGTCCATATCGGCCAGCCACCGGAACTCAGCGACCTCGTCCAGCCGGACGCGCCCCAGATCCCGACCTCGCAGCCGCAGGAGGTCAGCATCACCATTCCGTTCGTCGGCATAGATACCGACGATGTCGACAATGAGTATACGGACGGCGTGGAGACGGAGGTCGGCGTGTTCGATTCCACCGAGCACATCCAGGCTGATTTTGACCAGAGCGTCCTGTTCGCGACGCCCGGTTTCACTCTGATCGCGGTTGACGTCGATCCGCAGGGGTTCGATGCGCAGCTTTCAGTCCGCAACCTCGTGTCGGCGGAGGGTTCGAGCGCGGGCACCTTCACCATCCATCTCAATTATGTCGCGTGGGGCGGGAAGGATCAGATACCGGTCAGGATGGTGCTGCACTGGACGCCCGACCAGGCGATGCGCGATGCAATCGCCGAGGAGTATGGCAAGAGGCTTGACCAATACACCGCCGAGAAGGCGCGTCGGTTCAAGGAGGCCTATTACCAGGCCGCGCGCGAGCGCATCAGGCTCGCCAGCTATATCGTCCCACGTCCGGCGGAGGACCTGCGCGAGGAAGAACGGACCGTCGTCTACCGCGCGTTGATCAGCCAGTTGATGACCGTCGGCACCCACCAATCCAAACATGTCACGTCAGAACTGGTGCGATCAATCTTCGACGTCGACAAGATACTCTATTTCGTCGCGCCGGAATGGTGGGCGCCGCGGCTGCACCGGAGCGCGCAGCATCTCGGCGAGGAGCCTGACGGCGGCGGAGTCGGGCCGGCCGTCGATCTCGGCAGCGTCGCCGGCGTCTCGGGGACGAGGGCGACGCGGAAACTCTCCCGGTTCACGAGCCGCACCGCGGGGATCGTCACCAGCTTCGGAATCGCGGCGCGGGGCACGCAGATATCGGCCGACAATATCGTCGACTGGGGCGGCGCACGCGAGCTCAATCGCGACAATTACTACATCACCGAGGACAGCAAGGAGGCGAAGCTCGGCTCGTCGCTCGGCTGGCTGCTCCAGCTCGACGGGGACAATCTGCGCAACGCCTTCCTCAACTCTCCCTGGGTGAAGGCAGTGATCCCGATCCGCATCGGCAAGGAGCGCGAGGCGCTGAACTGGCTGCAGCAGGCGCATGTGGAGGGATCGGACGGTCTCGATGCCGCCTATGTGCCGCCGGGCGAGGGCGGGCCGTCGCCCGGCGATCCGGCAACCATCCGGGAAGCCCTTGAGCGGCTGATCGAGAAGATCCAGCTGTTCGACAGGAAGTCGCGCACCCCGATCGAAGGCGATCCCGCCGATCCGGAGAGCGCCAGCAGCCATTTCGCGGGCAGCCTTCCGACCGAAGCAGTGTTCGAGAACGGATTCTATCCGCTCAAGGGCGGCGTGCGCTTCGACGGCGATCCGACGGACCAGCAGATCATCTCGCAATGGATGGAGATCCTGCCGACCGACCAGGTGGCGGCGCTTGCGGTCACCTATGATCCCAAGACGCTGCAGATCGTGCACGATCAAGAGCCTGAGGACGGGTGATCAACAGTTCTGCGCCATCTTCCTGACGCCGAGGAGAAACTGTGTTCCGCTACCGAATGCGGCCTTGAACAGCTTAGCTGCCGGCTTTTCCGCGGCACTCGCCTGCTCCGGGTCGACGGAGGTCAGGAAGTCCATCCACTGGACGAGTGCGTCGCGCTGCTGCTTTTCGAGCACACCGCAGATCACCTCATCGAGGCGCAGATCCTGCGCAGCCTTGAGATCACTCGAAATCACATGTTGCCCCATCTTTCTCAGGAGACCGTCGAGTTCGGCGATCGAGGCAGGCCATTCCTCCTTTTTCGCGAATGCCGCCAGCGTCGGACTTGCCGGAAGGAAGGGAAGCGCCGTGACGAAACCTTCCGTGAAGGCAAGCACCTCAGTGGGCCCGGTCGTCAACGGCGGCACGCCCGTCAGCACGAGCTCGTGTTCAAGAGCGCTCAATTGCTTTCCAAGCTGCTTGTTCAGCCAGGTGACGAAATCGTCTCGGGTCAATTCGTCGCGCCACTTCAGTAGCCATTCGGCTGCCACGCGACCGTGGACGCCGTGCATCATCTCATGGCGCATCACCCCCAGGGTATAGAACTTGTCGCGCTTGTTCGGCATTGAGCCTCCCGCCTGTGGGGCGCCCCACTGGAACGCATCCTCGCCCAGGATCATGGCCACCTTCGGAAGCCCGCCTGCGCGCACGTGAGGAAGCGCCGGGTTGTGATAGGTGCCCGCCTCGTCGACAAAGCCAGTCTCACCTCCGACCGGATTGGTCCGATTCCCCCGCAGCGCCGCGAAGAAGTTCAGGCCGTCTTTCTTCGACCCATCGTGGATCTTGAGCGCCTCCGTGTCCGGATCCTCTTCCACATCCTCGATCAGTTTGGCGTTGGCTGCCTTGGCCGCGGCGCGGAGGCGGTCGATCAGCGGCCTGTCGGGCCAGTTTACGATGTCGGGATGCGACAGGGACAGGGGCTGGAATGACGGACGCGGCACCGGAGGCTTGAAACGATCGCCGGGCAGATAATCCCATTGCGGAAACTGCAGCGCCAGCGTCGCGCGATGCTCCGGCTCAATCTTCGACACAGCCTGGCCACGGCCGCTCCACTTCTCGCCCTGGCTCTTGAGGTCCGCCCCCACCTTGGTGATAGTCCAGCTTCTGCTGAGGTCGGCGCGATAGAGCACCTCCCGATCTTTGATGAGATAGGCTGCCGCGGTGAACGTGGAGATGCATTTGGAGGGCGGATTCGTGGCGGCGAATAGGTCCTTCACATCCATGTCGTTCGGCCCGGGGCTGTCGGTGAGCTGCAGGAGCCTGGCTTCCCGCTTGACCGCGTTGCCGCCCTCATAGAACGGACTGTTCGGATCGAGCCCATCGGTGCTCCACCGCGGCCGCTTCGGATCGTCGGTGTAGACGACGACCCGGGTCTTCGTCTTGAACGTATAGCGTTTCTGCAGGGGCACTTCGCGCGCCTTCTTCTCCCCGGCTGCGGGAAAATGGATGACGATCCGGCGCGAGATGAACTGCAGCCAGTGGACGCCGGTGCTGTCGCCTGAATAGGTCAGGACGAAGGCGTCTCCAGCATCCTTCTTCTCCAGCTTGCCATCGAGCTGCATGCTAACCGAGCCCCGGCCCTTGAGCGCGACCGGAGGTTTTCTCTCCGTACCCTGACTATCGATCTTGAACTGCACGGGTGCGTGCGGCGCCACCAGGCCGGTCTGCTCGGCGATGGCAAATCTCAGCATGTTGCGCAGTTTGTAGCCATAGGTGGCGATCTCGCCGGCATCGAGCTCCAGGATCATCGCCTGCTCGATCTGATGCAGCAGGCTCGGGGGGAAGACGGAAAAATCGACCGTCGCCTTCTTCCTCATATGGTTCACGAGCCGGCGCGCCAGCGCCCTGGGATCCGTCGTGCCCAGGAACTGCGCGCCTGCGGGCGAGAGCGCAGCGGGCGGTTGCGGCGCTTGCGGCGGCGTTGGCGGCGTTGGCTCCTGCGGCGGCGGATCCGGCATAATGTGCCCTCCAGCGGATGGATGGGGGATTTCGCTCGCCCGCCCAGGATATCACGCTCGGTAGAGGGCCACTGAGCGAACACCGGCAGGCTATTTCGAGCGCACCGAGTGGCCTGAAACATGGAGCGAGGCGCGCGAATGACCCACGACCCACCTTGTCGCGGCCCTGGGGCACCCCTCAGGGCCTCGCCCGGACGTGAACGGCGCACCTCCACCATGAGGATAGAAAACATTCAGGTCGACCGAGCGCAAGTTCCATACACAGAACTCCCAGGAATCCAACCTACCTTAGGCTATCTGTCGATCAAGGAGTATCCCATCGAGCGGGTTGCTCAACTGCTGGTCCAGAAGCTCAGGGGCCTCTAACAACTCGATAGAGCCCTTCCAGGGTGCTTCGCAACCGACCGGGCCAGCCGGACGTTTGGTTTTGGCGCGATACTAGCCTAGGCTGGCCGGGCGGCTCCCCCACAGGGGTGCTCCGCGAATCTCGAGGCCGTTAGGCGGAGCGGAATCCCTCCATGCTTGCGGGCTCGCGATTCCCCCTAGCCTCATCTCCTCCCATCCACCCGACGGGGGATTTCCCAACGCCCAACTCCGCTGTAGACTCCAAGGACTAGAGCCGCCCTAGGCCAGAATGCGGGTCCTTCTCACCGGACAAGTCGGCCTTGACAAGGCCTCATACGCAGAGGGGGTCAGGGCCGAATGCGCCAGGGTCGGGTTGTCCCTGCACACCGTGTCCATTGGCAGACTCATTGTTGAAAGGGCGCCCGGCAGGCAGTCCGAGGCCACTATCCTGAACCTGCCCAAGAACGAGCTTCAGGCCCTCAGGGCGCACGCCTGGGAACGGCTCCAGGCAGCTGCCGACCAAGCATCATCCCAAGAAGTCTTCGTTGCCAACAGCCACGCCGTCCTGAGGTGGCACCACGGACCTGTCCCTGCCCTTGAGCTCGACGTCCTGATGAGATTCGCACCGGACATGATTGTCACTCTCATCGACGACGTCGACCTCATAAAACAGGGCCTACGCGAAAGAGGAACGGACATCTTCCAGCTGTGGGAACTCCTCGCCTGGCGAGAAGAGGAGATCTATGTCAGCAGACTTGCGTCCGAGGGCCTAGCTCGCCTGCTGGGCAGGCCTATCCCCTTCTATGTTCTCCCGAAGAAGCAGGGTCCACAGCTCCTCGCACGTTTGATTGCCGATCCCCATGCCTGGAGAGCTTATCTGAGCTTCCCCGTCACGGGCCTGCCTGACGATCAACGAAGGGATGTCGACCGCTTCAAGCAACGCCTCTCTCAGGAGATCGTCTGCTTCGACCCCCTCGCGATGAGTGAGAGGTCGATCGTCTCGAAGGCGAACTCGCTGGCAGAGGAAGCCAATCGCAGTTTGCGGATGGGCCTCCAAGCCATGTTGGAGGCGGCCCCGCCCCCGGACAACCGAGCATGGTCACCGCATATTGACGACCGCACAGCGCTCGGCCTTCTCCAGTTCGACAGCGGGGGAGCCCCGCTGACCGGCCGGGAGGTCCTTGCAGCTCTCGAGGCGATCGACAGCCAGATCATCGCTCGTGACTACACCCTAATCGAGCAATCGGATATCCTCGTCGCATACATCCCTGCGGCACTCGACGGATCGCCCAGGATATCTGCCGGTTCCCAATCCGAGATCTTCTACGCCTACCACAATGGCAAGACCGTTTACATCGTCTTTCCGGGAGACCCCCAGCGCCTTAGCCCATGGGTGACCGAGTTTGCCCCAGGTAGGGTGTTTCAGACCGTGGACGAATGCTTGGCGCAGCTCACTTTGCGTCGGGACTAGAATTGTACGGAGGAGGCGACGAATGAACCGCCTGTACGTCTTGTCCGGTAGTTCCACCTCAACTGATGCGCAGGCTCTCCTCTCATCCACCGGGATTAGGTTCGAGGTTGTTGATGTCTCTGACAGGGACACCCTCGCCGCTATCTATAGGGACCTATCCATCGGCGTCTTGCCCGCTCTCTGGCACGAGGACGGTCTCATCGAGGGCCTCACCAATATCGAGAGGTTCGTGGAGTCTCGTTCGGTCCGCTGAGTCCCACATACCCTCGTCATTGACGCGTTCTCCCCAGTCCGCTCCGCCTAACAACTCGATGGAGCCAACCCCGGCCAGCCGAGTGTTTGGCTTTTGCGCGATACTAGCCTTGGGCTAGCCGGGCGGCTCCCCCACAGGGGTGCTTCGTGAATCTCGAGGCCGTTAGGCAGCGCCTGCGCCAGCGAAGTGGTCCTCCGAGACCAGCCTGCCTCGGCACCCTTCTTTAGTGGCACTCAAGGAAGGTCAT
>Ga0214472_10009735_pt1 | contig 10017 bp, 9 predicted proteins | sample RVTome_6_FD_207662 | JGI IMG/M metagenome (GOLD analysis project Ga0214472, IMG submission 207662) | Soil microbial communities from uranium-contaminated site in the Upper Colorado River Basin, Wyoming, United States - RVT140D175 | ecosystem: Environmental > Terrestrial > Soil > Contaminated >...
AAAATGACCCCCGACCCCATTTATACATTTATACGCGCTGCACTTTCAGGAAGTTCGAGGGGCCGCGTGCCAGGTCGGGCGTAATGCTCACGAGCACGACCACTGAGCCGGGGGGAACCGACCCGCGCGCTACGAGCGTCCCGCCAATACTGCTGGCCGCCTCGCTGACGTCGCCGCTGAGATCCGCAAGCACCGGCACGACGCCCCAGGCGAGCGTCAGCATTCGCGCGATCGACGGCTGGTCGGTCGCCGCGTAGATCGGTACCGCCGGCCGCAGCGCCGACAGCAGGCGGGCCGTTTTGCCGCCGCGCGTGATGGCGACGATCGCCGCGGCGCCTCCGCGCGTGGCGAGCGTGACGGCAGCCTCGCAAATCGCCCGCCCGTGGCCGCCAAGCACCCGCGACCCCTCGAGGGATGAGGCGCGTTCCAACGGCAGCGCCTCGGCATCCTTGATGATCGCGTCCAGCGTGTGCACCGTCTTGATCGGATAGCGGCCGACCGCCGTCTCACCCGCGAGCATGATCGCATCCACGCCGGTATCGACGGCATGAGCGGCATCGCTGACCTCGGCCCTGGTGGGCCGCGCCTCGGTGCGCATCGACTCGAGCACCTGCGTGGCCACGATTACCGGAATGCCGGACGCACGTGCGCGCCGGGTCACGTCCTTCTGCACGCGCGGCACGTGCTCGAGCGGCAGCTCGAGCCCGAGGTCGCCGCGCGCCACCATCACCGCGTCCGCCTCCCGCAGCACGGCGTCAATCTGCGCAACGGCTTCAGGGCGCTCCAGCTTCGCGACCAGGGGAAGATCCGGCGCGCCCGCCGCCCGCAGCTGCGCCCGCGCGAACGTCAGGTCTGTGGCGCTTCGGACAAAGCTCAGCGCGACGAAGTCGACGCCAATGCGGACGCCGAACGCAAGATCTTCGATGTCCTTGGGGGTCATGCTTTCCGCGGGGAGTGCGACGCCCGGCGCATTGATGCCCTTGCGCTCGCCGAGCATCCCACCGTCGATCACGACGGTCTCGATGACGCCTGGCTCCGTCCGCGTCACCCGCAGCGCGATCCGGCCGTCGTCAAGCAGCAGCGTGTCTCCAGGCCGGACCGCCGCGGCCAGCCCCGCGAAGGTCGTGGAGACGCGGCCGGGGCCTCCAACCTCGTCGCCGACGACGATCTGCAGCCGGTCGCCCTCGCGCAGTTCGATGGGCGCACCGTCTGCAAGGCGGCCGGTGCGGATCTTGGGACCAGCCAGATCCTGCAGCACCGCGACGCACCGGCCCTGCTGCTCGGCCGCCGCGCGAATGCGCGCGACCGCGCCGGCATGCGCGTCGCGTGTACCGTGCGAAAAGTTGAGTCGGAACACGTCGACGCCCGCGGCGATCAATTCGTCGATCGCCGCCTCGCTGTCCGTTGCCGGTCCAAGCGTGGCGATGATCTTCGTACGCCTCATGATGGCCAGCTTACAATACCGATCACCGTGTCCGGCTTCCGCCTTCGCGCTCGCGCTACGGCGGACGAGAAAGCCGGACACTGCGGCGCGAGCCTTTACGGCTCGCGAGGCGGACCATGAAGGTCCGCCAGGCTTGCTGGGCGGACATCGATGACGATCAAAGTGTGGCTGGACAGCGCGGCGCAGGATGCCGAACGCCGCGGCCTCGCAGCGCTGAGACCGCTGCTGGAGTCGCTCGCGCAGGCGACCTCCGCCCTGCGAACTGCCGACTGGAACGCGGACGCGACGGGCGCGTCGCACGGCGACGACGCGGACCGTGAAGGTCCGCGCCGCACCAGCGGATCAAAGCAGCTCTTGGAGCGCGATGTCCGCTGAGCGGCGCACGATTGCGCAGCTCGCCCGGGCACTCCGCTCGCGTGACGTCACCGCGGAAGCCGTCACCGATCAATGCCTTGCGGTCATCGCGGAGCGCAATGCCTCGCTCAATGCGTTCATCACCGTCCTGGCCGACACGGCGCTCGAGGAGGCACGACGCGCCGACCGGGAGATCGCCGCAGGCCGCTATCGCGGCCCGCTGCACGGCGTACCGATCTCGTTGAAAGACCTGATCGATGTGAAGGGTACGCCGACGACCGCGGCGTCCCGGGTGCGCGAGGGACATGTCGCTGCGGCGGATGCCCCCGTCGTGACGCGGCTCCGTGAGGCGGGCGCCGTGATCATCGGCAAGACCAACCTGCACGAGTTCGCCCTCGGCACCACGAATGAGGACTCCGCGCGCGGCCCCGCGCGGCATCCGCTCGATCCCGCGCGGTCCCCCGGGGGATCGTCCGGCGGGTCGGCCGCATCCGTGCTCGCGGACATGGCCTACGCGTCGATCGGCACCGACACCGGCGGATCGATCCGGATCCCGTCGGCCGCATGCGGCCTGGTGGGCCTGAAGCCGACGATCGGCGAGATCCCCGCCGCGGGGATCGTTCCGTTGAGCAGCACGCTCGATCATGTCGGCCCGCTGTGCCGGTCGGTCGAGGACGCCGGGATCGTCTACGACGTGCTACGAGACGCGACGCCGGGCGGGGAACGAGAGCCCCGGGGGGTCGAGGGATTCCGGCTCGGCGTCTTACGCGGCTACTTTACAGCCGTGCTCGATCCGCAGGTGGCGTCGGCCTTCGAACGCGCCTGCGCGCGGCTGCGCGACGCCGGCGTCACGCTGCAGGACGTTGACGTCCCTCATGCCGGCGACATCGCGCCGATTTACGTGCACATCGTGCTGTCTGAAGCGGCGGCGTACCACGCGAAGACGCTCGACAGCCACGGGAATGAATACACGCCGAACGTCAGGCACCGGCTCGAGATGGGCCGCTACATCCTGGCCGAAGACTACGTCCGCGCGCTCCGCGGGCGGGAGGTATTGCTAAGTGAAGTCGATGCGGCGCTGGCTGGATGCGACGGGCTGTTCCTGCCTTCGGTGCCGATCCCAGCCCACAGGATTGGCGTCTCGTCGGTGCGCATCGGCGGCGCCGACGAGCCGATTCGCAACGTGACGCTGCGCCTCACGCAGCTGTTCAACGTCACGGGGCATCCCGCTGTCACCGTTCCCTGCGGAAGCACGCCCGAGGGGCTGCCGATCGGAGCTCAGCTGGCCGGCCGCCGCAGCGGCACGTCAGCGCTCCTGGACCTGGCCGGCGCGCTCGAGCCTCACCTCGGGCCGGGAACGTCGCGTTGAGGCTCGGGACGTTCGGGCAGCGGCTGGGGCGGAATGTCGGGCGGCGGCGCCGGACTGATGTCGGGCGGCGGCGAATCGATGACGTCGGGTACGCCGGGCGGCCGCGGCACGTCAGGTTTTCGCGGATGCTCAATCATGCCGCGGGTTCGTGCAACCCGCAGGCCGATGTCGGCGCTGAGCGACCCGACCAGCCGGCCCTGGCTCGACGGGCCGCGGCCGCGGCCCGTCTGCTGAGCTGATGCTCGCGCCCCTTTTCCACGCCTGGGAGCGCCATCTCGCCTCGATCTCCAAGGACCGCAAGGTACGGCCCTTCGAGTGGGGCCTCGAATGGCTGTCGCCGAGCGGAGCGGGCGCTGTCAATCACCCTGCTAATCCCGAGGAGCACCTCCAGCGATGGGTCGCCGACGTGATGTCGGACACGCGCGCGTTTTTTGATGCACCTCCGACCCGTGAGTACGACTTTGAACCGGCCCCCGCGGGATCGCACACGGAAGAAGCCGGGACGTTGCGATTTCCGAGTGCGTTCGTGACGCCGCATGCGGAAAACAACACGGTCCGCGCGCGATGGTTTCCGGCGGGTTCGTTTTCGTCCGTGGGGCGGGTTCCGCGACCTGTCCGCCGGAGCGGTCCGCAACCGCGGCCCGCTCAGCCAGCACGGCTTCGTCGGGTCGCGCAGCGACCCGACCGTGGCGAAGGCGGAAGCGGACCCGCCAGAGCCGTCGTCGTGCTGCCGCAGTGGAACTCCGACCGCGGCGCACACGTCGGCCTGTCGCGGCTGCTGGCGCGCTGTGGCATCTCGGCGCTGCGCCTCAGCCTTCCCTACCATGACGACCGCATGCCGCCCGAACTCACCCGCGCCGACTACATCGTCAGCTCGAACATCGGCCGGACGGTCCAGGTGTGCCGGCAGGCGGTGCTCGACAGCAAGCGCGCGATCGACTGGCTGGTGCTGCAGGGATACGACCGCATCGGCATGCTCGGCACGAGCCTGGGTTCGTGCCTCGCCATGCTGACCACGGCGCACGAGCCCCGCATTCGCGCGCAGGCGCTCAACCACGTGTCGCCCTGGTTTGCAGATGTCGTGTGGCGCGGCTTATCGACGCGGCATGTGCGTCAGGGACTCGACGGGCATCTCGAGCTCCCGCAGCTCAGAGACCTGTGGCGGCCGATCAGCCCGTTTTCCTATCTTGACCAGGTGCGGCACGCGCGGACGCTCCTGGTGTACGCGCGCTACGACCTGACGTTTCCGGTCGACCTGTCGCGAACTCTCGTCCAGGGGTTCAGCGACCGCAACCTGCCGCACGAGGTGTCCGTGTTGCCGTGCGGCCACTACAGCACCGGCATGGCGCCCTTCAAGTTCCTGGACGGGTACGTGCTGACTCAGTTCCTGCGTCGCAACTTGTGAGGCGGGTCACGCGTCGGCGGGCAGCACCTGCGGCTCGCCCAGGCCGAGCGGCCCGAGCGACGGTCCCACGGTCTGATAGTCGCCCACCACGAGCGTCACGGTCCGCGCCGGATCGACATAACGCTCGGCGACACGCACGACGTCAGCCGAGTGAATGGCACTCACCTTTGGTACAAATTCTTCGAAGTACGTATCCGGGAGGCCGTAGATCGCGAGCTGTGCGACGGCGCGCGCCACCTGGTTGGCCGTCTCGAACCCGCGTGGGTACCCTCGCGTCAGCGACGCCTTCGCCAGCGCCATCTCGGCGTCGGTGGGCGGCCGTGGACCCCTGATCGCGTCGAGTTCCGCAAAACAATCGGCGATGGCGTCGGCGGTTGCTGCCGTGTGCACGCTCGCCTGCAGCGAAAAGGGCGCAAGGCCGCGTCGCCAGTCGAAGCCGCTTCTCGCGCCGTAGGTGTATCCCTTCTCCTCGCGCAGCTTCAGGTTGATGCGGCTCACGAACTGGCCGCCGAGCACCGCATTCATCACGAGCAGCGCGGGATAGTCGGGCGAATTCCGCCGCGCCGAGAGATGGCCGATGCGCAGCTCGGACTGCGGCGCCGCCTCACGCGCCACGACGGCCAGCCGGCTCTGGGAGGCCACTGCCTCGACATCGCCCGCTGGATGTCCCTGGACGGCGCCGGATCCGTCCGCCCACCCCGAGAACACGCCCTCAACCAGACGCAGCAGTTCCTCATGCGTCATCGGACCGGCGACAACGGCCGTGGCGCGCGACGGGTAGAAGCGCGCGCAGTGAAAGGCAGCGACCTCGTCCAGCACCAGCGCGCTGAGCGCGGCGGCGTCGCCTATCGGCAGGTGGCCGTACGCGTGTTCGCCGTACATCAGGCGCAGGAAGGCGCGCTCGGCCACCGCGGGTGGCGAGTCCTTGAGCTGACGCAGCCGGTCGAGACGAAGCTGACGGACGCGATCGAAGTCGTGTTCACGCAGGCTTGGCCGAAGCAGGATGTCGGCGAGCAGCGACGCGCCGCGCTCCGCGAACCGCGCGAGCGTCGTGACCGTGAACGCGGTGACGTCGGGCCCGACGTCGACGTCGTACTCCGCCCCGATGCGCGCAAACGCGTCGGAGACGTCGATGGCGCTGAGGTCGCCGGTCCCCTCGTCCAGCATGTCGGCCGAGAGCGCCGCGAGCCCTTCACGCCCGAGCGGGTCCGCAACCGCACCCGCCTCAACCTGCACGACCATCGTGACCACCGGCATCGTGTGGTGTTCGACCGTGCGCACCTGCAGGCCGTTCGGGAGGCGATGGCGGACGATGCGTGGAAACGTGAAGGGGGGATCCGGACCGATATCCGGCAGACGCGAGCGGTCGGCGCGCGTCATGAAACCGACACCGGTTCGGCGCCCGGGAGGGCGAGGTGCAGCTCGCCCCGGGGCACCACGCTCAGAAGGACGCGCCGGTCGGACGCGAGGAAGCGCCCCGCCGCATCCCTGACCGCGTCCGTCGACGCATCGCGGTAGCGCGCCAGGTCGGCCGGGAAGAATCCGGGATCGCCGCGCAGCACGTTGTACGCATTCAGCTGGTCGGATTTCCCGCCGAAGCCGCCGACAGTCTGCAGACGGTAGATGAAGTGCGCCTCGACCTGCGCACGGGCGCGATCCATCTCGCTCTCCGTCGGGCCTGAGTCGGTCAACGCCTGCAGCTCAACAGCGATGAGCGACTCGATTTCCGTCAGCGACCGGCCGGGCGCGGCGGTCGCCACCAGCAGGAAGAATCCTCCGAGCTCGCGTGAACTCTGGTATGCCGACACGTCGAGCGCCACGCGGCGCTCGTAGACGAGCGTGCGGTAGAGACGGGACGTCTTGCCGTTGGCGAGCAGATCGCCGAGCAGATCCATCTCGGCATCTCCCTCGGCGTACGTGGCCGGCGACAGCCAGGCCACGTACAGGCGCGCCATCTGCACACGGTCTTCGAGCAGCAACCGCACCTCGCTCGCGAGGTCCGCACGGGCCTGGACGGGTGCGGGACGCGGACCGGCGGGCAGGTCGCCGAAATACCGTTCGGCGAGATCGAACGCGCGCTCAGTGGCGATGTTGCCCGCCAGCGTCAACGAGGCGTTCGCCGGGTGGTAGTAGGTCCGGAAAAACGTCTGGACATCCTCGAGGCGCATGGCGCGTAGGTCTTCGACCGAGCCGATCGTCGGCCAGTGGTACGGATGCCGCTCAGGAAACAGCGCCGCCACGATAGCCATCAGCGCGAGGCCATAGGGACGGTTCTCGTAGTTCTGGCGCCGCTCGTTGAGCACGACGTCCCGCTGCGTCTCGAAACGCTCGGGGGTGACCGCCGGCAGCAGGTACCCCATCCGGTCCGACTCCATCCACAGCGCGAGATCGGTCGCGCTCGTCGGCACGACCTCCCAGTAGTTCGTCCGGTCGGTGTTCGTTGAGCCATTCAGCAGGCCACCGGCCCGCTGGATCGGCGGAAAGTAGCCGGAATTGTGGTGTGCAGAGCCTTCGAACATCAGGTGCTCGAACAGGTGCGCGAACCCCGTGCTTCCAGGCCGTTCGTCTTTGGAACCGACGTGATACCAGATGTTTACGGCAACGATTGGGACGTGGTGATCTTCGTGGACGATGACGTCGAGGCCATTTGCGAGCGTTCGTTTGGCAAAGGGAAGGGCCGGCGCGTCCACTCCCGCATCGTATCCGACCTTGCCATCTTGACCGACCAACATGGTCGGATATAGACTGCAAATCTGAAAGTGAGACTCAATCTCATCGAGTACCTGATTGGAGCTCCGTACCACGATGCGCCTGTTTTCGACCGCCGTCTTCTGCGTGTGTGTTGCCTCCGCCTCTCCCTCCGCCGCGCAACAGCCGTCAGCCGACTCCGAACAGGGCCCGAGCACAGCGGCCGCCTCTGACCAGGCGGGTTCATCCGACGCTGCCCAGATCGATGAGCTTCGCCGGCGCCTCGAGGTGCTTGCCGCCGAGGTCGAGCAGCTTCGCAGCGGCGAAACCCCGCAGATCGAGCTGACCGACGAGCGACGCCGGAGCCTCGGCCTGGCTCCATCCGCCGCCGCCACCTATCGCCGCGCCTCGGAGGGCGTGTCGTTCGCGGGCTACGGCGAGATGCTGCTCGAGAACTTCAAGAGCGAGAACGAGTCAGGCACGGGTGGCGCGCCGACGACGCGCCTCGACTTCCTGCGGGCGATTCTCTATGCCGGCTACCGGTTCAACGACAGGTTCCTCTTCAATTCCGAGATCGAAATCGAGCATTCCAACGAAATCTCGGTGGAGTTTGCCCACGTCGACTATCTGGCGCACGACAACCTGACGGTGCGCGCCGGCATGCTGCTGCTGCCGCTCGGTCTCGTCAACGAATTCCACGAACCCACTGTCTTCATCGGGGCCAAACGTCCGGAGACCGAACAGCGAATTCTGCCGACCACGTGGCGCGAGAACGGCGCAGGCGTGCTGGGATCCGCGGGGATGGTGAACGTCCGCGCGTACGTGACCAACGGGCTGCGCGGGGCGGCATTCACGTCGGCAGGACTGCGCGGGGGCCGGCAGAAGGGAGGGAACGCGCTTGCCGCGAACCTCGCGTTCTCGGGCCGGGTCGATGTAACGCCCGTGCCCGGCATCTTCGGCGGCGTCGGGTTGTACCGCGGCGGCTCCGGACAGGAGCAGGTGGTCCTCAGCGGCGACCGGCTCGACCTGGGCACGACCGTCGTCGAGCTGCACGGGCAGGCACAGCTCCGCGGCTTCGACATCCGCGCGTTGTTTGCGCAGGCCTCGGTCGACGATGCCGGGGCGGCCAGCCGGGCGCTGCAACTCGCCGCGGCCGCGCCCATCGCGGAACGAATGCAGGGCGGCTACCTGCAGGCCGGCTATGACGTCCTCTCGCAGTTCGACACGCCGGTCGCGTTGACCCCGTACGTGCGGTACGAGCATGTCGACACGCAGCACCGAGTCCCCGCCGGGTTCATCCGCGATCGGTCGCGCGATGGTCTGTTCAAGACGCTGGGCGTCGAGCTGAAGCCGATCCCGAACGTCGTGGTCAAGACCGATTACCAGTGGATCAGCAACGAGGCTGGCACCGGTCGCAATCAGGTCAACGTCAACCTGGGATACGCCTTCTGAGCATGCATCGCATCCTCGTCGGGATTTGGGTTTTGGGATTTGGAGTTTCTGCGGTCGCGCAGGGCCTCACACGTGAGGAGGCGCTCGCCCAGGTCTATCCCGGTGCCGACATCCGCGCGGAGCAGATCTTTCTGACGCCGCCGCAGGTGACCGAAGTCGCAAAGCGCGCCGGCACCGACCCGGCTTCGGCGCTTGTGGCACGGTACCTCGCGGCCCGCAATGGCCAGGCCGTCGGCCGGGCGTACGTTGATACGCACACCGTGCGCACAAAGCGCGAGAGCCTTCTCATCGCGCTCGATGCCCGCGGGCGCGTGATGCGCGTCGACGTGACCGCGTTCCTCGAGCCTTCCGAATTCCGTGCGCCGGCGGCATGGCTCGGCCAGTACCGCGGGCGCGCGCTGGAGGACAACCTCGCCGTCAATCGCGCCATCCGGCCGATTGCCGGCGCGACGCTGACGGCGCGGGCCGCCAACAATGCCGTGCGGCGCGTACTGGCCGTCGACGCGGTGCTCCAGGCCGCCGGAGGCGAGCGATGAAGCGGTGGGAACGGTGGACGTTCAACGTGCTCGCCCTCGCGGTGGCGGCCACGGGCTTTGTCTACCTGTGGATGAAATACGCGCTGCCCGCCGACGACCCGTTCGCCGTGGTCAACCATCCATGGCAGATGGCGATGCTGGACCTGCACCTGGTGGCATCGCCGGCGTTCATCCTGATGTTCGGGATCGTGTTCAACTCGCACGTCATGAAAAAGCTCCGGGCGACGCGCCTTCCAAACCGGCGGTCCGGCTACGTCTCGCTGGCAGCATTTGCCGCGATGGTCGTCTCCGGCTACCTGCTGCAGGTGTCCTGGAGCGAGGCGTGGCTCAAAACGCTGGTCGTTCTTCACGTCGGCGCCGGCACCATCTTCTCAGTCGCGTATGCCGCGCACCTCGTCATCAGCGCCAGGCTCGTTCGCATGCAGCGGACAGGCGCCGCGATCCGCGAGGTCGCGTGAGGCTGACCGCGCTGCTGGCCGTGGCGGGCTGCGCGGTGCTCGCTGCCCACGAGGTCCGGCTGAAGCCGGACACGATCGCGGACCGTGAAGGTCCGCGCCGCGGCGCGGGCCTTTACGCCCCGCGAACGTCGGTCCTTGTTTCGCGCGACGTCTATCTGATGGGCACCCGCGCGCGCCTGTCAGTGCATGCCGTCCACCGGGAGGACGGTCTTGCAAAGCTGGACGCCGCGCTCGCGGCGCTCGAGGACACCGAAGAAGAGCTCAGCACCTGGCGCGAGTCGAGTGAGATCTCCGCACTCAACCGGCAGGCC
>Ga0214472_10009736_pt1 | contig 10017 bp, 6 predicted proteins | sample RVTome_6_FD_207662 | JGI IMG/M metagenome (GOLD analysis project Ga0214472, IMG submission 207662) | Soil microbial communities from uranium-contaminated site in the Upper Colorado River Basin, Wyoming, United States - RVT140D175 | ecosystem: Environmental > Terrestrial > Soil > Contaminated >...
ACCGATGCCTTCCCCGGTGGAGAGGTGCGCGGCCAGCTCCAATAGGCTCCCTCGGGGTTCTGCGGGGCATCCAGCGGTGGCGGCGATCGATGCGGAAGCGGCCGTGCGCGTGGCGCTGAGCTATTATCGTCAGCGCTGCGCCGCGCCACCGTCGAAGTGGCCCTCGGCGCTGGTGGTCGGCAAGGCAAAGCGCGAGGGGGATAGTTACATCGTCTGCCTGATGCCGGAGAACGAGATGGGTCTGGTGAACTTCTTCGTCACCTACCGGGTCTGGGTCAATGCGCATACTGGGATCGTCGAGCGGATGCGGTAGCGAGCCACGTGAGCACGCTGGTAATCCACGGAACCATGACCCTAGCCGGGGCGCCGTCGCAGTCCTGGTGGTGGAACTCCTGGGGTCGGAACGGTTTCCTGAGCGCGGTTCGGCGCGGCCTGCTGGACGGTCGGGCGGTCGATGATCTATGGCGCGTTGGGGGGACGCCGGTCGCCGAGATTGCAGACCTGGTCGCTAGGTCGAAGGGCCACGCGACCCATCGCGGGCATTTTTGCTGGAGCGGAGTGAACCAACCCGAGCTCCGCGAGCATGCCGGTCGCGAGCTGGCCAGTTATCTCAATGCGCTTTATCGGTTGGCTCCTGGCGAGCCGATGCGGATCGTGGCCCACAGCCACGGCGCCAACGTAGTGAAGTACTGCAGCAGCAGCTCGGAGCTCGACCCGAAAATCCGCATCAGCCGGGCTGTGTTCCTGGCCTGTCCGCATTTCACCAATCCGACGGAGCGCAAACGGTTTCCATTCCGCTTGGATCCAGCCCGGTTCGGCCGCGTGCTGAACCTTTTCACCAAGCGCGATGCGGTGCAGGGTCGGATCGCCGAGGCGCTGCCCACCGCCTGGGGCGGTGGGCTTTACGATTGGGCACCCACCGCGGCGCCGATCGACCCCGATCCGGCCGCGGCCGCTGTTTACGAGAATCAAGCGGTGGAGACCACCGACGACGGTGTAAAAGCGCACACCGCGATGCACGGAGCGACGATCGGCTACCTGGTGGGTCTGTGGCTGGGAACCCGCAGCGATTTCCGTTCGATCCTAGGGCGACACGGCACGGGCTTGCCGGTGCCGAGAAGCGACTTCGGGGCCTGAGGGGATTCGTGCCGGACAAGTCCCTCCAGGGGCCGGCGCCGCTCAGGCTCCTAGCTCCGCAGATAAGCGTGCAGCTCGCGCAGGCGCGCGGCGAAGTCGGCGAAGCGGTCGAGCTTGAGCGAGCTGGGGCCGTCGCACAGAGCACGCTCGGGGTCCTCGTGGACCTCGAGGTAGATCCCGTCGCAGCCGGCCGCGACCGCGGCGCGCGCCAGCAGCGGGATCAGCTCGGCTTCGCCGCCGGAGCTCGAACCGGCGGCGCCGGGAAGTTGGACCGTGTGGCTGGCGTCGAACAGCAATGGGCAGCCGCTCGCGCGCAGCAGCGGAAAGCCGCGGAAGTCGACTACCCAGTTGTGGTAGCCGAAGCAAGTGCCGCGCTCGGTGATCACGATCTGATCGCCGCCGGCGGCGCGGGCTTTTTCGACCGCGTGGTGCATGTCGCGCGGCGCGAGAAACTGACCCTTCTTGAGATTGACCGGCTTGCCGCTGCGGGCCGCGGCTTGAATCAAATCGGTCTGGCGGCTCAGGAACGCCGGGATCTGGAGCAGATCGACCACCGCAGCCGCCGCATCGACCTGAGCCACTTCATGAACATCGGTCAGGATCGGCAGGCCGACGCGTTCCTTGACCTTGGCCAGGATCGGCAAGCCGCGCTCCAAGCCGGGGCCGCGATAGCCGCTCACCGAGGAGCGGTTGGCTTTGTCGTACGAGCACTTGAAGATTAGCGACAGGCGGAGTCGGGCGGCGACCTCGGCCAGCGACTCCGCGCTGCGCAGGCAGTGTTCCTCGGACTCGATGACGTCGGGGCCGGCCACGAAAGCGAGCTCCGCGGAGCCGATCTCGACCTGGCCGACTCGAACCCGGCAGCTGGGGCCAGAACTCATGCGGCGATCGTACCATACCGGCGGCAGGCCGGATCGCCCAGCTTTCCCCGCCGCGCGGTGCGAGCGGCGTCACGGAAAAAATCCCGGGCGCCGGCCCGCTTTGGCCTGCAGGGCGCGGTCACGGAAGCGGGAAGCGAGCAGCGCTGCCCTTGGCGCGGGCGGCCCGCGTCTTGCAAACTAGAGCCCTCGTTCCATGGGGCTGGGAATAGGAATCGGCCTGCTGCTCGCCGCAGCCGGGGTGGATAGCACGACGCCGCGGGGATTGGAGTCGGTGGTCGAGCTGATCCACGAGCAGCGCTTGGAGCAGGCGCAGCAGGCGCTCGGCGAGATCTGCGCCGCCGGCTCGGAACGCGTTCGCGATCCACGCTGCGACATGATTGCGGCCCGGATTGCCGCGGAGAAGCTGCCCGATGCGACCAGCGACAAAGAGCGAATCGCCCATGCCGCAGAGCCGGTGCTCGCACTGGTCCGGGCCGCTGGGGCTAAGGCCGAGCAGAATGCGAACGGACTGGGCCCGTTGGAACGCCACTTCGTCAGCGGCTGGAGCGCGATGGTCGAGGCTCAGATGCTGGCGCTTTCGGGCAGCTACATGGCCGCCGGCTCCGCCAGCCGGCGCGCCAAGGGCGAGCTGGAGCGGGTGCTGGAAATCGAACCGGATCACAGCGACGCCAAAGGGCTGATCGGGGCCTACGAGTACTTTGCCGACCGCTTGCCGCGGGTGGTGAAGCTGGTCAAATGGTTTCTGCGCGTTCCCGGCGGCAATCGCGAGCGCGGGCTGCACTACATCGCCCAGGCGGCCGGAGGCGACGGCTACCTGCACACCGATATGCGCCTGCTCGGTGTGGTGATCGATGCCAACTTCGAAGGGGATTGGGAGCGCTCGCAGCCGGTGGCTTTCAGCTTGGCGCAAACCTATCCGAGCAACGAGACGATGGCCAAGTATGCGATTTTGTTGGCCCGCTTCGACCCCGGGCAATGGAGCGAAGGCGAGCAGCTCGCCGACCGCTCGATCGATCAGATCGGCCGGCTCGATCAGGGCGCCGCGCGCACCGCGGTGCTGCGACTCTTGCGCAGCCAGCTGCGGCTGGCTCGCGGGGCGGCGGTTGAGGCGCGCAGCGACCTGGAGTTTCTGTTGGCCAGCGGAGTGGAGGATCCGGCTTGGGCGATCCCGCAAGCCCATTTGCTGCTCGGGCTGCTGGCGCTCGAAGCCGGCGAGACGGAATCGGTCCGGAGCCATCTCGAGCAGGCCCGCAAACTCGGCCGAGGTCGCTGGTACCCGAAGTTTCTGGCTCGGCTGGAGGAGACGCAAGTTTCGGGCGAGCGCGCCGCCGCCCAGCGCAGCGCCCGCGCCCTGTTGCAGCAGATCGCCGAAAGTGCGGGTCCGGGGCTCGAGGCCGAGGTGCGGGCGCGCCTGGAATCCGACCCGGCCGCGCCGCTGCGGCACTTCGTGCTGGGCGAGATCGAGCGCCGGCGCGGGCGCTGGGAAGAGGCGGAGCGGCACTACCGGCTCAGCCTGGCCTTCCGCAGTCCGGATCTGCATCTGCTGCGTTACCGCGCCAAGCTGCTTTGGGCGGCGGCGAGCGAGCAGCTCGGCAAGACGCGCATGGCCGCGGGTATCTACCGCGACCTCTCGATCGATCCGGTCACCGATCCGCTTGGGAAGATGGCGCTGCAAGCCCGCGCCGACTTGCTGACGGCGCCCGCGGCCGGAGCCGGCAGCTCCAAATCGTGAGCGCTGGGGGGCAACCTCGGCTGCTCGCCGCGGCCGCGATCCTGCTCTCGGCATGGGGCGCGGCCGCCCCGCCGGCGCTCGCTCAACCAGAGCGTGCGGCGCGGATGCGATGGGTTCACGCCTGCGAGGGAGCCGGCTTGGTCCGGCTCAAGCATCAGGGCGAGCGCTTCGAGGCGGGGCTCGATTTCGGCGCGGCGAGCGCCTATTTCAACACCGCCGCCGAAACTCAAACGGTGGGCTTCGCCGATCCGCGCGGCGAGCTGCTGCAGAGCGGGATCCGGTTTGATCCCGACGGGTTCTATACGCTGGTGCTCTGGGGGCGGCGCGAGGACCCGCACCTGCTTATGGTCGAGGATCGCCTGCCGCAGGCCGCCGGAAGCGCCTCGATCCGATGGATCCACGCCGCCATCGAGTCGCCAGCCCTGGAGCTGCGCAGCGAGCTCGGAATTCGTCTGCTGGCTCAGCTGGAAAGCGGCGGGATCGCGGATTATCGGGCGGTGCCGGTCGGAGGCTATGGTCTCAAGCTGACCGAAGCCGGAGCAGTGGAGGCGCTGGCCGATCTCGTGCCTCAGCCGTTCGCCGCCGGCGGAGCCCTCACACTGATCGTGGCGCGCGATCGCGGTCGCTATCGGCTCATCCAACTCCGCGACCGCTAGGTGCTCGGCGGCGTGCTCGGCGGCGGATCTGCCGCCATCTGCTGCGTTGCGCTCGGTCGGGCTCCTCCAGCGTACCCTTTGGTACGCTTCCGTCGCCCTCCCTTCGCGCGCCTTGCAGCTGACGGCATCTCCACCGCCCACCGCGCTGTGCACTGGTGCTGGGCGGGGCCTGGTTGCACGTTCGGGTCGGCATCGCTGCGCTCGCCTCCCGCTAGCGGCGCATCGGGCGCCTTGATTTCGTTGCGTTAAACGCGGGGCGGTCAGGAGAACAGGTCGAGCTGGTGCTCGCGGCGTTGGGGTGAGTCGGAGTCGAGATCGATGCAGGCGCCGAGGCGCAAGAGCCAGACCTCGCAGCGCGGGGGCTGCGGCAGCTTGAGCGCCTGCTGCAGCGCACCGGCGTAGGCCTGCAATTGAGGGCGATAGCGCTGGGCGACGATGGCTGCTTCCGCGGCGCTGGCGTGATCGGTCTTATAGTCGACCACGACCAGCTCGCCGTGCTCGTCGCGTGCCAGCAGATCGATGTATCCCCGCAGCAGGCGCCCATCCGACTGCGGCGCGAACACCGCGAGCTCGCGCCCGAGCACCTTCCAGCGCCGCAGCCGTTCGAGCAGCGGCGAGCCGTCGATCCGCCGCCACAGCTCGCGCAGCTCGCGCTCGACCTGATTCGGATCGGCGCCGGCGCTGTCGGCGGCGCGGACCGCACTGGCGCGGAGGCGCTCGGCGGGCGGTTCCGGAGCCGCCGGATCCAGCACCTCGAGCAGGGCGTGGGCGGCGAGGCCGAGCGCCCGCCCGGCGCTGCCGGCGTGGCGCCAGGACTCCTCGAGCTGGTCGGCCCGCGCTTCCGCCTCTTCGCGCAGGCCGCTCGGGCTCACGCGCCAGCTCCGGCCTAGATCGAGCGCCCGCGCGCGGCCCCGATTCCAGACCGCGATCGCCGCTTCCAGGTCGATCGCTGCAAGCGGCGCCAGCGCGCGGGGCCGGGGCCGGAGCGCGAGCGTGCGCAAGCGCACGCGCGGCTCGGCCGGCAGTGGACCGTCGTCCGGCAATCCGGTTCCGGCCAGCAGGCCCCACGGTTCGAACAAGGGGAGCCAGCCTTGGCGCTCGTTGAAATCGGCTTGGACCAGATAGAGCCGGGCTTGGGCGCGGGTGCAGGCGACGTAGAACAGTCGGATCGACTCGGCCTGCTCATGATCGCGCTCGAGCGCCTGGCGCAGCAGCTCGGCCGGCGTGCACAGCTCGCCGCAGCGCAGCGCAAGCCGATCACCCGCCAGCAGCTTGGCGCCCCAGGCCTCGCGCTCGTCGCCGCCCGGGCGCCGCGCCAGATCCGGAACGATCACCACCGGAAACTCCAATCCTTTGGCTTTGTGGATCGTGAGGATCCGCACCGCGTCGACGGTCTCGTCGGCGAGCGGGCTGTCGCCCTGCTGGCTGCCGTCGGCGCTGTCGCGCTCGAGCGCGGCGATCAGCTGCTCGAGGCTGCGCATCCGACTGCGGGCCAGCTGGGCGGCGCGCTCGGCCAACAGCAGCAGGTTGGCGACCCGCTGCGCGCCCTCGAAGGCCGCCGCGTGGAGCGCGAGCAGCGGGGTCTGATCGAGCAGCTCCTGGGCCAAAGCGTCGGGCGGCAGCTCGAGCGCACGCTGGCGCAGCTGGCGCAGCATCGTGAAGCAACGCGCGATGTTGGGGGCCAGCTCTGGCGCCGGCGCTCGCTCCGCGCCGGGCCAGGCTTGGTAGGACCAGCGGCCGCCGGCGGCGGCATAGGTCGCCAGCTCGGCGTCAGGAGCGCCGCCGAGCGGCGAGCGCAGCACGGTCACGATCGCCATCGCGTCGTTGGGGTTGGCGATCGCGCGCAGCAGGCCGAGCAGATCCATCACCTCGGGCCTGGTGTAGAAGGCCTTGCCGCCTTCGGCCACGAACGGCAGGTCGCGCTCGTGCAGCGCGCGCAGATAGAGCGCTACGTCCTTGGTCGAGCTGAACAAGATCGCGATGTCGCCATGGCGGAACGGGCCAGGCCGCCCCGGCGCGCCGGTCAGCTCTTCGATCAGAAGCGCCACCGCTTCGCCCTCCCGGCGGCGCCGCAGGTCGCGATCGGGGCGGGGTGAATCGGCGCTGGGAACCGAAATCAGCTCGATCGCCGCTGCCGCCGGCGCGCGTTCCGGAGCCGCTACGATGGGCTCGTAGGGCGGCTGGACTCCGGCCGCGGGCGCGAAAGCGGCGCCGAAGACCCGGTCCAGCGGTCCCAGCAGCGCTGCGGGGGCGCGGAAGTTGCTCACCAGCCGCAGCGGCGCGGCGCCGGGCGCGAGGATGGTCTCGATCGCGCGCTGATAGGCGCCGACATCGGCACCGCGGAAGCGATAGATCGACTGTTTTGGATCGCCGACGATGAACAGCTTGCCGGGCTCGAGCCGCACCCGGTAGGCGTCGCGCTGCGCGAGATCGTCCTCGGGATCCTGCGCCAGGTACAAAACGATCTCGTACTGGAGCGGATCGGTGTCTTGAAACTCGTCGACCAGCAGCCGGCGGTAGGCACGCTGCTGGGCGCGGCGCACCGCGGGGTGATCGCGCAGCAGATCGCGGGCCAGCGCCAGCAGCGCATCGAACGAGACCCAGCCGCGCTCCTGCGCCTTCTCGCGCACTTCGATCACTAGCGGCCGAACCAGCTCGATCAGATCGGCGAGCAGCGCGGGCTCGGTGTGCCGCAGTCCGCACAGCAGCCTGCGGCTGCGCTTGGCCAGCCGGCGCACCAAGGTCGGATCGACCTGCTGCGCGCGGCTGCCGACCGCGGGAGGATCTCGAGCGAGGTTCCAAAACGAAGCAGCCGAGCTCGGCGCGGCGGCCCGCTTGCGGAACGCGTCGAAACCCTGATCCAGCAGCAGCGCGCACAGCTCGCAAGCGGTCTCCAGAAACCCAACCATGTTGGGATTGAAGCCGCTGCCGCGGCGCAGCGTGTCGGCGATCTGGGTATGCCACAGTTCCAGGGTCGGGCGAAGCAGCTCGAGCGGATCGGCGCCGATGCGGCCCGGCTCCAGCGCGGCCTCGGGAATCCGGGCCCGGATCAGCAGGCGAGCGACTTCGAGGATTTGCTCCACCGTGAAGTGATCGAGCACGTGCTCCCAAAGCTGCGGGCGCGGCGTCTCGGGCCCGAGCTCGCGCTCGAGCCAGGCGGCCGAGAGCTCTTGGAGCAGCTCATCCTCGTAGAGGCCGTCGTCGACCTTGAATCCCGGCACCACCCCGGCCTGCTGCGGATGCCGGCGCAGCAGCTCGGCGCAGAAGCTGTGAATGGTGCCGATCGCGGCGCCGTCGACCTGCTCCAAGGCCGCCAGGACGCGGCCTTGCAGCTCAGCCGGCTCGGCCGCGGCGCCGCGCAAGCGCTCCAGCGTGGCGCGCGCGGCCCGTCCGGCGCCGCTCTCCGATCGCGGCGGCTCGCGTCCGGAGATCAGATGGCGCAGGACCTCGAGCTCGGCCGCGATCCGGATCCGCAGCTCGCTGGCGGCCTTCTCGGTGAAGGTGATGGCGGCGATCTCGCCGAGCGGCTCCTGGCGCACCAGCACTGCCACCAGGATACGCTCGACCAGCAGGCTGGTCTTGCCGGTACCGGCGCCGGCGACCACGACCAGGTTACGATCGAAATCGGTGACCGCGGTTTCACGGTCCGCGGCGTCCGCCAGCCTCCCTTCGCTCCGAATCTCCGCCACGCTGCCAAGAATGGCGGGGGCGGCGGTGGAAGGGCAAGCTCGGGCGGGCCGGATGGCTCACTCCCGCGCCGCTGCCCAGCGCGACCGGTGGGTCGCAGCCATGGACGCGTTGGGGCCCTGGGCGGTCTAGCTGCGCCACCGGAGCCCTGGATATAATCGGTCCCGAAACCGCGGGTCGATCACGATCCGCAACCTTCGACCCCAAGGAGGGCGAACCATGGGCAAATTGGCGGTAAGTGTGTGGGCGGCCACGGCGCTGCTGGCGGCGCCGGTGTGGGCTCAAGAGGGGCAAACCCAGCCCCAGCTGACGCCCGAGCAGCAGGCCGAAATGGAGGCGTACATGAAGGCCGGCACGCCGGGCGAACCGCACCAGCACCTCGCGTCGACGGTGGGCAGCTATGACCTGAGCATCAAGAGTTGGCACGAGCCGGGCGGGCCGGCGATGGAGTCGGGCGGCACCGCGACCCGGACCATGATGCTGGACGGCCGCGTGTTGGTCGAGGAGGTCACCAGCTCGACGATGGGCATGAGCTTCACCGGTCACGGCATGAGGGGCTACGACAACGTCTCCGAGAAGTACTGGTCGACTTGGATCGACAGCATGTCGACCGGCATGATGTTGAGCGAGGGAACCTGTGATGCCGACAACGCCTGCAGCTTCACCGGCAGCTGGAACGATGCGATCAAGCAGGCCCCGATGCACGTGCGCATGACCACGCGCTGGACCAGCCCGACGACCGAGGTCTTCACGATGTATGGTCCGGACCGGAGCGGCACCGAGATGAAGATGATGGAGATCACTTACACCAAGAAGTAGACCCCGGCACGAGGGCGGTCCGCGGCGATGTCTGCGCGACCGCCCTTTTTTCGCTCCCGTTCGAAAATGAAGCGCTTTCTGATCGCAACGGTTTGTTTGAGTCTGGGCGCTCCGGCCTGGGCGCAGCTGCCCAAAGCGCTGGCGCATCCCTCGTGGCAGGAGCGGGCCCAATCGCTCGGCGTTGCGGTTGAAGACGGCTATCGCTTGGTGGTCTTTGGCGATCAGAAAGGCTTGATGAAGAAAGACTTTCCCCTGCTGCTCCGCAGCGTTGCGGCGCGCGCCGCGATTGCGGCCCCGCCGCTGCTGCTGATGGTGGATACCGGAGACATCGTGGACCAGGCCAATCGGCTGTGGGAGTTCGAGTTTCTCAAGACCCAGCTGTTGGACCGCTACGCGCCGAGGCTGCCGTACCTGGTCGCGGTTGGAAACCATGAGCTGGAATACCGCGGCCGGCAGAACCACCGCGAGGCGCGCAAGATCACGGCGGCGTTCTTGGCCGGCATGCACCCGGACTTCAAGCCGGATCGGATGTATTACCAGGTGACCATCGGCAAGGTGCGGTTTTTGTTCCTCGACACCAACAGCTTCGTCTACGCGGACGAGCCGCCGTTGGACCAGATCGAGTGGTTGGATGCCGCCTTGCGACAAGAGGTCGAGCCGACCATTGTGGTGATGCATCACCCCTTCGTACTGTCGGCGTGGAAACATCGCGAGCACGCCCTCAAGCTGTGGAACAGCGAGTACCAGTGGGATCCCGAGTCGGAGGCGGTCCGGCAGAGCCTGCCCGAGCGCCTGATCGAAGGCGGGGTGGATTTGGTGCTGATGGGGCACGTGCACAATTACGAGGCCTTTGTCTTGGAGCGCGGCCAGCGGCGGATGCTGGCCTTCAACCTCTCGGGCCGGCCGGCGGGTTGGTACAAAGGGCAGCGGCGCGCGCAGGATTGGAGCCGGAGGGACGCCAAGCGGGAGCTCAAGGCCAGAGGCTTCGAGCGGGTCGAGGGCTGGAAGACCCTGCAGCAGCTGGACTTCATGTCGAAGCAGGAAGAAGGGAATCAGTACGGGCTGGTGACGGTGGGGCCGGAAGGCGACCTCGGCATCGAGGTTT
>Ga0214472_10009737_pt1 | contig 10017 bp, 8 predicted proteins | sample RVTome_6_FD_207662 | JGI IMG/M metagenome (GOLD analysis project Ga0214472, IMG submission 207662) | Soil microbial communities from uranium-contaminated site in the Upper Colorado River Basin, Wyoming, United States - RVT140D175 | ecosystem: Environmental > Terrestrial > Soil > Contaminated >...
AACCTGGTCGGGGTGGAGAGATTTGAACTCCCGACATCTTGCTCCCAAAGCAAGCGCGCTACCAGGCTGCGCCACACCCCGAAAAACGGCCGCACATGATACCCCCGGTACTGGCCGAGGGCAACGCAAGTCGGTGAAAAATCGGCGTTGCGGCGTTCCGAGGGCGCTGCTTGCGGCAGGGGGGCTTTTCTGCTAAAAAGCGCCTTTCCTTTTTCAGGCCCGTGCGAGAAATGGCTGTCGAATTGACCCGCAAGAGCGTCTCCCCGTACCTGCCGAAAAAGGGCGAGGACTACATGAACGCTCGTCAGCGTAGCCACTTCCGCAAGATTCTGGAACACCTGAAGGCGGAGTTGTCCGAGGAGATTGACCGGACCGTTCACACGATGCAGGACGAGGCGACGGTGTTCGCCGATCCGAACGATCGCGCCAGCCAGGAATCGGACATGGCGCTCGAGCTGCGCAACCGCGATCGCGAGCGCAAGCTGATCAAGAAGATCGACGAGACCATCGGCCGTATCGACGCGAACGAGTACGGTTACTGCGACAGCTGCGGCGTCGAGATCGGCCTCAAGCGGCTTGAGGCACGCCCCACGGCAACGCTGTGCATCGATTGCAAGACGCTGGACGAAATGCGCGAGAAGCAGGTGGCGAAGTAGCCGCCTGCCCGCGATCGAGACGAGCAAGAAAAAGGGCGCCGCGGCGCCCTTTTTCTGTTGCCAGGCGTCCGACGCTCAGCCCTGTTTTGCCGCCTCCGGCTGGCCAACCGCCTTCATCGACAGGCGCACCCTGCCCTTGTCGTCGGCCTCGAGCACCTTGACCTTTACCGATTGCCCTTCCTTGAGGTGATCGGAGACCGCGTTGACGCGCTCGTGGCTGATCTGCGAGATGTGCAGCAACCCGTCGCGTCCCGGCAGCAGACTGACGATGGCGCCGAAATCGAGCAGCCGCAGAACGGTACCCTCGTACACCCTGCCCACCTCGACATCCGCAGTCAGCTCCAGGATCTTCTTCTTCGCCGCCTCGCCGCCCTCGGACTGGACGCAGGCGATCGACACCGTGCCATCGTCGGAGATCTCGATCGTGGTGCCGGTCTCTTCCTGCAGGCCGCGGATCACCACGCCGCCTTTGCCGATGACGTCGCGGATCTTCTCCGGATTGATCTTGATTTTGATGATGCGCGGCGCGAAGCTCGAGATCTCGTTGCGCGAACCTTCGATCGTCCTGCGCATCTGCTCGAGAATCAGCATGCGCGCTTCACGCGCCTGGCCCAGGGCAACCTGCATGATCTCCCTCGTGATGGACTCGATCTTGAGGTCCATCTGCAATGCCGTGATGCCCGTTTCCGTGCCCGCGACCTTGAAATCCATGTCGCCGAGATGATCCTCGTCGCCCAGAATGTCGGTCAGCACGGCGAAGCGGTTCCCTTCCTTGATCAGGCCCATGGCGATGCCGGCGACGTGCGCCTTCATCGGCACGCCCGCGTCCATCAGGGCCATGCTGCCGCCGCACACCGAAGCCATCGAGGAGGAGCCGTTCGACTCGGTGATCTCCGAGACCACGCGCAGAGAGTAGCCGAACTCCTCGGCGCTCGGCAGCGTCGCCGCCAGCGCCCGCTTGGCGAGCCGTCCGTGGCCGACCTCGCGGCGCTTGGGCGGACCCACCCGGCCCGTCTCGCCGGTCGCGTAGGGCGGCATGTTGTAGTGGAGCATGAAGCGCTCGCGGTAATCGCCCGAGAGCGCATCGATGATCTGCTCGTCACGACCGGTACCCAGCGTCACCGTCACCAGCGCCTGGGTCTCGCCGCGCGTGAACAGCGCCGAGCCGTGAGTGCGCGGCAGGACGCCGACGCGGATCGCAATCGGACGCACCGTGCGCGTGTCGCGCCCGTCGATGCGTGGCTCGCCGTCGAGAATCTGGCCGCGAACGATCTTGGACTCGAGGTTGTACAGGATGTCCTTCACGTCTTGCGTGCTGAGTGCCTCGCCGCGTGCCGCGGCTTCTTCTTGCACTTTGGCGATCACCGCCTTGCGAATCTCCGAGAGGCGCGTGTTGCGTGCCTGCTTCTGCTTCAGCTCGAACGCGCTGCGCAGGTCCCGTTCGGCAAGCTCGCCGATGCGGGCGATCAGCGCCTCGTTGGCCGGGGGCGCCTGCCAATCCCAGGCGGGCTTGGCGGCCTGTTCGGCCAGCTCGTTGATCGCCTGGATCGCGGCCTGCATCTGCTCGTGCCCGTACACCACGGCGCCAAGCATCACTTCCTCCGTGAGCTCGAGCGCTTCGGATTCGACCATCAGCACGCCCTGCTCGGTCCCGGCGACCACGAGATTGAGCTTCGATTCCTTGGTTTGCGAGCCGGTCGGGTTGAGCACGTACTGACCGTCCAAGTAGCCCACGCGGCAGGCCCCGATCGGACCGTTGAACGGAATACCCGAGAGGGTCAGCGCTGCGGAGACCGCCAGCATGGCCGGAATGTCCGGATCGACGTCCGGGTTCGCCGAGACCACGGTTGCCACCACCTGCACTTCGTTGTGGAAGGCCTCGGGAAAAAGCGGCCTGATAGGCCGATCGATCAGGCGGCAGGTCAGCGTCTCCTTTTCGGAGAGTCGTCCCTCACGCTTGAAAAAGCCCCCCGGAATCTTTCCGGCGGCGTAGGTCTTCTCGATGTAGTCGACCGTCAGCGGGAGGAAATCCTGCCCCGCCCTGGGCTCCTTGGCTGCGGTCACCGCGGCGAGCACCACGGTGTCGTCCATCGAGCACAGGACCGCGCCGTGCGCCTGACGCGCGATCTCGCCGGTTTCGAAGGTGACCTGATGGGCACCGTAGGCAAATGTCTTTTTGATCGGGTTCAAGTCCGCAATCCTCATTCAGGGCGCGCGCAGGCCAGCCCGCCGCGCGGGGGATAATCAAGGCGAACCGCGTCCGGACAAGACAAGAACGCCCATCCCAAAGATGAGCGTTTCCGTTCGCGGCATGGGAAGAGCCTACTTGCGCAGGCCCAGCTGCTCGATCAGGCCGCGGTATTTTTCCGCGTCCGTGCGCTTCAGATAGTCGAGCAGCGTGCGGCGCTGGCTGACGAGCTTCAGCAGCCCGCGTCGCGAGTGGAAATCCTTGCCATGCGTTTTGAAATGATCCGCCAGAGCGTTGAGGCGCTCGGTGAGGAGCGCGATCTGCACCTCCGGCGATCCGGTGTCCCGCCCGGAGCGCTGATACTGCTTGACCACTTGCGCTTTCTGCGCGACCTGCAAAGCCATGCTTTCTCCTCGAGTAAACGAGCATTTTACCCGAAGGTCGACGCTCGCAACAAGTTTTTTGTGATGTTATTCAGCCGCTTGCGCTGGAGCCAGGGTCAAGCGCAACGGCTTGAGCTCACCCGCGGCAGCAAGTTCACCAAGGCCGATCAGACCGTTACCGGCCCGAAATACCGCGCAGACGCCGGTTTCCCGCCCCGGGTGCGGGACCGACTGGCCGTTGCGAAAGCGCCGCTCCGCGTCGGGCTGCAACTCGATGCGCGGCAAGCCCCCCAGCAGACGCTCGATCGGGATCAGGCACGCGTCGCGCTCCACCGGACTCATTTGTTCCAGCGCATTCAATGTCGTAGCCTCAGCGAGGCTGAACCCGCCGGCAGTGCCGCGCCGTAAAGCCTGCAAATGGGCTCCGCTGCCGAGCACCGCGCCGATGTCCTGCGCTAGGGTTCGCACGTAAGTTCCCTTGCTGCATCGAACGCGAACGTCGAGCTGCTCATCGCGCCGCTCGAGCAGCTCGAGCAGCTTGATCTGCACGCTGCGGGGCCTGCGCTCGACTTCCTTGCCCTCTCGTGCGAGCAGGTAAAGCGGCTTGCCCTGCCGCTTGAGCGCCGAATGCATCGGCGGAGTCTGCTCGATCGAGCCGCGGAAACGCGCGAGCGCGACTTCGATCTGCCGATCGTCCACCTTGACCGGGCGGCGTTCGAGCACTTCACCCTCGGCGTCGGCCGTGGAGGTTGTCTCGCCGAGCTTGATGGTCGCGAGGTATTCCTTGTCGGCATCGAGCACGAGATGTGCGAACTTGGTCGCGTCCCCGAACAGCACGGGCAGCATGCCCGAAGCAAGCGGGTCGAGCGTGCCGGCGTGCCCGGCCTTGGCGGCTCGGAACAGGCGCTTGACCGCCTGCAAGGCGGCGTTCGAGCTCAGCCCGACCGGCTTGTCGAGCAGCAGGACGGCATCGAGGCGCCGGCGCCCGGCTGGCGACGGCTTGCTCAACGCTTTGGGCCGCCGACGACGCTGTCGATCAACTGCGACAAATGCGCGGCGCGCTCGATCGTCTCATCGTAGGCGAAGCGCAGCTCCGGCGTGCTGTAAAGCCGCAGGCGCTTGCCGAGCTGGGTGCGCAGGAATCCCGCCGCGCGCCGCAGGCCTTCGGCCGCCTCCTCGGCGTGCGCGGATTCCAGGCACGTGAAGAACACTGTCGCGTGCGCGCAGTCGGGCGACACCTCGACCGCAGTCAGCGTGATCATGCCGACGCGAGGATCGCGCAAATCCCGCAGCAGGATCTCCGAGAGCTCGCGCTGGATCTGGTCTGCCACCTTCTGCGGGCGTCCGCTTCGCCTGGCCATGGTCCGGCCGCCTCTCCGATAAACGAGTGCCGCGGTGCAGGCCTTCATCGCCCCGCCGCATCGCGTGGTCGCTACAATGTGCGCGCGACCTCTTGCACTTCGAACACCTCGAACTGATCGCCTTCCTTGAGATCGGAGAAGTTCTTCACCGACATGCCGCATTCGAAGCCGGCCTTCACCTCGCGCACGTCATCCTTGAAGCGCTTGAGCGAGTCGATCTCGCCGGTGTGGACGACGACGTTGTCACGCAGCACACGCACCTGCGAGCCGCGCCGGACCGCACCTTCGAGCACGTAGCAGCCCGCCACAGCGCCCACTTTGGAGATGCGGAACACCTGGCGCACGTCGACCAGTCCGATGACCTGCTCCTTGCGCTCGGGTGCAAGCATTCCGGTGAGCGCGGCCTTGATCTCGTCGACCGCCTCGTAAATGATGGTGTAGTAGCGCACCTGCACGCCCGCGCTCTCGATCAGCTTGCGCGCGGTCGCATCGGCACGCGTATTGAAGCCGATGACGATCGCGCCCGAGGCCATCGCCAGGTTGACGTCCGACTCGGTGATGCCGCCCACCCCGGCGTGCACCACGCTCACCTTGACCTCGTCGGTCGAAAGGCGCGTCAGCGCGTGCACCAGCGCTTCCTGTGAACCCTGCACGTCGGCCTTGAGCACGATCGACAGGACCTTCTTCTCGCCCTCGCCCATCTGCTCGAAGATGTTCTCGAGCTTCGCGGCGTGCCGCTTGGCGAGCTTGACGTCGCGGAACTTGCCTTGGCGGAACAGCGCGATCTCGCGCGCCTTGCGTTCGTCGGAAAGCACGCTCGCCTCCTCGCCCGCCTGGGGGACATCGGATAGACCCTGCACCTCGACCGGAATCGACGGTCCGGCGCTTTGCACCGGACGTCCGCTCTCGTCCAGCATCGCGCGTACCCGGCCGAAGACGCCGCCGGCGAGCACCACGTCGCCACGCTTGAGCGTCCCGGACTGCACCAGCAGCGTCGCGACCGGGCCGCGGCCCTTGTCGAGGCGCGCCTCGATCACCACGCCCCTCGCCGTCGCGTCGATCGGCGCCTTGAGTTCCAGCACCTCGGCCTGCAACAGCACGCGCTCGAGCAAATCATCGATGCCCTGACCGGTCTTGGCCGACACCGAAACGAACGGCGAGTCGCCGCCGTACTCCTCGGGCACCACGCCGTGGCTGAGCAGCTCCTGCTTGACCTTCTCGGGATTGGCTTCGCCCTTGTCGATCTTGTTGATCGCCACGACCATGGGAACCTGACCCGCCTTGGCATGGTTGATCGCCTCGATGGTCTGCGGCATCACCCCATCGTCGGCGGCGACCACCAGGATCACGAGGTCGGTGACCTTCGCGCCTCGCGCCCGCATCGCCGTGAAGGCTTCGTGGCCCGGCGTATCGAGGAAGGTCACCACGCCGCGTGGCGTTTCGACATGGTAGGCGCCGATATGTTGCGTGATACCGCCGGCCTCGCCCGCCGCCACCTTGGTGCGTCGAATGTAATCGAGCAGGGAGGTCTTGCCGTGGTCGACGTGGCCCATCACGGTGACCACGGGGGGCCGCGGCAACAGCTCGCCGGTCTGTTGCTCGTCGCTCGCGCTGAGATAGGCCTCGGGATCATCGAGCTTGGCCGCTTTGGGCCGGTGACCCATTTCCTCGACCACGATCATCGCGCTTTCCTGGTCGAGCACCTGATTGATGGTCGCCATCGTGCCGAGCTTCATCAGCGCCTTGATGACCTCGGCCGCCTTGACCGACATGCGGTGCGCCAGCTCGCCGACCGTAATCGTCTCGGGTACCGCGACGTCACGCACCACCAGCTCGGTGGGCTGGGCGAAGGCCGCCTGCTCGCTCGCGCCCGAGGACGGCTTGTGCCGCGGGCCGCCGCGTGCATGCCAGCCCCCCATGCCGCCCCCCACATCGCCCCGCGTCTTGATGGCCCGTCGGCGAGACGAATCGTCTCGCAGGATGGTGGTTGGCTTGGCCTTTTTCGGCTTGCGTTCGCCCTTGGTTTCGCTGACCTTCGGCGCGTGCAGCGTGCCATCGGTTGCCGCTGCCGGGGCGCTCGCCTGCGCCTTCGCCAGCGCGGCCTGCGCCTCGCGCTCGGCCTGCTTTTGCTCGGCTTCGCGGCGCTCGCGTTCCTGCTTGTCGCGCAGTTCGGCCGCCTGGCGCTCCGAGAGCTGGCTCTGCCGGCGCAACTCCTCCTCGCGCAGATGGCGTTCGCGCTCGTCGATGATCGGCGCGGGCGGCGGCGCGAGCGGCGCCTCGGCGGCCACGGCGGCCGCGGTGACTTCCGCCGGATCGCGCTTCACGAAAACGCGCTTCTTGCGCACCTCGACCTGAATGGTGCGCGCCTTGCCGCTGGAATCGGACTTCTTGATCTCGCTGGTCTGCTTGCGCGTCAGGGTGATCTTGGTCTTCGGATCGGAGGAGCCGTGCGCACGGCGCAGGTACTCGAGCAGGCGCGACTTGTCCTGCTCGCTCAGGGAGTCCTCGGGCACGCGCTTTTCCACTCCCGCGGCCTTCAGCTGCTCCAGCAGCACCGAGGGGGGGACTTTGAGCTCGCTGGCAAATTGGGCGACGTTCGACTGGGCCACGGTTAAGACGCCTCCTTGTGCTGTGGGCCGGCCGCTTCGTCGGCGAACCAATGCGCCCGGGCCGCCATGATCAGGGTCCTGGCGCGCTCCGCCTCGACACCCGTCATCTCCGAGAGCTCGTCCACCGCCAGGTCGGCGAGATCGTCTCGCGTCTTGATCCCGTGCCCGGCCAGCGTTGCAGCGAGCTGCGTGTCCATGCCCTCGAGCTGCAGCAAATTCTGGTCGACGCCTTCGACCTTCTCCTCGTCGGCGATCGCCGCCACCAGCAGCGCGTTGCGCGCACGGTTGCGCAGCTCGTTCACAGTCTCCTCGTCGAAGGCCTCGATCTCGAGCAACTCGTCGATCGGCACGTAGGCGATCTCCTCGAGCGTCGAGAAGCCCTCCTGGATGAGAATGTCGGCCACTTCCTGATCCACGTCGATGCGATCCATGAACAGTTTCCGCGTGCGGCTGGTCTCTTCCTCCTGCTTGCGCGTCGAGTCTTCCTCGGTCATGAGATTGATCTGCCAGCCGGTGAGCTCCGAGGCAAGGCGCACGTTCTGGCCGCTGCGGCCGATCGCGATCGCCAGGTTCTCCTCGTCGACGACCACGTCCATGGCGTGCTTCTCCTCGTCGACCACGATCGAGGTCACCTCGGCGGGTGCCAGCGCACCGATGACGAACTGAGCCGGATCGGCCGACCACAGGATGATGTCGACCCGCTCCCCGGCCAGCTCCTGCGTCACCGCCTGCACGCGCGAGCCACGCATGCCGACGCAGGTGCCGATCGGATCGATGCGCTTGTCGTGGCTGAGCACCGCGATCTTCGCGCGCACGCCCGGGTCGCGCGCCGCCGACTTGATTTCGAGCAGACCTTCCTCGATCTCGGGGACCTCGAGCTCGAACAGCTTCATGATGAATTGCGGTGCGGTGCGCGACAAAATCAGCTGTGGTCCCCGTACGCCGCGGTCGATCTTCATCACCCAGGCGCGCGCGCGGTCGCCGATGCGCAGGTTCTCTTTGGGAATCATCTGGTCACGCGGCAGGATCGCTTCCAGGCGTCCGGACTCGATGATGGCGCTGCCGCGCTCCATGCGCTTCACCGTGCCGGTGACCAACTCGTCGCCGCGTGACAGGAAATCCGCGAGGATCTGCTCCCGCTCGGCGTCGCGGATGCGCTGGACGATCACCTGCTTGGCGGCCTGCGCGCCGATGCGACCGAACTCGATGGCCTCGAGCGGCTCCTCGAGGTAGTCCTCGAGCTTGAGCGTGGCATCGCGCTTGTGCGCCTCGGAAAGGGGGATCTGCGCAGGCGGCAGTTCGACCGCGTCGTCGGGCACCACCTTCCAGCGCCGGAACGACTCGTAAGCGCCGGTGTTGCGGTCGATCGCGACGCGCACGTCGACGTCCTCGCTGAAGCGCTTTTTGGTCGCCGAGGCAAGCGCCATCTCGAGCGCACCGAACACGGTGTCCCGGTTGACGTTCTTCTCTCGCGCCAGCGCGTCCACCAGAAGCAGAATTTCTCGGTTCATGCCAAATTTCTCCACAGCTCAAACTTCGGGAACGAGCCGCGCCCGTTCCATGCCCGCAAAGGCCAGCGCCACCGGCCGGCCATCGACCACCACCGTGGCGCTCGTCTCGTCCGCGGCGCTCAGTTCGCCGACAAAGTGCCGTCGGCCGGAGGGGTCCGAGACACGCATGCGCACGTCGATCCGCCGGCCCGCGAAGCGCGCGAAATCCGCTGGCCGGCGCAGCGCTCGGTCCAACCCCGGGGAAGACACCTCGAGGCGGTCGTAATCGACGCCCTCCACCTCGAATACCCTGGACAGTTGCCTGCTCACGTCGGCGCAATCGTCCACCGAGACGCCCCGCGGGCGGTCGATGAACACCCGCATCAGCCGGGCGCGGTTCGAGGCCCGCAAATCGACCAGCTCGAACCCCATTCCGGTCACTACCCGTTCGACGATACCGTCCAGCGCTTCCATGCGTGCGTTCAAGTCGGCGGCGCAAACAAAAAATGGGCCGAAGCCCATCCCCTGAAGCGGCCAAGGCTTTCGCCCCGCTGCCTGAAAAACCGTTGAAGTTTAACAGCAATGCGGGACGCTCACAATGCCCGCAATCGTATTCACGCACGCTCGGCGAGCCCGACCTCCGACATCAACGCACGTACTCCGGAGGCCCCGAGCTCGCGCCACTGCCCGGCGCCGAGCTCGCGCGGCAGCTCGATCGGGCCGTAGCGCACCCGGATCAGGCGGCTCACTCGCAGGCCGACGGCCTCGAACAGGCGCCGCACCTCGCGGTTGCGGCCCTCGCGTAACGCAACCCGCAGCCATCGGTTCGTGCCGCTCGCGTCTCGACGCGGCAGGGGCGCAATCGAGGTCAACGAGGCTCGGCTACCGTCGAGCTCCACCCCGGTGAGCAGTCGGTTGCGCTCGGGCGCCGCAAGTTCGCCCTGCACACGCACGACATACTCGCGTTCGACCTCGTGTCGAGGATGCATCAGCCTGTGCGCCAGCTCGCCCGAGTCGGTGAACAGCAGCAGCCCGGATGAGTTCAGGTCGAGACGGCCGACCGCCGCCCAGCGCGTGCCCCGCTCGGGTGGCAGGCGCCGGAATACGGTCGGCCGGCCGGCGGGATCGTTGCGCGTGACGAGTTCGCCGATCGGCTTGTGGTACAGGATGACCCGGGGAAACGACGCCGCCTCGCGCAGTTCGACGATCCGATCGTCGATCGCGATGCGATCGAGGCACGTGGCCTTGTCGCCGAGCTTCGCGATACGCCCGCCGACCGTGACCCGCCCGGCCTCGATCCACTGCTCGATCGTGCGCCGCGAGCCCAGCC
>Ga0214472_10009738_pt1 | contig 10017 bp, 8 predicted proteins | sample RVTome_6_FD_207662 | JGI IMG/M metagenome (GOLD analysis project Ga0214472, IMG submission 207662) | Soil microbial communities from uranium-contaminated site in the Upper Colorado River Basin, Wyoming, United States - RVT140D175 | ecosystem: Environmental > Terrestrial > Soil > Contaminated >...
CCTCAACCGGGGCTATCAAAGTGTGCCCACCATTATCTTCCCGGACGGCAGCGTGCTCACCGAGCCGGATACGCTGGAGCTAATGTCCAAGCTACAAGACGTCGGATAGTCGCTGTCATTCCGAGCCGCAGGCGAGGAATCTCTCCGGTCAGCGGCCCAACAGCGTCCGCTGCCAGGCCAACTGCGCCCGCAGCCCCTCCACAATGCCGGTCCGCGGCGCATAGCCCAGCCGGGCGCGCGCCTTGCCGATGTCGGCGACGGTCCGCCGCTGGTCGCCGGGCCGCGCCGGGCCATGCCGCGTCACCGGCACAATGCCGGACAACTCGTGCAGGATGTCCAACACCTGGTTGACGTTGACTTCCTCCCCGCCGCCGATGTTAAATGTCTCGCCCACACTCCGGTCGGGCTGCTCGAAGGCCAGCACCAACCCGGTCACGCAGTCGCGCACATAGGTATTGCTGCGGCTGTCCGTGCCGTCGCCGTCGATGGTGATGGTCTCGCCCTGGAGCAGGCTGCGGATGAAGATGTTGTAGCCCATGTCCGGGCGCTGGCGCGGGCCATAGACCGAGAAAAGCCGCAGCACCGTCACCGGCAAGCCAAACTGCGCGGCATAGGCGCGGCAGAGTTGCTCCGCAGCCAACTTGGTAATGCCATAGGGCGAGATGGGCGCGAGCTGCGCGGTCTCGTCACCCGTGGCAACCAGGCCATAGACCGACGACGTGGAAATCTGCAAGAAATGGTCCACCTTTGCCTGCGTCGCCGCGTCCAGGAGCCGTTGCGTCGCCAGGATGTTGCAGGTCATGTAGGAGTCGAACTCGCGCCAACTCCGCAGCAAACCCGCCTGCGCCGCCACATGAAAGACCGCATCCGCGCCGTCCACCAGCGGCGCAAGGTCGGCGCTGCGGAGGTCCGCCTCGTGGAACGTAAAACGTCCGTGCCCAGCCAGCCCGGCCAAGTTACGCTCCTTGAGGTCGCGCGGATAGTAAGGGATGAACGCGTCCACGCCCACGACCCGGTGGCCGCGCTCCAACAACTCCTCACACAAATGAGACCCCACAAAACCGGCCGCGCCGGTCACCAGTACAGTTCGCATCGCGTTTCCCGTCTGTTCGTTCGATCAAGAAGAGAGAGGGAGAGGCTCTCTCTAGCCCGCGGGTTTGCTCAAGTAGTGATGCCACAGCAGCCGCGCCGCCACCGCGCGCCACGGTCGCCACGCCTCCGCCAGATGGGTCAGCGCGGCGGGATCGGGCCGCCCGTCCAGCCGCTTGACCTCCTGCGCGGCCACCGCCAGCGCCAGATCGCCCGCGGGCCAGGCGTCCGCCCGGCGCAGCGCCATGAGCAAATAGATCTCCGCGCTCCACGGGCCGATACCCTTGAGCGCGGTCAGGTTCCGTCGCACATGCTCGTCGTCCAGCGTCGCCAGGGCGTCCAGGTCCAGGCTCCCCGCAATCAGCGCCTCGGCCAGGTGGCGGGTATAGACGCGCTTCTGACGGCTAAACCCAATCGCCAGCAGCGTGTCGTCGTCCAGCCGCAGAAAGCCCTCCGGCGTCAGCGGCGCGCCCAGGGGGCTCCCGGCGGCCAGCAGCCGGTCGAAGGCCGCCCGCGCCGACGCCAGTGAGACCTGCTGCTCTAGGATGATGTGCACCAGCGTGGGAAAGCCGGTAGGCCGCGCCCATAGCGGCGGCGCTCCCAACCGGGCATGGACCCCGGCCAAGTCCGGGTCGGTCGCGGTCAACTCGGTCAGTCCCACGGTCATCGTCTGTTCGGTCAACGCAACGGGCATCATGGTCTTGACGCCTCCCGATGATGCCACACCAGCGCCGACGCACCCACCGCGCTGTGATGCACCTGCGACGGCACGATCCGCAGACGGCTGTAACTCTGGGGCAGGACGCGGCGCTGCATCTCCGCTTCTGCGCCGGGCACGAGCAAATCATAGGCCGAGAGACCCAGCCCGCCGCCCACGATGATCATCGCCGGGTTGATGACCGACACCAGCGTGGCAAAAGTCATCCCCAGCCAGGCCGCGGTTTGGTCCAGCGCGGCCAACGCCGGCGCGTCGCCCTGCCGCGCCGCCGCGACCACGCCCTCCGCGGTCAACGTCGCGTCGTCGCGCAGGCGCGTTGGCTGCTCGCTGCGACCCAATAGTTCAGCCACGGTCTTGACCAGACCGGGACCGGAGACAACCGTCTCCACGCATCCAGCCAGCCCGCACGCGCAGGGCCGTCCGTCCGGGTCCAGCGAGAGATGGCCCAACTCCGCCGCGGTATAGCTGTCTCCCGCCACCAACTTGCCGTGGACCATGACGCCCCCGCCCAGCCCGGAGCCGATAGCGATGTCCGCAAAGTTATCCACGCCACGCGCCGCGCCGAAGATGTGTTCGCCCAGCGCGTGGACGTTGGCGTCGTTCTCCACCCAGACGGGATAACGCTCGCCGATCTGTTGCCGCACTTCCGCGGCCAGCGGCAATTCGACCCAACCCAGGTTAACCGCGTTGCGGACGATGCCCGCGGCCGCGTCCACATAGCCCGGCGTGCCGATGCCCACGCCCGCCACCGGGCGGGACGCCTGACCGGCCAGGCGATCCACGACCGCCGCGATCCGCGCCACCACCGCGGCGGCCCCGGTCCGCGGGTTGGTCGGGACGCGTTCTTCCGCCACGATCTCGCCCGTCGCGGTCACCAGCGCGGCCGCGATCTTGGTGGCCCCCACGTCGATCCCAATCGCCAGCGGCGTGCTCATGTAGGCTCCCCTTCCGTGTCGTCGACGACGGTCTGCCCGCGCAGCGTGTCCACCCGCCGGCGCAGATCGGCCAGCGCCGCGTCGCGCGCGTCGCCGGGCGGGAGCGCATCCACCTGCGCCAGTTGTGTCGCGATCAGTGCGAGCGTCGCGTCCAGGCGGCCTTCCAGCGTTGCCAGCCGAGCGGTCACGTCCGTCGCGGTCGCGGTGGGCCACGTCTGCGCGACCTGGCGCATGGTCTGGACGACCAGCCAGTTAAAGCGGTCCTGGCGACGCAGCGTGGGGTCCAGATACGGCTCGCGCAGGTGCGACGTCAGGTTGCGCCGCAGCCACGCGATCAGCGGCCCCACCAACGGCGCGCCCGACCGCACTTGATAGGGTTGGATCACCGACTTGGCGGCTTTTTGCAGTTGGTCCACCTCGTGCGCCAATGTCAGTTCGGGCGGCAGCGCGGGTAGGTCGCGCGACCCACCTCCTCCGGGCGTGGGCGGCGGAGGCAGGAGTCGCGGACGGGCCCCGCCCCGCCGATCCGCCAGCCAGTCGGCCACCTCGTCCACGATGGCCGTCCACCCAGCGGTATAGGCTTCCAGGCTGAACTCCTGGGCGCGGGCTAACCCACGCTGTACCAAGTCCCCGGTCAGCGCGTCGTCGGTGAGGATCGCTGTGATCTTAGCGGCCAGGTCCGCGGCATCGCCCGCGGCCGCGAGCAGCCCGGCCTCACCCATGACCCACGGGTGTGCGGCCGCGTCGCCGGCGACGACAGGCATACCCGACGCCATCGCCTCGATCAGTGGGACGCCAAAGCCTTCGTGCAGGCTGGCGCTGGCATAGACATCGGCCAGCCGGAAGTAGGGGGCCACCTCGTCCACGCGACCCGTAAAGATCACCCGATCCCCGACGCCCAGTTCCGCGGCGGTGCGCCGGATGCCCGTCACCACCTCGTCGAAGGCCGGGTTGCCGGTATAGTCGCCCACGACGAGTAGGACCGCGTTGGGCACTTGTTCCCGCACTTGGGCCAGCGCAGTCACCAGCAGGTCAACGCGCTTGTTGCCCGCCACGCGCCCCACGAACAGGATGACTCGCTTACCCGCCAGCTTCCACCGCTTGACCAGTTCCAGGTCCGCGGGGCCGGGATGAAACGCATCCAGCGGCACGGGCAGCGGCAGCACGCGAATCCGGTCCGCCGCGCAGCCGTGATCATTCACCAACTGTTCGGCGTTAAACGGGCTGGGCGTGACGATCAAGTCGGCGTAGGGCGCGAGATGGCGCACCGCGGCCAGCCCCGCGACCAGGTCGTCCACCCCGGTCCGGCTGCCCCACAGGTCGGGCGGCGTGACGTTGTGGAAATAGAAGACCACCGCGCCCCGGTCCAGCCCCTTGAGCGTGTCCAGCAGGTCGTAGCGGCCCGGATAGTGGTAGACATAAAGGTCGCTGGTCGCGAAATAGGCATCGCGTCCCGCCATCAGGTTCACCGGGTCCACGACGCGCACCGCATCTTCTACACCGGCAGGAATGCCCTCCGCGGCGTGTTGGGTATAGATCGCGACCTCATCGCCGCGGCGACGGTGAAAACGCAACTGGTGCAGTAGCGTTTGGCCGACCGCGTCCTGTCCGATGAGGTTGAGGTTGACGAGACTTACTCGCATTGGCTGTGTTCCTGCAAAGAAGAGGGATGAACCGCAAAGAACACAAAGAACGCAAAGGACACGGCGCTCTTATCGCTCTGGTCTTTGTGATCTTTGCGCTCTTGGTGGTTAAGGACTCCTACGGCTAAACGTCGTTCATGTTGCCTTTGCGTGAGCCTATTCTCCCTTAACGCGTATGATGGCGGCGCAACACCCGGACATACGTCGCCTCCACGATGTCGGCGATGTGCGCCGTGGTATAGCGACGCTCCAACTTGGCGCGACCCGCCGCGCCCGCGGCCCGCGCCGCGTCGGGATGGTCCGCCAGCCACGCCAGCCGCGCTGCCAGTTGATCTACCTGGTCGGGCGGGATTAACCAGCCGTCCACGCCGTCGTCGATGAGCGCGGCCACCGCGGTGATGGGCGCGCCGATGACCGGGACGCCATAGGCCCATGCTTCCAAATAGACGATGCCAAACGCCTCGCCGGTGGAGGGCAGCGCGAGTACGTCCGCCGCGGCCAGCGCGGCCAACCGTTCGTCGTCGTCCACGGCCCCGCGCGCGATCACATCCGGCGCATCGCCCACGGTCTGCCACAGCCGCCGCGATTCGTCCGTCTCCGGCCCCACGGCCAACAGCCGGGCGCGGGGATGCGTCGCGGCCAACCGGCGAAAGGCGGCGAGCGTCGCGCCTAACCCTTTATACTCGGTCTTGCGGCCCAAGAACAAGACGACAAAGGCGTCGTCGGCCAGCCCAAAGCGGGCGCGGGCGGCGGCGCGGTCTTGCGGCGGGAAGTGCGCCAAGTTTAGACCGTGGCCGCCGGTGACGACTTGCAGCGGCGATAGCCCGCGCGCCACCAGATAGTCTCGCTCGCCCGGCGTATCGGCCAAGACCGCGCGACTCCCGTGCAGAATGCGCCACAAGTATCCCACATCATGCGTCGCGGGTTGTTCGGCGTGGATGTGCGGCGTCGTCACCACCGGCAGCCCGGCCCACTTCGCTGCGGCATAGGCCGTCGCCGCGTGGGCATAGTGCAGTTGGCTGATGTGTACCAGGTCAACCTCGCGGGCATGACGCAGGATGGCCCAAAACAGCCCCGGACAGACCGGCCCGTTGCCGTACCAGATCGCAGCGGCGTCCAGCGGCGAGCGCGTCCGCCAATAGCGGCGCAGCCCGCGGTCCAACACTCGCCAGGTATGCCCGCGCCGCGGCCACGCATCAAACCGGCGCACAGCCACGCCGTCGAGCGTCTCCGTCCGCGGCAGCACATTGGCCCAGGTGTGAGTGTCCACCGCGCGGCTGGTGTAGACATCCACGCGATGGCCGCGGCGGGCCAGTTCCTCCGACAAGTCAATGATATAGCGTTCCGCGCCGCCAATGGCCGGGGCGTATTGGTGCGTGACGTGGAGCAGCCGCATCAGACCTCGCCCAACACTTCGGCATAGACCGCCTGCAAGCCGTCCAGGTGGCGCGGCAGGGTCAGGTCGCAGCAGGCTCTCTGCACACAGGCATGGCGCATCTGACGGCGTTCCCAGGCAGGACGGCGAAAGTGTTGGCTGACCTTCGCCGCCATCGTCGCCGCGTCGCCGGGCGGAAAGAGATAGCCCGTCCTGCCCTCGTCGATCAGCTCCGGGATACCCCCGATGGCGCTGCCCACCACCGGCGTGCCCATTTGGAAGTTCTCGTAGATGACCACCGGCGAATTCTCGTGCCACACCGACGGCGCGAGGGTCAGGTCCGCCGCGCCAAAGAGACCGCGCATGTCCATAAACGGCACGGTTCCCAGCACGGTCACCGCGTCGCCAAAGGCCGCATACGCTTGCAGGAGGCGCGGCTCGCCGCCGCCCGCGACCGCCACTTGCAGATCGGGCACGGCCTCCAGCATGGCGGGCAGCGCTTCGAGCACCACCCGCGCGCCCTTGATCTCTACGCCGCCCCCGGCAAAGGCGACCGTGGGCCGTTGCCGTGCGGCGGCGATGATGCGCTGCACACCGGGATGCGTGGGCGGCGTAGGTGTGGGCGCTTGCAGCCCGTAGAGCACCAGCCGGAAGCGCGCCGGGTCGTATCCGGCCTCCACATGACGGTCGATGAGCGCCTGGCTGGGCGAGACAAAGGCCGCGACCGGCTTGGTCAGCCATTGCAGCCAGCGGCGGCGGTGGGGCACATCGGCCCAGTATTCGTAGCGTCGAAAACAATGGCCGCAGCCGTCCGGGTAACGCCGCACATCGCAATAGGAGCCGTCGGCCTGATAGCGCATGTTGTTGGGGCAGAGCAGCCACAAATCGTGGAGCGTCGAGACGATAGGCACGCCCACGCTCCACGCCGCGGTGACGGGCGCTAAGGTGGCGTGCGCCGTGTTGTGGATGTGCACCAGGTCGGGGCGCAGACGACGCAGTTCCCGCCGCACCGTGGCAAAGATGCGGGCGTCGAACAGGTCCAAATAGGGCTGGCGCAGCCACGAGCGCAGGGTGATGCGGTGGACCGGGATGCCGTCCACCTGATACCATTCGTCCGTGTGACCGGGCCGCCGCGCGGTCACGTTGAGGACGATGCACTCTACCCCGCGGCGCATCAACCCCTGACAGGTGTGATAGATGGAAACCTCCGCGCCGCCGGTATAGTCGGGCGTAAAGGTATGCGTAAAAAAGACGACGCGCACGTGCGTCTACTCCTGCTGCGTCAGCTTGGCTTTGAGGCGGGCCACTTCCTGCGTCAGCGCGCCGATCTCGCGCGCCTGCCCTGCCAAATAGGCCGCCAAGACCTCCGCCTGCCGCTGCCGGTGATGGGCGTCCTGCTGCCGCGCATCCATCGCCTGCCGCAGCGCCTCGGTCACGGCGTCGTTAAAGCGCGTCTGCTGGCGCAAGATGGGGTGCAGATACCACTCCGTCGCGACCCGGTTCCATTGGGTGCGAAACGCGGCGATCAGCGGGCCGATCAGGGGCACGCTCGACCGGAACGGCTGCGGTCGCAAATGCGCCAACGCGTCCATGTCCGCCAACGCGGGGATCGCCTGCGCTCCCTGTGGTCCTTCGCCGCCGACCACGCCCAACGGATAGACCGCGCGCAGCGTCAACAGCACCTGCGCGACGCACTCCATCTCGTCGGCGATCTCGCCCAGCAAGGCTTGGCGATGACGCGCCAACTCGCCCAAGTTGAGCAGATGCGTCAGATACGCCTGATGCACCACTGCTACTAATTGCTCTCCGCCTTCGCTCAGCGTCGCCAGCCAAGCGGCCTCGGCGGGCCGGAACTCGTCCACCAGCCGCGCTGCGGACCAATGCTTGAGCACCAGCCGCAGCCGGTTGGTGTGAAAGCGCACCATACCGTCGTAGGTCGCGGTTGCGCCGACGCTCTGCTCGGCATGAACCAGCACCGAATCCGGCGCATAGACCACGCGCCACCCCGCGGCCCGCGCCCGCAGACACAGGTCCAGGTCCTCGAAGTAGACCGGCGCAAAGTCTTGGTCCAGCCCGCCGATCTGAGTATACACGGCGCGGCGCAGCGCCAGACTTGCGCCGGTCACATAGTCCACATCCGCGGGCCGGTCGAACGCGCCCGTATCCGCCTCTCGAACCCCGCGATGGCTGCCGTTGCCCCGGCTGTCGATGACCCCGCCCGCGTGCTGGATCGTCCCGTCGGGATAGAGCGCCTTGCTCCCTGCGATGCCCGCATCGGGCATGGCCTGCAACAGGTCCACCAGTGCGGCCAGCCAGCGCGGACGCACGATGGTGTCCTGGTTGAGCAGCACCAGCGGGTCACCCTGGGCCGCGGCCAACCCTGCGTTGCACGCGCCGCCAAAGCCCACGTTGGCGGCGTGGCGGATCAGCTTGACCTGCGGATAGCGCGCCGCGATCAAGTCCGCCGAACCGTCGGTAGAAGCGTTGTCTACGGCGACGATCTCCACCGCGGGGTAGGTCTGCGCCAACAGCGCGTCCAGACACGCGGGCAGTTCGTCCGCGCCGTTCCAGACCGGGATGATGACGGACGCCAGGGTCATAGACGGCTCCTTGCTAAGGCGGTCGCTCACGTCATCCACTCACGCTACCCAATAGAACCGGCTCCACGCAGCCATCAGCAATACCTGTAGCGCAAAGAACAAGACCTGGATCAGCCGGTCGAGCACGGGATGACGGCCCCACAGCGCCAACAGCACAAATGGCGTGATCGCCGCCATATTGTAACGCAACTGGGACGAGAGCAGGCCGGTGAAAAGCGAGGGCACGATTTGGCCCAGGGCAAAGAGACCATACGCCGCCGACGGCAGCCGCCAACAGGCGATCACCGCCACGACCACAAAAAGCACAATGACGAACTGTTCGATGAATCCGGTCAACGGGCTATAATCGACCGGCACAAACACCGTGATCCACGGCCAGGTCGCCTTGCGGAAAAACGCCGCCTGCACCGTCAGCGGAGCCAGAAAATCGCCGGTGAGCGTGTATAGATAGGCCAAGTGCGCCAGCATCCCCAGCGGCGCGGCCACGATCCACAGCACATTGGCGCGGATCGCACGCCATCGCCACTGAATCGAGTCCAGATAGAGCCACAGCAGCGCCGGGACGATCAGCACGCCCAACGGTCGCGTCAGCCCCACGCCCAGCGCAGCCACACCCACCCAGCCCCACGCCCGCCGCGTGGCCGCGAAGAAGGCCGCGGCCACAAAGAACAGGAAAGTTGCTTCAGTATAGGCGCAAGAAAAGATGAACCCCGTGGGAAACAGCAGCAGATACCACACCGTGCGCTGCGCCGCGCCCGCGTCCCCCGTCACCGCCATCACCCAGCGGTGCAGTAGGATCAGCCCCGCCACCAACAGCACATTGCTCACCAGCACACCGGCGGCCAGCATCACTCCGTCGCTGCGCCAAGTCGCGGGGAACAGCCACAGCGCCAACCGCACCAGCAGCGGGTAGCCGGGGAAAAACGGCAGGTTGCTCTGGACCGTGGTCAACTCCCCGCGCACCACATAGCCCTCGCGCACCAGGCCGATATACCAGCCCGTATCCCACCGCCCCCACATATCCAGCAGCCGGTACGAGGTGAACTGCCACCCGCGCGCGACCGCGTCCTGCAAGGGATAGGTGGACGACGGCGGGATAAACTGCGCCAGCCAGCCGATCCACAACAGCACAACGCGCGTGATCACCAATGGTGCGAGTATATCGCGCCACAGCCAACGCCGGTCGCCCATTGGAATCGTCGCGGCGGTCATGGCCCGAACCCCCACCGGCGGCGCAGCCGGTCCAGGGAACGCATCGCGCGCATCAGCCGCCCCTGTTCATAGCGCGTCGCCAGGTCGCGCCAGTGGGCGACCTCCTGCGTCAGCCGGGCAATCTCGGCGTTCGCACCCGAAGGGTTCCCGCCTCCGGGCGCGGCCACGGTCGACGGCAGCCACCCGTCACGGTCCGGCGCACGGCGCGGGTTCCGGCAAAAGGCCGCCAGCGGCGCGGCCGCGGCTTCCCACGTCAGTTCACGACGGGCGCGGTCGAAGGCGCGCCCATAGGGCTCCCGGCGGCTCCCGCGATCCTCGTCCAGCAGCGTCAGCAGCGCATCCGCGACCGCGGCGGCGTCGCCCGGTGGGACAACCCGGCCTACCCCATAGCCCGCGACCAACTCCGCCGTGGCGTCGCCCGCCGTCATAACCACGGGCAGCCCGG
>Ga0214472_10009739_pt1 | contig 10016 bp, 9 predicted proteins | sample RVTome_6_FD_207662 | JGI IMG/M metagenome (GOLD analysis project Ga0214472, IMG submission 207662) | Soil microbial communities from uranium-contaminated site in the Upper Colorado River Basin, Wyoming, United States - RVT140D175 | ecosystem: Environmental > Terrestrial > Soil > Contaminated >...
CTATTACGTCACCGCCGAGAGCTTCCCCGCGGCCAAGGGCAGCCCGCACCTCGAGATCTTCCGGAAGCGCGGCATCGAGGTGCTGCTATTGCACGAGCGCGTCGACGAGTGGCTGGTGGCGGGGCTGGCCGAGCTCGAGGGCAAGCCGCTCGCCTCGGTGGCGCGCGGCGACCTCGACCTGTCGAAGGTCAAGAGCGAAGGCGAGGCAAAGGAGCCCGACTGGCAGGTGGGCGAGCACGCCGAGCTGCTGCGCGCCTTGAAGAGCGCGCTCGGCGAGCGGGTGAAGGACGTGCGCCTGAGCCACCGCCTCACCGAGTCGCCCTCGTGCCTGGTGGCCGACCAGCACGACCTCGGCGGCAACCTCGCGCGCATCCTCAAGGCGGCCGGACAGAAGGTGCCGCAGGCGCCGCCGATCCTCGAGATCAACCCGGCGCACGCGGTGGTGCAGCGCCTCAAGCCCGGGGACGAGCGCTTCGCCGACTGGGCCGGGCTGCTCTACGATCAGGCGCTGCTCGCCGAAGGCGGCCAGCTCGAGGACCCCGCGGGGTTCGTGCGGCGCACCAACGCCCTGATGCTCTCGCTTGCCGCGAACTAGAGCGCGGCGGTCTCGAACAGGCAGTGGTCCTCGCCGCCCTCGGCGGCGCAGTGCAACTCGTTCGACGTGAGCTCGAGCTTGAGCCCGGCGCTCTCCAGCACGAACTCCAGCGCGCCCGGAAACCAGCCGCGGAACATGTAGCAGGTTTTGCGTGGACGGCCTGGATGGCCTTTCACGAAAACGGAGTTCCTTACGGAAACCCGGGTCAGTCCCGCTTCCGGATCGAGCGACTCGACGCGGAACTGCCCCCAGCCGCGCTGGGAGAGGCGCTTCATGTAGTGGTGGAACACCGCTTCGCCTTTCAGGCCGTGGGTCGCGGCCTCCTTCTCGCACCAGGCGTAGGCCGACTTGCGGCCGGCGGCGAACAGGATCTCGGCGTACTTCTGCAGGCCGAGCGCGGCCTCGATGTCGAGGTGGTTGTTGAGGAAGAAATGCCGCGGCACCAGGATCATCGGGATGGCGTCGACCGACCACTCGCCGGTCGCCGCGTCCACCTCGATCGGCACCTCGGGCTTCAAGACCCCCAGACCTCCTTGAGCAGGCGCACCCAGTTCTCGCCCATCACCTTGCGGATGCGGCCTTCCTTCCAGCCGCGCTTCTGCATCGCCGCGCTGAGGTTGGGGTAGTCCTTGATCTCGCGCATGCCGGCCGGGTTGACGATGTCGCCGAACTCGGTGAGCTTGCGCGCGTAGCCCTTGTCGTGGGTGATCCAGTCGAAGAACTCGCGCCCGTAGCCTTGCGTGAAGTCGGTGCCGAAGCCGACCTGGTCCTCGCCGCACAGGCCGATGACGTACTCGATCGCCTCGACGTAGTCCTCCACCGTCGAGTCGGTGCCGCGCCGCAGGAACGGCGGAAACATGGTGACGCCGACGAAGCCGCCGCGCCCGGCGATGAAGCGCAGCTGCTCGTCCGACTTGTTGCGCGGGTGCGCTTTCAGCGCGGCCGGCAGGCAGTGGGTGTACGCGACCGGCTGTTTCGAAGCCTTGATCACGTCTTCGCTGGTTTTCGCCCCGACGTGCGACAGGTCGCACAGGATGCCCAGCCGGTTCATCTCGGCGATCACCTCGTGGCCGAAGTCGGAGAGGCCGGCGTCGCGGCTCTCGTAGCACCCGGTGCCCACCAGGTTCTGGGTGTTGTAGGCGATCTGCATGATGCCCACCCCCAGCGCCTTGAACAGCTCCAGGTACTCGATCCGGTCCTCGATCCCGGTGAGGTTCTGCCAGCCCAGGGCGATGCCGGTCCTGCCCTCGTGCCTGGCGCGCGCGATGTCGGCGGTGGTGTGCACCTGCAGGATCAGGTCGGCGTGCTCGCGGAACCAGCGCTTCCAGCGCGCCACGTTCGCCATCGTGTCGCGGAAGCCCTCCCAGATCGAGCAGGTGCAGTTGGCCGCGGTGAGCCCCCCGCGGCGCATGTCCTCGAACACCTCGCGGCCGAAGTTAGCCACGATCAGGCCGTCGAACACCGTCAGCTCGCGATGCAATTCTGCGCCTTTCATGGATATATACTGCCACTTCACGAAGGGCAGAGGAGGGAGAAACATGAAACGCTATCTCGCAGTGCTTGCCTGCGCGCTCGCGACGGGCGCGGCCGCGCAGGACGGGGTCACCGATACGACCATCAAGATAGGCGTCATGGGGCCGTTCACCGGCAACGCCTCGAGCTACAGCAAGGCGCAGATCGGCCTCGACGCCTACTACAAGTGGGTCAACGACCAGGGCGGGGTGCACGGGCGCCGCATCGAGACGGTGCTCGAGGACTACGCCTGCGACAGCACGAAAGGCGTTGCCGCGGTGAAGAAGCTGATCCACCAGGACCGGGTGTTCATGCTGCACGGCAACTCGTGCAGCGCGGTGGCGATGGCAATCAAGCCGATCATCGTCGAGGCCGGCATCCCGTGGGTCGTGGCGCACGCGGCGAACGGCGCCATCTCCTCGCCGCCGACGAAGAACATCTTCCACGGCGTCCCGGTGGGCCAGACCATGGGCAGGGCGATGGGCCAGTTCGTCGCCAGCAAGCCCGGGCTGGCGCGGGTCGCGGTAATCTCGCATACCGACGACTGGGCGAAGAGCTATTGCGGCCCGGCGACCGCGTTCCTCGCCTCGAAGAACATCAGGCCGGCGATCGAGGTCGCCCTGGAGCGCGGCCAGACCGACTCCACCGCGCAGACCCTCAGGATCAAGCAGACCAACCCCGACTTCATCATCGCCTGCCTGTACGAGGCCGAGACCGCGATCTTCCTCAAGGACATGAAGAAGTTCGCGCTCAACGCGCCGGTGATGGGCACCGCGGGCACCGACCTCGAGAACACGCTCAAGCGCGTCGGCGACCTCGACACGGTGGCGAGCTACTACGTGCCGCACATGTACGCGGACAACCTCGACGGGCCGCGCCTGAAGAAGTTCGTCGACATCCTGAAAAAGTACTACCCGAACGAGTCGGTCACCGCGTTCAGCCTGATCTCGATGGGCGGCGCGGCGGCGGTGGTGGACGCGATGAAGCGCGCCGGCCGCGACCTGACGCGCGAGAAGCTGATCGCCGAGCTCGACCGGACGCGGAACTTCGACACCGGCGTGCTGGCGGGGCCGATCAGCTGGTCCGCTTCCGACCGCGACGGGGTCAAGGACGTGGCGGTCGCCGGCTTCGTGAAGGGCAAGCCGACCGTGCTCAAGGCCTGGGGCAAGCCGCTCTAGGCTGAAGTGTTCGCGCTGCAACTCGCCCTGAGCGGCCTCGCCCAGGGCGCCATCTACGCGCTCGTCGCCCTGTCGATGTGCGTGGTCTATCGCGCCACCACGGTGGTCAATTTCGGCCACGGCGACCTGGTGATGGCCGGCGCCTTCGTGCTGTACCTGCTGGCGGTGCTCGCCGGGCTGCCGTTCCTCGCCGGGGCGCTCGCCGCGGTCGCGCTGCTCTTCCTGCTCGGGGTCGCGATCGAAGTCGGGCTGATCGAGCGCATCAAGGCGGGCCCGCACATCGGCTTCGCGCTGATGTGCATCGCCTTCGGCTACGTGCTGCGCGGCATCGCGCGCGGGGTCTGGGGGCGCGAAGTGCTGCCGATGCCGCGCGTGTTCGACTTCCCGCCGCTCGTCCTCGGCGAGCTGGTGGTGACCGGCGATGCGCTGGCGGTCTTCGGCGTCGTCGGCGTGCTGCTGGCACTGTTCTTCCTGCTCTTCTACCGCAGCTCCGCGGGCCGCGTGATGCAGGCGGTGTGCCAGTCCGAGCGCGGCGCAGCGCTCGTCGGCATCAACGTGCGCGCCTTCCACGGCGTGATGTGGGGCGCCGGCGCCGCGCTCGGCGCCGCCGGCGGCGTGCTGGTCGCGCCGATCACGCTTTTGCACCCGGGGCTGGGCGCGATCTTTCTCATCAAGGGCTTCGCCGCGATGACGCTCGGCGGCTTCGGCTCGCTCGGCGGCGCGGTGGCGGGCGGGCTGATCCTCGGCGTCGCCGAGCAGCTGGTCGGCGGCTACGTCTCGACCAAGCTGATCGACATCACGGCGTACCTCGTCATCATCCTGGTGCTCGCGCTGCGCCCGAGCGGCCTGTTCGGGCGCGCCATCGCCGAGCGCGTATGAGGTTCTACCTGCTGCCGCTCGCGGCATGCGCCATCCCGCTCGCCGCCAACCCGTACACGCAGTTCGTGGTCAACCTGATGCTGGTATACATCCTGGTGGCGGTGGGCTTCAACCTGGTGCTCGGCAACCTCGGCCAGCTCGCGTTCGCCAACACCGCGCTGTTCGGCATCGGCGCGTACGCAGCGGCGATGCTGATGGCGCACGCCGGCTGGCCGTTCTGGGCGGCGATCGTGCCCGCCGGCCTGGCCGGCGCCGCGGCCGGGTTCCTGGCGAGCGTGACCGCGCTGCGCGGCATCCGCGTCTACTACCTCGCGATCGTCACGCTCGCCTTCGGCGAGCTGCTGCGCTGGACCTACATCCACGGCGAGGCGGCGACCGGCGGCACCGACGGCCTGGCGGTGCCGAAGGCGGATTTCTTCGGCATCGCGCTGGACAGCGAGACCGCGCGCTTCTACGCCTTCCTGCTGATCGTCACGGTGATGGTGAAGGCGGTGTCGAACCTGCTGCGCTCCAAGATCGGGCGCGCGATCGTCGCGATCCGCGACAACGAGCTCGCCAGCGCCTCGCTCGCCATCCCGACCGGGCGCTACATCGTGGCTGCGTTCGTCCTGTCGGGCTTCGTCGTCGGCGTCGCCGGGTCGCTGTTCGCGGTGCTCATCGGACGCGTGATCCCCGAGAGCTTCGGCCTGATCGAGCTGATCCTGCACTTCGCCATGGTGCTGGTCGGGGGGCTGGGCAGCCTGACCGGCAGCATCCTCGGCGCGGTCGCGCTCACCGCCCTGCCGGAGTACTTCCGGCGCTTTCCCGGCCTGTACGAGATGTTCTTCGGCGGGCTGCTGATCGTGTTTCTGCTCGCGCAGCCGCGCGGTCTCGCGGCGCTCGCCGCGCGCTGGTGGCCGGCGCTGCGCGAGCGCTACTACCGCGAGAACTGATGGCGGCGCTGCTCGAGCTCTCGGGAGTCAGCGTGCGCTTCGCCGGCCTGCAGGCGTTGAGCGGCGTGAACCTGAGCGCGCGCGGCGGCGAGGTGCGCGCGGTGATCGGCCCCAACGGCGCCGGCAAGACGACGCTGTTCAACGCGATCTCCGGCTACGTGCCGATCGAGCAGGGCAGCATTGCGCTCGGCGGCAAGCCGATCCACGGCCTTACGCCGCACCAGATCGCCGCGCGCGGGGTGCGCCGCACGTTCCAGAACGGCGGCCTGTTCCCCGAGCTGACCGCCCTGGAGAACGTGCTCGCCGGCCTGCACTCGCGCATCGACGCCGGCTTCGCGGGGATCCTGTTCGGCACCCGCGCGGCGCGCGCCGCCGAACGCGAGGCGGTGCAACGCGCGCGCGCTCTGCTCGAGCTGCTCGGCGTCTCGCACCTCGCCGACCGGGTGGTGAAGGAGATGTCGGGCGGCCAGCAGCGCACCATCGAGATCGTGCGCGCGGTGGCGGCCGAGCCGCCGCTGCTGCTGCTCGACGAGCCGGCGGTCGGGCTGGCGCCGCCGGTGCGCACGCAGCTCGTCGGGCTGATCCGCCGCCTCGCCGGGGAGATGGGGATCGCGGTGCTGCTGATCGAGCACGCCATGGAGCTGGTGATGGCGGCGGCGGACGCGATCGCGGTGCTCAACGGCGGCGCCAAGATCGCCGAAGGCCCGCCGGCGGCGATCCGCAACGACCCGGCGGTGCTCGAGGCCTACCTCGGCCATGCCTGAGGCGCTCCTCGAGGTGCGCGGCCTGCGCGTCGCCTACGGGTCGCGGGAGATCCTGCGCGGGATGGACTTCGCCGTGGGAGAAGGCGAGTCGGTGGCGCTGCTCGGCCCCAACGGCAGCGGCAAGTCCACCTGCCTCAACGCCATTTCCGGCTTCGCGCCGATCGTCGGCGGCGAGCTCAGGGTGGGCGGCGTGCGCACCACCGGCTGGCCGGTGCACCGGCTGGTGCGCCACGGCGTGGTCCAGATCTCGCAATCGCGCGACCTGTTTCCCGACCTCACGGTCGAGGACAACCTGCGCCTGGGAGGGCACACGCGACTCGCCGGCGAGATCGAGGAGCGCCTGTCCGAGCTCCATTCCCTGTTTCCGCGCCTCGCCGAGCGCCGCCGCCAGGCGGTGCGCACGCTCTCGGGCGGCGAGCAGCAGATGGTGGCGATCGGGCGCGCGCTCATGAGCCGGCCGCGCCTGGTGCTGCTCGACGAGCCTTCGGCCGGTCTTTCGCCGCAGCTCGTCGCCGACACCGCGCGCACCATGAGCGCGCTGCGCGATCGCGGCATGACCATGCTGCTCGTCGAGCAGAACCTCGGCCTCGCGCTCAAGGCCGCGGACCGCTATCTCATCCTGCGCGACGGCGTGGTGGTCGACGGCGGCGCGGTGGGCGCGCTCTCCGGCAGCTACGACGACATCGTACGATCGATCTACCTGTGAAAAGCCGCTTCTCGCTTCTCGGCCTCGCGCGCCACGCGCTCTCCGGCCATGCCGGCTGGGGGCGGCAGTGGCGCTCGCCCGAGCCCAAGCCGGCCTACGACGCGCTGATCGTCGGCGGCGGCGGGCACGGGCTCGCGACCGCGTACTACCTGGCGAAGGAGCACGGCCTCGCGAACATCGCGGTGCTGGAGAAAGGCTGGATCGGCGGCGGCAACACCGGGCGCAACACCACCATCATCCGCTCCAACTACCTCTACGACGAGAGCGCGCGGCTCTACGACCACGCGCTCAAGCTCTGGGAAGGCCTGTCCCAGGCGCTCAACTACAACGTCATGTACTCGGCGCGCGGGGTGATGATGCTCGCGCACAACACCCACGACGTGCAGTCCTTCAAGCGCCATATCTACGCCAACCGCCTGAACGGCGTCGACAACGAGTGGCTCACGCCGGCGCAGGCGAAGGCGTTCTGCCCGCCTCTCACCATCGACCCGGACGCGCGCTACCCGGTGCTCGGCGCGGCGCTGCAGCGCCGCGGCGGCGTCGCGCGGCACGACGCGGTGGCCTGGGGCTACGCGCGCGCCGCCGACGCGCTCGGCGTGGACATCATCCAGAACTGCGAGGTGCTCGAGGTCCGCAGCGACAACTCCGGCGCGGTCGAGGGCGTGGTCACGAATCGCGGCACGATCCGCGCGCCCAGGATCGGCGTGGTCGCCGCCGGGCACACCAGCGTGGTGATGGGGCGGGCGGGGCTGCGCATGCCGCTCGAGAGCTTTCCGCTGCAGGCGCTGGTCTCGGAGCCGGTGAAGCCGGTGTTCCCCTGCGTGGTGATGTCGAACACGGTGCACGCCTACATCAGCCAGTCGGACAGGGGCGAGCTGGTGATCGGCGCCGGCACCGACCAGTACGTGTCCTACAGCCAGATGGGCGGGCTGCACGTCGCCACGCATACGCTGGAGGCGATCTGCGAGCTGTTCCCCATGTTCACGCGGCTTCGCATGCTGCGCAACTGGGGCGGCATCGTCGACGTCACGCCGGATCGCTCGCCGATCATCGGCAGGACGCCGCTGCAGGGCCTGTACGTGAACTGCGGCTGGGGCACCGGCGGGTTCAAGGCCACCCCCGGCTCGGGCCACGTGTTCGCCCACACCATCGCCAAGGACGCGCCGCATCCGATCAACGCGCCGTTCACGCTCGAGCGCTTCCGCACCGGGCGGCTGATCGACGAGGCGGCCGCGGCGGCGGTCGCGCACTGAGGCGCCGATGCTGCTGATCCATTGCCCCTATTGCGGGCCGCGGCCGGAGATCGAGTTCCGCGGCGGCGGCGAGGCGCACATCGCGCGCCCGCAGGACCCGGCGCGCCTCGACGACCGGCAATGGGCCGAGTTCCTGTTCTGGCGATCGAACCCGAGAGGCCTGCACGCCGAGCGCTGGCTGCACGCGCACGGCTGCCAGCGCTGGTTCAACGCGCTGCGCGACACGGTGACCGACCGCATCGAGGCGACGTACCAAGCCGGGGAGCCGCGCCCGCGATGAGCCCGCAGCGCTATCGCCTGCCGCGCGGCGGGCGCATCGACCGCCGCACGCCGCTTTCCTTCACCTTCGACGGCGAGCCGCTCGCGGGCTATGCCGGCGACACGCTCGCCTCGGCGCTGCTCGCCAACGGCCGCGCGCTGGTGGCGCGCTCGTTCAAGTACCACCGGCCGCGAGGCGTGCTGTCGCACGGCTCGGAAGAGCCGAACGCGCTCGTCACGCTCCAGGGCGAAGGCGGCCGCGTCGATCCGAACACGCGCGCCACGGTGGTCGAGCTGCGCGAGGGCTTGAGCGCGGCGTCGCAGAACTGCTGGCCCTCGCTTCGCTTCGACCTCGGTGCGGCGAGCCAGGCGGCCGCGCCGCTGCTCGCCGCCGGCTTCTACTACAAGACGTTCATGTGGCCGGCGTCGTTCTGGAAGAAGCTCTACGAGCCGACGATCCGGCGCGCTGCCGGGCTGGGCCGCGCGCCCGAGGCGCCGGACCCGGACCGCTACCAGCAGCGCCACGCGCATTGCGACGTGCTGGTCGCCGGCGGCGGGCCGGCGGGACTCGCGGCGGCGCTCGCCGCCTCGGCGCGCGGCGCCCGCGTAATCCTCGCCGACGAGCAGCCGGCCTGGGGCGGCAGCCTGCTGCACGATCCGTCGGCGGAAATCGAGGGGCGTCCCGCGATCGCCTGGGTCGACGAGACGCTCGCCACCCTGCGCTCGCGCGGCAACGTGACGCTGCTCTCGCGGGCGACCGTGTTCGGCATCTTCGGCCACAACCATGCCGGCATCGTCGAGCGCGTGGCTCCGGTCACCGGGCGCGACCTGCCGCGCGAGCGCCTGTGGCAGGTGCGCGCCCGCGACATCGTGGTCGCCGCAGGGGCGCACGAGCGGCCGCTGCTTTTCGCCGACAACGACCGGCCGGGGATCATGCTGGCCGGGAGCGCGCGCGCCTACGCGGTGCGCTACGGCGTCGCGCCCGGCCGCCGCGTGGTGGTCGCGACCTGCGGCGAGTCGGCGTACGCGGTAGCGCGCCACCTGCGTGCCGCCGGGGTCGGCGTCAGCGCGCTGGTGGACGTGCGCCCGGAGGAGCAGTGCCGCCAGGCGGACGAGCTGCGCGCGCAAGGCTTCGAAGTCCTGACCGGCCACACCATCCTGGGCGCCGAGGGGGGAAAGCGCGTGCGCGCGCTGCAGGTCGCGCCGTGCCGCGACGGCTCGCTCGGCGCCGTGCGGCGGATCGAGTGCGACGCGGTGGCGATGCACGGCGGCTGGACCCCGGCGGTGCACCTGCATTCGCAGGCGCGCGGCGGGCTGAGCTTCGACGCGGTGCTCGACGCCTTCGTGCCGCGCGACGGGGTGCCGGGCCTGCGCAGCGCCGGCGCAGTGCGCGGCAGCTACGATCTCGCGGCGTGCCTGGAAGAGGGCTGGCTCGCCGGGGCTTCCGAGCCGCGGCGCTTCGAAGCGCCGCGCTCGCCGTCCGGGTTCGCCCCGGTGCGCGTGCTGCCGGCGCAGCGCGCCGGGGCGCGCGTGTTCGTCGACTTCCAGAACGACGTCACGGCGAAGGACATCGGGCTTGCGCTTCGCGAGGGCTTCGAGTCGATCGAGCACGTCAAGCGCTACACCACCGCCGGCATGGCGACCGACCAGGGCAAGACCTCCAACATGGCGGCGCTCGGCCTGGTCGCCGAGCGCCTCGGCCGGGCGCTGCCGCAGGTCGGCACCACCACCTTCCGCATGCCGTACACGCCGGTGAGCTTCGGCGCGCTGATCGGCGCGCACCGCGGGCGGCTCTTCGACCCGGTGCGCGAGCCGCCGTCGCATGCCTGGGCCGCGGCGCGCGGCGCGCTGTTCGAGGACGTGGGGCAGTGGAAGCGCGCGCTCGCGTTTCCGCGCTCGGGAGAGGACCTGCACGCCGCGGTGCGGCGCGAATGCCGCA
>Ga0214472_10009740_pt1 | contig 10016 bp, 14 predicted proteins | sample RVTome_6_FD_207662 | JGI IMG/M metagenome (GOLD analysis project Ga0214472, IMG submission 207662) | Soil microbial communities from uranium-contaminated site in the Upper Colorado River Basin, Wyoming, United States - RVT140D175 | ecosystem: Environmental > Terrestrial > Soil > Contaminated >...
GGGGTCACGTCCATCTCGACCAGCTCATAGCCCTCGGGCTTCAGGAGCAGCACGAAGTAGCTGCGGAACTTCGGGATGGGGTACGGGGTGGGGTCGCCTTCGATCCCAATGAACTCCCCCGCCGCGTAGGCGGCCAGTTGCAATCGGTGCGACGCCTTGAGCTTCCCCGACTTCACGTCGACAAGGGCTAGCTTCCCTCTGAGTTTCGCGGCGAAGTCGAAGGTGCCGGCGAAGCGGTGCGTCATGTTGGCCACCCGTTGCTCCACCCCGACGAACTCTGGGCGCTCGGCTGCCAGGAAGGCTGAGAAGGCGTAGACGTAGGGAGCTGTTCGCTCAGTCGGTGACACGGGCTGCCCGAGCAGGATCTTCTCGATCTGGGCGTGGACCTCGGTGCCGATGTCCCTTGCGGCAGAAACAGCGGAAAGTCCGTCGGTCACCGCCTGCTCGATGTCCGGGTAGGAACGGGAGGCGACGTGGCGGATGGCGATGCGCCCACCCCAGGCGGCGAGATCCCCGCCGATCATCACGTCCTGCAACTTGAGGACCGAGGTGACACCAACCAGAGGCCCATCCCCGTTCCACAGGTAGCGGTGGTACTGGTCTCGGACGAGGCCGATCGGCTTCACGACTGGGCTGGTCACGCCGCCCCCCGATTCGCCTGCACCGCGCGCACCTCGACCTCGAGCCACTGGGCGAACTCGACCGCGGTGTACGTCCCTTCGGGGTCGCAGGCGTCGAACTCCGCTGCTGCGTCAACCAGCACGCCCATCACGTTTGCCAGCCGCAGCAGTTGGGCGGGGTTGGGCATGTTGACGTTGGTGTTCGGGACTAGGTGGTGGCAGGTGCGGTTGCGGGAGGCCATCATGGCTCCCCCCCAGCGGGCTCGCTGGCAGCGGCGAGGGCATCGCGGAGGGCGTCGAAGTCCTCACGCGGTACGGCTACCCACTCACCCCTGAATCGGCCCGTATCCTCGTCGTCGTAGATGAGTACGTTTCGCCGCAGCCGAGCCGCTTCCAATAGCGCGTCCAGCGCACCGACCGGAGTGGCGGGCTGCGCGAGGATGGCGCGGGCCTCAGCGTGGGCGTCGTGATAGCGGCCTCCGGTCGCTCCGCCAGCATCCTCGATGGCCTCCACCAGCGCCGCCAGCAGGGCGCGTGCGTCAGCCACGGTCGCCACCGGTCTTCGTTGTGGCGGGGTACACCAGACAGCGCAGGGCACCGAAAGCGATGGTGCCCCAAGGCGGCGACCGATCCTCGGTCCAGTCGTGCCCGCCAGCGTGACCTCGCTCCTTGCGGCACTGGCCGACGCGGGGCGGATACAGTGCCCGGCAGGATGGGCACCATAGCCATCCGGGATGGACGCGCAGACCTTTAGGTCGCGGGGCGAAGTCGTGGCCGTGCGTACAACTCATCGCCCGCCACCCCGCAGGCGGGCGTACTCGGCGTTTACCTTTTCGACCAGCGACGCAAACCCGCAGTCGCATGGCGACGCGCCGGGCCGATCAGGGTGCTCAGTGCCGAACGGCCCTAGACTCAGGCACGAGGACAGGTGATCCGCGTACTGCCACAGGCGACTCTCTACGTCCAGCCCCGGCGCGGGCTGTGCGGCCTCGGCCTCGCCGCACCACACGAGCAGATTGCGGCAGCAGTAGGCGACCGCATGAACTTCATCGGGTGTGAGCGGGCGGTCCTCGATGATCTGTCGCAGCCCGATCTCGTTGATCTGCTCACCAAATGTCCTGAACGCCATTGCCTGTCCGTCCGGGTCGTCCGTCCGGAGCTCGCCGGACGCTGCGGGCGCGAGCTGGGGCAGCGACTGCGGAGGTTGTCCGGGCCCTTGCGGTGCGGGACCACGACCGCCCTCACCGTGGCGTCTGCCGTACTTGCGGGCCTCGGTGTCACGGGTCACGCGCGTCGTCCTCTCCCGCGTGATCGTCCATCCGACAGTCATCGCAGACGATCTCTCCATCCTCGGGTGCGGGTTGCGCTAGATGCGTGCAGGAACACTCCGGACATTCGCAGGCGGTCCAGTCGCTCACCGCTGCGCCCCTCTCGCCGCAAACGCCACATGCCATCGGCACAGCCCATCCCGTACCACCGGCAACCGGCAGGTGCGGTAGGGCGGCCCCAGCAGCAGCCAGCAGCCAGCGGCGCGGGGGTAGAGCTGCATGACGAACTCCTCATGGAACAGGCGGGGCAGGGCAGCGAAGGCCAGGAGGAAGATGAGGTCGTTCATGGCAGCCGCTCCTGCGCCATACGCTCGAAGAGCTCGAGCGCGGTGTCGAGGTCCAGGACTTCCGGCCCGGACAGCCCCGCCAGCACGATGGGGCGGTCGAGGCGCTCCCTGCACATGAAGGGGTAGGCGTAGCGGGCACGGCGCAGGTAGTCGGGATCGAGCGAGGGGTCGGGCGAGGACAGCCAGGCGGGGAGGGTCATGGCTGCGGTTCCCTCGCTTTGATCGCGATGACCATCAACCGATCCGTCAGCCGGGGTGCGAGGTAGGCCCCATGTCCTCGCAGCATTGGCCGGTCGCGCTTCATTTCGTGGAAGCCCCACGTCAGAACGGCAGGAATCGGGGCGCCGTCCTCGTCCCTGAATGGGAGCGGATGACGGCCTCTGTCAATGCCCGTTCGCGGGTCCCATGTGTGGTGCAGGCCGGTGTGCCCCGCACGACGACGGCAAGCGTTCTTCCAACTGTGCGGCTCCGGCTCATTGCAGGCACCAGCGAACGTGTACCGCTCCCAGTCGCCGCCTCCAGTCAGCATCAGCAGGCTCACAGCAGCCCCTTGGCCGCGAGGTCGCTGCGGTCCTCGGCTGCCCATCGCTCGCGCTCGATGCGCTGCACGTCGCGGCGCAAGTTGTGGATGGCGTCGGGCTGGTAGCGCTTGAGCATCGTCCCGTCGCTGAGCCATAGGCTGACGCTGCGGCGGTCGGCGCTGACCCGCATGGCCAGGGGGCTCTGCGGCTCCGACAGCAGGTGCATGTCATGCGGGGCGATGGCGGTACAGGTCGGGAAGGAGCAGGCGGTCATGATCCCGACCTCCACAACTGGCAGTCCTTGCAGCCGCAGTAGGACGGGAGCACTTCCCGCAACTCCTGCGAGTCCGGCCACTTGGCGCGGAACTCCATGTGCGGCATGGTCTGGAAGTCACGGCGTATGGCGAGCATCCAATCCACCGTTGCGCGGCGCTCGGCGGCGAGGGCGGCATCAAGCAATGCCCGCTGGACATGGGTGACTGGCGTGCTGACGAGGATCGCGCGTAGGCGATCAGCAGCCTCGTTCATGGCTGCTCACCACGTCGTTGTCGTGCCTGTGCCGCCCACAGCATCGGCAGGATCGGCTCAACGATCTCGTTGCAAGTGGGGCACTCCGGCAGGCGAGCAACCCTGAAGGCGTCGAACGCTCTTTGGGAGATGGGCCGGCGATAGGCACCACACGCTGACCGTTCCGCATCCCCCTGGGTGCCGTGATAGAAGTGATGCGCGAGGTTGCCGGCGGCCCCGAGGGTGTACCCGATCACAGCGGCAGGCTTTCGACATATCGCTGCATCGAGAACAGGAGACTCGCAGCGAACCAGATGACCGCCACGGCGACCGCAGCACTCGCGACCATCAGGAGCAGGGTGAGGGGCCACAGGGGCACTCGGAGGCTCCGGTGGGCTTGGGGGCGGTAGTGGGTCATGCGGGCACCTCGGCCTCTGATGCGAGAATGCCGGTCACATCGGAGGCGAGAAGGAATGGCTCGTTGTAGATGCCATGCCGCTTCTCGTATCGAGTGAGCATCGCAATCCGGTGAGCGAGCCGCTTCACAGCCGCCCGCCGCTCAGCAGTCAGGGCGGCTTGGACTGCCGCTTCCATCAACCGTGCCGCTTCGACGGAGATCACGGGTGACAGGTAGATCGTGTTGATGAGGACGTCGGCCGGCTCATTGCCGGTTGAGGTCATGGTGTCGGCTTCCTTGCTCATGCGATACTTCTCCTGTAGGACCCGTCCCCGCTTCTTGCTGGAGCGAGGGGGCGGGTCTTGCTTATGCCGTGATGTCTGGCCGCTCGATGCCGAACTCCCTCAGCCACATCGCCACCGTGGATCGGGTGATCCCGAGTTCAGCAGCGATCTCGACCTGGGACAGGCGGCGCTCGAGGTAGAGGTCGCGCAGCACCTTGTCGACCGGCTTACCGGTGCGCAGGGTCACCAGAGCCTGAGCATGGGTGCGGTTGGGGGGGTTGCGCAACATCGGCAGCATGATGCAGTATGCGCTGCACGATGTCAAGCACTATGCACGATGCAGTTTCAGCCTACGCTGCCAGAGCGAGGAATCCGCGCCAACTGGTAGCGTGGTCAAGCCTGCCCGCGGCTAGCCTCATGCTCATGGTTGGCGAACAGGAACGGCGAGACCGATTCGGCTACGCGCTGCGCGAGGCGTTGCGAAAGCGTGGCATGTCAGAGCGCCAGCTAGCGCAGCGGATGGAGATCGACCCGCGCCAGGTGGCACGCTGGCGCACGGGAAAGGGCCTGCCGGACATCTACCAGACGCAGGCCCTCATCGCCGTGCTGCGCGTCAAGGAGGATCTATTCCGTAACCCTCCACCAGTGCCGGAGCCACCGGCTTATCCGATCGAGGACTATCTACTGGAGGCGGTAGATCGTGGAGTAGCACAAGGTCTGTCGGATGGACCCCCAGCCGCTCCAGTCGATGGCGAGCTCGCCGAACGGCAGCAGCTACCTCGACGCTGAGGTCATCCAGAGTGGCTTCGACGAAGACGATGATTGCAGGATCCATCCGAGTTCTCCCTGCTCGGGGCTGCCCGCTGCGCCGGGCACTAACGGGGCACGCAACTATCTTGAAGCCCGCGCTTGACAACAGATAGTCGCGGGCGGGCGATAGCGGTGTCGGGGGGCAACAAAAAAGAGCCCCGCCGGGGGGCGGGGCTCATTCGGTGGCGATGGCTTCTGAATCAGGCGGCGGTCATGGTGCTCGCCGCCCTGTACCTTCTCATCCTGTACCGCTACTTCGTCCTGCACGAGTGGGGCAACGATGCTCGTTCCTATTGGACAGGCTGGGAGGTCGGGCTGTACGAGCGGCCGTGGCACGGACCGGATGGAGCCTATGTCTATTCGCCGGCCTTCGCTCAGGGCATCTGGCCCCTGACCCTGCTGCCGTGGCCTGCGTTCTTTGCCATCTGGACGTTGCTTGAGATCGCCGTCCTAGTGGCTCTCGCAGGACCGATCCTCGCCGCTGTCCTCCTCCTAGCAGCGCAGCCGATCTGGCAGGAGGTCGCCGGCGGCAACGTGGACCTGATGATCGGGGCAGCCATCGCGGTCGGCTTCCGCTATCCATCGGTTTGGGCCTTCCCGATGCTGACCAAGGTAACGCCCGGCGTCGGGCTGATCTGGTTCGCCGTGCGCCGGGAATGGCGGCCACTTTGGATCGCGCTCGGCGTTACCGCGGCCATCGTGGCCGTCAGTGCCACCATCGCGCCAGGACTATGGGCCGACTGGGTGCGGCTACTGATCGACAGCAGCGCCACGCCAGCACCGATCACGAGCTACGTCGTGCTCCCGCTGCCGCTCGCGCCAAGACTGGCACTCGGCGGCGCCATCGTGGTCTGGGCAGCCGCGACCAATCGGCCCTGGGCCGTCGTCGTGGCGGCGGTGGTCGCATCTCCGCTCGTCACATCGACGCGACTGACGATGCTGCTCGGCGCCCTACCGCTGCTGGGCTGGGGCCCGTTACGGATGACCGCCGCTGATGCGCGCCATCAGGATCATCTGGCGCCCAGTCGGAGAGGCATTGAAGGTGGCCGTCGCCGGCAGTGGGTGGGCCGTCTCCTCGAAGCGACAGGTGGCCGGGCTGATGTTGGTCGAGTCGCTGCCGACCGCAAAGGTAGCAGTCGTGTTGTCGGCGCTGATGGCAGCGTAGTAACGACCCGCAGCGGCTGAATAGCTGACGGTGAAAGCCACGTCTGCCACGGCACTCGCGCCAGGGCAGGCCACCGCGCCGGAGGTCGCCACCCTGCTCCCGCCAGAATCATACAGACCGACGCAGATGTTGCCCGATGATGCCTCAACCCGGAGGCGGATGCCGGTGATGGTAGCGGCCGCCTGTAGTGGTTCGAGCGGGACATAGATCGCCCGGTTGTTGGCACCGACAGAGATGGCGGTGGCGTTGCGTGCCCCGCCGAAGTACGGCATCAGCGCCCACGGCACCTGTCCACTTCCTGCGGCAGCCACCAGCGGCCCAGTCTCGGCCCCGGCGTCGTCCACCACGAACAGCCCGGTGGTCTTGAAGTACGCCTTCCACTGGGTAGCGGCGGGGGTTGCCGGGACCGAGCCCTCTTGAAAGATGAGGGAGGTGATGTCGACTTCGTTGATCTTGGCCACGTTGCTCTCCTATCCCGAGACCCAGCCGTAGACCCAATCGTCCTCGGCTTCGTTGGTGACTGCGACTGGCGGTGCCGTCCCTGAAACGATGACCTCCCAGTGCCCGGCCGCCTGCTCATCGACGTTGACGAAGGCCGTCCCGTTGTGGCGCAGGATGTCCCCAGAGGTGACCGAGGTGATGGTCACGTCCGAGAGGTCGTCGAGGGCCGCTACCCCGGTCGTGATGCCCAGCACGATCTCGTTGCGCAGCAGCAGCGCGTTGGGCACGTCGTTGGTCAGGTAGGCCCGCACCCCGCGCTCCCACATCTGGGTCAGGTAGGTGGTCTCGTCGTCGCCGTAGTGCGTGTCGGCGTCGATGTAGGCGTCCACTGGGTCGGGGTTGCGGGTGTTGACGTAGGCGGCGTTGGTGACCGACGCCTGCTCGGTCAGCACCCGGTCGATGTAGTCGTAGTTCTGCGGGTTGGAGTCGATGACCGCCGGGATCTGGGTCTCCAGCCCGGTCTCAACTGCGTGAGCAGCCTCGACCCCGGCAAGGGTCAGGCCAAGCAGTATCGATCGCTCCACCAGGTTGTTGTCGACGATGTACTGCGCCAGCGCCTCATGGGAGGTCGTGGTCGTGTCCTTGAGGTCGAAGTACAGGATCGGGTCGTAGGGCAGGACCGCTTCGATCATCTCGTCGAGCGTCGGTACCTTGAGAGTCGTCCCATGCCGACCGGCGTCGTAGCCGTGGCCGCCGTCGATGTTGAGCGCGGCCATCTGCGCGGTCGTCTTGGACGCGACGGTGCCGGTGCCGTCCGTGGTGCGGTCAACGGTCGTGTCGTGGATGACCTGCCAGACACCATCGGCATCGCGGATCACGTCGAACTCAATGCCGTGGGCACCCTTGGTCATGGCCTGACGCATGGCCTCGATGGTGTCCTCGGGATACCCATCGACCGGGTTCATGTCGCCGCGGTGGGCGATGATCGGGAAGGTGGTGGCGGTGCTGAGGTGCGCGACATTGATCGGCCCGCCGTTGTCCTCAGCTTCCAGGGCGGCAACCTGCTCCTCGAGCGACAACACCCTCGGGTCGTCGGAGCGCATGTAGTACGGGCTCTCGCCAGGATCGACGAGGCAGTACGGGTCATTGTCGGCAACCACGATCGAGCCGGGCGTCTCGATGAACATGTTGTCGGCGTAGACACCGGCGAAGTTGGAGTAGTCGATCTGGACCGTCGCCGCCCCAACCGGGCTGGTGAAGGTCGCAACCTCGTGGTACGCGGTGTCGATAGCGTGACCCGAGCCATCGATGAAGAGGTCCGTTCGCAGCAGCGCCCCGCCGCCGCTATACCAGCTCAGCCGCGTGTCCCGGTTGGCCGGGGTGTAGCGGTACAGGATGTCGAGCCGGAATGAATATTCGGTGCTGGCCGAGATGGGCACCTTCTGCGAGACGTAGGCGCTGGCGTTGTTGCGCCCATATCCTGATCCGAAGGCTGCCAGGGCGGGGGCGTAGTCCCCGAACCCGCCAGACACCGTGCGATCGAGTCCGCCGTCGTAGGTGCTCGTCCCGTCATCGAGCTCATCGGTGGTCCAGGTCCATGACCAGATGGTGGTCGGGCTGACGATCTCGTCGTCTTCACAGACGGGGGCCGGATGCGGACCGATGAGAGTCGCTCCGCTCACGCTGCCCCGCACTCGACGTCGCACCGGGCGGTCGAGATTGAGTCTGGCGATGTACCAGTACGGCCCGTCTGGTTCCCACATCAGCTCAGCGATGCGGCGCTGTACTCGCGCGGTGGTGTCGACCGCCGCCTGCGCCTGGATCCAGATGACCTGGCCGACCTTGATCTTGTACGCCTGGGCGGCTGGGATCTTCAGGGCCAGCGCGTAGGTCCGCTCCCCGCTCTTGCGGTAGCTGAGCTCCGCCGTGGCGAAGGCGGTGGCCATCGCAGCGCTGGTGGTCTCAGTATCAGCGACGTGGGCGACCCAGCGGTCGTGGGCCGACTCCGAAGTCGAATCGGTGACGATGACCGAGGAGTCCTGGTTGTAGGCGAGCCGGACCCGGCTGGCGTAGTCCTGCCCTTCCCATGACAGGGCCGAGCCCATATCCCAGATCGGGGCGAAGTAGTTGGTCCCGTCAGGATCCGACGCCGACCCTACCCCGTCGCTGATCTCGAGGATGGTGGCGTAGGCGGTCGAGGATTCGAGGTCGTAGAACAGCTCGTGGTCGACGGTGACGAAGAACTTCTTGTCCTCGGCCGCAGCGCATTCGGTGATGACGTCGATCGCGTCGGCGTTGACGTAGGTCTTGGCCGGCATGGTGACGGTGTTGGAGTTCGGGACATAGGTCGTGGTGTTGAGGTTGGTGCTGGTCCGCGGCGAGCCGTTCAGGTAGGCAGTGCCCAGCGCGGTGACGCGGGCGTAGCCGGTCTCCTCCGGTCGCTCCCAATCGTTGACGTCATGGCCGCGCAGCTCGAGGTTCTGGTCCTCGAGCGCGAAGGAATATTGGACCTTGGTGCCCTGCACCGAGTCCTCGTCGCCGCGGTGCGTCTCGAAGGCCGCGATCCGACCACGGGCCAGGTAGACCGCCGTACCGGATGCGTCCTCGGTGACCGACCACTGCTTGCGGATGAAGGCTTCCGAGGCGCCGAACAGCGCGTTGCTATCGTCGTACAGGACCATCTCGGACAGGGCGCTGTCGCCCTGCTTGGCCTGTCCACCGACCACGATCGAGTCGAGGTCCGAGGTCGAGGTGATCGCGGTCCCGGCGATGGTGATGACGCGCGTCATCTAGAAGGTCTCAAGGAAGCCACCAACGGTGGTGGTCCCTGCGATACGAGTGGTGGTCTTGACCACCTGCTGGGCCGAGACCGATACGACGTTGGTCAGGTTGGCGGTCACGTTGACGTTGGGGCTGAAGTCCTTGCCCGCAACGGTGCGAAGTTCGCTCAGCGCCAGCCCGGTCCAGCGAGCCGAGTCGGCGGTGTTGGCCCTGATGATCCGCTGCTGCTCGGCGTTCTTGGCCGTCTCACTCTTGATCTGATCGAGGACTCGCTGCGACTCCTCGTTGATGCGGCCGATGTCGGTCAGCTTGGGAGTGATGGTGCTGTTCTGGTTGGCGAGGGCATCCAGCGCAGTAAGAATCTCGGGGCTGACACCGGCCCTGAGTGCCGGGTCTGCGGTGAACGCCTGAATGGCGCCAAGGGTTGCCCCAGTGGCCAGCACCGAGTCGACGGTCGCCCCGAACTTGTGGGCGGCCTGGTCGAGCATCTGCACCTGGGTATCGGTGTTGACGTTGCTGCCCGAGATGAAGGGCACGGTGGCGGCAACGGCCGCCGCTCCAAGCAGAGGCAGGAGTGGAGTCTTCCCGCCCGTCGGACCCGCAACCGGCAGACCGCCATTCACCACCGCCGCGTTGATGTTCACCACCCCGGCGTTGATGCCCAGCACGCCCCTGATGAGGCCGGAGGCGAGCTGCCCAACGAGAGTGCCCACCATGCCGCCGGTGAGCTTGTTCAGTCCCCAGCCGGTGACAACTGCGGTCTGCACCCAGGCCGGCATCCGCAGGAAGGTGTCGAGTACCGTCTTGACCACATCACGGGCAGTCGACAGCCCGGCCATGACCGCGCCCCAGTCGAACTTGCCTGCCCATTCCAC
>Ga0214472_10009742_pt1 | contig 10015 bp, 7 predicted proteins | sample RVTome_6_FD_207662 | JGI IMG/M metagenome (GOLD analysis project Ga0214472, IMG submission 207662) | Soil microbial communities from uranium-contaminated site in the Upper Colorado River Basin, Wyoming, United States - RVT140D175 | ecosystem: Environmental > Terrestrial > Soil > Contaminated >...
TCACCCTCTTCGTCGTCCTCATCGCCCTCACCGCCGTCATCGCCTCCGTCGACCGGGCCGAATGGGTGCCGGAGATGCCGTCGCTCTACGGCATTGCCTTCTTCGGCCTCGCCCTCGGCCTGATCTTCGCCAAGCTGGGCCTGCACGAGGCCGTGGCCCACCCGATCGCCTTCGCCATCGGCACCGGCGCCGTCATAGTCCGGTCGACGAGCAGCCTCGAAGGCTCCCTCGGCGACCGCACCTCCGAGCTCTACGATCGCATGGGACTCTGGGTCGAGGCCGTCTTCTCCGGCGGCATCTCCAACGACAACCTGCCCTTCGTCGTCCTCGTCGTCACGCTCAGCTACCTCGTGCCTTACGTCGCCGCCTGGAGCCTCTTCCGCTGGTACAACGCCTGGATCGCGCTCGTGCCGGGCGGCGTCGCCCTGCTCATGAACATCAGCTACCTGCCGGGCGAGCCGGGCTTCCTCCTCATGGTCTACCTCTTCGCCTCCATCCTCCTCGTCTCGCGCGTCAACGTCCTGCGCGGCGAGCGGACGTGGCGGCGCGAGCGCACCGGCTACCCGGACCTGATCAGCCTCCACGTGCTCAACATCACGGTCTGGATGGCCATCGGCCTCCTCGCCTTCGCCTGGATCCTGCCGGTCAGCGGCGGTGGCGGCCCCTTCGGCTGGGTCTGGCGGACGGTCACGGCGCCGATCGCCGAGCCCCTCGGCGACCTCGGCCGCGTCTTCACGGCGATCGACGCCAAGAAGACGAGCAAGGCCCACAACTTCGGCACCACGCTGCCACTGCGCGGCTCGATCACCCTGGGCGAGAGCGAGGTCATGCAGGTCACCGCGACCGAGGCCGGCTTCCTCCGCGCCCAGGCCTACGACTTCTACACCGCTCAGGGCTGGCGCATCGGCCCCGAGGTTCAGATCAGCTCCGGCACCTGGGATGCCCTCCGGGCCATCCAGAGCCCGCAGCAGGCGCGTAGCGAGCTCCGCCGCCCCGTCTCGGTTCAGGTTGCGATGTCGGGGAAGACCAACGTCATCGTCAGCGCCGGCCAGCCCCTTGCCGTTAACGTCGATTCCCGCATCGTCTTCGGGCCGGACCCGAATCAGGCCGACATCCTGGCCGTGCGCCCGGCCGCCAACCTCGAGTCCGGCGACGTCTACCGCGTCGACAGCACCGTAACCAACGCCTCCGAGGCCAGCCTCCGCGCCGCTCCGACGATCTACCCGGGCTGGACCAGGGCCTACCTCCAACTGCCCTCCGCCACGCCCCCGGAGGTCTTCGCCAAGGCGCGAGAGGTCGCGGCCGGCGCCGACAACCCCTTCGATCAGGCGACCCAGATCGAGCAGTTCCTGCGCAGCAACTACCCGATCCGGCTGGACATCGCGGCGGCACCGCCGACCCGCGACTCGGTCGCCTACTTCCTCTTCGACGTCCAAGAGGGCTACTTCGACTACCATGCCTCCGCCATGGTCGTCATGCTCCGTAGCATCGGCATACCCTCTCGTCTCGTAGCCGGTTACGTCATCCGACCAACCGACCGGGTCCCGGACACGAGCATCTACGTCGTCTCCGGCCAAAACTCCTTCGCCTGGCCCGAGGTCTACTTCCCGGGGCTCGGCTGGATCGAGTTCAACCCGACCTCGAGCGAGCCGGCGATCCTTCGTACCGGCACCGACGACCAGGCCTTCTCCGACGACGAGTTCGAGGAGCTCGACGACGAGCTCGACGAAGGGCCGTTCGTGCTGACCGACCCGGCGGAGGATCAGCTCGAGGCGCTCCAGCTCGACGAAGGCTCGAACCTGCCCGCCCGGCTGATCATGATCACGCTCGGCGGCCTCCTCGTGCTCACGGCGATCGGCGGCGTCACCTTCCAGCTCGTCTGGCAACGCGGCCTGAGCGGCCTCCCCTACCCGGTGCAGATCTGGGAGAAGACGCTGCGCCTCGCCGGCTGGGCCCGGATCCGGCCCCTGCCCCAGGACACACCGCGCGACGTCAGCGCCCGCTTGCGCCACGAGCTCTCCGAGGTCGAGGACCTCGACTACCTGGGCGAGACCTTCCTGCGGGCGCGCTACGGCCGCAAGGAGCTGCCGCCGGAGGAGAAGGAGCGCCTCACCGCCGTCTGGCGCAGCGTCCGCAACACGCTGCTCGGCCGCCTCCTGCGCTGGAAGTAGGGCGTCTAGACGCCGCCGCCTTCGTTGCTGGCTGGAGCCTAGTCGCTGCCCCCGACCCTGGCAAGCGCGGCAAGCACGAAGTCCGTCTTGCCGTCCCGGTAGGCGTAGCGCTCGAAGCGATAGCGCTGCGCCAGGTCGCGTTTCAGGGCCTCGTAATCGCGTGCCGCCGCCGGGTTAGATCGCAGGTGGTCACGGAAGCGGAGCATGGGCAGGAGCTCCGGGTTTCCCGCCGCGTAGCCGTGGATGTGGTAGGCGGGAGCGCCGCGCTTGCTGAAGTACTGGCGGCCGATATCCGCGTCGATGCCTCTGTACTCGTGGCCAGGGGCACAGACCGCCGCGATCTCCGCGTCGTTCAGAAAGCGGCGCAGCACGACCAGGATGTCGACGATCGGCTTGGCCGCGAGCCCGGGAACGGAGGTGCTGCCGACGTGATCGACCTCGATGATTGCATCCGCAGCGCTCAGGAGCAGACGCTGCCGCTCTGCCTGGAACAGAGCCGGCCAGCGCCGGTCGTAATCAACGATTACGACTTCGCGTTCCTGATCGTCCGTCACTGCCCGTTAACCGCCGATAGCTAGTAGTCGGGGCCGTTGGCGGCGGCGCCGCCGCTGCGGCGGCTCGTCTCCTGCTGCTGGCGCAGGAGGTCGAGGACCTCCACCGCTTCTTCGAAGGTCAGGTTCTCGTCGATGCCGCTCAGCGCCTCCGCCAGCGAGCGCCGCGCCGCCGCGCCGGCGCCGCTGCCTGGCGGGGCGTCTTCGGTCGGCTCGCCGCCCGTGGGCTCGCCGCCCGTGGGCTCGCCACCCGGCGCCGGCTCAGCTTCGTCGCCGGGAGGCGGCAGCGCGTCGCCTTCGCCGCCGGGCGGGCCGTCCAGCGGCGGCGGCTCCATCGCCTGGAGGAGGCGCAGCGCTAGCTCCAGGTTGTTCTTGGCGTCCTCGTCATCCGGGTCGAGGAGGAGGGCGCTGCGATAGGCGTCGTAGGCCTGCCCGAGCTCCTCGAGCGCGAAGAGGTGGTTGCCGAGGTTGAAGTAAGTCGCCGCGCCCAACGCCGCCGTCGCCGGCGGCAGGGCGCGTCGGGTCTCCGCGACCGCCCGGTCGAAGCGGCCGAGGCGGTGGAGCGTGTTGCCGGCGTTGAAGCTGAGCTCGTCGACGTCCGGCCGCAGCGCGAGCAGGCGTTGGTAGGACGCGAGGGCGGCCTCGAACTCGCCGGTCTCGAACTGGCGGTTCGCCGCCTCGTTGTCGCGGCGCAAGGAGTCGCTGCCGCCGCAGGCGCCGCCGATCAAGGCGAGCGCGAGCAGCGCTAGGGCGGGCCGTGCCTTGCCGCCGACTCGTGGCAGCCGCAGCGCGAGCCGTTGTGGCAGGAGCCAGGTCAGCGCCAGCAGCGCCAGGGCGGCGGCGAGGAAGGGCTGGAAGCGCTCGACCGGCAGGCGTTGGATCTCCTCGCCTAACGGCGTCTGCTCCAGGCGAGCGAGGTCGTCCCGCAGGCCGATCAGGCGCGCGTCCGCTCCCAGGGGCGTGTAGTGGCCGCCGCCCGCGTCCGCCACCGCTCGCAGCGTGCTCTCGTCCAGGCGCGTGATCACAGGGCTGCCGTCGGCGTCGAGCTTCAGCGTCTCCGTCCCCGTGAGGGGGTTCTGTTCCGTAAGCGTCGACCCTGCCGCGGTGCCGACGCCGGCGCTGAAGATGAGGACGCCCTCCGCCGCGAGCGCGCCCGCCGCCTCGCCGAAGCTGCCGATGTGGTCCTCGCCGTCGCTGACGACCAGCACCGCCTTGCCGGGGCTCTCGCTCGCCTCGAGGATCCGCGCCGCCTGGCCGAGCGCGGCGCCGAGGTCGGAGCCGGCCCGCGTCAGGCTCGTCTCGCGCTCGGCGCGCCGGATCAGCTCGCTCACCGCCTGCATGTCCGTCGTCAAAGGCGAGCGCAGCAGGGCCGTGCCCGCGAACAGGACGAGGCCGACGCGGTTGCCCCGCAGCCCGTCGACGAGGCGGACGAGCTCGTCGCGGGCGAGGCCCTGGCGGCTCGGGTCGGCGTCGGTCGCCTGCATGCTCTGCGAGATGTCGAGGACGATCACCAGGTCGAAGCCCCGGCGCTCGACCTGCGACTCGCGGCTGCCCCACTGCGGCCGCGCCGCCGCGAAGACGACGAGGCTCGCCGCCGCGACCAGGAGCACCGCTTGGGGCCAGCCGGCCGGTGCCGGCCAGCGCGCCGCCTGCGGACCGGCGAAGCGCTCCCGCGCCCGCCGGCGCCAGCGCTCGAGCCAGAGCAAGCCGGCGCCGATCGTCGCGACGAGGGCGAGCAGCAGGAAGCTCAGCGGCGTCGCGAAGGCGATCACGCCGCCCGCCTCCAGAGCGTCGAGCGCAGGCCGAGCTCGGCAGCGAGGAGCACGAGGCCGGCAGCGAGGAAGTATATGGCGAGCTCGTTGAAGGCGGCGAACTGGGTCCGGCCCACGCGCGACGTCTCCAGCTCGTCGATCCGCTCGTAGATCGCCTCCAGCGCCGCCGCGCTCTCTGCCTGGAAGTAGCGCCCGCCGGTGATCCGCGCCATCTCCGTCAGGGCTCTCTCGTCCACGACGCTGCCGCGGCCGCCGCCGCCCTGGTCGAGGACGCCGATCGTGTAGACGCGGACGCCGAGCGCCTCGGCGATGCGCGCCGCCGCCAGCGGCTCGACCTGGCCGCTGTTGTTCTCGCCGTCCGTGAGCAGGACGACGACCCGGCTGCGGGCGCGCGACTCGCGCAGGAGGTTCAGCGCCTCCGCCAGGCCGACGCCGATCGCCGTCCCGTCCCTGATGTTCAGATCGCCGGCGCTGAGGAGGAGCGCGTCGAGGGCCACGTAGTCGAGGGTCAGCGGGCTGAGGACGAGGCCCGCCTCGCGGAAGACGACGAGGCCGATGCGGTCGTTCTCGCGGCCGGCGATGAACTCGCTGAGCACGCTCTGGGCGACGCCGAGGCGGCTGCGCTCGCCGAAGCCGGTGCCCATGCTGCTCGACGCGTCCAGCACGAGGGCGATGTCGATGCCCTGGGCCGGCAGCTCGCTCTCCGCCTGGCCGGTCTGGGGCCGCGCCAGCGCGATGACCAGCAGGGCCAGCGCCAGAGCGCGCACCGCCGTCGGCAACCAGCGGTAGCGCAGACGCCAGCCGGGGCGGTAGTGGCGCAGCAGGCCGAGGTCGGAGTAAACGCCGCTGCCTTCGTCCCGCGGCCGGCGCCGCCGCAGCAAGAGGAGGAGCGGGATCACCGCCAGCAGCCCGAAGAGATAGGGGTCGGCGAAGGTCATCGCGTCGCTTCCACCAGGTCGCCCGCCCCGGCCCGGCTCATCTCAACGATCTCGTAGGCGGCCGTGAGGTCGGCGTCCGCCCGCTCGAGCGCGGGCTTATAGCTCGCGAAGACAACGGCGTCGCACTGGCCCAAGAGGCCGCCCACGAGGCGCGCCTGCCAGCGGTCCATGCCCTGTGCAACCATCTGCTCCTGGAGCTCGCCCGTGGTCATGGCAAAGGCGGGAAAGCCGAAGCGCCGCGTCAGGTACTCGCGCACCGTCACGGCGATCGCCGAGTAGTAGGCGCCGAAATCACGCTCCCGCTGGAAGTCGCCGCCTGCCCGATCCAGGACCCGGCGGGCGCTGTCCTCCGGCCCGAGGTCTTCTGCCGCCGCCGCGGTCGTCTCGAGACCGGCCGCCGCCGTCCGGCGGCGCCGCCGGCGTCCGGCGAGCAGCGCGAGGACCATGGCCAACGCCGCGCCGGCGCCGATCAAGACCGGCAGGAGGATGGCGGCGGGCGCGTCACCGATCTCCGCCTGCGCCTTGAGGTCGCGCAGCGTGGCCTCTCCCTGCACCGGCAGGACGCTGGCGACGCTGAGCCGGCTCGCCGGCGTCTCGATCTCGCCCGCCGCGGCAGCGGGCCCGCGATAGCGCAGGCGCAGCGGCGGCACGATCAGCTCGCCCGCCGCGAAGGGCGCGACCTCAAGCGTCAGCGTCACGACGATCCTGCCCTCGGTCGCCGCCGCCCGGCTCGTCATCGTCGGTGTCTTCGCTAGAGAGAGCGCGTCCGGCAGCGCCCCCGGTGCGAGGAATACCGTCGTGCCCGCGTCCGCCTCGACCTCGATCACGTAGCGGACGCGGTCGCCGACCGTCACGCGGTCCGGCGCCTCGATCCGGAGGTCGACCACGAGGGGCTCCGCCGCCGTCGCCCCCCTCGGGAGGGCGGCGATCGCGGCTAGCGCCAGTATCGAAAGGAGCATCGCCCTCATGAGGCGTTCGCCCGCCGCCGCCCCGCCCGCGACCGGAAGAAGGCCATGAGCGGCTCGATGTAGGAGCGGTCAGTGCGGATCGCCACCTCGTCCACGCCGAGGCTGGCGAGGAGGCGACGGCGCTCCGCCGCCGCCGCGGCCGCCGCGGCGCTGAACCGCCGTCGCGTCGCGGCGTCGTCGGTGTCGATCAGGAGCTCGTCGCCGGTCTCCGGGTCCTTGAGGTTGATCAGGCCGACGCGCGGCAGCTCGAGCTCGCGCGGGTCGCTGAGGCTGATCGCGCTGACGTCGTGCTTCTGGGCGGCGAGACGCAGGGCCGGCTCGTAGCCGCGGGCGTGGAAGTCGGAGATCAGGAAGACGACGCCGGGCCGCTTCGCCACCCGCATCAGGTAGTCGAGGGCGGCGCCGAGGTCGGTGCCGCGGCCGCGCGGCCGCAGGTAGATCAGCTCCCGCGCCAGGCGGAGGACGTGCTGCAGGCCCTTCTTCGGTGGCAGGTAGAGCTCGACCTCGTCGCTGAAGGCGATGAGCCCGGCCTTGTCGTTGTTGGCGTCGGCCGCGAAGGCGAGGAGGGCCGCCAGCTCGGCGGCGAGCTCGCGTTTCGTCGCCGGCGTCGAGCTGAAGCCGTTCGAGGCGCTGACGTCGACGAGGAGATAGAGGACGAGCTCGCGCTCCTCCACGAATTTCTTGACATAAGGCGTGCCCATGCGCGCCGTCACGTTCCAGTCGATCGTCCGGACCTCGTCGCCCGGCGTGTACTCGCGCACCTCACTGAACTCGATGCCACGGCCGCGGAAGACGCTGTGGTACTCGCCGAGGAAGAGGCGTCGCACCAGGCGTCGGGCCCGGATCTGGAGGCGGCGCACCCGCGCCAGCATCTCCTGACGCGAGAGGTCGGTGGTCAGGTCGGTGGTGGCCGTCGTGCGGGAGTCGGTGCTTGCCGCGATGTCTTGGCGAGCGGAGCGACGCAATCTCACGAGCTCACCGCCAGGATCGTGTCGTAGAGGTCACGCCAACGAGGATTGAACTCGCTCACGAGGCTCAGCTTCTGGAGCCGAGGGCCAGCCTTCATCTGCTTCTCACGAGTTAGGGCGCTGGCCAGATCACCGAAGCTCTCGTAGTAGACGAGGCGAGAGACGTTGTACCTCCTGGTGAATCCGGCGGCGAGCTTTTCCCTGTGCCCGTAAACGCGTCGCGCGAGATCGTTGGTCACGCCCGTGGACAGGGTCGAGCAGGTCGAGTCGGTGAGGATGCAAACGTAATCGTTCATTGTGAGATTGCTTCGGCCGCCGGGCGGCCTCGCAATGACGGGCGCTTCTGCGCCCCGCGGCTCGTCTTCATCGTCGGGCGCTCCCCTGGCCGGCCGAGCTTAAGGGACGGCGACGCCCCCGAGGAGGCGCTCGATCAGGTCGTCGCTCGTCAGGTTCTCCGCCTCTGCCTCGTAGGTGACGATCAGCCGGTGACGGAGGACGTCCTTCGCCACCGCCTTCACGTCCTCGGGCGTGACGTAGCCGCGGCCGTCGATGAAGGCGAAAGCCTTCGCCGCCTGGGCGAGGTAGATCGTCGCCCGTGGCGAGGCGCCGTAAGCGATCAGCGGCGCCAGCGCTTCCATGCGGTAGACCGTCGGGTCGCGCGAGGCGAGGATCAGGTGGACCACGTAGTCGCGCAGCTGCTCGTTGAGGTGTACCTGCTGCACCGCCTCGCGCGCCGCCATCAGCTCCTCCAGGCTCACGACCTGGTGCACCGCCGGCGCCGCGCCGTTCTCGAAGCGCTCGAGGATCAGGCGCTCCTCCTGGCGTGTCGGGTAGCTCACCACCGCTTTCAGCATGAAGCGGTCGAGCTGGGCTTCGGGCAGGAGGTAGGTGCCCTCCGACTCGATCGGGTTCTGGGTGGCGAGGACCATGAACGGCGCCGGCAGGTCGAAGGTCGTGCCGCTGATGCTGACCTGGCGCTCCTGCATCGCCTCGAGCAGGGCCGACTGGACCTTCGCCGGCGCCCGGTTCACCTCGTCCGCGAGGATGATGTTCGCGAACAACGGCCCCTTGCGGGTGTGGAACTGGCCGTCCTGGGGGCTGTAGATCTGGGTGCCGGTAACGTCGGCCGGCAGGAGGTCGGGCGTGAACTGGATCCGCACGAAGCCGGCGCCGATCGTCTGGGCCAGCGTCTGCACGGAGAGCGTCTTCGCCAGGCCGGGGACGCCCTCGATCAGGAGGTGGCCGTCGCAGAGCAGCGCGACGAGCAGGCGGTCGACGAGATAACGCTGGCCGACGATTACGCCGCCAACCTCATTTCGGACCGCGTCGACGAAGCGCGACTCACGCTTGACGCGGGCGTTGATCGCCTCGATGTCTACCGCCACGCCAGCCTCCACGTCACAGCGTCGCATTCGAGTATATACGAGTCGCTCCCCCGCCAGCGGCGGCTTGACGGCTTATGGCCGCTGGCCTACAGTAGCGGCACAAGCGAATACGGAGGCTGTGAGCAGGAGTAGTAGCTCGCAAGCGGGGCCCAGAGAGCCGGGGAGAGGTGAAAGCCCGGCGCCGGCGCCGCGAGTGAATGGACCTGGGAGCCGCGCCCCGAAGGTCGAAAGACCGGTAGGCGGCGCCGGAGGGGCACCGTTAGCAGAGCCCAGAGCATCGCTCCGACAGTCGGAGCCGTGCTCGCAGAGAGATGGCCGCGCGCTACGCGGGGCCGAACAAGGGTGGCACCGCGAAACGCCTTTCGCCCCTTACGGCGAGGGCGTTTTTTATTTGGTCGCGGCAAGCGAGCCGGGGAAGAGGCGAGAGGCGATGGTCGAAGCGAAGAAGCGCATCCTTACCGGCATCCGGCCGACCGGGTCGCTCCACCTCGGCCACTACGCCGGCGCCCTCGAGAGCTGGCTCCGCCTCCAGCGCGAGTACGACAGCTACTTCCTCATCGCCGACTACCAGGTCTCCGACTACGCCGAGGACTTCGGCCGCGTCCGCGACTCGGTATGGGAGGTCGCCCTCGACTGGCTCGCCGTCGGCCTCGACCCGGAGGCGAGCCACTTCGTCATCGAGAGCCAGGTTCCGGAGAACGCCGAGCTCACGACCTGGCTGAGCTGGTTCCTGCCCCTGGGCATGCTCCAGCGCAACCCAACGCTGAAGGCGGAGATGGACGCCTTCGGCAAGCGCAGCGTCCCCGTAGCCTTCTTCACCTACCCGGTGATGCAGGCGGCGAACATCCTCCTGCCGCGCGCCCACCTGGTGCCCGTGGGCGAGGACCAGCTGCCCCACATCGAGATGACGCGCGAGCTCGCGCGGCGCTTCAACCGCCAGTTCAAGGATGTCTTCCCGGAGCCGGAGGGCCTCGTCGGCCGCGTCGCCCGCCTCCTCGGCACCGATGGGGGGGCGAAGATGAGCAAGTCGGTCGGCAATACGATCGACCTCAAGGACACGGCGGCGGCCGTGGACGACAAGGTGCGGCGCATGTACACCGACCCGACCCGCCTCCGCGCCAGCGACCCCGGCCACGTCGAGGGCAACCCCGTCTTCATGTACCACGACGCCTTCAACCCGGACACGGCCGAGGTCGCCGACCTCAAGGAGCGCTACGTCCTCGGCAAGGTCGGCGACGTCGAGGTCAAGCAGAAGCTCGCGC
>Ga0214472_10009743_pt1 | contig 10014 bp, 7 predicted proteins | sample RVTome_6_FD_207662 | JGI IMG/M metagenome (GOLD analysis project Ga0214472, IMG submission 207662) | Soil microbial communities from uranium-contaminated site in the Upper Colorado River Basin, Wyoming, United States - RVT140D175 | ecosystem: Environmental > Terrestrial > Soil > Contaminated >...
CGCGCGCGCGCGTGCCGGGTGGGCGCCTGGCGGGCCGCGTGGCACTGCTGATCTTCCTCGTGGGCGGTTCGCTTCTTTACGCGTGGGCACCCTCCGGCCAGGCCGTCATGGCGTTGTTCGCGCCGGCCGCGGGCCCGAGCGATCTTGCAGTGGCAAGCCCCGCGGGCGCTTCGCTCAAGGCTTCCTTTGCCCCTTCCGGCAGCCTGGACCGTACCGCGATCACCCTCGACGCGCGATCCGAGTCGCTCCCCGCCGTTCCCGCCGCGGCCCTGCCTGCCGTGCCGACCGCGCCACGCGTCGCCAAGGCGGACGAGGCCGCCGCGCGGGCGATCGATCTGGCCGACGTCGCCCCGCTCGTATCGGGCACCGAGAACGTCAAGAACCTGTTCGGCCTGTCGGTGCGCAACATCGTCATCGACGCCGGCCACGGCGGACACGATCCCGGCGCCATCGGCAAGCACGGCATGCGGGAGAAGGACATCACGCTGGACGTCGCACGGCGGCTGAAGAAGAAACTGGAGGAAAACTCCGCCTACCGGATCCGGCTGGTCCGTGACGACGACGTTTTCGTGCCGCTCAACGAACGGGCGGCCTTTGCCAACGGGCAGGACACCGATCTGTTCGTCTCGATTCACGTCAATTACCTCCCGAGCACCTCGACCAACGCGGTCGAGACGTATTATTTCGGACGGCATCAGGACGCCCGCACGCGCAAGCTCGCCGAACGTGAGAACCAGGGCTCGGAGTATTCGCTGAGCGAGTTCGAGGGCGTGATGCGCAACATGCAGGACACGATCAAGCTGCAGGAATCGAAGGCACTCGCGCATTTCATCCAGGGCAGCCTCCTCAAGAGCATCCGTGCGCAGAACCAGCGCGTGCTCGACAACGGCGTCCGCACGGCACCGTTCGTGGTGCTGTTGGGCGTCAAGGCGCCCAGCGTGCTGGTCGAGATCGGAAGTCTGAGCAGCCCGCAGGCGGAAAAGAGTCTGGGCGAGGAACGCTATCGCGATGAAATCGCAACCTACGTCGTAGCCGGCATCAACCACTACCTGAACGAGCAACTTCCAGAGGAGCACAGGATTCATGACAAAGACAAAAGCAGGCTCGCAGAGCGTCAGTGATCGGCTGTTCATCGGCATCGATCTGGGCACCTCGCGCAGCGCGGTCTCGGCCAGTAACGGGGCCCGCGAGTGGGTCGACAGCTACGTCGGCTGGCCGAAGGATTTCGTCGCCCGCAAGGTGTTGGGCGCGTCGGTGCTGTTCGGCGCGGAAGCCCTCAAGCACCGCCTTTCGGTCGACCTGAACCGCCCCCTGGAGCATGGCGTGATCAAGGAAGGCACGACCCGCGACCAGGACGCCATCAAGGAGCTCATCCGCCACCTGATCGGACTGGTGGGGCCCGCCGACGGGCAGGACATCTACGCCGTGGTGGGCGTGCCTGCGGAATCCTTCAAGACCAACAAGCTCGCCATCAAGCGCTGCGTCGGCGACGCCGCGCAAGCGATGATGGTCGTGTCCGAGCCGTTCTCGGTGGCCTACGGCAAGAACCTGCTGAACAACGCGCTGGTGATCGACATCGGCGCCGGCACCGTGGACTTCTGCATCATGCACGGCACCGTGCCGGGCGACGACGACCAGCGCACCCTGCTCAGCGCCGGCGACCACCTCGACCGGCAGATCAATGATGCGCTGACCGAGCGCTACCCGAACGCGAGCTTCAATCTCAACATGGTGCGCCAGTTCAAGGAGCACCACAGCTTCGTCGGGGAGGTCGACGGCCCGGTGCTGGTGGACATCCCGGTGAACGGCAAGAGTGTGCGCCATGACATCACCGAGGAGATGCGTCGCGCCTGCGAGGGCATCCTGCCGGCCATCGTGGAGACCACCGCCGAGATGATTGCCCGCTTCGATCCGGAATACCAGGACGAACTGCGGCGCAACATCATCCTGGCCGGCGGCGGCAGCCAGATCCGCGGCCTCGCGCGCTTCATCGAGCGCGAGATGAGCGCGTACGGTCCGTGCAAGGTGAAGTGCGTCGAGGACCCGCTGTTTGCCGGCGCGGACGGTTGCCTGGCGCTCGCCAAGGACATGCCGGCCGAATACTGGGAAGATCCCGCCGACGAGAAGTAGGGCGCTCGCCGCGCCATGGCATGCCGGTCGCGCGGCGCCCGCCGCGCGTCACCCCGGGATCCGCCGGCTGCTTGCCGGGGCGCGGCGCACGCCGCCGCCGGGGACGTCCTGCAATCGGAAAACCCGGTCCGCCGTCGCCCGCACAAGATCCCCGCATGTTGAACGACGACCTGCTCGATTCGCTGGGCGTGCACGACTTGCTGCCGGCGCCGCTGGCCGCCTGGCGCCCGCTGCTGAGCGAGGCGCTGGCGTTCTTCCTGGAGCGGCTGCCGCCTCCCCGGCTCGCGGCGATCGTGGCGCATCAACTCGCGCTCGACGAAGATGCCGGTTCACCCGAACGACTGGTCACGCTGTTGTCGCAGTGCCCGTGCCTGCACAAGCTCGGCCAGGTCGTGGCGCGCCACCGACTGCTTCACCCCGAGTTGCGGCGCCTGTTGCAGTCCCTCGAATCGATGCCCCCGACGCTGCCGATCGACGCGGTGGCGGCCCGCATTCGCGAGGAACTCGCCGGCGATCCGCCCGTTACCCTCGCCGATGCCGCGCTGGCCGAAGGGAGCGTCGCAGTGGTGGTGCCGTTCACCTACCGCGACAACGCCGCGCTGCGCCATGGCGTGTTCAAGCTGCTCAAACCCGGCGTCGAGACGAAGCTGACCGAAGAGCTCGCGATTCTCGCCGACCTCGGCCGTTTTCTCGAGGCGCGCAGCCGGCACCTGAATCTGCCGGCGCTCGACTACCGCGATACGCTGAAAAGCGTCGAAACCTTGCTCGCGTGCGAGATACGGCTCGACGTGGAGCAAAAAAACCTGCGCGCCGCGGCGGCTTTCTATGCGGCCGAGCCCCGCGTGCTGGTGCCGCAGCTGCTGCCCTGGTGCACGCCGCGGCTGACCGCGATGGAGCGGGTGTTCGGCGTCAGGATCACCGACGCGGCGCTGGACGACGGGCGGCGCCAGCGCCTGGCCGGCACGATGATGTCCGCCTTGCTGGCGCAGCCGTTCTGGAGCCGGTCGGCAAAGGCGGTATTCCACGCCGACCTGCATGGCGGGAACCTCTTTCTTGCCGATGACGGACGCCTGGCCGTGCTGGACTGGAGCCTCACCACGAGCCTGACCAAGGTGCAGCGCGAGGCGCTGGTGGGGGTCGCCCTGGCCGGCCTGACGCTCGATGCGACGCGGATCCGCCGGTCGATCGCCGCGCTCGGCTCGCTGGCAGTCGACGATCGGGTCCTCGGCGCAGCGGTCGACCGGGCCCTCGACCGGCTGGTCCTGCAAGCGCGGCTGCCCGGTTTCGACTGGCTGCTCGCGCTGCTCGACGACATCGCGTCGCGGACCGCGGGCGGATTCCAGGGCAACCTTGCGCTGTTTCGCAAGACCTGGCTGTCGCTTTCCGGGGTCATCGCCGACCTGGCCGGCGAACAGTCGCCCGACATCCCGCTGCTGGCGCTTGCCACGCAGCGCTTCGTGGCCGAGCTGCCGGCCCGTCTTGTCGCGCGGGCTGATTCGCAGGCGTTTTCCACCCACGTTTCCACCGCCGACGTGCTGCGAACCTGCGCCTCGCCATGGCTCGCATCGCTGCGCTACTGGACGCGCTACTGGACCCATGCGCTCGGCGCGCCGGATGATCGGGCTCCGTAGCAGAAAACGGCCGCTTTAGCGGCCGTTTCCGCGTCGATCAGAGGTTTTCCAGCCTCAGCCTCGTCACCTTGCCCTGCACCACCGGCAAGGCCTCGATCTTGGCGATCGCGGCATTGGCGTTCTTCTCCACCGTCTGATGGGTGAGCATGATGATGTCGGTCTGCGACTCACCCTCGGCCGGCTCCTTCTGGATCATGGCGTCGATCGAGATGTCGCTGTCGGCGAGGATGCGGGTGATGTCGGCGAGCACACCCGGCTTGTCGTCGACCCGCATGCGCAGGTAGTAGGAGGTGACGACCTCCTCGATCGGCAGCACCTTCAAGTCGCGCACCTGGTCGGGCTGGAAGGCCAGATGCGGGACGCGGTGCTCGGGGTCGGCGGTATGCAGGCGCGTGACGTCGACCAGATCGGCGATCACCGCGCTGGCGGTCGGCTCGGCGCCGGCGCCCTTGCCGTAGTAAAGGGTGGCGCCCACCGCGTCGGCCTGCACCAGCACCGCGTTCATCGCGCCTTCGACATTGGCGATGAGGCGCTTGGCCGGAATGAGGGTCGGATGCACGCGCAGCTCGATACCGTTGTCGCGCATGCGGGCGATGCCCAGGAGCTTGATGCGGTAGCCCAGTTGCTCGGCGTAGCCGATGTCGATGCTCTCGAGCCGGGTGATCCCTTCGACGTAGGCGGACTCGAACTGCATCGGCACGCCGAACGCGATGGCGCTCATGATGGTGGCCTTGTGCGCGGCGTCGATGCCTTCGATGTCGAAGGTCGGGTCGGCTTCGGCGTAGCCCAGCGCCTGGGCTTGCTTGAGGACGTCGGCGAAGGGCAGGCCCTTGTCGCGCATCTCGGACAGGATGAAGTTGGTGGTGCCGTTGATGATGCCGGCGAGCCACTGGATGCGGTTGGCGGTGAGGCCTTCGCGCAGCGCCTTGATGATCGGGATGCCGCCGGCCACCGCCGCTTCGAACGCGACCATGACCCCCTTCTTCTGCGCCGCGGCGAAGATCTCGTTGCCGTGCACCGCGAGCAGCGCCTTGTTGGCGGTGACGACGTGCTTGCCGTTGTCGATCGCGGCGAGCACCAGATCCCTGGCCACGCCGTAGCCGCCGATCAGCTCCACGACGATGTCGACCTCGGGGTCGGCGACCACGGCGAAGGCGTCGTCGGTGAGCTTCACTGCGTCGCCGGCGACCTTGCGCGCGAGCGCGAGGTTCTTGTCGGCCACCGTGGTGATCCGGATCGGGCGCCCGGCGCGACGGGTAATTTCTTCCTCGTTGCGTTTGAGAACGGTGAAGGTACCGCCGCCGACGGTACCGATGCCCAGGAGGCCAACATTGATCGGTTTCATTTGAGTTCGTTCGCTTGTGTGAAAGGGGATGCTTCAGGTGCCATGGCGCTTGCGGTAATGCTCGAGGAAGCGGGCGATGCGCCCGACGGCGTCGCGCAGGTCGTCCTCGTGGGGCAGGAACACCAGCCGGAAGTGGTCCGGGTGCGGCCAGTTGAAGCCGGTGCCCTGCACCAGCAGCACGCGCTCCGCTTCGAGCAGCTCGGCGATGAAGGCCTGGTCGTCGACGATCGGATACACGGCCGGATCGAGTCGCGGGAACATGTACAGCGTCGCCTTCGGCTTCGCGCAGCTCACCCCGGGGATCGCGGTGATCAGCTCCCAGGCGAGGTCGCGCTGGCGGCGCATGCGTCCGCCCTCGCCCACCAGGTCGTCGATGCTCTGGTAGCCGCCGAGCGCGGTCTGGATGGCGTACTGACCCGGCACGTTGGCGCACAGGCGCATCGAGGCGAGCATGTTGAGCCCCTCGATGTAGTCCTGCGCGTGGCGCTTGTCGCCGCACACCACCATCCAGCCGGCGCGGTAGCCGCAGGAGCGGTAGTTCTTCGACAGGCCGTTGAAGAGGATGGTGAGCACGTCCTCGGAGAGCGACGCGATCGAGGTGTGGGTGGCGCCGTCGTACAGCACCTTGTCGTACACCTCGTCGGCATACAGGATGAGGCCGAACTCGCGGGCGATGTCGACGATGCCCTGCAGGACCGCATCCGGGTACAGTGCGCCGGTCGGGTTGTTCGGGTTGATCACGACGATGGCGCGCGTGGCGGGCGTGATGCGCGCGCGGATGTCAGCCAGGTCCGGCAGCCAGCCGTCGGCCTCGTCGCACAGGTAATGCACAGGACGCCCGCCCGACAGGCTCACCGCGGCGGTCCACAGCGGGTAGTCGGGCGCCGGCACGAGCACCTCGTCGCCCGCGTTGAGGAGCGCGTTCATCGCCATCACAATCAGCTCGGACACGCCGTTGCCGATGTAGATGTCCTCGATGTCCACGCCCTTGATGTGCTTCTGCTGGGTGTAGTGCATCACCGCCTTGCGTGCGGCGAAGATGCCTTTCGAATCCGAATAGCCGGCCGAATTGGGCAGGTTGCGGATCATGTCCATCTGGATTTCTTCGGGCGCATCGAAGCCGAACGCGGCGAGATTGCCGATGTTGAGCTTGATGATCTTGTGCCCCTCGTCCTCCATCTGCTTGGCGCGCACCAGCACCGGGCCGCGGATGTCGTAGCACACGTCGGCGAGCTTGGCCGACTTGCGCACCGGCCGCTGCAGGAGCAGTTCCGCGGCGGCTTGCGGTTCGGTTGGCGGGGCGGCGACGCGCAGTGCCGGCTCGCTGCCGAGGTCTCCCGCCGGGCCGCCCCCAAGGGCGACCGGCGCCCCCGCGGCGGGGTGAAGGCCGGGTTCCGCGGCGCCCTGCTCCGCGCTGCCGGAACCGGGCGGCGGTGCAAACCCGGCCGGGGAAAGCGAGCGCAGTGAGGGTGGGGCTTCTTTCATCGCAGTCCGTCCTTTTTCAACATGTCCTTTATGCCGCGCACCGCCTGGCGGATACGCGCCTCGTTCTCGATCAATGCGAAACGAACGTGATCGTCGCCGTAATCGCCGAATCCCACCCCGGGGCTGGCCGCGACCTTGGCCTCCTCGAGCAGCTTCGTGGCGAACGCCAGCGAGCCCATCTTCGCATACACCTCGGGGATCTTCGCCCACAGGTACATGGTCGCCTTGGGTACGCTCACCGGCCAGCCGGCCTCGGCAAGCCCTTTCGCCATCACGTCGCGGCGCTTCTGGTAGGTCGCGGCGATCTCGTGCACGCATGCCTGGGGGCCTTCCAGGGCGATGATCGAGGCGATCTGGATCGGGGTGAAAGTGCCGTAGTCGTGGTAGCTCTTGATCCGCGCCAGCGCCCCCACCAGTTCGCGCTTGCCGACCATGAAGCCGACCCGCCAGCCGGCCATGTTGTAGCTCTTCGACAGGGTGAAGAACTCGACTGCCACGTCCTTGGCGCCGGGCACCTGCATGATGGAGGGCGCCTTCCAGCCGTCGAACACGATGTCGGCGTAGGCCAGATCATGCACCACCAGGATGCCGTATTCCTTGGCGATGGCGATCACCTTCGCGAAGAAATCCAGTTCCACGCACTGCGTGGTCGGATTGCTCGGGAAGTTGATGATGAGCATCTTCGGGCGCGGGTAGGACTCCTTGATCGCACGAGTGAGCTCTTCGAAGAAATCGACATCCGGGGTCATGCGCACGTGGCGGATGTCCGCCCCGGCGATGACCGGCCCGTAGATGTGGATGGGGTAGCTGGGGTTGGGCACCAGCACGATGTCGCCGCGCTCCATCGTCGCCAGCGCGAGGTGGGCGATGCCCTCCTTCGAGCCGATGGTGGCGATCGCCTCGGTTTCCGGGTCGAGATCGACGTCGAAGCGCGTCTTGTACCAGTTGCAGATCGCCCGGCGCAGGCGAGGGATGCCTTTCGACACCGAATAGCCGTGGGTGTCGGGACGCTGTACCGCCTCCACCAGTTTTTCCACGATGTGCGGCGGCGTCGGGCCGTCGGGGTTGCCCATCGACAGGTCGATGATGTCCTCGCCGCGGCGACGCGCAGCCATCTTCAACTCGGCGGTGATGTTGAAGACGTAAGGCGGCAGGCGCTTGATGCGGGCGAATTCCATGGTCGGGCAAGGGGGTCCGAAGAACGGTCCGGCAGGCTGGGCCGAAAAACCAAAAGAATGTAATCTTATCCAAGCCGCTACCCCCCGGCAATTTTGGCTGACCCGCGATGAAGCTGACTTTCGAACACCATCCCGATCTCAACATGATCACCGGCTACGGCGCCGATCACGTGCTCATCAACAAGGTGCGCCACGACGGCAATCTGATGCTGAGCGCCGAGCACATCGTGGCCGGCTGGGCGCCGGACGGCTTCGACGCGCTCACGGCCGAGGATTTCGCCGCCCTGCTCGCGCTCTCGCCCGAGGTGGTGCTCATCGGCACCGGTGCCCGCCTGCGCTTTCCCGCGCCGCAGCTGCTGCGCCCGCTGATCGAGGCCGGCATCGGCTTCGAGGTGATGGACGTGGCGGCGGCCTGCCGCACCTACAACATCCTCGCCACCGAAGGGCGCGCAGTGGCCGCGGCGCTGCTGTTCGACCGCGGCTGAGCGCGCGGCGAGCCGCGGCAGCGACACCGCACGCGGCGCGCGCCGTCCGGCGGCCCGCGCCATGCCGGGCGGGCGGCGGAATCTTCGCTGTGGCGCGTGGCGCGTCGATTGTCAAAGCTTGCGGATGTCCGCTACCCTGCATGCATTCCCACGCGCCGGAGCTCTCATGAACGCTGCAGTCAGTCAGTCCGTCCCCGATTTCGATCTGCCCGCCACGAACGGCAAGTCCGTCACGCCGGCGGCGCTGCGCGGGCGCAAGGTGGTGCTGTACTTCTACCCCAAGGACAACACCCCGGGCTGCACCAACGAGACGGCCGATTTTCGCGATCACCACGCCGCCTTCCAGGCGGCCGGCTGCGAGGTGTTCGGCATCTCGCGCGACAGCGTCAAGTCGCACGAAGGTTTCAAGACCAAGCTCGGCCTGCCCTTCGAGCTCATCTGCGACGCGGATGAAGCGGCCTGCGGCGCTTTCGGCGTCATCAAGATGAAGAACATGTACGGCAAGCAGGTCCGCGGCATCGAGCGCAGCACCTTCGTGATCGACGCCGCGGGGACCATTCGCCGCGAATGGCGCGGCGTCAAAGTGCCTGGCCATGTCCAGGAAGTGCTCGCTTTCGTGACGAGCCTGTAAGCGCCCCGGCGCCCCTTTCCCCAGCGATCCCAAACACGACATGATCAAGCGCGCGCCCCGCACCACCGGCAACACCAAGCTCTTCGTCCTCGACACCAACGTGCTGATGCACGATCCGACCAGCCTCTACCGTTTCGAGGAGCACGACATCTTCGTGCCGATCATGACCCTGGAGGAGCTGGACAACAACAAGAAGGGCATGTCGGAGGTGGCGCGCAACGCCCGCCAGGCGAGCCGCATGATGGACGAGATCGTCACCTCCAGCCCCGACGACATCGAAACGGGGATCCCGCTCAAGGCGCCCTCGCACGACCTCGCGACCGGCAAGCTCTTCCTGCAGACCGAGGCGATCAACGTCCAGCTGCCCGCCGCGCTGCCCACCGCCAAGGGCGACAACCAGATCCTGGCGGTGGTGATGCATCTGGCCGAGCGCTTTCCGAAGCGTCCGGTGATCCTCGTCTCGAAAGACATCAACATGCGTATCAAGGCCCGCGCGCTGGGCCTGGCGGCGCAGGACTATTTCAACGACAAGGTGCTCGAGGATACCGACCTCCTGTACTCCGGCTCGAGCGAATTGCCCGCCGATTTCTGGGACACGCACGGCAAGGAGATGGAATCCTGGAAGGCGGACGGGCGCACCTACTACCGCATCCAGGGCCCGCTCACGCCCACCATGCTGGTCAACGAGTTTCTGTTCCAGGACGGCGAGGCGCCGCTGCAGACGTGGGTCAAGGAGCGCAACGGGCGCAGTGTCGTGCTCGAGACACTGATCGATTACGCCCACACCAAGAACAACGTATGGGGCATCACCGCGCGCAACCGCGAGCAGAATTTCGCGCTCAACCTGCTGATGAACCCGGAAATCGACTTCGTCACCCTGCTCGGCCAGGCGGGCACCGGCAAGACGCTGCTCACGCTCGCCGCGGGGCTCACCCAGGCGCTCGAGTCGAAGCGCTACTCGGAGATCATCATGACCCGCGTGACGGTGCCGGTGGGCGAGGACATCGGCTTCCTGCCCGGCACCGAGGAAGAGAAGATGGCGCCGTGGATGGGCGCGCTCGAGGACAACCTCGACGTGTTGAACGGCACCACCGGGGAAGGCGGCGACTGGGGCCGCGCTGCCACGCGC
>Ga0214472_10009744_pt1 | contig 10014 bp, 5 predicted proteins | sample RVTome_6_FD_207662 | JGI IMG/M metagenome (GOLD analysis project Ga0214472, IMG submission 207662) | Soil microbial communities from uranium-contaminated site in the Upper Colorado River Basin, Wyoming, United States - RVT140D175 | ecosystem: Environmental > Terrestrial > Soil > Contaminated >...
AATGAATCCGGTGGTTATGGCATGCTGGTCGGCCCGCATTCAACCAAAAAGCAACAACAGGACATGGCCCGCCTTGTAAAAGCCACGCCGAGAAACTATATCGCCCAACCGGTTATTACATTGTCTACTGTACCCACGCTATGCGATGGAAGTATCGAGCCCAGGCATGTTGACTTGCGTCCCTTTACTCTTCAGGGAGACCGCTCTTATGTAACTGCAGGCGGATTAACGCGTGTTGCCCTGGTCAGGGGCTCACTGGTCGTGAATTCATCACAGGGTGGTGGCAGTAAAGACACCTGGGTCATTGCTTCAAACAGTTAAGCCAGAATGTTATCAAGAGTTGCAGAGAGAATGTACTGGATCGGACGCTACCTGGAGCGGACGGAGAATACCGCACGCCTGATTAACGTTAATGCAAACCTGCTGCTTGATCTGCCGCGGATGGTCAAGCATATATGGCGAGGACTGATTGATATCAGTGGCAGTAATGATTTGTTCTACAGTAAGTATGACAAGGCAGATGAAAAAAATGTTTCCAGATTCATGCTGGCGGATGAATCCTATTCTGCCTCAATAGTTTCATCAATCCAGATGCTGCGCGAAAATGTACGAACCACTCGTGAAATCATGCCGAGTGAAGCCTGGGAACAGATTAACGAATTTCATATGTTTGCGAAGCAACACGTAAAGAGCGCCCTTAAACGTAATGCCCAGTATGAATTTCTTGACAACATTGTAAGTTATTGCCACCAGATTACCGGACTGCTATTCGGCAATATGAGTCATGGTAAAGCATATAATTTTATTCGCATTGGAAGAAACCTGGAACGTTCTGACATGACAACAAGGATAGTGGATGCGGGCTGCATGAATTTATTACGGCGCCGGTTTGAAATACCGGAAACATATGACAACATATTATGGATGAATGTATTACGATCACTCAGTGCTTATCAAATGTACAGGCAACATGTACTGGGCAGGGTGAATGGTGAAGATGTTGTTACATTTTTAATGAAAGACCTGGAATTTCCCCGGTCCGTTGCACATTGCCTGTCAGAGTTGAATCTTTGTGTAACGCGCTTGCCTAAGAATGACCATCCATTGCGAAGCATTACACATGTACAAAGGGTAATCAGCGAAATAGATGTGCCCAGGCTTTTCGAAGGCAATTTGCATGAATTTATCGATGATTTGCAGGTCGACCTGGCCGGTATCCATACCCAGGTGAAACAGACCTGGTTTGATTATTCCGGCAGTGAATCCGAGATACAATCCCAGGTTCAGAATCAAACCGGATAACGTAAATCCAGGCTATAAGGTTGTTCAGGATGCGGTTCTTCCAGGGGAATTCCCATCTTGCCCTGGGTATTGCCGTATGCCCAGAAACGCGCATTCCTTCTTGCTTCCGCTTCATTCGCGTTAACCGGAAATACCTCGTAATTTCGCCCGCCCGGGTGTGACACGTGGTAAGTACATCCACCAATTGAACGGCAATTATCGATATCAACAATATCAATTACCAGGGGCGTATGGGCCTTGATTGTGGGGTGCAGGCTGGAATGGGGCTGCCAGGCCTTGTATCTGACACCGGCCACATAGCTCCCCCTTATTCCGGTTGGCCGTAACGGCACCTTGCGACCATTACAAGTAACCGCATAACGATCGCCGGCCAATCCATGGACACTGATCTGCATTCTTTCCACGGAAGAATCTACATAACGGGCGGTCCCATGCCCGGTTGATTCTTCACCCAGTACATGCCAGGGTTCAAGTGCCGTATGCAAATCAAGTTGAATTCCTGCAACCTGAATAGAACCAATATGCGGGAAACGAAACTCCCGGAAAGGTGCGAACCACTCCAGATCAAATTCATAACCGGCCTGGCGCAGATCCTGAATAACCAGCTTCAAATCATCCCAGACAAAATGCGGCAACATAAAACGATCGTGCAGTTCCGTGCCCCAGCGTATCAGCGGCCGTTTGTATGGATGGAGCCAGAAATGTGCAATCATGCAACGTAATAACAACATTTGTACGATGCTCATCCGGGCATGCGGCGGCATCTCGAATGCCCTGAACTCCACCAGGCCCAGCCTGCCCGTAGGACTGTCCGGCGCATAAAGCTTATCTATACAAAATTCTGATCGATGCGTATTACCTGTCAAATCAACCAGGAAATTTCTTAATATGCGGTCAACGAGCCATGGCTGATGGCTGTCACCCTCCGGCAAAAGATTGAATGCAATTTCCAGTTCATACAGATTATCATCGCGCGCTTCATCAACCCGGGGAGCCTGGCTGGTGGGGCCTATAAACATCCCGGAAAACAAATATGATAATGCCGGATGATGTTGCCAATAAGTGACCAGGCTTCTCAATAAATCAGGCCGTCTTAAAAATGGACTCTCAGCGGGGATTGCTCCGCCCAGTGTCACATGATTGCCCCCGCCTGTACCTGAATGCCTTCCATCCAGCATGAATTTTTCTGTCCCCAAACGGCTTAGTCGCGCTTCCTCGTACAGCGTCTGGATATTATTTACCAGTTCTGGCCAGGCTGAAGACGGATGAATGTTAACTTCAATTACACCCGGGTCAGGCGTGATTTGCAGTTTCTGCACACGCGGATCCCACGGCGGCTCATAACCTTCAATGATGACAGGCATGTCAAGTTTCTGTGCTATAAATTCAACTATTGATATCAGTTCGAGATAATTTTCGATTTGGGTCAAGGGTGGCATGAAGATATACAACCGGCCATCACGCGGTTGAACACACAGTGCAGTATGTACTATCTCCAGATCACTATCGTCGGAAGATTTACCGGTTTTTTTATTTCTTCCTTTCTTTACATGTTTTGGTAATTCATCTCTATCGTCAAATGGATCTTTTTCATGCTCGATATCCTCCGGATCAGGCATCTTCCAGGGTAACGCTGCAAGCGGAAGTCGATACCCCATGGGTGAATTCCCGGGGATCAAAAACATATCTTTTGATCTGAACGGCCACGGACTGCTTTGCCAGTATCCCTTGTTTTTCTTTTCTTCTTTCCATTTAACAGGCAGGACATAACCAACCACTGTCTGTAGTCCCTGCCTGAATAATCGAACCAATCGCTCACGTTCCATGGGATCAGATAATTTATTATCCAGTGGGTCCACATTTTCGGGAAGATTCCCCTCTTTCAATAAATAATGCGCGGTATCTTCATAACCAGGAATGACCCGGCATTCATCAATACCCAGTGAACCAGCTAATAAATTGATGAATTTTTCAGCTTCTTCAGTGCCATGCTTGTAGTCCTGCTTTTCATCAGCATACAAATTCTCGTTTTCCCATATGGGTTGTCCGTCTTTCCGCCATATGGCAGATAACGCCCACCTGGGCAATGGTTCACCGGGATACCACTTGCCCTGGCCGATATGCAATAGTCCCTGGGGCGCATATTTCCTTTTAAGCTTTAATAATAATTCAATCGCCAACTCTCTTTTTTTCTTGCCAAATGCAGCGTTGTTCCATTCGGCGCCTTCCATATCATCTATAGAAACAAAGGTGGGTTCACCCCCCATGGTCAAACGCACGTCTGATTTATTTAATTGAATATCTGTTTTTTCACCCAAGGCCAGAATATTTTCCCACTGGGGGTCAGTGTATGGTTTGGTAACCCGTGGATCTTCATGTATGCGTGTTAACTGATTTATATAATTGAATTTAACCTCGCATGGGCTGGTAGAACCTAATACCGGGGCCGCACTTGAAGGATCGGGCGTACAGGCCAACGGGATATGACCTTCTCCAGCAAATAAGCCGGAGGTCGGATCCAGCCCGACCCACCCCGCTCCCGGCATATAAACTTCTGCCCAGGCATGCAGATCTGTAAAATCTTTTTCGGTACCGGAAGGACCATCCAATGCTTTCAAATCAGCAGTTAACTGGACCAGATAACCGGAAACGAACCTTGCAGCCAAACCCAGGTGACGGCAGATCTGCACCAGTAACCAGGCCGTATCACGACATGAGCCGATTTTTTTCTCCAGTGTTTCTTCACAGGTCTGGACACCCGGTTCCATACGAATAAGATAATTTATATCTTTTTGCAGTTGCTGGTTCAGCATCACCAGAAAATCAACCGTATTCTTTTCCTGCTTGTCTATTGATGCGATCCAGTTTTTTAAGCCAGGTCCTTGTTCCCTGATTTGCAGATAGGGTGCCAGGTCTCTTTTCAATTGTTCTTCATATTCAAACGGGAACTTTTCCACCGATTCTTCCATAAAGAAATCAAATGGATTGATAACAGACATTTCCGCAATCAATTCAACATCGATCTTGAGTGCACGCATTTTTTCCGGGAAAACAAAACGCGCAAGGTAGTTCCCGAATGGATCCTGTTGCCAGTTCACAAAATAATTATCAGGTTCAACTTTCAGGGAATAGGCGGTAATCGGCGTGCGGCAATGTGGCGCCGGTCGTAGACGAATCACATGAGGCGTCAACGAGACCAGCCGGTCATATTGATATTCTGTGTAATGTTTTAATACAACCCGTATTGCCACGTGGTCACACCTTTTATAATTTACTTAAACTTACCGTGATTGGTAAGACAGGATATCTTGCCCGCACATGGCTGAAGCAAGAAATGTAAATAATAACCGTACAGGTTATTAATTTGATACTTCTGAGGATTCGTCGTCCTGTTTCATGTCCCAGTTGCTGCTCCAGGACACCGGCGGTAATTTCTTGAAAGCTGCTTTCAGGCTTTTATCCCAGGTACGTTTCAGTTCCCTGAGATATTCGCTGTCTTCTTCAAAACGGTGATAACGTCCCGGGACAAGACTATCTGCTTCATAAATGGTGACTTCAATGGGCGGACCAACCGTCAGATTGCTACGCATGGTTGAATCCATCGAAACCAGACCGCACAGTGTCGCTGTCTCCAGACTGGATTTTGTGTTCAGTATCCGATCCAGGATCGGTTTCCCGTATTTGCTTTCCCCTATCTGCAGATAGGGGGTCCCATGTGAAGTAGTGATATGGTTGCCTTGCGGATAGACCAGGTAAGTTTTTGCGTGACTGCCAGATATCTGGCCACCGATTATAAAACTTGCTTCGTAATGTGTACCACCACCCGTATTTTTTTCCTGTTGTATGCGGCTAATCTCACCAATGTAGTCCGCCGCATCACTCATATGACCAACGGTCATTAAATTAACCGGCATGGTTTGTTTAATATCACGTTTTATCTGAGAGACCACTCCCTGGGTAGTTGCCAGATTCCCGGAACAGAGCAATACAAACTGGCGCTCGCCGGGTATGCCAAAACCATACATTTTGCTATAGGTGCTGACGTTGTCTACGCCGGCATTTGTGCGTGAGTCAGAAATAAAAACCAGCCCGGCTTCTAGTGATATGGCAACACAATAAGTCATGGTGATATCGATTCCTTAAATACAATCATGGGCTGGAAAATGCATCTATGGACTTTATTAATGATTGTACTGCCCAGTCAAGCAATATCCTGTTTATGAAATTCACGCACAATGTTATTAACATTATTTAATCTATATTTATCATATAGTTATGTTCACAAACCTGTTATAAAATTATTATCTTGCAGATGTGTATCGTTTGTAGACAAGTGATTAACTACCCCGTCAAGCGGATTCAGGACTTTTCTTTCAACCCATGCAACAGCAGGTCAATATGGGTTTGAAAATAAGCCTTGAGATCCAGTGGGGAAAACCGGTTAAAAACAGTTTTCCATAACGCAGCAGTCAATGCAGGACTCAGTATGGCCTGCATTTGCCAATTCAGTGCACTTGGCCGGAACTCACCGGTGGCCACTCCCCGCTTCACAATCTCATGCATGGCTTCGTGAGCACGTATAATGATCTCCTGATAATAAAACTCGGCCAGTTCCGGGAAACGCGTGCCTTCACTGATGATGAGTTTGGGAATTCTGCTGGCATCGGTGGAAACCAGGTCCTCATAAATGATCTTGAGCTGCTTACGCAGAATGTCTTCAGACGAACCTGCCGGCTGCTTGCCGATTTGTTCTATCTTTTCCAGTTGCGGCAGGATCCAGTGCCGAACCATTTCGTGAAACAACACTTCCTTGGAATTGAAATACAGATATATCGTTCCTTTACTGATACCCGCGCGTTCCGCCACATCATCCAGACGGGTACCCGCATATCCGTTGATGGAAAACACTTCCAGTGCTGCACTGAGAATTTCTCCCGGACGATGTACTTTACGCCTGGCATTACGCAATTTTTTTTACTGCCTGTGCTTTATTTGTCATCAATTTGCCTGAAAATAGGAGTTGCGATTAATATCTACGGTTATACAATACTGACTGACTGGTCAGTAATCAATAGTCAATATAAAAATAACCCTGTATCTGAGGAATTTATTTACCATGAATCTGCAGCGTATCCTGCCAAAAAACGGCATTAAGATCTGGCTGGCGATAGGCCTGACCATGCTACTCGTTGCATGTGACCAATCCCAGCCTCAACAACCCATGGATGATATGCCACCCCCCCAGGTTACCGTGGCCACACCACTTGCCATGGAAGTGACTGACTGGGATGAATTTACCGGTCGGTTGTATGCTGTTGAATCTGTAGAAATCAGACCCAGAGTCAGTGGCTACCTGCAATCGATACATTTTGAAGAAGGCAGCCTGGTCAATAAAGGTGATCTTCTTTATGTCATTGATCCACGTCCCTATCAGGCAGTGCTTGACCAGGTCCGGGCTGATGTAACCCGCGCAAAAGCATCTCTGGACCTGGCAGAAAATGATCTGGCACGCGCCGAACGCCTGTATAAATCACATGCCATCTCGGAAGAAGAACTCGATTCCCGCAACAAACAGATGCGCATAGCCGTGGCCTCGCTGGATGCAGCAAAAGCCACCGTAAAAGAAGCCGAGCTTGATGTTGAGTTTACACATATCAGATCACCGATTACCGGCCGTATCAGCCGTACCAGGATAACGGCAGGTAATCTGGTCACCGGGGGTGATTTCGAATCGACCCTGTTAACCAATATCGTTTCACTGGATCCAATTCATGTCTACTTCACAGCTGATGAACAGAATGTCTTGCATTACACACGAATGGATATGGCGGGCGAGCGTCAGAGCTCACGTATTACACCCAACCCGGTCTTGCTCCGTCTGGCTGATGAAGAAGATTATTTGCATAAAGGACAAATGGATTTTGTCGATAACCAGATTGACCTCGCCACCGGCACCATGCGGGCCCGCGCCGTAGTCGATAACCCTGAATTTCTGCTCGTGCCCGGCATGTTTGCTGATGTGCGACTACTGGGAGAAGGTCCTTATGACGCATTACTGATCCCGGACAGCGCAATAAATATCGACCAGACCATACGCTTTGTATTTGTGGTGGGAGAAAACAATACCGTTGAACGCAGGCAAATCAAACCAGGCAGAAAGTTTAAAGGCTTGCGTGTTATACGTGACGGGTTGAATCCGGATGACCAGGTGATAATCAACGGTATACAGCGCGCCAGGGCCGGCATGCAGGTTACACCTGAAACCGGCACGATCGAAATATCCTCTGAACCACAAGGATAACCAGTAATGAAGTTTGGTCATTTCTATATCGACCGGCCGCGATTTGCCGTCGTACTGTCCATATTGATTGTCATCATCGGCACGCTGTCGTATTTCAGGCTGCCGATCACCCAGTACCCGGAAATAGCCCCGCCCACTATTGTCGTAAATGCCAGTTACCCGGGAGCATCACCGCAGGTCATAGCCGATACCATCGCAACGCCGCTGGAACAGGAAATCAATGGCGTGGAAAACATGTTGTACATGACATCCCAATCCACCAGCGATGGTGCAATGTCATTAACCATCACCTTCGAGCAGGGAACGGACCTGGATACCGCCCAGGTCCTGGTACAAAACCGTATCGCCAGGGCAGAACCCAAATTACCGGAGGAGGTGCGTCGCCTTGGTGTGGTAGCGCAGAAAAGTTCACCGGATTTCATGATGGTGGTGCATTTAATATCACCGGATAACTCTCTGGATGAACTTTATATCAGCAACTATGCCCTGATACAGGTGCGTGATGAACTCGCCCGCATTGATGGTATAGGGGAGCTCATCGTCTTCGGTGCCCGGGAATACAGCATGCGTGTCTGGCTGAACCCGGAACGCATGTCAGCGTTGCAATTGTCCGCCAACGATATTGTTTCGGCATTAAGGGCCCAGAATGTACAGGTTGCCGCAGGCAAACTCGGGCAACCGCCCATGCCGCTGGAAAATTCCTTTCAATACACCGTGACTGCCCAGGGGCGTTTCATCGATCCCGATCAGTTCCGTAATGTGATTGTAAAAACAGGAGAAGAAGGCAGGCTCACCCGGCTCAGCGATGTCGCCCGTGTCGAGATCGGTGGCAAGGAGTATGTCCGCAACAGTTACCTGAATGGCAAACAGGCGGTTGCGCTGGGTGTTTTCCAGCGGCCCGGCACGAATGCCCTGGAAACCGCTGATGAAATTATCGGGACTATGGAACGACTTTCCGATTCATTTCCACCCGGTCTCGAATACCGGATCATCTATAACCCCACTGAATTTATCAAGGAATCGATCCATAAGGTTTATCTGACCATTTTCGAGGCCATACTTCTGGTGGTGCTGGTCATTATTATCTTCCTGCAATCCTGGCGTGCGGCAGTTATCCCGATTGTTACTATTCCGGTATCATTAATCGGCACGTTTGCCGTGATGACTGCTTTCGGTTTTTCACTGAACACCCTGACCCTGTTCGGCCTGGTCCTCGCCATTGGTATTGTGGTGGATGATGCGATCGTCGTGGTGGAAGATATACAACGCAACCTTGAAAAAGGACTGGCGCCCCGAGATGCCGCCCGGGTCACCATGACAGAAGTTGGCAGCGCGCTGATTTCCATGGCACTGGTGCTGGTCGCCGTCTTTATTCCCACGGCATTTCTGGGCGGCATACCGGGTGCATTTTTCAAACAGTTCGCCATGACCATTTCTGTAGCCACGGTAATATCTGCCTTCAATTCTCTGACCCTGAGTCCGGCACTGGGCAGACTGATGTTACGTGCCCCCAAGCACCGGCAGAATGGTAACGGCAATGGTGATGAAGACATTGAGCAGCCAAATTTCATCTTCCGGGCTTTTAATTTTATTTTCGAGGGCGCCCGGCACAAATACGGCAAGGTGATCTGTACCCTGGTACGCCGTCCAGTGATTATGATGTTCGTTTTCCTTATTTTGTTGGGCTGCACATACCTGGTATATCAACGTGTGCCTGGCGGTTTTATTCCACAACAGGACCAGGGCTATTTGATCGTACTGGTGGAATTACCCAAAGGCGCTTCACTGCAAAGGACGAACGAGGTTGTACAAAAGGCAACCGTCATTGCCCAACAGAATCCCGGAATTATCAATGTCGTTGCTATTGCAGGACTTTCCGCGGCAACGTTCAGTACTTCCAGTAATTCCGCAGCCATGTTTGTACTACTGAAACCGTTTGCTGAACGCGGCAAGGACCAATCAGCAAATGCCATTGTGGGACAACTGTATGGGGCGCTTAACTCGATACAGGATGCGTTTTTCTTTGTCATCGACCCGCCGCCTGTACGCGGCATGGGGCGTGGCGGCGGTTTCAAGATGATCATTCAGGACAGGAGCGGACGGGGCCTGCCGGAACTTGAAGCGGCCACATGGCAGCTGGCCGGGGCTGCCAATCAGAACCCCAAATTGACCCAGGTCTTCAGTACCATTGACTCCAGCACGCCACAATATTTCCTGGACATTGATCGCACCCGTGCCGAGATGCTGGATGTGCCGGTGGAAAATGTTTTCGAGACACTGCAGATCTTCCTGGGTTCGAGTTATGTCAACGATTTTAATCTGTTTGGCAAAACCTACCAGGTCATTGCCCAGGCAGACGCGCCTTACCGACTGGATCCTGTCAACATCAACCGGTTGCGTGCCAAGAATAC
>Ga0214472_10009745_pt1 | contig 10014 bp, 10 predicted proteins | sample RVTome_6_FD_207662 | JGI IMG/M metagenome (GOLD analysis project Ga0214472, IMG submission 207662) | Soil microbial communities from uranium-contaminated site in the Upper Colorado River Basin, Wyoming, United States - RVT140D175 | ecosystem: Environmental > Terrestrial > Soil > Contaminated >...
ACATCCAGGTGACAGCAGCTCACGTCAACGGCCCGCGCTATCGCGGACAAGCTACCGTCACGATCGTGGATGAAGGCAATCTGCCCCTCGGCGGCGTTGCCGTGGACGGCGCCTTTACTGGCGACTGGAACGGCGCCCTCAGCGCCACAACCAGCGGCAACGGCCAAGCAGTGTTCGAGACGCCCCCGGTCAAAAACGGGGCCAATTGGAGCTTCTGCGTGGAGAGCGCCACCGCGAGCGGCTGGATGTATGACCCCGCCGCGAACGTCGAAACCTGCAACAGCACCGGCGGCTCGGCCACCTTTGGCGCCATCTCCGGCACGGTCACTGACAGCAGCACCACGTCGCCTATCCAGGGCGCCGGGGTCTCCGCCGACAGCGGCCAAAGCACCACGACCGATGCCGGCGGGAATTACGACCTCAACTCCGTGCCCGCCGGCAACCGCACCGTGTCGGTCACCGCGAACGGCTACACCCCGCAACAAGAGCAAACGAATGTTACCGAAGCAACCACCAGCGTCCTCGATTTTGCTTTGGATCCGTCGGTGTCGGGCGGCTCGGGAAGCATCAGGGGCACCGTCACCGGTACCAACGGCACCAAGCTCGGCAGTGTGTTGATCCAGACCGACACGGGTCACTCCGCCGTCAGCAACAAAGGCGGCAAGTACACGATCCAGAGTGTCCCGGAAGGCACCCGCACCGTGACCGCTTCGGCAACCGGCTACCTCCCCGCGCAGCAGCCCGTCACCGTCATCGCCGGCCAAACCGCAACGGCCAACTTCTCATTGTCGCCGCAATAGCTTCGGCGAGACTCGGGTACCGCGAGGAAAGCCTCTTCTGTACGAAGCAACTCAGCAAGGAAAGACAATCCTGTTTTTACTTCGATTTAACGCCTCGCGGCTAACCGGCGTGCTCTCTTTGCGTCAATTCTAGTGTTGGGTCAAGCAGGAACAAGAAAGAGGCGAACCTAATGGAGAACCTGATCCTGGCGCTGTTCATGTCGGCCATGCTGAGTTTGAGTGGTGGGTTGTGGTCGTTGAGCGTGGCGATGCGAGAAAACCAGAACAACCGAATCTCAAACAGGGAACACCGTCTGTAGGCTGCTCGTATCAACGGACAGTACAACTGAAAAGGAGCATCAAGCCATGTTCAAGAATGCGCTGCAAGCTGAGCACGAGGGCACACACTGGGGCGTCATCGCCGGAGCCTTCGCTTTCGTGATGTTGATGATCGCTGGTTATATGCTGGTGAACCCGGTCATCTAAGACCGGATTGCCGGCCGGCCTGGTTGCGTGACGCCGGGCCGCCGCGGACCGGGACAGCAATCCGCCGGGCAGACATCGGGCCGCGGACCGAGTTCCCCCAGAAACCGGCGCTCCTGATTCTCACCGAGCCTTTCGAGCACCAATTCCCGAATCATCGCCACAAATTTCGGATGCCTGCCGGCGGCTGGCGCGCGCACCATCCGAATCCCTAACTCGCGGCACAAACCCTGGGCTTCGGTATCGAGGTCGTAGAGCACTTCCATGTGATCGGATACGAAACCGATCGGCATCGCAACAACATTCCGAACACCTGTTGCGTGAAGTTTCCGCAGGTGATCGAAAACGTCCGGTTCGAGCCAGAGTTGCGAGGGTGGTCCGCTGCGGCTTTGGTAGACCAGCGTTCCGCCGCTTCGCCCAACACCGGCGGCGACCAAGCGGCACGCTTCCTCGAGCTGCTCGACATAACGGCAAGTCTCCGCCATCGACAGCGGCACGCTGTGAGCCGTGAAGACGATGGGGACCTGGCCGCGAACATCTTCGGGAAATTGCGCCAGAGCCTTGCCGACGTTCTCGATCAGTGGCTCGATGAAGCCGGGGTGATTGTAGAAGACTCTGATCTTGTCGACCTCGGGCGCGCCGGGGCCGGCCTCTTCCCGGGCTTGGGCGATATCGTCCAGATATTGACGGCAACTCGAGTACGAACTGTAGGCTGAGGTAACAAAACCGAGCGCCCGCTGAATGCCGTCCTTCTGCATTTGACGCAACGTGTCGGCGAGCAGGGGATGCCAATTGCGATTGCCCCAATAGATCGGCAGTTCCGGTCCCTTTTCGGAGAACTCTTTTTGAAGAGCGGCGATCAACTCGCGGTTCTGGCCGTTGATGGGGCTTTTGCCGTCGAAGTGATAGTAGTGCTCGGCAACTTCAAGCATCCTCTCGCGCGGCACGCTCTTTCCCCGCAGCACGTTTTTAAGGAACGGGATGACCTCTTTCCTGCCCTCGGGGCCTCCGAAGGAAAGGATCAGCAGCGCATCGTAGGTCGTGGACATGCTTGTTCTAGTATCGGACCTGCAGCCGCGCCTGTTAACCTTCGATAGCGAACCGCCAAGGTTGCAGCGACTGCGCCATGTCGAGTGAATGAGAAGGAACGGCGCCGCAAGCATCGTGAAATCATTTGCGACAGTCGTTAACATCAGTGCGTTGTCATGACATAATACTTATTGAGGGCAGCTAAGTGATCGTAGCGGACGCGTCGCCGCTGATCGCGCTTGCGAAGATTCAGCGTTTACGACTGTTGAGCGATCTGTATGGCGAGGCAGTGATTGGGCCCGTTGTGAAAGCGGAAACGATCGACGCCGGCAGAGCGGTTCGTGCTTCGGGCGTAGAGCAGATCGAGGCCGCCGTTGAAGATGGCTGGCTGCGGGTTGTTAGCCTCACAGCAACGGAACGCGGCTTCATGCGACGCCTGACGAAACGCTCCCGGCTGGACCGCGGCGAGGCAGAGTCCATCGCGATCGCCGACTCGCGTCGCTTATTGCTGATCGTTGACGACAAGGAGGCGCGAAGCGTTGCGGCGACGACCGGAGTACAGCATGTTGGTACCGCTGGAGTGCTTCTGGAGGCGTTCCTGCGGAAGCGTCTTGACCTGGACGGACTGGAAGCGGCGGTTCTTGACCTCAGTAACGTTGTCTGGCTTTCTCCGGCCGTAGTGGCCGAGATTTTGAAACGAGCGCGGGAGACGAAACAATGAAGAAGGAGCAAATGGTGGGAGCGAGGCTCCCCCCGGAGTTGGTGCGGGGGCTGGAACTGATCGAGGGCGTTGAGCAATCGGACCGCTCGACGACCTTGCGCCGGCTGCTCTCGCAAGCGATCCGGGACTGGAAACTGGAACACTACGCGCGCCTCTATGGTGACCGTACAGTTTCGCTGGCTCGGGCCGCTCAGGATGCCGGGGTATCTCTTTGGGAGATGATGGATTATGTCCGAACGCGGAGGATCGCGGGGCAGTACGACATCGAGGATTTTGAGCGGGACCTCGGGACTGTTTACGGACGGCTGGGGCGTTGACGGTAGTCGTGTACGGCCAGCGCGCGGATTTTACATCCGCGCCTCCGCCCCTGTTGTGGAGTTCCGCGGCTCTCTGTTGCCCGCGGGTGCGCTGTCCCTTGTAGAATGGAGCCAGTTGGCATGGGTCGAAATTGGATAGTTGCGGCTGGTTTGGTGGGCCTGCTCGTGCGGCCTGCCTTTGGGGATGTCGACTTCAAGCAGGATGTGGAGCCGATCTTCCATCGCAATTGTTATACCTGCCACGGGCCTTCGATGCAGATGAATGGACTGCGGCTGGACCTGCGGGAGCCGGCTTTGGCGGGCGGCCATTCCGGAGCGGCGATTGTCCCTTCCGATAGCGATGCGAGCTTGCTGATTCGCCGCGTGGCGAGCGCCGACGAGAAACTCAAAATGCCGCCAGGCGACGCGCGACTCTCGGAGGATGAGATTGCCGTCCTTCGAGAGTGGATCGAGCAAGGCGCGGTGTGGCCGCAAGAGGCGAACGCTCCCGAAAAGAAAGCAGCTTCAAATCCTTCGAAACACTGGTCCTTTCAACCCATTCAGCGCCCCGAGCCGCCACCGGTAACGCAGGCCGCTCAGGTACGCAACGCGATCGACCAGTTCATCTTGGCAAAGCTCGAATCGGAGGGCATCGCGCCCTCGCCCGAGGCCGACAAAGTCACGCTGATCCGCCGGCTCAGCCTCGACCTGACGGGCTTGCCGCCGAGTCCGGCCGAGGTCGATGCGTTTCTCGCGGACAACTCGCCCGATGCCTACGAGAAAGTTGTCGACCGACTGCTCGGCTCGCCGCACTATGGCGAAAGATGGGCGCGTCACTGGCTCGACCTGGCTCGTTATGCCGATAGCGACGGCTTCGAGAAAGATCTCGACCGGCCGCATTCCTGGCGCTGGCGTCACTGGGTGATCGACGCGCTCAACGATGACATGCCCTTCGATCAGTTCACGATCGAACAGATCGCCGGCGATCTGCTGCCGAATGCGACAACCAGCCAACAGGTCGCGACCGGTTTTCATAGAAACACCTTGAAGAATCGCGAAGCCGGCGTCAAAAGGGGCGAGGCGCGCTTTGAGGAATTGATCGATCGGGCAAACACCGTCGGGACGGTGTGGCTCGGCCTGACCGTGGGCTGCGCTCAATGCCATGACCACAAGTTCGACCCGATCAGCCAGAAGGAATACTACCAACTGTTCGCGTTCTTCGATGGCGCAAAGGAAACGGAAGTCCTGGCGCCGCTGCCGGGCGAGTTGGGCCCTTATCTTCAGGCGCTGCCCGAGTACCTCCGCAAGCGTGAGGAGTTGCTCGTAAAGTTCAAAATCCCCACGCTGCAGCCGAAGTGGGAAGAGAAGATCGTTCGAGCGATGGACTTTCCCGGCGAAAACACCGACTGGGATTTCCAGATCACATCGATGCGCGCCATGTTCGATCACGCCGACCGGCGATTGCACACTCCGCCCGCACAGCGCACCGAGAGGGAGCGCCGCCTCGTCACGGACTACTTCATCCGCAGCTTCGGCCCTGACTTAGCGAAGGATGACTGCGCTGTTGAGGCTTTCGCGGAACTTCGCGGCAAGTTAAGCGAAATCGAGAAAGCGCTGCCGCGGCCCAGCGAGTCCTACGCGCTGGAGGCCTTCCCCGAGCCGGTGACGACCCACATCGCCGTGCGCGGAGACTGGCAGCGTCCCGGCGTTGAGGTTACACCGGGGGTACTGGCGGTTCTCCCGGCACTACCCGAAAAGAAGGAAGCGCCTCGGCTGCAACTGGCGCGCTGGCTGGTCTCCGCGGACAACCCCCTGACGGCGCGTGTCAGCGTCAACCGCATGTGGCAGGAGTTTTTCGGGACGGGTCTGGTCGCGACGCCGGGTGACTTTGGAACGCAGGGCGAAAACCCTTCTCACCCGGAGCTGCTCGATTGGCTGGCGTCTGAGTTTCAGCGGCTCGGCTGGAGCATGAAGCAGATGCACAAGCGGATCGTCATGTCGGCGACGTACCGGCAATCGTCGGCAACGCGCAAGGAGCTGCTGAACAAAGATCCCAACAACCGCCTGCTGGCTCAGCAAGCGCGGTTAAGACTTTCAGCCGAACAGATCCGTGATTCGGCGCTGACCGCGAGCGGCCTGCTCTATCCCAAGGTCGGCGGACCGAGTATTCGCCCCGTGCAGCCCGAGGGCATCGCCGAGGTTACCTACGGCAGTTCGAAGTGGAATGCCAGCGAAGGCAAAGATCGCTACCGGCGCGGTCTCTATATTCAGTACAAACGGACAGCGCCGTACCCGATGCTCGCTAACTTCGATACGCCGAATTCAAGCGTCAGCACACCCGAGCGCCGCCGCTCGAACACACCGCTGCAGGCGCTGAACTTGCTTAACGATCCGGTATTCTTCGAGGCCGCGCGGGCAATAGCGGTGCGGGTTCTTCAGGAAGCGCCGTCAAGTGCAAACGACCGCCTCGTTCATGCTTTCCGCCTGTGCCTGGCGCGCGAGCCGGACGCCCAAGAGAAAGACAGGCTTCAGACGTTCTGGCAGAAACAGAAGAGCCTTTTTGGGACCGACACGGATGCGGCGAAAGCGGCTTCCCCCTACAGCGTGGACGGCGCCGAGCCGGCCGAGATGGCGGCTTGGGTTGCGGTGGGCCGGGGTTTGATGAACCTGGATGAGTTCATCACGAGGGAGTAGGTTCTCTAGCCGCAACTTGTGACGGGGATTAGAATGGTGTTCAGGTAGGGCGCCGATGACAACCGCCGAACTCATTCATGAAGAATTGCGCGACCTTCCCGAAGAACGTCTTTCAAAGGTTTTGCAATTTGTGCGCCTTCTCAAGGACAGCGGGGAAGAAAGTGGCATTGCCTGTGCACTCAACAGCGAGGCAGTTCTCGCCAAGGACTGGTTAACGCCCGAGGAAGACGAAGCTTGGCGCAATTTGTAAAGGGAGATGTGGTAGTCCTACCCTTTCCCTTCTCTGATCTTTCGCAGGTCAAACGGAGACCCGCGCTCGTAGTCGCCCAAGCGAGCCGCGAGGATGTGCTCATGTGCCAGATTACAAGCCAAGCACCGCGCGAGACCGGCGCGATACAGATCTCAAGCAGCGACTTTCAAAAGGGCGGACTGATTCGAGCCAGCTGCGCGCGGCCTGAACGATTGTTCACAGCGGACTCGCGTATCATTGGGTACAAAGCCGGGACGCTCAACGAAAGCGTTGTCGGCAGGGTCGTTGATAAATAAGATTGTGGACCTTTTGAAGGCATAACCAACATGAATCGCCGTCAATTCCTCAACATCCACACGCGCCGCGATTTCTTCCGGCAGTGCGCCGGCGGCATCGGCATGGCGGCCCTCGGTGAACTTCTGACCGCCGACGGCCTAACGGCCGCGTCGACGCTGCCCAAGGTTAACCCGCTCGCGCCGAGAGAACCTCACTTCCCCGCCAAAGCCAAGCATGTGATCTTCATGTTCATGGAAGGCGGTCCGACGCAGTTCGAGTTGTTCGACGAGAAGCCCGCCCTCGCGAAATACGACGGCCAGCCTTTGCCGCCGTCCATGACGAAGGATCTCAACTTGGCCTTCATCAAGCCGAACGCGGCGGTGATGGCGAGCTCGTTCCCGTTCCGCCGTTACGGCGACTGCGGCATGGAGATGTCCGATCTGCTGCCCCACCTCGGTTCCTGCGCCGACGACATCTGCCTGGTGCGCTCGATGCGCACCGACGCGATCAACCATCATCCCGGCCAACTCTTAATGTTCACAGGCTCGATTCAGCCGGGCCGGCCGTCGATGGGCGCTTGGTCGATGTACGGCTTGGGCAGCGAAGCGGAAAACCTGCCCGGTTTTGTCGTTCTTCCCTCTGGGCGCGGCACCAGCGGCGGCGCCACGAACTACACCAGCGGGTTCCTGCCGTCTCACTACCAAGGCAGCCTGCTGCGCAACCAGGGCGATCCGATCCTCTATCTCTCGAATCCGGAGGGCATCAATCGCGAATCGCAGGAAGCCACGCTCGGCCTCATCCGTGATTTGAACGAAAAGCGCTACAACGAGACCGGCGACATGGAAATCGCCTCGCGCATCGCTTCTTACGAGCTGGCGTTCCGGATGCAGATGTCGGCGCCCGATCTTCTTGACTTCTCTAACGAGCCGCAAAGCGTGCGGGAGCTCTACGACCTTGACAGCGGCGACGAAGAAACCCGTGAGTACGCGCGAAACTGCCTGCTCGCCCGGCGCATGGTCGAACGCGGCGTGCGGTTCGTCCTCATGATGGATGCCAGTTGGGACGACCACACCGAGCTCAACAAGAAACTTCCAAAGCGAACCCGCAAGATCGACAAACCAACCGCGGGCCTCATTAAAGACCTCAAGAACCGGGGACTGCTTGACGACACTTTGATCGTTTGGGGCGGCGAGTTCGGGCGCACGCCGATGGTCGAGCACCGCAAACCCGAGGACCGCGACAACGCCGGCCGGGATCATCATCGCGACGCCTACAGCATGTGGATGACCGGGGGCGGCATCAAGGGCGGCCAGGTCGTCGGAAAAACCGATGATCTGTGCCTGAACGTCGTCGAGGATCCGGTCCACGTCCATGATCTGCAGGCGACGCTGCTGCACTGTCTGGGCTTCGATCACACAAAGCTGACCTACAAACACATGGGCCGCGAGTTCCGGCTCACTGACGTGGCCGGTAATGTAGTCAAGAAGCTATTGGCCTAGCGCTCGGACTAAGGCCTGCTTCTCTTCGGGCGTCTGCTACAATCCCCGGCATGATACGGATGTACCGCTCCCATGCCGCGGGCCTTGCGGGCCTCGGTCTTCTCCTTGCGATTGCTTCCTGTTCGAGCACGAAGACGCTCGACGAAAGCCGGCAGGCCACCGGCGTCAAGGTCGGGGAAGTCAGCGACACTTCCGCGATCATTTGGATGCGGCTTACGAAAAACGAAAAGCGCCGCGCCGACGGTATCGTCCGGCGTGACCGCGCCAAGCGGGCCGTGCCGCCGGAGTTTCCCGATCCCAACGACCTAGAGGGCTCGGTCCCCGGAGCTGAGGGACAAGTGCGGGTCCGCTACAGCACGGACGAAAGCGCGCTCAACGATCCGGCAACCACAGAGAATGTGCGCGAAACACGGTCTGAACCCGTTCGCGCGGAGAACGACTACACCCATCATTTCTATCTGGAAGGGTTGCAGCCGGCCACCGTCTACCACTTCTCGGCGGAAACAACGAGCCTGGACACATCCGTCAGGCACAAACCCTTGCGCGGGCGATTCGAAACCGCGCCGCCCGCCGATCAGTACGCCGATGTCACGTTCACCGTCATCACGGGACAGATGTATAAGGACGCCGACCATCCCGACGGGTTCATGGCCTACGATTCGATGGCCGCGCTCCATCCCAAGTTCATCGTTCCGACCGGCGACACCGTTTACTACGACAGCGACGACCCCACGGTCACCAACATCGATCTCGCGCGCTATCACTGGCACCGCATGTACAGCTATCCGAAGCTAATCGACTTTCATCTCAAGACGCCGGCTTATTTCGAGAAGGACGACCACGATTCCTACGCCGACGACGGATGGCCCGGGCTCACGCGGGACTTCATGGGCGAGTTCAACTTCGAGCAAGGCTTGCAGGTCTATGCCGAGCAGGCGCCCATGAGCGACCTGCCCTACCGCACCTTCCGCTGGGGCAAAGGGCTGCAAATCTGGGTCGTCGAAGGACGCGACTTCCGGTCACCGAACGACATGCCGGACGGCCCCGACAAAAGCATCTGGGGCGCGCGCCAGAAGCAGTGGCTCAAGGATACGTTGCCTGCCAGCGATGCTGACTGGAAAGTGCTCATCAGCCCCACACCGATCGTCGGCCCCGACCGTTCCAATAAACACGACAATCATTCGAACCCCGACTTCAAACACGAGGGGGATGAAATCCGGTCCTTCTTCCAAGAAAATCTGCCGGACAACTTCTTTGTCGCCTGCGGCGACCGCCACTGGCAGTACCACTCGATTCACCCGGCCACCAAGGTTCACGAGTTCTCGAGCGGCCCGATCAGCGATTCGCATGCCTCCGGCTCGCCGGGGCTAGACCCCGAATACCACCAGTTCCATCGCATGCTGGGTGGCTTCCTTTCCGTGCAGACCAAGAAGGCGGGCGCTGAATCCACGATCGCTCTCCGGCTGCATGCCGTGGATGGGAAGGTCGAATACGAATACACTCGGAGCCGCCCCGTTGAATGAGCCGTATGCTCGCCGGGCACTTCTCGCAGCGCGGCAAGGGGCATGCGCGAGGAGCGGACTAGCCGGCAATCGGCCCGGAACGTGTCCCAGCCAGCGCCGGTTTCGCCAGCGGAGCCAGCGCGATGAGCAAGCCGAGCAGGCCGCCGAGGAAGAGCGCCACGTACACGACGAGGCCGTCGTGACCTGACGCCTCGATAATAGGCACGGCGTAGCTGCCCACGATGTAGCAAGCAAGGCCGCTAATGACCGCGCTTACGCTGAACACACTTGTCAGCAGAGACGTGCCATCGTCAGGCTCCGGCGGCTCAAGTTCACGAAGAGGAATAGTGGCTGGCATGAAATTGTCTAGGGATCTGCGATCCTGCGTACGGGAATAACGACTTCGCGACCCCTGTCCACCGACAGCACCCGCGGATCGGTGGAAAACTGCTGCTCGAGTTCGTGCAACTCGCGCTCAACGATCA
>Ga0214472_10009746_pt1 | contig 10013 bp, 3 predicted proteins | sample RVTome_6_FD_207662 | JGI IMG/M metagenome (GOLD analysis project Ga0214472, IMG submission 207662) | Soil microbial communities from uranium-contaminated site in the Upper Colorado River Basin, Wyoming, United States - RVT140D175 | ecosystem: Environmental > Terrestrial > Soil > Contaminated >...
CCTCGGCGGCCGCTCGCAGATCGTCAATCCGGCTGTTGGTGCAGGCCCCCAGGAACACCCGGTCGATCTTGATGTCTTGAATTGGGGTGTTGGGCTCCAGGCCCATATAGGTTAACGCCCGCTCCGCCGCTTGTTGTTCGTGGGGCTGGCTGAAGGATGCCGGGTCAGGGACTCGGCCGGTAATCCCGGTGACCATGCCGGGGTTGGTCCCCCAGGTGACAAATGGCTCCAACTCGGCGGCCTCAATCTCCACTGTTTGGTCGAAGGTGGCCCCGGCATCGGTGGGCAGCTTGCGCCACTCCGCCACCGCCGCCTCGAATTCCTGACCCTTGGGGGCGAACTGACGGCCCTTGACGTAGTCGAAGGTGGTCTGGTCCGGAGCGATCATGCCCGCCCTGGCCCCGCCTTCAATACTCATATTGCAAACGGTCATCCGACCGTCCATCGAGAGGGAGCGAACGGCCTCACCGGTGTATTCGATGACGTGGCCGATGCCGCCGTTGATGCCGATCTGACCGATGATGCCCAGGATCAAATCTTTGGCAACCACACCCGGCGGGAGCGGGCCGTTGACCCGTACTTCCATGGTCCTGGGCTTGAACTGGCGCAGGGTCTGCGTTGCCAGCACGTGCTCTACCTCCGAGGTGCCGATGCCCAGGGCGAAGCAGCCCAACGCGCCGTGGGTGGAGGTGTGACTGTCGCCGCAAACCACCGTCTTCCCCGGCTGGGTATAGCCCAGGTCGGGGCCGATGACGTGCACGATGCCCTGGTTGGGGCTGTACCGGTCGTAGAATACGATGCCGCTGCCTTCAAGGTTGTCCGCCAGCGCGTCCAGCTGCCGCTTGGAAATCTCGTCGGTCACCGGCAAGGACAGGTCCCACGTCGGCGTATTGTGGTCCACGGTGGCCACGGTCAGGTCGGGGCGGCGCACCTTGCGCCCGGCCAGACGCAGGCCTTCAAAGGCCTGTGGGGTGGTAACTTCGTGGATCAAGTGCAGGTCGACGTAAATGATCGAGGGCTGCCCCGGCTCTTGGTGAACGACGTGCGCATCCCAGATTTTTTCGAACATTGTCTTGGGGGGCATGGTATATTCTCTCCTGGCCAGGCCACTGGAATTTCCGGGAATACCGGTAGGGCAGTCTGTGCGCTGGCTGAAACGGCCACATTATATCATTCACCCTGGGCTTTGACAGGACCCTGGGCTTTGACAGGACCCTGGCTTTGACAGCAGGGCAATCGCACCTTGCCTCGTAGAATGTTACCCGTAATACCGGCGGAAGCCGGTGTCTAGTTATTTTCCCGTGGATTACGGCTTCCGCCGGAACAACGGTAAGGCTCAGACCTCACTGGATATGCTATGGGAATGCGGGATAGATGGTAAACTGACATCTGGGGTTTCACTAAATACGTTTAACAAAATACAATGATAACGCTGTAGCATCCGGCCCCCGGGTCGGGTGAGGATTGAAACAACAATGAGGAGCGAGCTCGCTGCTCCAATTCCATTGATAAAATTTCCCGGTAAAAATTTCCCGGCAAAAATTTCCTGAGAAAATTCCGTGACAGCATTTCTGGTCCAATCTGAATAGGAGTCGAACTATGACGGCATCTGAGGAAGTGGTACTACCCCGCAACGTTACGCCCAAAAAGTATGCGCTGACGCTCCAGCCCAATTTCCAGGACTTCACGTTCCAGGGCGAAGAGACCATCGACGTCGATATCTCCGAGAGCACTTCGGAGATACTCCTGAACTCGTCGGATATCGAAATCCAGTCGGCGGCACTGGTGCGCGATGGCGTAACCACCGGCGTCAGGGGCATCAGCTACGACCGGGCCCGGCAGACCGCCGCCCTCAGCTTCGAGCGGCTGATCGCGACGGGGCCAGCTCAGCTATTTATCAAATTTACCGGAATACTCAACGATAAGCTGCGGGGTTTCTACCGCAGTCAGTACACCACCGATCAGGGCGAGATCAGGTATCTGGCAACCACCCAGTTTGAGGCCACCGACGCCAGGCAGGCTTTCCCCTGCTGGGACGAACCGGCGCGCAAGGCCAGATTCGAGGCGACCCTGGTGGTGCCCCAGGACATGGTGGCGGTCTCCAACACGCCGGTCGTCAGTGAGACCCTCCTGCCGTCCCTTCTTGACCAGGAAGGGATTAAAGGGAGGTTGAAGGCGGTGCGCTTCGCCGAGACCCCAGTTATGTCAACTTATTTGCTGGCCTTCATAATCGGTGACCTGGCCCACATCGAGAAAGAAGCCGCCAGCGGCACCCGGGTCGGTGTCTGGACCACCCGGGGTAAGGAAGAGCAGGGCCGGTTTGCTCTGGACACTTCGGTGAAGCTGCTGTCCTTTTTCAACGACTACTTCGGGATACCCTACCCTTTGGAGAAGCTGGACCACATTGCCATCCCCGACTTCGCCGCCGGAGCCATGGAGAACTGGGGCGCGGTGACTTATCGGGAGACGGCTTTGCTGGTGGACCCGCAGAACTCCTCCGCCGGCACGCGCCAGCGGGTGGCCGAAGTAGTGGCCCATGAAATGGCCCACATGTGGTTCGGCGACCTGGTGACCATGCGGTGGTGGGACGACCTGTGGCTCAACGAGAGTTTCGCATCGTGGATGGGCACCAAGGCGGTGGACTGGCTCTTCCCGGAATGGCAGATGTGGACGCAGTTCGTCAACACGGACACCAACCGGGCCTTGAGCCTGGACGGTCTGAAAAACTCCCATCCCATTGAGCAGGAAGTCAAGGACCCGGCCGAGGTCAGCCAGCTTTTCGACGCCATCAGCTACAGCAAGGGCGCGTCGGTGATCCGCATGCTGGAGCAGTTCCTGACTCCGGAGGTGTTCCGGCAAGGGCTATACCGCTATCTCTCCAGCCACCAGTACCAGAATGCCCAGACGGCGGACCTGTGGTCGGCCCTGGAGGATGCCTCCCAACAACCGGTGACCTCCATCATGGGCACCTGGACCGGGCAGATGGGTTATCCGGTGCTGGACGTTTCAGCGCGGCACTCGGGCGGTCAGACCGACATTACCTTGTCCCAGAAGCGGTTCGTTTATGACCGTATGCTGGGCGCTGGGGAAGCGGAAGCCACCATCTGGCAGGTGCCGGTCCGGGTGGCGGGCACTGGCGATTCGCCCCTGGTGTCTCTGGTGATGAACGAACGGCAGGCCAGCATCAGTCTGGGGTCCGGGAACGGCCAACAGCAGTGGTTCAAAGTGAACCCGCTGCAGACCGGATTCTATCGGGTCAACTACTCTGCCGAGGACTGGGATCGCCTGGTGCCCGCCATCGAATCGCTGACGCTGCCGGCCACCGACCGGCTGGGCATTCAAAACGACGCCTATGCCCTGTCCCGGGCGGGGCTTTTGCCTCTGACCCAGTTCCTGTCCCTGGCCCGGGCCTACGAAAACGAAGATGACGCCTCGGTGTGGAGCGACCTGGCCAGCAACCTCCATGAAATAGAGACGCTGACCGCCCTGGAACCCTACTACGGAGAATTCCAGGCCTTCGCCCGCAACCTGTTCCGACCGGCGGCCCGGCGGATCGGCTGGGAGGCCCGCACCGGAGAGGGCCACCTGGACGCGCTGCTCCGCAGCACCGTGTTGAGCCAGGCCGGCAATTATGAGGACGCCGAAGTGCTGCAGCAAGCGACCCAGCAGTTCGTCAGCTACCTTCAGGAACCGGCTTCCGTGCGCCCGGACCTGCGCGGAGTGGTCTACAGCCTGGCGGCCCAATCCGGCGATGAGTCCACCTACCAGCAGCTCTGGGACCTGGAACGGAAAGCCGGTCTGCAGGAAGAGAAAATCCGCTTGCTGGTCAGTTTGGCCCGGTTCAATCAGCCTGAGTTGCTGCAGGAGACCCTGGAACGCTCCCTGACCTCCGAGGTACGGTCTCAAGACACCATCACCGTGATTTCGGCGGTGGCGGCCAACATTCGAGGGAGGGAACCGGCCTGGAATTTCGTCAAAAACAACTGGGCCGAGTTGGATCGCCGCTACGGTGGCGGCGGATTTGGCATAATGCGGTTGGTGTCTATCACCAACCAATTCGCCGATCTGGAGAAGTTGACTGATGTAGAGACCTTCTTCCAGGAGCATCCCGCACCCGCTGCCGAACGCACCATCCGTCAGGCCCTGGAACGCATCCGATTGAACGCCGCCTGGCTGGAGAATAACCGTTCGGAATTGGCCCGGTGGTTTAGCCGGTAACGTTGATGCTGCCTGATGCAGTCTGCCATCGGGAAGCAGATGTTAAATTCAGTGGCAGACAGGGTACAGACAGGGTAAAGGAATGACCGGTTGATGAATCAGACGGACCGCACCGCGGCACTCAAAGCGCTTTTGAAGGAGCGGGTCCTGGTTATTGATGGCGCCATGGGTACCGCGATACAAGCTCGAAATCTGGGGCCCGAGGACTTTGGCGGCCCGCAGTATGAGGGCTGCAACGAGTACCTGGTGATTACCCGCCCGGAAATAATCGCCCAAGTACACCAGGGCTACCTGGACGCCGGCGCCGACATCATCGAGACCGACACCTTTGGCGCCACTTCAGTAGTGCTGGCCGAATACGACCTGGCTCACCAGGCGCGGCGCATCAACCGGGAGGCGGCCCAGATCGCCCGCCGGGTGGCCGACGCAGCCAGCACGCCAGAGAAACCGCGCTTCGTGGCGGGCTCAATGGGGCCGACCACCAGGACCATCTCGGTTACCGGCGGCGTGACCTTTGACGACCTGGCGGCCTCCTACCATCAGCAGGCCGCCGGTCTGATGGAAGGCGGATCGGACCTGCTGCTGCTGGAGACCAGCCAGGACACGATCAACGTCAAGGCCGGTCTGGAAGGCATCGATCAGGCCTTTGCCGAGCTGGGCCGGGAGATTCCGGTAGCGGTCCAGGGCACCGTCGAGCCAATGGGCACCCTGCTGGCCGGACAGGACCCGGAGGCCTTTTATACCTCCCTGGCCCACCGCGACCTGCTGTGGATCGGCTTCAACTGCGCCACCGGCCCGGAGTTTATGACCGACCACATCCGTACCCTGGCGGGTCTATCGCGCTTTCCGGTGGCCTGCGTCCCCAACGCCGGACTGCCCGACGAAGACGGCAAGTACAATGAGACCCCAGAAATGTTAACCCGGACCGTTGGCCGATTTGTCGATTCCGGGTGGGTGAACCTGGTAGGTGGCTGCTGCGGCACCGTACCGGAACATATTCGCTTGCTGTCCGAGAAAGTATCGGGGGTAAAACCAAGGACGCCGGTGGAATCCCACGAAACTCGAGTGTCCGGCATTGAAGCTCTAGTCATTGACCAGGACACCCGCCCGATTATCGTTGGCGAGCGCACCAATGTGCTGGGCAGCCGCCGTTTTCGGCGTTTGATCGGCCAGGGCGCCTTCGAGGAAGCCTCCGAAGTGGGCCGCCGCCAGGTGCGCAACGGTGCCCACGTGCTGGACGTTTGTCTGCAAGACCCCGACCGGGAAGAACTGTCCGACGTGATCCAATTTCTGGACCATCTAACCAGGAAGGTCAAGACGCCCATAATGGTCGACTCCACCGACGCCCGGGTGATCGAAGAGGCCCTCAAGCGGCTGCAGGGCAAGTCCATCATCAACTCCATCAACCTGGAGGACGGCGAGGAGCGTTTTCGAGCGGTGGTGCCCCTGGCCAGGAGGTACGGCGCGGCCCTGGTGGTCGGTTGCATTGACGATGACCCGGAGCAAGCGCAGGCGGTTACCCGCCAGCGCAAGCTGGAGGTCGCTTTACGCTCCCACCGGTTGTTGACCGAGCAGTATGGCGTGCCGGAAGAGGACATTATCTTCGACCCGCTGGTCTTCCCGGCCGGCACCGGCGACCAGAACTACGTTGGCTCCGGGGCCGAGACCATCGAGGGTGTGCGGCTGATCAAAGAAGCATTGCCCAACACCAAGACCATCCTGGGCATTTCCAACGTATCCTTCGGCCTGCCCACGGCGGGCCGGGAGGTGTTGAATTCGGTGTTCCTGTACCACTGCGTGCAGGCCGGACTGGACACGGCGATCGTCAACTCGGAATTGTTGCAGCGGTATACGTCGATCCCCGAGGAGGAGCGGCGACTATCGGAAGACCTGATCTGGAATCGGGGCGACGATCCGGTGGCGGCCTTCGCGGCCCATTTCCGGGACAAGGCCCCCAGGGCCGCTACCCGGGAGCGCAGCACCCTGACGCTGGACGAACGACTGGCGCTGGCCATTGTTGAAGGCACCAGAGAGGGCCTGGCCGCCGACCTGGACGAGGCCCTCCTGGCCCGGAAACCCCTGGAAATTATCAACGGCCCGTTGATGGCGGGCATGGACGAAGTGGGCCGGCAGTTCAACGCCAACGAGCTGATCGTCGCGGAGGTGCTGCAGTCCGCCGAGTCGATGAAATTCGCGGTGTCCCACCTGGAACCCCACATGGACCGCCTGGACAGCGCCTCCCGAGGAAAGATCGTTCTGGCCACCGTCAAGGGCGATGTCCACGATATTGGCAAGAACCTGGTGGAGATCATCCTGTCCAACAACGGGTATCAAGTAATCAACCTGGGCATCAAGGTGCCGCCTCAAGACTTGATCGACGCGTGCCAGGAGCATCAGCCAGACCTCATCGGCCTGTCCGGGCTACTGGTCAAGTCGGCCCAGATGATGGTGGAAACGGCCCGCGACTTCCGTCAAGCCGGCGTCCGGACGCCCATCCTGGTGGGTGGCGCAGCCCTGTCCAACCGGTTTGCCCGGTTGCGCATCGCCCCGGAGTACGATGGCCTGGTAGTCTACGCCAGGGATGCCATGACCGGCCTGGCGCTGGCCAACAATATCCAGGACGCCGACCAGCGGCAGCAATTGGTCGCGACCGTCGCCGCGGAGACCCAGCAACTGCTGGTGGATGACCAGGCCCGGCAGGCTGATGCCGAGGGTCAGCCAGTCCCGGAAGTGGCTCCGGCCCGGGTACGGCACGATTATGAGGTGCCCAGCCCGCCGGACCTGCGGCTGCAGGTCTTGAAAAACTACGACCTGGAGCGAATCTTCCGCTACATCAACCCGCAGATGCTTTACGTGCGGCACCTGGGATTCAAGGGCCGATTTGCCGAGGCCCTGGAGTCGGGCGACCGGTCCGCCATAGAATTGCGGGATTCGGTGCGCCGGGTCGAGGATGAGGTACTGGCCCATCCGGATATCGCCGCCAGCGCCGTGTTCAAGTTCTTCCCCTGCCAGTCCGATGATCAGTGGCTGCTGGTCTACGGTCCCGACGGTAGAGAGGTCCTGGAGCGGTTCTATTTTGGACGCCAGTCGGAGCGGGAGGGCCTGTGCCTGGCCGATTATGTAATGCCCAGGGATTCCGGCAAACTGGACTATATCGCCATGTTTGTCACCAGCATCGGCCCCGGCGTCCGGGCGCTTTCCCAGGGGTGGATGGCTGAAGGAAGGTTCCTCAACTCCCATATTTTGCAGGCCCTGGCCCTGGAAGGGGCCGAGGCTTTTGCCGAGATGCTGCACCAGCAGATCCGCCAGATGTGGGGCTTCGGCGATCCGGCGGGCATCACCCCTCAGGACCTCTTCCGCACCCAGTATCGGGGGCGGCGCTACTCCTTCGGGTATCCCGCCTGCCCGCGCCTGGAAGACCAGGAGCAGCTTTTCCGTCTGCTGAATGTGACCAAGAACATCGGCGTGGGGCTGACCGAGGGGTACATGATGGACCCGGAAGGGTCGGTTTCGGCGCTGGTGTTCCACCATCCCGACTCCAGGTACTTCAACCTGAACCAACGGGACATCGACCGCCTGGAAGCGCGACTGGCCGGTCTGAAAAGCCGGCAGTAGCCAGGTTAGTCGTGGGCCAGTTTGTCAGAAAGCTAGTTGACCGGGCGCTGCAGAGCCTTCAGCCCTTCAAGTCGCTGGAATCGACCGGCAGGAGACCAGTGACCGGCAGCAGGCCACCAGTGAATCCGAAGCCCATGGCGCCCGGATCAGCGCTGGGCGACTGGCTGACGCAGACGGTCGCCTATCATCATTGAGGGCCAAGGCCTTGATTCTCAGTTGAGAACCAGATTACTAAAAACATGACTCAGGAAACATGAATCATGTTACCCGTTAGCCCGGGTATAATCGATTGTGCTTTCTTTAGAAGAGATCGACACACCAGAGACCGGCACACCAGTGACCGACAGGACCGACAGGGGAAGGACCGGGAAAGTACAAGGGGAGGACCGGGAAAGTACAAGCATGAGACCCATCAGTCAAATCGCCGCCGAACTTGGTATCGCCGACCAGCACCTGATTCCCTACGGCCGTTACAAGGCCAAAGTATCTCTGGAAGCCCAAAAGGACGGGGCCCAGCAAAAGGGCAAGCTGGTGGTGGTGACCGGCATCACGCCCACCCCGGCAGGCGAGGGTAAGACCACCACCGCCATCGGTCTGACCCAGGGCCTGGGCAAGCTGGGCCACCAGGCCGTCGCTACGCTCCGAGAGCCAACCCTGGGCCCGATCTTTGGCATTAAAGGCGGCGGCACTGGAGGGGGCCAGGCCCGGGTGGTCCCGGAAGATGAAATCAACATCCACTTCACCGGCGACGCCCACGCCGTAGCCTCGGCCCACAACTTGCTGGCGGCGCTGGTGGACAACGCGGTGCAACGGAGTCAAGTGGCCGATATGGACGCCACCGGCATCCAGTGGTCGCGGGTCACCGACGCTTCCGACCGGGCCCTGCGGGACATCGTTACCGGCGTGGGCGGCAGCAACAACAGCCCGCTTCGCGAGGGCCGTTTTGACATCGTATCGGCTTCGGAAATAATGGCGATTCTGGCCCTATCCTCTGACCTTGAGGACTACCGCCAGCGTTTGTCGCGCATCGTAGTCGGACGCACCCGCGGCGGCGGACCGGTGACGGTGGAAAGCCTGGGAGTTACCGGGGCGTTGCTAACCTTGCTGCGGCATACGGTCATGCCCAATCTGGTGCAGACCCTGGAAGGCCAGCCCGCCTTCGTTCACGCCGGACCATTCGGGAACATTGCCCACGGCTGCAACTCGGTCATCGCCGACCGCATGGCCCTGGGTTACGCCGATTATGTCGTCACCGAAGCTGGGTTTGGGTCTGACCTGGGATTCGAGAAATTCATGCACATCAAGGCCCGTCAGAGCGGGTTATTGCCCAGCGCGGCGGTGCTGGTAGCTTCGGTGCGGGCGATGAAATGGCACGGCGGCGTTGGCCGGCGGGGACTGGAAAAAGCTGACGTGCCGGCGGTATTGGCCGGTGGCCCGAACCTGACCCATCACCTGGCGATCGTCCGCGGCTTTGGCCTGCCGGTGGTGGTGGCCCTGAACCGGTTTGGTACGGATACGCCAGCAGAATTGGCCGCGGCCAAACAGATTGCCCTGGATTCTGGGGCCAACGCCGCGGTGGAAGCCGATGGGTTTGCCCAGGGCGGTGAAGGTATGACGGCCCTGGCCGAGGCGGTGATCGAGGCCGCAACCGCGCCGGGCAATGTCAAATATGCCTACCCGCTGGAAGCTTCGGCCGAGGAGAAGGTCCTGGCCCTGGCTCGCAACATCTATAACGCCAATGATGTCAGCTGGTCGGCCGAAGCCCGACGGCAGTTGAGGCAGTTTGAATCGTTGGGATGGGGACAGCTACCCATTTGCATGGCCAAGACCCATCTGTCCATATCCCACGACCCCAGCTTGAAGGGCCGGCCGGCCGGTTACACCTTCCCCATTATGGACCTGCGGGCTTCGGTGGGCGCGGGATTTTTGTACGCCCTGGCGGGCCGCATCGAGACGCTGCCGGGTCTGCCCACCAGACCCCGGGCGCTGGACATGGACGTTACCCCGGACGGGGAGATTGCCGGCCTCTAAGGGCCGGCATCAGCTATTCCAAACCTCTGTTGATTAGCTGTGGCAGCCCCGGGCCTGAATATCCCAGACTGCCTCAACCCTTCCGTCGCGAACGCCGATAAATCGGTCCCAACGGCTCACCATCGCATCCTGCTGACCGGGAATCAAAG
>Ga0214472_10009748_pt1 | contig 10013 bp, 10 predicted proteins | sample RVTome_6_FD_207662 | JGI IMG/M metagenome (GOLD analysis project Ga0214472, IMG submission 207662) | Soil microbial communities from uranium-contaminated site in the Upper Colorado River Basin, Wyoming, United States - RVT140D175 | ecosystem: Environmental > Terrestrial > Soil > Contaminated >...
TCTCTGTCTTGGTTCTCAGAGTTATCTTCTTCGGTGCGTTCACCGAAAAGGAGTTGCCGCGCGAGACCATTGAGGTCGTTCACGACTTCTTTATCGCCAGGGGTGAGGTAGACCAGGTTCCATTCACCGTTTTGGGTCATGGGGTCTTGGTAGAGCTTGCGGACGAAGCGGGGTTCGTTGTCTACCAGCTCTTCCAGATCGAAGGGAAAGCGACCCTTCTGGAAGTAAAAGCGGCGGATGCCTTCGGCAAGATGCTCGCCGCGGTAGAGGAGTTCCTGCTCTTTTTGGCGTTGGCGGGTGGTTTGAATGGGTTGGATAACGGCTGCCATCACCAGGCTTAGCACAGTGGTCAGCACGATGGCTACCAGCAGAAACTGCCCACGTACAGCCTTGCTACCATTCATAGTAATAGGTCCCATCAATCGCCTGTTCCTGGCTGCCGCTCTTCACATCCCAGACGCCAGGTTCGTAATTACTGTCTTCATCGTCGTAGTTCTCCAGGTAAATCACCTGCCAGGTATCACGGGAATTGGTGATGGGATCCAGGGGGAGTTCGCGCAGGTAGCCTTCTTCAACGAGGATTTCCAGACTTTCCGGGTAATAGCCCTTGTCCACGTTGTACTGATCCAGCGTGTTGCGCATTTGCGTAAGATTGTTGAGCAGCACCGTTTCGCGGGCCTTGCGGGCGCTGTTGCGGTGGGTGCTGGTGGCCAGCGCGGCCAGCAGGGCCAGCAGCGTGATGACCAGGATCATTTCCACCAGGGTGAAAGCGCGGCTGGAGGCGTGAAAAGGGCGGTGGGTCATGGTGTCACCATTCGCGGTAGACGGTACCGTCAAGCGCGATACCGTCACTGAGAGAGTAGATGTCGAAGAGGTTTTCGCCGCCCCAACTGCGATCGTCGGGTGTGTCCTGAACCGAGCGCATGCCCCACTCCGCTTCGCCGGTCATGGGATCGACGGGAATGCGGCGCAGGAAGCGCATATTTTTACCGGTGTTGTCCTTTAGCGAAGCGCCAGCAATCAGTTCTTCAAAATCGGCGGGGTAGCCCAATTGGCGCACGTCGGTTACGTTGATTTTGCCATCGTCCGCCATTTTCTTGTAGCGGTCAATGGCCATGCGTACCTCCAGCAGGGCTTGGCGCAGTTGGGCTTCCTTCTGGCGTTTGACGATGTTCTTGGTCGTGGGCACCATGGCCGCAGCCAGGATGGCGAGGATGACCATAGAGAGCATCAGTTCAAGGAAGGAAAAGCCGCGTTGGGTCATGGCGAAATCTCATAACGGGCTGGAATGCCTTCGGTGAGCAGAGGTTGTTGGTCGGCGTTCAGTAGGTTCACGCTGCTGAAATCCAGCTCACCGTTGCCGGCGCCCACAGCGCGAAAGCGGATTTGTGCCATGATGCCGCTGCCCTGAAAAGGTTCAGCATCCTGGCGTTGCGTAATGATCATGGTGAGGCGACCAGTTTCATTGTTCCAGGCGGGTGTAAGCAGCGGGCGAGTGCCGCTGGCGTTAAAAAAGTCGCCCATATCCACAGTTTCCACGCGCAGAATCTCCGGGTCGTAGGTGACCACCAACTCGCCGCTGCGCAGGTTCTCCACGTTGGTGATAAAGACCTGGACATCCACATACTCGTCCTGGTTCCCGCTGAGGTCGGCTGGTGAAAATGCCAGCACGGCAGGGATTATCATTTCAGGCTCTGCGGTCAAGTCCCCTTCTGCCGCGGTTTCTTCGGGGGGTTCTGTCGTGGCCTCATTTGTTTCCAGATCGCCTCCTGAGGAGACGCTTGGTGAGATGAAAGGCTGGCGTTCCTGGGTGGTTTCGGCAGGTTGAACTGGCGACCAATCGTTGGTGGCAGGAGCATCGCCTAAGGGTTTACGCGGTGGGGCACCGGTGGCTTCTGCGTAGAGGGAGGCAAGGCGCAGGTCGGCGACTTCGTAAGCGGCTCGGTCTTCGGGGGAAATGTCTGGGCTGCGGACGATGAGAGGGCGAATGGTCATAATAATGTCGGTCTGGCTGATGACCTTTTCATCGTTGGAAAAGAGCCGGCCAAGGATGGGAATGTCGGAAAGGCCCACGATACCGGAAAGGCTTTTGCGTTCCTCGTTGTTAAGCAATCCGGCGATGACGTTGATTTCGCCGTTTTTCAGGCGCAGCGTGGTGGAAACCTTGCGCTGACCCAGGGTGGGTTGCAGGCCAGCGGCCACAACCGAGCTGATTTCCAGTTCCAGTTCCAGAGTAACTTCGCGGTTGTAGTGCACTCTGGGTGTTAAGTTGATGTTGATGCCCACCGATTGGTAGTTGAAGGTGGTCAGAGCCTGGTCGCCGAAGTTGTTACTGCCAGCGGAACTACCCGAAATCTGGGCGTTGGTGAAGCGGGTATTGGCCACCGGGATGCTCTGGCCGATGTTCACGTTGGCAGCCTTGCCGGAGGTGACACGCACGTGGGGGTTCGCCACCTGTTTCGAGTCGCCGCGTTCCTTGAGGAAGTCGATGGCAATGGCCGGGACGATGGTGAGAATGTCGCGGGAATCCAGGCTGGGAAAGATACCGCGAATGCCGTTGAGGTCGCGATCATCGTCGGAACGCGCCACGGGATCGGCAATCAAACCGGCGCGATAGGTGGGAGTGTTAAGGTCGGCGCCAACCGGTACAATGCCCAAACGGCGCATATTGTTCTTGTTAACTTCCAGAATTTCAATCTCAATGACCACTTCAGGCTGGGATTTGTCGTTGGCTGTGATGATCTTTTCAGCCAGTGCGATTTGTTCGGCAGTACCTTTCACCGTGATAGTGTTGAGGACTTCGTTTTCAGCAAATTCTTTCAAATCCAACTGGCGCATGTGAGGTTTTAATTCGTTGGGTGTGATGTTTGAGAGGTAGAAGGTGCGGATAATCTTGCTGTCGTAATTGTCGCGGTTCACCTTGTTGTCTTTGAGGATGATCAAGGTGTTGTCGTCGATGACTTTGAAGAAATGGCGGTTGAGGACCATCAGCGTGTCGAGCGCTTTTAGAAATCCCAGTTTGCGCAGATCCAAGGAGAGTTTTTGCGAATCGCGAATTTCGGGATCGACAATGATATTGATATCATAAGCTTGGCCAATGGCAGCGTAGATCTCCCCAACAGTGCGGGGTTTAGGGAAATACAAGTTCTGCGGACCCAGTGTATTGGGGCGAATGGTGGGTAAGCTCTGAACACGTTCTTCCAGTTGAGCTTTGGCTTTGGATTCTTCCTGGTTGATGGCGATATTGCGACGTTCGATGTCTTTTAGGAGGCTCAGCGCTTCCTGGTTGACGGGGTCATAGTCCAAGACCCGCTGGGTCTCGAAGAGGCTCTCCTTTAGTAAATCCCGTTCCAGATAGTGTGTCGCGCGGCCGAGATGATGATTGATGGCTTCCAGGCGCGCTCGTGTGAGTTCCAAACGGGCTTTGGTGGAGTTTGGGTCTTGCTCGGCCACCTGCTGCCACAGCTCGTAGGCTTGGTCCCAATCGGCTGCGTCACTCGCTTTTTTCGCCATGCGCATGTCGCGTTTGGGGACGCATCCGGCGATGGCCAAAAGGGCGATGATTCCTAGAATTCGAAGACGCATACTTGCTCCCGGTGGTGTGAGATTCATGGTTGGGGGTCTACGCGCAATTCAATGTCGCGCTTTAGCTGGGTATCAAAAAGCTGAATAGTTTGGTAACTGACAGAAACGACGCGAAACCGTCCCTCAATCATGTCGCCGGCACCTACGGTGAACAATCCATCTTCGGTGCTGAGGGTGGCTTTGCGAACGCCGTTGGCCAGGTTCTCGAAGACGCCGATAACGTCGGCCTTGAAGGCCGCGGTCTCTTGGACCACCACTTCTTCAATGGGCTGTGCAGTGGCTGCTTCCATCGCTTCCTGACGGGCCACAGCCAGCGCTTCCAGTCGTTCCCGCTGCGCCGCTTCCTGGCGTCGATCCACGCCGAAAATAAAGGGATTGCGCTCAGCCTCATCGTTTGCGGCAATGGCGGTTCGCTCACGGAAGGAAAGCAGTGGCGAGTCGCGAATCTCGTCCATTTTGCGGGTGAGCGTCGCCGAATACTGCGTATCCAGAGTTGCACCATCGCCGAAAAAGAGAGCGCGATCCAGCGAGGAAGATCCCCAGCGGAAGTAAATATTTGCGCCAATTAACAGGATGAATATTCCTAGCAGAAGACGCACACGCAGTTGCGGGTTCATGAGCCACCTCCCTCAAAGAAGGTGGAGAGGGTGAGCTCTACTTCAACTGCGCCCTGTTGATCGCTGATGTCCTTCAGGCTCAGTTTGGAGATCACAAGGAACATGTCGCTGGCTTCGATATCGCCAATCAGATTGCGGATATCGCGGTAGCGACCCTTCAGCGGCAGGTCCATGGTGTAGACCTCCAGTGAACGACTTCGACTGGGCAGAGTGGTGTAGCGGATGTCGGCCAGCTTCACGCCGCGCTCGCGGGCAATGGTTTCTAAAAACGCGGAAATCCGACGGATGCGCATGGCTTTCTGACGAAGAAAATGTTCCTGGAAATAGTCGATTTCCTGGGTGTTCTGCTGGTAGCGTTCGAAAAGAGTATCAATTTCGGCCACTTGAACTTCTACCCGGCGCAGGGATAATTGTTCGTCGTCGATTCGTCGAGCGGTGTTGGCCTGAATATTAGCTTCATCACGCACTGCAAAAAACCAGACGGCAAATGCCAAAAGGGTTAATACTCCGAAACAGACCCATTGCGCTGGCAGGTGATAGAGGAAGCGCTTCATCATCGCAGTCCCCTTGGCTCGTAGGCAAACTGTATTTCGAAGGCCACCGCGACACCCGGCTGGTCGTAGGTTTCACTTTCAAAGACCACGTTTGAAAATTCCGGCTGGTTGTCCAGGGCTTCCATGAAACGCAGTTCTGCATCTTTGGTTCGTGCTTCACCTCGCAATTGCAAAAGCACGGTTTGGGTGTTCTCCCCACCTGGTCGGGTACCTGGCTTTAATTCCAAAAGGCGTACGTCTTCCGGCAGCAGCGTGCCTAAGGTATCCAACAGAGGCCCCCATTGGGTTGAGAAGGAGGTTTGAATACCTTGGAAAAGGGTCATCTGTCGCCGGTAATCACTGAAATTGACAGCGTCCAGTTGGGCAAGGATGTCTCGGTGGCGATCCACCAGACTTTGGCGTTCTTGCTGTAACTGACCCATGGATGTGTGGGCTTCAGCATTCTTTGCGCGCAGTTGGTACCAACGCAGGCCTAACCAGCCGATAGCGAGCAGGGCCAGTAGGTTCAGAGTCCAAATCGCCATGGCCAAAGGGTGGCGATGAAGGAAGGGGTTGGGGGCAAAATTTAAGCGCTGTTTCAAGCAGGGACTCCTTTTTTGAGAAGTTCCTGAAAGCGTTTGAGGCTAGAGCCTTGGGCTGCCATCATGCGCACAGAGGGAAATTGAGCCATGAGTTGGCGGGAAATGTCCCGGAATACATCGTCAAAATCTGGATCGAAATTGTAAAGCTGAATGACTGTGCCAGCACCATTGGCAGCACAGGCAGGGAAGAGATCCTGTGCGAGAAGGGTTTCAAAATCCAGCCGGTGCGCGGCATCAAAAGGTAGACGGCGAACATTGAAGCGTTCATAACCACCGCGGGAATTTTGTTGGGCGAGCAGGTAAAAATCCTTGAAAAAGCAGATGGCAGTGGTTCCGCGAAAGCTCTTGCCTTCTTCCAGTAGGGTTGAAAACAAGCCGCCTACATAACCGCAATGGACGCCCTGCTCGCGGAACATGCGGTCCAGGTCTTCAAGCCAGGGGGTGGGTAGAGAGAAGGTGAGGTAGGTGTTGGGTTGCTGCAAAGGGAGGTAGCGAAGGGTGACCTGTTCAATGGGATAGGGAAGATGGCGCTTCAGTTTCCAGAGCAGGAAGTGGTGGCGTTCTTTGCGTGGGGGTGTTTGGTCCAAGGTTATCCGCATGGGATAGAGCATGTCGTCTTCCAGGAGCATGCCCACCCTCTGGCCGGAGAAGGCTTTGGCATCCCACGATTGGCGCAGCGAGGCGACCGCGGGAAGCAGTTCCTCGGAGGTGTGGTTGCGGCGCCAACCGTTGGCTTGAGTGCCTTCGGTTGCTTGGTTGGAGATGTAGATCCAGGATAGGTCGTTCATGGGTTACTCAATAAAGGTCACTTTGTTAATTTCATGGAGCGTAGTCACGCCCTGGCGAAGTTTATCCAGCGCGGCGGTGCGCAGAAAGCTCATACCGTTCTTTTGTGCGAGCGCTTTCAGTTGGGGAATGGGCAGGCGTTCCAAAATGGCCTGGCGGACCTCGTCGTTTAACTTCAACATTTCCGAAATGCTTGAGCGACCGCGATAGCCAGTGCCGTGGCAGGCAAGGCAGCCGGCGCCTTCGAAGAGTGGAGGGCAGGTTTGCGGCGATATGCCAGAGAGTTCCAGTTGGTCGGCACTTGCGTGGTAAGGCCGTTTACACTGCTGGCAAATCAAACGGATCAGGCGCTGGGCGACCACGCAGTTGAGGGCTGAGACAAAGTTGTACAGATCCACGCCCATGTTCACGAAGCGACCGATCACATCGATCACGTTATTGGCGTGGACTGTGGTGAAGACCAGGTGCCCCGTTAGTGCCGATTGGATAGCAATTTGAGCTGTTTCCGTGTCGCGGATCTCACCCACCATGATCTTGTCCGGGTCGTGGCGAAGGATTGAGCGCAGGCCTTTGGCAAAGGTGAGGCCTTTTCGTTCGTTGATGGGGATTTGCGTGACGCCGTGCAGTTGGTACTCCACCGGATCCTCAATGGTGATCAACTTGTCTTCCGAATTGCGGATCTCACTGAGACAGGCATACAGCGTTGTCGTTTTGCCGCTGCCAGTGGGGCCGGTGACCAGCACCATGCCGTAAGGTTCGCGAATGCTCTTGCGGAAATTGCGCAATAGGTCACCGCTGTAGCCCAGCACTTCCAGGTTCAGCTCGTGGAAGTTGGCCGTGGTACTTTCCTTGTCCAGAATACGAATGACCGCGTTTTCACCGTGAATGGTGGGCATGATGCTCACGCGGAAATCGATGGCGCGGCCCTTGATGTTCAGCTTGAAGCGGCCGTCCTGGGGGATGCGCTTTTCGGCGATATCCAGCTCGCTCATCACCTTGATGCGCGAAATTACGGTGGAATGATACTGCTTGTCGATAGCGGGCATGGCTTCGTAAAGTACGCCGTCGATGCGGAACTTGATGACTACCGCATCCGCTTCCGTCTCAATGTGAATATCCGAGGCGCGGCGTTCAAGTGCATTGTAAATGGTGGTGTCCACCAGGCGCACCAGAGGGGAACCGTCATTGACGAGGCGGTTGATATCCAATACGTCGTCGTCGGCTTCCTGCAGGGTGCGATTGCGAAAATCGTGGGTGGCTTCCTGTAGCACTTTTTGCGAGCTTTGCGATTCCTTGAGGATGGCTTCAATGCGGGTGCGAGGTGCGACCACCAGGTGAATGCGTTTCTTGGTGAGCAGTTCCAATTCTTCAAGGTGGTTCAGCAGGTCGCGATCGGCAAAAGCAAGGCGCAGTTGGTTGCCTTCAAGACCGAGGGGTAAGCAGCTGTAGCGCAGCATCCACTCCACAGGTAACAGACTAAGCATGTCCGCATCAATGGTGTAGCCGTTAAGGTCGATAAATGCCAGATTGTTTGCATCGGCAAAATCGCGGTCTGGGGTGAATGGGTCTTGAATAAATGCTTGGTTCACGAGCTAGGCCCCAATTACGTCGTAGGTGCCGAACATCGGCAGGTACATGGCCACCACGACAAAGGCGATGATTAAGCCAATGATCAGCAAAACTAATGGCGCGATGAGGTTGGAAATATTCTCCAGAACGTCTTCCGTTTTCTCCTCGCCATGTTCCGCAACATAGGTAAACATCTCGCCCAGGGTACCGGTGGCTTCTCCCACGCCGACCACCTCTGCAACCATGGGATCCAGTTTCGTGTGGGTTTCAAGTGATTCCTGCAGGCTTTCTCCGCGGGTCAGGGCCTGGTGAACCGCGCCCAGCTCCATGCCAAAAACCTTTGAGGGAACTGCCGTGGAAGCGTTTGCAACGGCTTGCGGTACCGGGACGCCGCCATCCAGCAGGAGGCGCATGGTGCGAGCGAAAATGTTTTGGTTCTGCAAAGTCCAGAGTACCCCGATGAAGGGAATGCGGCGCACCAATCGCTCACGGGCTAACTGTCCAGCTTGCGTTTGGCTGTAAATTTGACCCAAAACCAAAAAAAGCAAGCCGCCAATGAGCAGATGCAGGGAGTAGGTTTGGAAAAAGTTCGAAATGGTCACCACGATTTGGGTTACGGTTGGCAAATCTTTTCCAGCCTCGGTGTACATGGATGTAAATTGAGGCAGTGCGCGGGTAAGGATTATGAACATAGAGGCAAGGCCTACCAACAAAAGCAGTAAAGGGTAGGTCATGGTTTGCACAAATTTCTTGCGGGTTTTGCGGAACCGTTCTTCCTGATCGATAAAGCGATCCAGCACTTCCACCAAATTGCCCGATTGTTCTCCCGCATGCAACAGCGCAGGGTAATAGCTGGGGACCAGTTTCCCAAACGACTGAAATGCCTGCGAGAGGGAGCGCCCTTTGGTCAGTTGCTCGCGTACCTCGCTGATGAGAGCCTGAATGGGGGAGGGGCGCATGCGTCGCAGCAGGATGTCCAGGCCTTCGACGATGGGTAGCCCAGCCTTTACCAGACCGCGGAATTCGCGGTTGAAGAGAATGAATTTCGGTCTGGGAATGCGTTTTTGGAAACCCATCAGATTGGCGAGATCTAAGGTTTTAACGACTGAAAAGACATAGTAGCCCTCACGTTGAAAGTGCTGCATAACTTCAGCAGCACTTTGGCCATGAATGGTGCGATACAAAACGCTCCCGTCACCGGATCCCAGTTTAACTTTGAAATTCGCCATGCGCGAAATCGCCTTCGTCTGAGGCTGACGGATTGGTACCAGCCGAATTTTGCTTAATGTATCATTGGACGCATCCTCGCAGGTGAAAAGACTAAGAATTTTTAGCGCAGGCGTGGTTTCTAACGCAATCCTCGGCGGCCATCCAATGGTATAACCGGGTGAACACCATATCGCAGGAGCCGCTTTATGCGCATTGATCAACGTCAGACTTACAATCAGGCAACCCTGGCGGTGGGATATCATGTTTGGGTTGATATTCACGCGCCTATCAAATTAGTTTTTGATTTTCTCTCGCGGGAAGATGCTCTGGTGCGGTGGTGGTCAACCTCCTGCCATTCAGAACCCAAGCCAGGTGGGCAGGTGTTCTTTGAGTGGAAGGCTGAAAAAGAAACCAATGGCCAGGCTCTTTTCAAAGTCTTTGATCCTCCCAATGCCATCACCTGGGAGTGGACCTATCGCAACCAAGAACCCATTCTCTGCGATGGGACCGATCATCGAGGCATGCGCTGGCCGGCATTGTGTGAGTTTGAGTTGGCGACACTCAGCAACCAAAAAACCCGAGTTCACCTTCACGACTGGGGCATTTCCGGCGAGCTCGCATTTGGGGGCATTCGGCAGGCAACCCAAGAGGGATGGGTATTGGCGGTGAACCGCCTCAAAAAAGCCTGCGAGCTGGCATACCGCAGTATTCAGGCTCGTAAAGTCCGCCAGCAGGCGGGCAAAGGCTCGCCCGCAATGGAGCCGCCTTCGCCCGAAACTGCAGAGCAACAGTCTTCAATCGCCCAGCCATAAACACTTCAGCCATTTAGAGAATGTGGGCATGTCCACAAGGAACGAGTTAAGTTCGGTGTCCTTCCAGACACCCATCTCCTTGCGGGAATTTGGGTTCTTATTCGCTTGGTAGCGTAACTGCTGGGCAGTGAAGGGAATATGGCGTGTCACGTCTGTCAAATAGAACAGCCCTGTTTGCTGAAGAAGGGTGTGGACATCTGGATAATCCTCTACCTTGCCGATGTTGCGGGGTTTCAGGTTGGCGCGATAGTAGGGTGCGAAAACCTTCATACGCACAATCCAGTGGAGCCAGACGCGTTT
>Ga0214472_10009749_pt1 | contig 10012 bp, 12 predicted proteins | sample RVTome_6_FD_207662 | JGI IMG/M metagenome (GOLD analysis project Ga0214472, IMG submission 207662) | Soil microbial communities from uranium-contaminated site in the Upper Colorado River Basin, Wyoming, United States - RVT140D175 | ecosystem: Environmental > Terrestrial > Soil > Contaminated >...
CACCGCGTGCACGATCGTCCGGAGCGTGCTGACAAACGCGCACTCCCTGCACGATTGTCCGCACTGCGTCGCGGTGCGATGCCTTGGCGAGGGTTCGATCACGCTCGAACCGGCGATCCCGCGCCCCCCACTCAGCAGCGGCCTTGAGTCAGCGTGCACCCGATGAAAGGATGGCGGCGAGGGCAGCGGCGAGGCATCGCGTCGCCGGTCCGGCCGCGGCCAGCCCGACCCGGCCAGCCCGACCCGGCCGGGCCCGCCCGACCCCTCGGCTACAATCCGGGCACCACCACCGATCCCGCAGCGGGACGCCGTCGGCGCCCGGCATGCCAGCCCAGGAGCCTCCGAATCCCATGATCAGCACCGGCGAGCTGCGCAAGGGCGTGGCCATCGAGCTCGATGGCGACCTCTGGCAGATCCTCGACTACCACCACATCAAGATGGGCCGCGGCTCGGCCCAGGTCCGGATCACCCTCCGGAACATCAAGCGCGGCCAGACGGTCGAGCGCTCGTTCCAGGCCGGAACGAAGTGGCCGCGAGCGTCGATGGAGCGCCGCCCCGTCCAGTTCCTCTACCGCGACGACGACGACTTCCACTTCATGGACACGGACACGTACGACCAGTTCATGCTCCGGGACGACCAGCTCGGCGAATCCGTCCAGTACCTGAAGGACGGCATGACGCTCGAGCGGACGACCTATCAGGGCGAGACGATCGGGGTCGAGCTGCCGGTGACCGTCGATCTCCGCGTCACCCAGACCGAACCCGGCTTCGCCGGCGACACCGCCCAGGGCGCGCGCAAGGGCGCGACGCTCGAGACCGGGCTCGTCGTGTCGGTGCCGCTCTTCGTGAATGAGGGTGACACCGTTCGGGTCGACACCCGGACCGGCGAGTACCAGACGCGGCTGTGAGTCCCTCGAGCCGGAGCTCGAGCTAGGGAACGAGCCCGCCGGTGCCGCCAAGGATGAGCTGGCCGGCGATCCCGAAGAGCGCGCTGAAGAGCAGGTACCCCGGGATCAGCCGCTTCCGCATCGCCCGGCCGACCTGACCGTCGGCCAGCGCGCCGAGGCGCCGCCTGACCTCGACGAGTGGCTCGAGGACGTCGCCCTCGGCCGGCTGGCCGGCACTCATGGCGTGACGGACGCGGACCCCCGCGATCGCCACCTCACCCCGGAGTCGCGCCTCGGAGCCCTCCGGGCCGAGCCCCTCGAGCGCAGCTTCCATGCCGGTCGTGTCGGTGCTGCCGCCGTTCGCCCACTCGACGAGCTCGCGGGTCGAGGCCAGCTCGAATCGCTCGGCCGGCGTGTCCGCCGGCATCCGGTCCACGATCGCCCGGGCCTCCTCCGGCCGCCCGGCGAGGATCAGGACCTCGGCCCGTACCCAGTCGGTGAGCGGGGATTCCGGGACCCGCCGCAGCCACGCCTCGGCCGCCTTCTGGGTGGCCGGGGTCTCGCTGCCGGTGAGCGCACGGGCGCGCTCGAGATCGGCGTCGCCGGCCCAGCTGAAGGCCTCGAAGGCCAGCCGGGTTCGGGTCGGCAGGGCCCGGATCCAGGCCTCGCTCGCGACGACGGCGCTGACCCCGATCATGACGCCGAGATGGATCCACTGATTGCCGATCGGCAGCAGGGCCAGGACGATCAACGACACGACGAGGGCGACGAGCGAGGCGACGTCGGGCATCCGGAACGGACCGATCCGTGCCGGTCCGAAGATCGCGATGGCGATCGTCCCGATCAGGCGCGACCCGGGGTCGCCGGGGGCGGCTCGCGGATCCGGTGGCGGAACGGGCGGGTCGCCGCGGGCGACGACGACCAGGCCGACCGCGACGACGAGGGACCCGCCCAAGAAGCCTGCCCAGGTCGCGGCGGGCTCGAAGTTCATGCCGAGCATCAGGGCCACGACGTAGTAGGCCCACAGGACTGTCCAGGGGAGGGCGAACCCCGCGACAAGGAACCCTGCCTGGCGGCGTCGCCGTCGCCGCCACTGGGCATAGACGAGGGCGGTGATGGTCACGACGAACATGATGTCGACGGGGAGAATCCCCTGCGAGGCGACGATGAACGCGCCGATGGCCGCGCCGCCGACCGTGGCGATCGAGGCCTCGAGACGCCGGCCGACCGGCAGGCCGCGGTTCCGCCGCCACCAGGCCGCCGCCATCAGGACGACGAAGACGATCGAGACGACGAAGGTCGAGATCGAGACCGCGACGAGGGCGACTGTGCGATCGACGATCATCGGAGCACGGCTGGCTCGGGCATCGTCGGCGACGATACTCGATGGCGGCACGCCGTTGACCCGTACGATGGTCAGTGCACATGGATCTCCGCCCCGACGCCCCCGCCAGCGCGCCGCCCGGCACCTTCGGCCTCCGGATCCTGTCCGTCGGCGAGGCCACCCGCGTCGTCGCCTCGCTCGTCCGGGCGGACGAGCGACTCCGCGACCTGTGGGTCGAGGGCGAGGTCGGGCGGGTCACGATCTCGACCGCGGGGCACGCCTACTTCGCCCTCAAGGACGAGAAGTCGCAGCTCCAGTGCGTCTGGTTCCGCGACGATCGGGTTCGATCGGCGTTCCAGCCGCAGACGGGGCTGCGGGTCGTCGCCCACGGGCGGGTCGATCTCTACGAGCCGCAGGGGGCCTTGCAGCTCTACGTGGAGTCGCTCCAGCCGTCAGGAGTGGGGGACCTCGCGATCAGGTTCGAGCAGCTCAAGGCCCGGCTGGCCGCCGAGGGGCTGTTCGACAGCGGGCGCAAGCGGCCCCTCCCGTCACGGCCGGCGTCGATCGCCGTCATCACCTCGCCGACGGGCGCGGTCTGGAAGGACGTCTGTCACGTGCTCGCCCGGCGCTGGCCGCTGGCCCGGGTCGTCCTCGTCGCCTGCCAGGTCCAGGGGGAGGGGAGCCCCCAGTCGATCGTGGGCGCGTTCCGGCGCCTGGAGCGGCACGTGGCCGAGCTGCGGAGTGCCGGCGCTGCCGCCGAGGCGCCGGCGGTCACGATCCTTGCCCGGGGCGGCGGCTCGACCGAGGACCTCTGGTCGTTCAACGACGAGCGCGTCGTCCGGGCAATCGTGGCCCATCCGCTGCCGGTCGTCTGCGGCGTCGGCCACGAGGTCGACGTGACGCTGGCCGACTTCGCGGCCGACGTCCGGGCGCCCACGCCGTCCGCAGCCGCGGAGCTGGTCGTGCCGGACCGCGCGGAGTTCGCGACGTCGCTGGCCCGCGGCGCGGATCGGATGCACGCGGCGGCGGGCCGGGTCGTTGCGGTGGCCGGACGCGAGGTCGTCGCCGAGCGGCGGTTGTTGGACCGGCTCCACCCGGCGGCGCGCCTCGCCGCCTCGCGGGAGCGGGCCGGCGAGCTGCTCGAGCGGGCGACGCGGGCGGCCCGCCAGCGGATCGCCGACGGCCACCGCCTCGACGAGCGGCTCGCCGAGCGCCTCCCGGTCCTGGTCGCGCGCCGGACCGCGCTCGCGGCGGCCGGGTTGGCGGCGGCCGGGGCGACGCTCGGGGCGCTCGGTCCCGGAGCGACGCTGGAGCGCGGCTACGCGATCGTCCGCCGGACGGCCGACGGCGCGATCGTGCGCGACCCGTCCGAGGCGGGGGAGGGGACCGAGTTGCGCGTTCGCGTCGCCCGCGGCGAGTTCCCGGCCACCGCGGGAGCGCCCGAGGGACACGCCCGACCGTGATGGACCTCGTCGTCGTCCTGGCGATCGCCGCGGCCGCCGGCATTGGCGGGATCGTCATCGGTATGCTCTTCATCGCCCCGCGAATCTCGCGGGCGCTCGACCGCCAAGACGAGGAGCCCGGTGCCCGAGACGACTGACACGCCCGAGACCCCCATCGAGCAGCTCTCGTTCGACGACGCCCTCGCCGAGCTCCAGCGCACCGTCGCCGAGCTCGAGACCGGCGGCCAGCCCCTCGAGCGCTCGATCGCCCTCTACGAGCGCGGCGTGGCCCTCCACGAGCGCTGCGCGACGCTCCTCTCGGAAGCGGAGCTGAAGGTCCAACAGCTCGTCACTCGCGCCGGCGGCGCCCTCTCCGCGATCGATGTCCGCCCCGAGGACGCCCGCGACACCGAGTGACGAACATCACGCCGAGCGCGTCGGATGGTCTGTGTCCGCCACGTTGTGCGACTGCTAGTGTCCGACTGTGGGATCCGAAGAAGTCCAGATCGGCCGCCCGCCCGGCTCACTCACCATCGCGCGGGCCGAGGGCGTCGGGTCACCTGCCGAGCAGGTCACATGGACCCTACAACTCCCTGGTCTGCGGGCGGTCGACGACGTGTGGCTGGCCGAGTGGGAGGGAGGACCTCAGCGGCTGGCGCACTTCTTCGCGGAGCTCGCCGCTGACTGGCGCGAATGGGAGGGTACCAAGGAATGGGCCGGGGGAGACGGCGAACTCCGGCTTGCGGCGACCCATGACGGTGTCGGTCACGTCGAGCTGTTCGTCGCGATGCGCGCGCACTGGAGTGGCCAGCCGCCATTCCCGGATGAGTGGGCCACCTCCGGCGTTGTGGTCATTGAACCCGGGTCACTCGATCATGTCGCCTGTCGCGTAGCGGCTCTGCTGGGTGTCGCAGAGCCGTAGGCTCTCATGTGACGTTCGCGTACGCCAAGCGATCCTCCTGCGATTACGCTTGGCCGATGACTGCTGCTCTAGCCGTTGCCGTCGGTGGCCTGCTTGCGCTCCTAGGTTCCTTTGGGGATTGGGCAGTCTGTTCAACAACCCCGTGCTATGTACCGGACGATGCCCTGGCAGGCATGGCCTTCTCGGAGATGTCCGGCGTCGAATTCGGCTACGGCATCGTGACTGCCATCGCGGCGACTTACCTAATAGCTTTCGGCATCTACGCGCGTCGCCGGGGCGGCGGGACCTCGCGCTCCGGCACGTTCGCGATACTGCTGTCGCTCCTCGTCCTGGGTACGGTCAGCGGCTTTCTCATCCGTTTTCTTGCTCTTTGGGATGAGTCCTTCACGATCTGGGGACCTCCCGCTTATGGCGCTGTACTCGTCGCAAGCGGAGGGCTGCTCTCTCTGGCCGCCAGCGTGCTGATGAGGCGAGGCACCTCGAATCGCGACGCGCTCATGTGACATTGCCGCACGCTGAGCGAGACGCCCGAGCGTATCCTCGGGCGATGGACAGCGCGGCAGAGGTCGAGATCTACGTCCGACTGCTCGACGAAGGCGTCGATGTTTGGCGGCCCGTACGGGCGCGTGACCTCGGAAACGGACGCTTTCGCATCGACCCATCGGTGGTTCCTGACGACTCGGAGACCTGGGAGTTTCCGCCGGGCGGGGTGGTCGTCGCTGAGATGAAGGAACTGAGCGATGGCGTCTTCCTCATCGCTGTTGGGAGCCCTGCTGTCGGGTGACATTCCGGTACGCCAGGCGAACGCCCCAGTGCTGGTCGGGCGGTAGCTGTGCAGCAGTCATCGACACGCGAAGAAGAGGCGCTGAGTGATGGACATCACCGTGAGCATTGTCCGGAGCTTGTTCGAGCCGATTCCTGGGGACCTCAGCTATGCGCTCCGAGACAAGACGACCCAGGTCCTTTCACGGCAGGACAAGTCGATGCTCGTCTCAGCGATCGTCGACTGGGAAGATGCGGCCTTCAATCGCCAGCAGGTCGTTCGGCTCGTGCAGGAGCTGCGCGCAGTCGCCGTCCAAGAATCGCTGGATGATCCCACGCGTACGAACCTGGTTGAAGCGGCAGACTTCATCGAGCGTGAGACCGACCCCGGACTTCGCAGCTTTGTGGTCTTCCTCGGCAACTGATCCCGACGGGTGACATTGGGCAACGCCGTGCGAAGATCCTTTCCCGTCCCTCGGGAGCCGCCGCGGGAGGCGACCATGCGCCTCGAAGCCCTGTACCTAAGAGTGAAGCCCGCCCTGTTCGCATCCGCGGTGCTCGTGCTGTCGGCCGGCTGCGCCGTCACTCCAACGCCACCGGCCAGTCGCGAGACTGGGTGCACGGCGCAGGTCGTCGATCGAGGCGGCGGCTGGAGGGAAATCGGCGGCCCGCGCGCGTTCGTGCTGGCGCGCCCGTTCGTCGCACACCCGGACTCCGCGCAGAAGCTGTGGGTCCGGTTTGAGGACGCCGCAGAGCAGCGGCTCTCCATCGAGGCTCAACTGCTGGGTGCCGACCTGCGGGAGGAGGGGGTGCTCCGGGACGCGATCGAGCGTGACGACTGGGCGGCAGGCGCAGGCCCACCCGATGATCTCCCTGGATCAGAGCACTTGGCAATCATGCGATTGCCTCGCCCGGGCTGCTGGCAACTTACCCTTCGGGCCGGGTCCGATGTGGTCGGCACGGCGCGCATCGACGTGCAGCCGATGGGCGCTGGACCAGGCGGCTAACACCTCGGCTGACTGGGGCACGTAAGTCGATCAAGGGCTCGGGTGACATACGTGAACACTGAGCGATGGTCGGGCGTTGTACCTTCGGCCCTGTGGCGACGCTCAGCAAGTGGCGGCAACTGTTGGCCAGCTGGGATGCGCAGCAGGCGCGATACCGACCAGATCGGGAACTTGCGCTCCGGGCGATGAGTGACCTTGTCGCACGTGCTCACCCCGATGGAACTCCACGGGTCCTCGACCTCGCCTGCGGATGTGGCTCGGTGACAGCCCGGCTGATTGAGGCGATGCCGTCGGTGCACGTCCTGGGCGTCGACCGTGACCCCGTGCTGTTGAGGATCGCACAGGAGATCTGGGCCAACGACCCCAGGGTCGGGTTCGAGCAGGCGGACCTCCGCGACGCACGATGGCAGGAGCGCCACGGAGGCGGTCAGTTCGACGCCGTCGTGACCGCCGCATCACTGCACTGGTTTGAGCCTGACGACCTCGCGGGGCTGTACCGTGCGATCGCCTCGATCCTCGTCCCCGGTGGGCTGTTCCTGAACCTGGACTGGATTCCGATCGCCCGAGCGCCCGCCCTGCAGCGCCTGTGCGACGAGTCGATGCGGGCGTGGCAACCGCAAGTTGCCCCGCAGCGCGCTGGTAGCTCGTCGCCGTGGCAGGCATGGTGGGCGCTCGTCCTGGCTGATCCAGATCTTGCGGCCGAGGCCGCCGCGAGAAACGCCATGGGTCTGCCACGACCGGCCGAGTTCGTCGCCGACGAGGACTGGCATCGCTCCGCGCTCGTGGCCGCTGGCTTTGCCGAGGCTGGCGTGATCTGGCGCTCGTTGTCGTCGGCCATCATCGCGGCCAGGAGGACGGATCAACCCGGCAGTGCGAGCCTTGTCGACGCCCCGACCTCGTGACATCCCGCACGCCATGCGACGCCGTGGTCCAGTAGCCTCTTTCAATGAGGTTGGACGTCGGGGCGATCGAGTTGCGCACGCTGAGCGACGACTACGAGGACCCCGGTCGACCCGAGGACGACTGGGTGCCAGAGCCCGAACCACCAGGTGCCATTCGGCGGCTCGTGGATCGGCCGGTTCGAGTCTGGGGCGCCGTCCCTGAGCCCGAAAGGTCGGTGGAACGCCGGGCGTGCGGTGCGTCGGTTCTGGCGCCGAAACGGGCGGGAATCGGGCCGCTGATCGCCCAAGGGAACGCTGTGCGAGCCAGGTGTCGCCCGGAGCGGCTTCGGGCGGCCGGGCCGAGGGTCGGAACGAATGGAGTGCACGCGGAGCGTTCCAGGCCAGCTCCACGACGCGCAGTCTGGTAGAACCTGCGCGTCTGTGGTATCACGTTCCTGCCGGCGGCACGCCGCGCCACGGAACGGACGGGGCGGCCGTCATTCCGGGGTAGACTCCCGCCACTCACCGCTCCAGGAGCCACCGCCGACCGTGTCTTCCATCCTCGAGCGCCTCACCGGGCCGGGCGATCTCCGCGGCCTCGACGAGGGCCAGCTCGCCATCCTCGCCGCGGAGCTCCGCGAGACGATCATCGGCACCGTCGCCAAGACGGGCGGCCATCTCGGCTCCTCGCTCGGCGTCGTGGAGCTGACGCTGGCCCTCCACCGGCTCCTCGAGTCGCCGCGCGACCGGATCGTCTGGGACACGGGCCACCAGGCCTACGCCCACAAGCTCCTCACGGGGCGCCTCGACCGCTTCGGGACCCTCCGCCAGGTCGACGGCATCGGCGGCTTTCCGCGCCGCTCCGAGAGCGAGCACGACGTCTTCGATGGCGGCCATGCCGGGACCGGACTGTCGATCGCCCAGGGGCTCGCCACGGCCCGGGACCTCCGCCACGGCCTCGAGCGGATCGCCGTCGTCGTCGGCGACGCGGCGCTCATGAGTGGACTGTCGCTCGAGGCCCTCAACGACATCGGCCACAGGCGGACCCAGCTCGTGATCGTCCTCAACGACAACGAGATGTCGATCAGCCCGACGGTCGGGGCCTTCTCGACCTACCTCTCGAAGATCAAGCTGAGCGTCGCCTGGCAGCAGAGCAAGACCGCCTACGACACGCTCGTCGAGAAGATCCCGGTCGTCGGCGGCGGAGCCCTCGAATGGAGCCAGCGGATCCGCCGCTCGGTCGTCAACCTCGCTTCGCCGGGCCAGCTCTTCGAGGACCTCGGGATCACCTACATCGGGGTCGTGCCGGGCCACGACCTGCATGCCCTCCTCGAGACGTTCGAGCGGGTCCTCGAGCTCAAGGGCCCGGTGCTGGTCCACGTCCGGACCCAGAAGGGCCGCGGCTACCGGCCCGCCGAGACCGACCAGGTCTCATTCCACGGCGCGGCGCTGCCACCGATGGACCTCGCGCCCGGCGCCGACGCCCACGGCCCGGGCCAGGCCCACAAGGCTTCGACCTCGATGCCGCACGGGGCTGGCTCCAACGGCGACGCGATGCCCCCGGCGGCGAAGCCCGATGCCCCGAAGAAGCACCCCAACTACACCTCGGTCTTCGCCGACGAGCTCGTCGCCCTCGCCGCCGACGATCGTCGGATCGTCGGCATCACCGCGGGCATGCCGACCGGGACCGGCATGGCGAAGTTTGCCGCCGCCTTCCCCGAGCGGGCGATCGACGTCGGCATCGCCGAGCAGCACGCGATGACGATGGCGGCCGGCCTCGCGCTCGGTGGCATGCGGCCCGTCGTCGCGATCTACTCGACGTTCCTGCAGCGCGCCTTCGACCAGACGGTCCACGACGTCTGCCAGAACGACCTGCCGGTCGTCATCGCCGTCGATCGGGCGGGGCTCGTCGGCGAGGACGGGACCTCGCACCAGGGGATGTTCACGATCCCGGCCCAGCGCCAGCTGCCGTACCTCGTGATCGCGTCGCCGAAGGACGAGCAGGAGCTGCGGGCGCTGGTCCACACCGCCATCGACCAGGACCATCCCTTCGCCCTCCACTACCCGCGCGATCCCGGGTTCGGGCTTCCGCCGGTCGATCCCGCGGTGATCCCGGTGGGTCGAGGCGAGGTCATCCGGGAAGGGCGCGACGTGCTCTTCGTCGGCTTCGGGCCGATCGTGATGCGGGCGATCACGGCGGCCGATGCCCTCGAGCGCGACGGCTGGTCGGTCGGGATCATCAACGCCCGGTTCGCGAAGCCGCTCGATCGCCAGCTCATCCTCGACGCCGCGCGGGGTGTCCGACTCGTCGTCACGTTCGAGGAGAGCGTCGTGACCGGCGGCTTCGGAAGCGCCGTGCTCGAGGCGATGGAAGAGGCCCGCGCCACCGACTCGGCCTATCGCGACGTCGCGGTCCGGATCGTCGGCATCCCCGGCGATCGCTTCGTGGATCACGGCTCCGTGGCGGACCTTCGGCGGATGCTCCGCCTCGACGCCGCCGGCCTCGAGGCCCAGGTCCGGGAAGCCCTCGCCACCCTCGGGGTCACCCCAGGCCGCCCCGAGGTCGCGCCCGCCGGCTGACGCCCCTTCTGCGCCCGACCAGGTGCTGTCTGCCAGTCCGCGAAACTCGCATGGACCCTGGCTAGCGCCGGACCTGCGGAGCTGGGCGATCCGCCAACGTTGACATCGCGGACCCGCAGGCGTCGAACGACGACTGACCAGCCGTCCGGCCGGGGAGCGGCGCGGCGTCGTTCAAGATTCGCGGACCGGCAGTCCGCGCCCGCACGT
>Ga0214472_10009750_pt1 | contig 10012 bp, 12 predicted proteins | sample RVTome_6_FD_207662 | JGI IMG/M metagenome (GOLD analysis project Ga0214472, IMG submission 207662) | Soil microbial communities from uranium-contaminated site in the Upper Colorado River Basin, Wyoming, United States - RVT140D175 | ecosystem: Environmental > Terrestrial > Soil > Contaminated >...
GCAGGAACGGAATGCCGATCCACACCAGGCCGATGAGCGCCAGCCCCGGATAGTCCTCCCGGTCCACCGGCCGACGAGCCCGAGGGAACAGCGATATCGCCAGCGCACCCAATGCCACACGCCCGAGGGTGATCACCGTCGGATGCAGGCTCTCCAAAGCGGCGGCGATCACCACGAACGACGATCCCCACATCATTGCGGGGGCGAGCATCAGGCCCCACTCGGCGGGTCCGAACGCAGCCGTCGAGGTGCCGTCAACCGTGGAGAGGAGGCGCCTGCGCTCGGTCATCTGGTGCTCGCGCTCAGCTCGTAGGCCGCGGCATCGGCACGGACCCGCCACAGTGGCCCGAAGATGAGCAGGGCGGCGGCGACGGCGATCACGGCACCGCCACCGACGAAGAGCGGGCGCAGACCGATGGCCTCACCGAGCACGCCACCGAGCGCGGCGCCGATGGGGATCCCGGCGAAGGAAATCGTCCGCGACGCCGCCACCACGCGACCGAGTCGATCCGGTGGCGCCAGGCGCTGGCGGAGGGTGACGAAAGCAACCTGATTGATCGACACTCCAGCCATGGCGAGTCCGAACGGGAGCACTGTCATCGCGCCATCGGAGAACCCGGCTCCCATGGCGCCCAGGCCGAACAACACGCCGCCGGCCACAACGGATCGGCCCAGTCCGATGGCCGCAACGAGCCTGGGGGCCAGTGACACCCCCAGCGCGCCGATGGCGGCGAACCCGGCGAAAAGCATGCCCAGCGACAGGTCGGTGACAATGCCCAGCTCGTCCTGGGCATACAGCACCATCACCGCGGCCAACGGGGCGAAGGCGAGGTTGATGGCGAAGGCGGACAGGGTGGCCCAGCGCAGGGGTGCCGACTGCCACAGGGTCACGATGCCGTGGCGGAGCGCCGACCACACCGCCTCGCGCCGGGCGAGTGGACGGGGTCGGATCTCACGGAGCATGAGGATCCCCGCCACCGAGACCAGGTAGGTGACCGCCTGGAAGGCGAAGGCGGTGGCGATGCCCCCGCCCCAGGCGAGGACGGCCCCACCGACCACAAAACCCAGGGTCTGGGCCAGGTTACGCCCCACCTGGAGCCGGCTGTTGGCCACGACCAGGAGGTCGTCGGTGAGCACGGTGGGTACGTACGACTCGAGCCCGGTGTCGAATACCGTGGCCATCGAACCCACCAGGAAGGCCACGGCGAAGGCCATCCAGACGGTTCCGGCCCCGGCGGCGACGGCGAGAGCGAGGAGCCCGAAGGCTACGGCGCGCAGCAGGTCGGCGATGACCAGGGCGCGGCGAACCCGCACCCGATCGACCAGCACCCCTGCGATGAACCCGAACAGCAAGACCGCCGCCGTCTCGAACATCGCCAGCAACCCGAGCTGCGTTGCCGATCCGGTGAGGTCGCGGACGAAGACGGGCAGGGCGAAGAAGAGCGCCAGATAGTCCCCGAACTGGGAAACGGACTGTCCTACGACGAGCGGCCATGTGTTGCGGCGGGCCACCGCGGTCGGGTCGGACATCGACCGCAGCGTACCAAGCTCAGGCAGGCCGGGGAGTCGCGGTTTCCGGGTACGCTTGGGCCGATGGCTGAGACCCGCGATATCCCGGAGATGGCTGCCGAATTCTTCGGTCTCGCCAAGCGGTACCTCCGCGACCGGACCCTGGTCCCGGCCAAGCGTCTCGGCCGGCTCGCCGCCTTCAGCCTCATGGCCTCGATCATGTTCGTCCTCGCCACCCTGTTCCTCTCGGTGGCGGTCATGCGGGTGATCGTCGGAGCCATGCCCGACGGCGCGATCTGGAGCGGACTCGGCTACATCGCCTCGGCGATCGCCCTCCTCGTCCTGACCGCCCTCATCATGTGGAGGGCAGCCCGATGAGCGTCAGCCGCGGTGACCTGGAGGCGAAACTGGAGGAGATCCGGGGTGCGATCGAGGAGACCACCGAAGGCGCCCGAAACGTCGGGATCCTCATCGCCGTCGGTGTGGTGGCACTGGTCCTGATCGCGTTCCTCAACGGCCGGCGCCGCGGCCGCAAGGGTGCGGCGCGTGTCGAGGTCTACCGCCTGCGCTGACGGCCCTTGGGTGGCACCGCCACCACCATGCGGCCACCCGGACGGAGCCGCTGGGAGTACACCATCTGCCGCTTGGGCTCGTCGAACCATCTGGCGAGCGCGATGGCGAGCAGAGCCGCACCCACGAAGGTGCGCAGGTGGTCGCCGCGCCTGATGCCCTTGATGAGCAACTTCCACCCGGTGGGGACGATGAGCATGAGCCGATGCTACCCCCGGCGGGCACCGATCTAGAGTCGGGGCATGTTCCGGAACCGCGAACGCATGGTGAAAGTCCTCGTAATCCTCCTCGCCGCTGCGCTGGCCATCACGCTGGTGCTGCCCTTTCTCGGTAGGACGTGACCGACCGATTCGCCGACGGGGACCTCTGCCTCCTCATCGATGCGAAGGGTCGCAAACACCTCGTCGACCTCCGACCGGGCCGCACCTTTCAGTTCCACGCCGGGGTGATCCGACACGAGGACATCATCGGCGCCGAGGCCGGCGTGGTGCTCCGCACCGGCACCGGAGCAAAGGTGGCGGCGTTGCGCCCCCGCCTGGCCGACTACGTACTGACCATGCGCCGCGGCGCCCAGGTGGTGTATCCGAAGGACCTGGGTCCGATGATCCATTGGGGCGACGCCCGGCCCGGACACCTGGTCGTCGAGGCCGGTACCGGCTCGGGCGCCCTCACCATGGCGCTCCTCGCCGCTGTGGGGCCGACCGGGCGGGTGGTATCGGTGGATCGGCGTGAGGATCACCAGGAACACGCTCGGGGGGTCATGGAGAGGCTGCTGGGGGCGCTTCCCGCCAACCTCGAGTTGGTGGTGGGCGACGTGGCCGAGGTGGTGACCGATCATCGGCCCGACAGGGTGTTCCTCGACCTCCCCGAGCCATGGCACGTGGTGCCACCGGCGGCCGAGGCACTCACAGCCGGGGGGGTCCTGTGTGCCTACCTCCCCACCATCCCGCAGGTCATGCATCTGCACGACGCGCTGCGCCGTGCCCGACGCTTCGCCGCGCTCGAGACCTTCGAGACGCTCCACCGGGAGTGGCAGTTCGAAGGCCGATCCGTACGCCCGCGCAGCCAGATGGTCGGTCACACCGGATTCATCACCGTGGCCCGGTCCGTCGTCGGGGAGACACTCGACGAGGACGAGCACGACGCGACGGACGACGATTACGACGCGTGAACCGCCGACCGACTTTCCGCCGGTCGGCCGTCGGGGGCGAGCCTATTCGCTCACTCCCGTATAATCCGACCCGGACCGGGTGCGCCCGGTCCACGGTCGTCAGACGACCGGAGAGGATCGAGATGAGCGACCAGCAGATCGACGAGCTGCGGACAACCATCCGGATGCTGGAGGACGAGATCGCCATTCTCAGGCGGCGACTCCAGGATGCTCCTCGCCGCGTCCGCATCCTCGAAGAGCGACTCCTCGAGGCGAAGGGCCGCCTCAACCAGTCGCTCGGCCAGAATGAGAAGCTCTCGGTGGCCCTCGAAGAGACCCGGGAACAGCTGGCCATCCTGCGCGACGAGGTCGAGAAGCTGACCGCACCGCCGAACCCATTCGGTGTGGTCCACGGCGTCAACTCCGACGGCACCATCGACGTCCTCACCAGCGGCCGCAAGCTCCGGGTGAGCGTCGAGCCGACGATCGAGATCAAAGAACTCGAAATCGGTCAGGAGGTGGTCCTCAACGAGGCGATGAACGTGATCGACATCCGCGCCTTCGAGCCGACCGGCGATGTCATGAGCGTCAAGGAGATCCTCGACGACCGACGCGTCATCGTTCTCGGCCGCGGTGATGAGGAGCGGGTCGTCGAGCTCGCCGGACCGATGCGCGGCGCTTTCCTGCGGGTCGGCGACCACGTCCGCGTGGACATGCGCACCGGTCTCATCCACGAGCGGCTGATCCGACCCGAGGTCGAAGAGTTGGTGCTCGAGGAGGTTCCCGACGTGTCCTACGAGGACATCGGCGGGCTGGAAGAACAGATCACCGCCATTCGGGATGCGGTCGAGTTGCCGTACCTCCACAAAGACCTATTCGACGACTACGCCCTGAGCGCTCCGAAGGGGATCCTGCTCTACGGGCCCCCCGGATGCGGCAAGACGCTCATCGCCAAGGCCGTCGCAAACTCCCTGGCTAACGCGGTCGCCAGCAAGACGGGACGCGGGGATGCTCGGTCGTACTTCCTGAACGTCAAGGGTCCCGAACTGCTCAACAAGTACGTGGGTGAGACGGAGCGACAGATCCGACTCATCTTTGTTCGAGCCAAGGAAAAGTCCGACGAGGGTGTTCCGGTGATCGTCTTCTTCGACGAGATGGACTCCCTTTTCCGCACCCGGGGCACCGGCATCTCCTCGGACGTCGAGTCGACGATCGTCCCCCAATTGCTCTCCGAGCTGGACGGCGTCGAGGCCCTGAAAAACGTGATCGTCATCGGCGCCTCCAACCGCGAGGACCTGATCGATCCGGCGATCCTCCGACCGGGTCGCCTCGACGTAAAGATCAAGATCGAGCGACCCACCATCGAGGCCGCCCGAGCCATCTTCGGCGTCTACATCGACGCCGCCGTACCCCTCGATGCCGAGGAGCTCGCAGCTTCGGACGGCGATGTCCCCGGCCACCTGGATCACCTCATCGACAAGGTGGTGGCCGACATGTACTCGACGGCGGACCACAACCGCTTCCTCGAAGTCACCTACGCCGGAGGTGACAAGGAGGTCCTGTACTTCAAGGACTTCGTTTCCGGGGCCATGATCGAGAACGTGGTCCGGCGTGCCAAGAAGGAGGCGATCAAGCGCGAGATCGCCGAGGGGGTACGTGGCGTCCGCCTCGCCGACCTGCTCGCCGCCATCAAGCAGGAGTTTCGCGAGCACGAAGACCTTCCCAACACCACCAACCCCGACGACTGGGCCCGAATCTCGGGCAAGAAGGGCGAGCGGATCGTGTACGTCCGCACACTCATGGACGGAGACGGCGACAGTCGCAGCATCGAGGCCATCACCACCGGCCAGTACCTGTGAGCGCAGACCCGGGACCTCGTGTCCTCGGCACCGAAACCGAGTTCGGCATCACGGTGCGCAACCAGGTCGACTTCAACCCGGTGCTCGCGTCCAGTCTGGTGATCAACTCGTACTCGGGCTCGTCATCACGCATCCAGTGGTCGTTCGAGGAGGAGACACCGGGCCGCGACGCTCGCGGCTTCGGCTACGAACCGCCTCCGACGGCGGACTACGACGCCGGACTGGTCAACGTGGTGCTCACCAACGGCGCCCGCTTCTACGTGGACCATGCCCACCCCGAGTACGCCACACCCGAGTGCGTCGACGCCCGCGAGGCGGCACTCCACGACAAGGCTGGCGAGGTGGTGCTGGCGCGTGCCGCCGCTGCCGCCACCGAGTCACTTCCCGAGGGGCTGCGTTTGCTCATCCATAAGAACAACAGCGACGGCAAGGGGAACTCGTACGGGGCGCATGAGAACTACCTGGTGCCCCGGTCGGTGCCGTTTGCCGATCTGGTGCTCCACATGACGCCGTTTCTGGTATCGCGCCAGATATTCACCGGGGCGGGGAAGGTGGGGGCGGAAAACGGCAGACCCGCCGTCGAATTCCAGCTGTCCCAGCGAGCCGACTTCTTCGAGGAGGAGATCGGACTCGAGACCACGCTGAAGCGGCCCATCGTCAATACCCGCGACGAGCCGCACGCCGACCCGGCGAAGTACCGGAGACTCCACGTCATCATCGGCGATGCCAACCTGAGCGAGGTACAGACCTTTCTCAAGTTGGGGAGCGCCTCGCTGGTCCTCGCCGCCATCGAGGCTGGTGCGCTGGGCGATCCCATCGTCCTTCGCCGGCCCGTCGATGCGGTCTGGCAGGTCAGCCACGATCCGACCCTGGGGGCGACGGTCGAACTCGACGACGGTTCCTCCGCCACGGCCCTGGCCATCCAGTGGCTGTTCTTCGAGCGGGTGTCGAAGCACGTGGAGTCCGCCGGGGGCACCGATGTCGACCGAGAGGTACTCCGGGTGTGGGAGGAGATCCTCATCGACCTGGAGGCGGATCCGGCCCGCACCAGCGACCGCCTCGACTGGGCGGCAAAGCGCTTCCTGCTCGATGGGTTCCGCCACCGCGACACCCTCGCCTGGGGAGATCCGAAGATGCGCCTCCTCGACCTCCAATACCATGACGTAGACCCGGCGAGGGGCCTCTACCACCGGTTCGTCGGGTCCGGAAGAATGCAGCGCCTGTTCACGCCCCGGGAGATCGAGACGGCGGTGACCCACCCGCCACCCGGCACGAGGGCATACTTTCGGGGCGCGTGTGTGGCCAAGTACGGCCACGCCATCATCGCCGCCAACTGGGATTCCCTGCTCTTCGATACCGGGGGAGCCAGCCTCAAGCGGGTGCCTATGATGGAGCCCCTGAAGGGTCGGCGCGACCTCGTCGCCGGCCTCATCGATCGGTCCGACACCCCGGCCGACCTCATCGAGGCACTCGGAGGCGACCATGGCTGAGCAGGAACGCAAGCGGGTCCGGCGGGACGACGACAAGCAAACCGACGAGCAGACCGACGAGCTCGCCGGTGCGTCCACCGAGGACCTCACCGACCGCATCGATGACCTGCTCGACGAGATCGACAGCGTCCTCGAGGAGAACGCCGAGGAGTTCGTCAAGAACTACGTCCAGAAGGGCGGCCAGTGACCGAAGGCGATGGTCTGCCCCTCGCCAGGGTGACACCGGCCGAGAGCTTCACGGCGGTGCTCCAGGCCCACGGCCTCACCCCGCGTTGGGATGGAACCGCCGGCACCAGCGCCCTGCAGGCGCCAGACGGGACCACCGTGCTCGCATTCCGGCTCGCCGACAGCGTCATCATGGCCGGAGATCGCCGCGCCACATCGGGGCACCTCATCGCCCATCGGCGCGTGCAGAAGGTCTATCCGGCGGACGCCTATTCGGCGGTCGCCATCTCCGGGACCGCAGGTATCGCCCTCGAACTGGTCCGCCTCTTCCAGACCGAGTTGGAGCACTACGAGAAGATCGAAGGCCACCGGCTCAGCGTGGCCGGCAAGGCGAACCACCTGGCAACGATGATCCGCAAGCAGCTGCCACTCGCCTTCCAGGGGCTCGGCGTGATCCCCCTGTTCTGTGGCGTCGAGGAGGCGACCGGGGCCGGCCACCTCTATTCCTTCGACATCGTCGGCGGCTCGTATGAGGAGATCGACTACGCCGCCACCGGGTCGGGGGGTCGCGACGCCCGGCTGTACCTTCGCACGGCCTACCGCCCCGACATGGACACCGACGAGGCGGTCGACTTGGCCGTGGCCGCGCTGGTCGCCGCCGCCGAGGAGGACACCGCCACCGGCGGACCGGACATGATGCGGGAGATCTACCCCAATGTCGCCCTCGTCGACGCGGCGGGTTACCGGGAGATCGACGAAACCCGCGTGGCTGAGGCCGCTCGGCACGCCCTGGGAAGCGGATCGTGAGCTTCCCCTTCTACGTCCCCCCGGAGCAGTTGATGAAGGACCGGGCCGAGTTCGCCCGGAAAGGAATCTCTCGGGGCAAGTCGATGGTGGCGATCACCTATGACGAAGGGATCCTCCTCCTCGGCGAGAACCCGAGCAGGACGCTCCAGAAGATCTCTGAGGTGTACGACCGGATCGCCTTTGTCGCCGTCGGCAAGCAGAACGAGTTCGAGCAACTCCGGGTGGGCGGGATCCGGCGGGCCGACATCACCGGCTACGCATACTCGCGGGCCGACGTCACCGCGCGCAGCCTTGCCACTGCATACGCCCAGACGCTCGGCCACATCTTCACCCAGGAAGTCAAGCCCTATGAGGTCGAGCTGATGGTGGTCGAGGTGGGTCAGGTGCAGGGGGACGACACCATCTTTCGGATCACCTATGACGGCACGCTCTACGACGACCGCGAGTTCTCCGCCATAGGCGGATCTGCGGAACCGCTGATCGCTCATATCGGTCAGGGGTACGCCCCCGGGATGACGCTCCAGGCCGCGATCGCCCTCGCCAAGGAGTCCTGCCTGGCGGTCGCCGACGACAATGGGACCTCGGGATGGGAAGCGGCGATTCTCGACCGCGCCGCCCGCCGAAGGGCGTTCCGGCGACTGGGCGCCGCCGAAGTCGAATGACCGACGGCGACCCACCCGACGCCACCTTCGTCAAGGCGGGGACGCTCGGCGACCCCACCACGGCTCGCCTCACGGTGGCCCTGTTGGAGTCGGAAGGCATCCCCTGCATCGCCCGGGGACAGCTCTCCGGCGAGTTTCCGGTGACGGTGGGCCGCCTCGCCGAAACCGAGCTGTGGGTGCGCAGCAGCGACCTGGAGGAAGCCCGGCGGATCATCGCCGACGCCGGCGAACGCGGCGCCGATGGGGGTGACCCCGCTCGTGGTGCGTCCCCAGTGGTGGCGATCGCCGTGGGCGTCTGTCTGGCGCTGGCGGTGGTGCTCGCCGCGCTTCGGCTCTTCTGACCCAACGGCGGTACCCTCCCACCGGTGGAACGTCGCATCTTCGGGATGGAGAACGAGTACGGGGTGACGTGCACTCTGCGCGGCCAGCGCCGTCTCTCACCCGACGAGGTGGCCCGCTACCTCTTCCGCAGAGTGGTCTCGTGGGGACGTTCGTCGAACGTCTTCCTCGAGAACGGGGCGCGGCTCTACCTCGACGTCGGAAGCCACCCCGAATACGCCACCCCGGAATGCGACAGCCTCTATGACCTGATCGCCCACGACAAGGCGGGGGAGCGCGTCCTCGAAGGCCTCGTCCACTCCGCCCAGGATCGTCTCGACGAGGAGGGGATCCGTGGCGACATCTTCCTCTTCAAGAACAACACCGACTCGGCGGGCAACTCCTACGGCTGCCACGAGAACTACCTGGTGAGTCGTCAGGCGGACTTTCAGTCCATGATCGACACCCTCATCCCGTTCTTCGTCACCCGCCAGATCTTCGCCGGGGCCGGGAAGTTGCTTCAGACGGCGCGCGGCACCGTGTACTCGATGGCGCAGCGGGCCGAGCACATCTGGGAGGGGGTCTCATCGGCGACCACCCGGTCGCGTCCGATCATCAACACCCGAGACGAGCCCCACGCCGACGCCGAGAAGTATCGGCGTCTCCATGTCATCGCCGGTGACTCCAACATGTCGGAGTACGTCTCGTACGTGAAGACCGGCGTCACCGTGGCCATCCTCCAGATGCTCGAGGCTCAGGTGGTGTTTCGGGACCTCAGCCTGGAGAACCCGATCCGGGCGATTCGGGAAATCAGCCACGACATCACGTGCCGACGGCCCGTGCGGTTGGCCAACGGCAGGGAACTGAGCGCTCTCGACATCCAGTGGGAGTATCTCGAGCGGGTCATGCGGCACGCCCGCAGCCCCGGTTTTCCCCCGCAGGTTCAGCAGGCCCTCAGCATGTGGGAGTACCTGCTCACCGGGCTCGAGAAAGATCCGCTGAGCCTGAAGCGGGAGTGCGACTGGGTCGCCAAGTACCACCTGATCGAGGAGTACGCAACCCGGCGCCAGGTGCCCAGGACCGACCCCCGGCTCGCTCTCATCGATCTCTCATACCACGACGTGGATCAGACTCGGGGTCTCTATTACTTGCTCGAACGCAAGGGCCTGATGGATCGGGTCGTCACCGACGCCGACATCGCAACGGCCCTGGTCCAGCCCCCCCAGACGACCCGCGCCCGGCTCCGCGGCGACTTCATCCGCGCCGCCAAGGCCAAGAACCGTGACTTCACCGTCGATTGGGTCCACCTCAAGCTCAACGACCAAGCCCAGCGAACCGTTCTGTGCAAGGACCCCTTCAAGGCCGTCGACGACCGCGTCGAGAAGTTGATTGCGAGCCTCTGAGGTACTGATGTGTCTCCCCCCACAGCGGGGAGTACCGCCGAAGGAGGGCAGGGGGGAGCCCCAGACGCTACGTACACCT
>Ga0214472_10009752_pt1 | contig 10011 bp, 9 predicted proteins | sample RVTome_6_FD_207662 | JGI IMG/M metagenome (GOLD analysis project Ga0214472, IMG submission 207662) | Soil microbial communities from uranium-contaminated site in the Upper Colorado River Basin, Wyoming, United States - RVT140D175 | ecosystem: Environmental > Terrestrial > Soil > Contaminated >...
TCGGGTCGGGGACCCTCGCTCAGTTGGCTCGGGTCGGGCGACCGCTCGGTCAGCTGGCCTCGGTCGCGGGCGGTGGTGTCCGCCCGAAGAGCCGGCGCTGGCCGAACTTGCTGTTCACGAGGGCGACGCCGCCGATGATCAGGGCGGTGCCGGCCAGGACGCCGGCGTCGACGACCTCGTCGAGGACGAGGGCCCCGGCGAGGATGCCGACGATCGGCAGGAGGTAGGCCACGAGCGAGGTCCGGGTCGCGCCCCACGACTGGAGGAGCCGGAAGAAGACGAGGTAGGCGACACCCGACCCGAGGAGGCCGAGCCAGACGATGGCGAAGAGCGACCGGTCAGTCCATTCGACCTCGAACGGGCGCTCGATGACGAGCGCGATCACGCTCGTGATGACGAAGGCGAAGCCGACCTGGAAGAGGGCCGGGATCATCGGCCGGAGGCCCCGGACGTTCCGCCTGGCGTAGACGGCGCCGATGCCGTACGAGGCGGTGGAGCCGAGGAGCGCCAGCTCACCGCCGATGGAGCTCTCGACGCCGCTCGCGCCGAGGCTCCGGGCGACGAGCAGGACGACACCGGCGTAGCCGACGGCCAGCCCCACCAGGCGGTTGACGGTGATCGGCTCGTCATGGAGGAAGAGGGCCGCGATCACGATGACGAAGAGGGGCACGGCCCCGTTGAGGATCGCCGCGAGGGCGGAGTCGACCGACTGCTCGGCGGTCGTGATGAGGGCGAAGGGCAGGGCGATATTGACGACCGACATGACGAGCAGGTGGCCGTACATCTTCGGCTCGCGCGGCAGCTGCTCGCGGGCGACGGCCACGACGAGGGCGAGGAAGGCGAGGCCGATGCCCAGCCGGAAGGCGACGAGGGTGAAGGTCGGCAGCGTCTCGACGCCGATCTTGATGAAGAGGTAGGACGAGCCCCACATCAACCCGAGGGCGAAGAAGAGGACCCAGTTGAGCCGGGCGGCCGGGGACGTCATCCGCGGATGATAGTGCGATTGGCCTATCCCGGTGGGCCAAAGGTTCGTTCGCGGATCGGCGGCGTCAGGGGTCCGAGGAATCACATGTTACTTGCTTGTAGGCTACTATTATCGCCAGTCGCATCCATGGCGCGAACGGGCGCAGCCGATCGAAGCAGAGGAGGCCGTGATGCTCCAGCTCACCCCGAAGGCGACCAGCCACCTCGTGCGCATACGGCGGCAGCGTGGCCTCGATGACCAGAACGGGGCACGATTCGTGGCCAAGGGCGGCAGCGTCGGGCTCACCTTCGCCGTGGCGCCCGAGCCCGGCGATCGAGTCATCGAGCAGAAGGACATCGCCGTCTTTGTCGCCCAGGAGGTTGCCGAGGCCCACGATGGGTCGCTCATCGACACCCGTCTCGAGCAGGGGAAGCCGGTGCTCGTGCTCCGCCGGCAGACCGGCGCTGGAGCACCTGGCTCACCCTCCAGCTGATCCTCCCGAGGGTCGCCCACCCGCGTTGCTAGGGCGAACGGCGCGCCGACCAGAAGCGGCCGGCGCGCCGACCAATCCGCGAGGGCCGTCACCCGCCTGGCCGCGTCCAGCTCCGCTAGATCCGAAGGATCGCTTCGAGATCGGCCAGGAAGACCGTCGCGCCTCCGTGACGCACCATCGCGGGCAGGTCCTCGAGGCGACCAACCAGCACGGGCGGAAGCTCGATGTCCCGGCTTGAGCACTCGCGCTCGAGGATGGCAAGCACGGCCGCCACCGCGACGTCCTCGACCCCAAGCACGAGCGTCGAGTTGTCCGCGCGCAGGTAACCGCCCGATGACCGAAGTTGGGTGACCCGGTGCCCATCCTGCTCGAGTGCGGTGATCACGTTCTCCGCATCCAGCTGGTGGACGATGGCAACGAGCAGCTTGCTCACAGGCTGGACTCCTTCCGGTGGCTCGGGCAGGTCAGCGCCAATTGTCGGACTCCGGCCGCGACGGCGCGCAATGCGCGCGTCGGGCTGCCGGCCAGGCTGGCTCAGCGAGGCTCGAGCGGCCAGGTCTCGACCGAGACAAGGCGAGCGGAGCCGCCGACCGATTCGAAGGTCACCGTTCGCGGGGCCGGAGCGCGACTCGGCAACCGAACCGTCGCCATCGTGTCCGCGTTCGTCTCGATCTCCAGGATCGAGGCATCGACGATGAAGCGCAGGCGCAGATCGTTGCCGTCGGCCGGGGCGAGCGTTGCGGCGGTCATCGCGCTGCGTCCAGCCACGCTCACGATGCCTCGACGGGCAACCGACAGGCGGCGATCGCCCGGGAGGTAGGCCACCCGGACCTCGGGATCAGCAGGGTCGCCATCGACCAGGTCGACGACGATCTCGGTCGCGTCACGCGGCTCGACGGTCGCCGTCAGCTCGAACGACTTGCCGGGCGTCGCGACGGACCACGGCGCCGCGCCTGCGACGAGGTCATGCGGCCCCATCCGGGTCCCGTCCCGACGCAGCGAGGTCAGCTCTGCGGCAAGCCCCAAGGAGACGTGGCCACCCGCGCCGATCGACACGATCCTCGGCAAGGTGAGCGATCCGGCCCAGGCTCGAGCCGACGTCGCCGCAGGAGGGTCCTCCGGGATCCAGCCCAGGAGGAGGTGTCGATCGTCCGCCAGGGTCACGGTGGCCGGCGCATAGAAGTCGGGACCCATCCCGAGCTGCTGGGCGTGGTCGACCCTGAACCGGTCATCGTCCAGGTGGCCGACGAACGCCATGACGTGCGAGGGTCGGATCCCGGGCATCCGGTCGAGGACGGATACGATCAACACGTCGGTGTCCCCGAAGCGCAGGAGCTGCGGGCACTCCCACATGGGACCGTCCGCGCCGGCCGATGGATCGACGTCATCGACGGTCAGCACGGGGCCCACGCAGGACCATGCGCGCAGGTCGCCCGACGCGTAGCGGAGGACCGTTCCGCGGCCGTCGCTGGACCCCGCCCCGACGAGCATCCCCCAGCCGGCTCCGTCGCGCCAGACGAAGGGGTCGCGGAACAGGTCCGGCTCGATCCCGGGCGGCGGCCCCGCGATCAGCGGGTTGCCCGGGTCCTTCGACCACGACAGCAGGCCGTCGTCGGTACTCGTGGCCCGACAGATCGTCTGACGCCGCAACGCCCCATCGAGCCGGACGCCGGTATAGAAGAGCGCGACCGCCCCACGATCGACCACCATACTTCCCGACCAGCAGCCGAAGGCATCGGGACCGTCGTCCTCGGGTGACAGGGCGAGCGGCAGATGTCGCCAGGTGACGAGGTCATCGCTGACGGCATGCCCCCAATGCATCCGGCCCCAGTGCGGTTCGTCGGGATTGTGCTGGTAGGTCACGTGGAGCCGACCGCCGACGAGCAACAGCCCATTGGGGTCGTTCATCCAGTTGACGGGCGGCGTCAGGTGGAGGCGTGGACGTTCGTGATCCTCGTGCCGACGTGGCCCCGGTGGCGTTGCGGCGGGCGGCACGATCACGTTCCTTGCCAGTAGGCTATCATGTAGTCCTCGGTGCTCCTGCGAGGTTCGCGTGTGGCCGGAGCGCCGGCTCAGGTCCGCCCGTCGGTATCGTGGCCGATCGAGCGAATCCGAGCGAGGAAGGAACGCCCATGTCCCGTCCCCAACGGCGCATCCTGATGATCTCCCTCCATGGCTACGTTTCGGCTCAGCCCGAGCTCGGCCGACCCGACACCGGTGGACAGGTCGTCTACGTCCTCCGGCTCTCCGAGAGCCTCGCCCGGCTCGGCTATCGAGTCGACATCATGACCCGGCAGTTCGAGCGGCAGCCAGCGATCGAGGCCGTCAACGAGCGCGTGCGGCTGATCCGGATCCCGAGCGGCGGGACCGGGTTCATCCGGAAGGAATGGATGTGCGACGTCGTCCCGGAGTGGGTCGATAACGCGGCTCGATACATCCACTCCAAGGGTCTGGCATACGCGTTCGTGAACAGTCACTACTGGGACGCTGGCCTCGCCGGCGATGGTCTCTCCCAGAGGCTCGGCGCCCGCCATGTCCATACACCGCATTCGATCGGGTCGTGGAAGCGCGACAACATGGAGGGAGATCCACGGGAGCTCGAGCAGCAGTACAACTTCGCCCGGCGGATCCGCGACGAGCGAGCGATCTACCACGCGGCCGACACCGTGGTCGCGACGACGCCGCAGCAGCGCGACATCCTCGTCAACGGCGAATACGACGTGCCCCGCGAGGACGTCGCCGTCGTGCCGCCCGGCTTCGATGACACTCGCTTCTTCCCTGTCTCGTCGGCTACCCGGCAGGCGCTCAAGCGAGAGGCCGGGCTCGACGGACCATTGATCCTGGCGTTGGGCAGGGTTGCGGCCAACAAGGGCTACGACCTCCTCCTGCGGTCGCTGCCGAGCGTCTTCTCCCGGGTGCCCGGGGCGAAGCTGTTGTTGGCCGTCGGATCGACCGAGCCCACGCCGGGCGAGACGCGCCAGGTCGAAGAGCTCCGTCGGCTGGCCGCCGACCTCGGGGTCGGCGACCGCGTCATCTTCCGCGACTACATCCCCGACGAGGACCTCGCCGACACCTACCGGATGGCCGACGTCTTCGCCCTCTGCAGCCGCTATGAGCCGTTCGGGATGACCGCCGTCGAGGCGATGGCCTGCGGGACGCCCGCGGTGATCACGACCGAGGGTGGCCTGTGGGAGATGGTCGCGTGGGGCCTCGAGGCCCTCTATGCCAACCCGCTTGACGTCGAGGCGTATGGCCACGCCATCGCGACTGTGCTGCTCTATCCGCGCGTCGCCGGCCAGCTTGCCCAGTTCGGATCGCAGCGGGCCCGCTCGAGCTTCACGTGGAACGGGATCGCCCAGCAACTGGTCAATGTCCAACAGCAGCGCGTTCTCGCCGGTCGCGATCACCTCCGCCGCGCGCCCGACGCTGGACCCCGACAGGCCGTTGTCGGCGGGGCTGGGGGATCGACGCGCGAGGTCGAATGGGTGCCGGCCGGATCCTTGTAACGGATCTCGACGGGACGCTCCTCGGCGACGACGGCGCGCTCGCGCGGTTCGCCAGCTGGTACGCGACGCGCCGGGATGGCTGGCGGCTGGTCTATGCGACGGGCCGGTCGCGCGAGTCGCTCGAGCGCCTGATGCGCCAGGCTCGGCTGCCTGAGCCGGACGCCCTGAGCGTGTCGGTCGGAACCGAGCTGTACGACCGTGATGGGATGCCCTGGCCCGGCTGGGAAGTGCGGTTCGCAGACTGGGATGCCGATCAGGTTCGGCGAGTCCTGGCCACGATCGACTGGCTCCAACCCCAGCCCGCGGCGGCGCAGACCCGGTTGAAGGCCAGCTTCAATGCTCCTGGTCTGGGGACCGCGGAGCTGACCTTCCTCCGCACGGCGCTGGGCGCGGCCGGCATCGATGCATCGATCGTCTACAGCTCGAGCCTGTACCTCGACGTCCTGCCGCCGGGATCCGGCAAGGGAGAGGGCGCCACGGTCGTCGCCCGCGCCTGGGGAGCTCGTGCCGTGGACGTGCTCGTGTTCGGCGATTCGGGCAACGATCTCCAGCTGTTCCAGCAGGGCTTCCTCGGAACCATCGTCGCGAACGCCCTGCCCGAGCTCACAGCGGGCGTCAGCCCGGAGACGTATCGATCGCCCTATCCGTTTGCCGACGGCGTTCTCGACGGGATTCGCTACTGGTCGCGGCTCGAAGGTTCGTGATCGGCGCGCGACCCAGTGTCTCCGCCACCCGAGCCAGCTCGCGCCGAGTCGCCGGGTCCGACTCGAGCGGCGTCGCCGCCGCGACGATCAGCGCCTTGCGGTCCGCGATGATCGACGCGCGAGCGCGCTCGCCGTCCACCGTGAGACGGGCGATCGCCGCCCGCCGGTCCCGCTCATCGCGGGTCACCGTGACGAGCCCACGACGCTCGAGACGGTGCAGCTGGCGGCTGGTGGCCGGGAGCGTCACCCCCACCTGTCGGGCCACGTCGCTGATCCGTGCCCCTTCGGGTGCGTCACCCAGGATGACCACGACCCTCCACTGCGGGAACGTCAGGTCGAATCCCGGTCGCCCCGAGGCGATCGCGACGGTCGTCATCGCGACGCCGGCGAAGATGATCCGTTCAAGAGAGTCCGCCACGGAGGGATCCGTCATTCCTGCCATCCCGCTCGAAAAAGGCTCGCCCCAATCGTCCGGCACTGCTCGGAGCGAGCAGAAGTCTAGCGCCCGCCCGCCCGCGCCGATTGAGTCCCGCTCGACGCCCGTGGGGCGGTCGCCTGGCAATCGAACCCGCCACCGCCGCGGCCGCTAGGATGGCGGCTCGGCAGGAGGGCTGAATGCAGCGCTGGGGTGGGCGGTTCACGGACGTCACCGACGAGCGGGTCGTCGACTTCACGCGCTCGATCGAGGTCGACGCCCAGCTGGCCGCCGACGACCTCGAGGGCTCCATCGCCCATGTCCGGGGGCTGGGCCGGGCCGGCATCCTCGCGGCGCCCGAGGTCCAGGCGCTCGTCGAGGGGCTCCGGGCCCTGGCCCTCGAGATCGAGGCCGGCGAGATGGCCTGGGACCCGGCCCTCGAGGACGTCCACATGAATCTCGAGGCCGCTCTCGAGGCGCGGATCGGGCCGCTCGCCCGGAAGCTCCACACGGGGCGGTCGCGGAACGACCAGGTCGCCACGGATCTCCGCCTCTGGACCCGCCGGGCGATCGACCGGCTGAACGAGGCGATCCTCGCCTTCGAGCGGGCCCTCGTGGGCCTCGCCGAGCGCGAGGTCGAGGCGATCCTGCCGGGCACGACCCACATCCAGCCGGCCCAGCCGGTCCTCCTCGCTCACCATCTCCTGGCCTACGTCGAGATGTTCGATCGCGACCGGGGTCGGCTGGCCGACGCGCGGCGCCGGCTGAACGTCTCGCCCCTCGGCTCGGGCGCGCTGGCCGGCGCGGGCTATCCCCTCGACCGCGAGGCGACCGCCCGGGAGCTCGGCTTCGAGGGCGTGACGGCGAACTCGATGGACGCCGTCTCGGACCGGGACTTCGTCGTCGAGGTCCTCGCGGCCGTCGCCCTGTCGATGGTCCACCTGTCCCGCCTGGCCGAGGAGATCACGTGGTGGTCGAACCCGGCGTTCGGGTTCGTGCGGGTCGCCGACGCCTTCTCGACCGGCAGCTCGATGATGCCCAACAAGCGGAACCCCGACCCGGCCGAGCTGGTGCGGGGGCGAGCAGCCGGGTCGATCGCCGCACTGACGGCGATGCTCGGCATCCTCAAGGGCCTCCCGCTGACCTACCAGCGGGACCTCCAGGACGACAAGCCGCTGCTCTTCGGGACCGTCGCGACCTTCGGGGCGTCGCTCGGCGTGATGAGCGGGCTCGTGGAGACGCTCTCGATCGATGCCGCCCGGATGCGGGCCGCCGCCGATGAGGGCTTCACGACCGCGACCGCCGCCGCCGATGCGCTCGTCGGGCGCGGGCTCGCGTTCCGGAGCGCCCATCATGTCGTCGGCGCGCTCGTGGCCGCGGCCGAGGCCCGGGCGGTCGGGCTGGCGGCCGTAACCGACGAGGAGGTCGTGTCGGCTCTCCGCAGCGTCGGCGACGAGGCGGCGGTGGCGCTCGCGGGGGAGGCCGGGGAGGGCGTCGGTGAGCTCGTCCGCTCGGCGGCCTCGGTCGAGGGCGCGCTCGCCGCCGCGGACGTCATCGGCGGCACGGCTCCGTCGCGGGTGCGCGCGGCCCTCACCGCCGCGCGGGAGCGGCTCGGCCCGGGCTGAGCGCGAGCCCGGCTCAGAGCTCCAGCGTCGTCGCGACCGCCACGTCGCGGACGAGGTGCAGATCCGGCGCCCAGGCGATCGCGAGGATGACGTGGAAGGTCGCGCTCGCACGCCCGTGAGGGAGCTCGATGGAGGGCAGGGCCTGCCCGCTCAGGGTGCCCGACAGGGGAATCGACCGGTCGCCGGCGAGGTCGACGATCGGCAGCGTGACCGACCACGCGGTGATGGTCTCGTCGAGGCCGCCGGGTCCGGTCGCCTCGACCCTGACCCGGACCTCGGCCCGGATCTCCTGGAGCCGGCGCGAGCCGCCGGCGTGGAGCGTCGCCATGGCCGTGAACGGCTCGCCCGCACAGAGCGGGACGGGATCGATCGCGACCGAGCCGCTCACGTCGTCACCGGCGACGTCGGCCGCGTCGTAGAGCGCGAATTGGCCGAGCGGCACCGCGCCGGAGCGAAGGAGCGAGATGGGCTGCACGACGCGGACCGGCCCCTCGATCGAGGAATCGAACTCGCCGCGACGTTCGAGCTTGGCCTCGACCGTCCAGTCGACGCCGGCCACGTCGGCCTCGAGGGTCGCCGGCCCGAGCGGCGGCACCGGCAGCTTGAAGGTCCAGGTCCGGCGCTCGCCGGAACCGAGATGGACGTCGCCGGCGACCTCGACAGGCTCGGTCAGGAGCGTCCGTCGCTCGGTCACGATCCGAGTGCTGGTATGACCCTGCGCGTCGGTCGACGTCACCTCGTGCTTCCAATGCTCCTCGGCCCGCAGCGCGACGACGAGGGCGCGGGCATCGAAGGCCCCGTGGCTCGTGACGTCGATGCGGCCTCCGACGAGCCGGCCCGGAAGGAGCTCGTCCCGCTCGAGCTCGAGGTGCCAGTCCACGCCGTGGCTCGATCCGGTCCAGCCCGCGCTCACTCGGCGAATCCTACGCGCCCGGCCCCGGCCCGGGCCGGGCTGCCACGGCCGTCGCCCAGGCGGCGATCTCGGCCCGCCGCTCCGCGCCGAGCTTGGCGAGGATGTGCTCGACGTGCGAGGCCACCGTCCGCGTCGAGAGCCCGAGCGTCGCCGCGATCGCGGCGTTGGTCCCGCCGGTGGCCACGAGCCTGGCGACTTCGAACTCGCGGGCCGTGAGCGGCGCCCACGGCGCGTCGGTCGGATGGAGGGCCCGTGCCCGGCCGAGGACCGCATCCGCCCGGGCCGTCAACGGCGGGGAGGGCAGGGCGGCGCCCGACCGCCGCGCGTCCGTCGCGAGCCGGGTGGCGTCGGCCAGGCGGTTGGTCCGGAGCTCGCACTCGGCGAGGTCGATCCTGGCCGCGACCCCTTCCCAGACGCGACCGAGGCGAGCCCACGCCTCGTCGGCCGCCGTGAGCAGCGCCCGGGCCCGGGCGGTCGAGCCGCCCGCGAGCGCGAGCAGGCCGGCGGCATGGTCGACGGCGGGGAGCGTCCCGGGCACGCCGCGTCGCCGAAGCGCCGCGGTGACCGCCTCGAGCCAGCGCGACGCGCCGCCCGGATCGTGCGCGGCCAGGTACGCGCGCGTGCCCGTGACCGCGTACGGGAAGAGGTACGCGGCGTCGCCGACCGCCTCCGACGCCGCCCGTCCCCGCTCGCAGCGCTCGATGGCCCCCGCCGCGTCGCCGCCCTGGAGATCCGCCTCCGCCAGCCCCCAGAGGGCCGGCGACGACCGTTGCAGCTCCCGCATCCGCTCGCCCGCCTCGTGGGCCTCGGCCAGCCGTTCCCTGGCGAGATTCAGGTCCCCGTGACCGAGGGCGACGAAGCCGAGGGCGTGGAGGGCCGTGATCCGGGTCGTGAGCCCGCCTCGACCGTCGGTCAGCGCGTGCTCGGCCGCTCGCTCGGCATCGGCCCACCGGCCGGTCGCCCACAGGACGTGCGCGAGGTGGGCCGCCATGTAGTGGCGGTGGTTCCAGAGCTCCACCCGTTCGGCGTAGTCCACGCCCTCGCGCAGCCAGCGCTCGGCCCGCTCGTACTCGACGAGCACGGAGGCGCAGCTTCCGATCATCCGGTAGGCACGTGCCGCCTCAGCCTCGAGATGGGCCTCGCGCGATCGGCGGACGCCCTCCTCCATCCGCGACCAGCCGTCCTCCATCCGCCCGGCGAAGACGAGCGAGGCGCCGACCGTCACCGAGGCGTTGCGCTGGGTCGCCGGGTCGGCAGCCGCGACCGCCAGCTCCTCGGCCGTCTCGCCGACGACGATCGATTCGTCGAGCCGTCGGTCGAGCATGTAGGCGGCCGAGAGCCCGGCCAGGATCCGGGCCCGGGTGCGGTCGCGCTCCGGTGATCCCGGGAGG
>Ga0214472_10009753_pt1 | contig 10010 bp, 8 predicted proteins | sample RVTome_6_FD_207662 | JGI IMG/M metagenome (GOLD analysis project Ga0214472, IMG submission 207662) | Soil microbial communities from uranium-contaminated site in the Upper Colorado River Basin, Wyoming, United States - RVT140D175 | ecosystem: Environmental > Terrestrial > Soil > Contaminated >...
CGATAACGGATTGGCCGACGACTGCGTGATGATGTTACGCAGGCAATCTACCCCCTGCGTGTTTTGGAAGGTGATCCGAGGGGTGTTGGTGATCCGCGAATCCGTTATCGCCCCCCGCGGAACCTTCGTGTCGGTGAATAGAATGACCAATTGCCCGTTCGAGTCAATGTTGCAATTGTCGATGAGGTGAGCCTGGACCTTGCCGGTGATCCTCGCGTTGCGCAGGATGAGCGGCGAGACGGCCGTCGCCGGCCCCATCGCGGTGAGCCCGTTCGAAGCGAACACGCCGCCATCCACGACCATCGTCCCTTGGTCATGAGGGGTCACCGCCTGATCCGGTTGAGACACCGTCCCGATGTTCTCGTACACCAAACAATTCTTGATGCCGATCCTGGACCTCGCCACATTGGCCGCCGCACCTGATCCGGAGACGTGCAAATCGATGCCGTCATTGTTAATGTCCTTCAGCCGGCAGTGGATCATCTCTCCCGAAATGTTGTCATAATCATGCCCTCGCCAGCCCACGCCGTCGCCCGGCGACCCATGCAAGAAGACGCCCGACATCACGAACGCCCGCGGGTCGAAAATCTGAACCCCGTTGACCAATTCGAGATTGCTGATCAGCACCCGATCAGGCTTGATGGACGTGGCCCCCGAGTTGTCCAGCCCGTTGGCGGAGATCACCGGCTTGGAACTCGGCGATTTGTTGCCGATGACCTGGACCCCAGTCCCCGGCATCCACTTGGCGGAAGCGGCAATGTCCGACTCGATGAAACAAACGTCCCCGTCGGTGGCCCTGGAAGCGCCGGCCACGCCGAGGCGATCGTTAAAAGGCGCCGATTCTGAAATGTGATACTCGGCCATCAAATCACCTACGGCTGGGGAACGACTTCCAACTCGACGTCGTCCGACGTCACCGGACCCGTCACCTCGATCCGAATTCGCAGCTTGGTTTCAGAAGGAGGAGGAGGGGGGTCGGGATTCTGGACCTCCGCGGTTTGCAACGCCCCGAGATCAGGGCTTCCGGGATGTGCCAGAGCGATCCCGTATCGCGTTTGAAACGCAATCGAGATAGGTTCGAGCGAAACGCCCTGCCCGATCGCGGGGCTTCCCGACCGCAACCGAAAGTCGCCGGCGGCCGGATCGACGAACTTCGGATCGACTGCAAGGGATCCCGCCCCTTGACCCGTGCCGACCTGATACGCGGTCAAATCCGTAAAACTCCCGGTGGGATGCCAGGTGATACGAATGGTTCCGTTGGCCTGGTGGTAAAGATTGTGATCGGCGGACATTTGATCGGCTCGCACGTCGTCCGTCAGCAAGTGCCAACCGGGGTTTCCAAACCAACGAAGGTGTGAATCGGTGAGGTCTGCGACGATATTGTTTTGGAACTTTGTCGAATTGCCCCTCGACCCGCCAAACGCGGTGAGCCCGTAATCGCAACGATAGACGGTGTTGTTGGCCATCATGACATTTTGCCCACCGACGTTCCGACACGCCGCCCCGCGACCAAAGGCTGAATCTTTGGCGAGGGTTCTGGCCGGGTCCGCCGACATGGCGGTTATGTCGTGGACGACGTTCCCGATGAAGTAGCCGTTCAGGACCGCTTCGAACGTCATCCCGGCGTCGGCGTGGTGAATGTGATTGAACAGAACCCAGATGCGATCCGGATTGGGGTGGCCCGCAATGGCCTGGTCGTTGTGACACACGATCGCCTGGCCGGGGTCGGCTCCCGGCGTATCCCGGAATTCATACATCTCAGTTTGGGAAACAATTACGTCATAGCAGACCTTCAAGTCAACCGCGTTCTCATTGTTTTCGTAAAACTTGTTCCGACCGATGTAGACGAATTGTGGCGGATGGTTCCCAGTGCCACCGGAGGTGTTGCAAATCACCGAGTCTCCCTGGCAATGGTAGATCTCGTTGTCGATGATCCAAACCCGTCGCGCATGACGTTGGACGACAACGCCGCTCCAATCCTTCTCGTCGGTCGATGTCCAATCACCAACCTCGTGAATCCGGTTGTTGTAAATGACGATGTCTTCGACGAATTCGGTACCGTCGTTGGTGGAAAAGGACCCGATTCTGCCGAATGATCCGCTGATCTCTTGGGCTTCACTATCTCTAAGCGTGATGTGGTTCGATGGTTTGTCTACTTCGAATACGCCGGAGCCTGTGAACTCCAAATTCTCGAAAACCTGATAGCTTCCTTTCGGTGACAGCTTCCTCGTAATCAATGCCTTCGCGTTGCCGGCTTTGCCGCGAATAAAGATGGGCTTGTCGGCGGTGCCGTTGCCGATGATGGAAATCCGTCCGCCGGGATTGAAGTCATACGTGCCGTGAATCTCGACCACCGACCCGGCGGGAACCGGATTGGGGATAGAGAGTCTCGGCTGGGCGATCGAGCCATTCGGATTGCCGCTGTCCGTGGCGTTGGGGTCGCCGCGATCCACGTAGTAAAACCCCGTGGCCGGGTTCGCCCAATCGCTCGGGTGACCAGGCGCCGTCTCCGTTATCCCGAACGGCGGGATCGGGATCCCGATCGGCGGCTGCCACTCGGCCAAGCCGATCGACGCGATGCACATCGTGTGGATAAGTCCGTGGAAAAGTCGTTTCGTTTTCATCGTTTCTCCTACCAATTCAGGTCGCCGCGTTCTCGGCGACTATGTCATCACGATCGCTCCGCTGGTGAAGACACGCCCATTGATCTCACATCGCAGGTACCACGTGTCGGCACCGGCCTCCTGAATTTCAATACTCGCCGTGCCCGAACTGTCTGTGACCACCAGCAGGTGCGCGGAGGCCGTGTGCTCCGCAAGAATGATGGAATTGTTGATCGCGATCACGTCCGTCGGAGGGGTTGACGTCTCCCCGCCGGTGGCCGTGTCCGCCAACCAGACGCGCATCAAGTGATAGTCCTGGATGTCGTTTCCCTGCGCGTCCTGAACCTGGATGAAGACCTGGTACAGGCTGCCTGACTCGCCGTTCAAGGTGATCTCCAACGCGGGGGAGAAATCCCCGCTCACCTGATCGGAGGTGAAGATGTCGAAGCGAGACTGATCGCGCAAATCGGTGATCGCAGAAATCACGCTGCCGGCGACGACCACCTTGGCCAACATCACGTGCGGAGTGCTCGGTACGGTCGTCGATTCGGCCAGCGTGTTCGTCTCGTCCAAAAACCAGTAGTAAGTGTCGTTGGTGGTCGTGATCGCCGTGCCCGCCGTGCCGGCGTAGGTCTTCTTGGTTCCACCCAGCGTGTATTCCAAACCGAGGACGCCGATGTTGGTGGCGTCCACCTGATACAGCCGGCCGGGATCGGCCCAAATCTGAATCGCCCCCTCGCTTCGCAAATCGGTGATCGACGCAATCACGCCGCCGGCGACGACGACCTTGGCCAGCATGACGTGGGGGGTCAACGGAACCGTGGTCGATTCGACCAGTTCGTTCAACTCGTCCAGGAGCCAATAGTATGTATCGTCGGCAGTGGTAATCGCCGTGCCTGCCGTGCCGGCGTAGCTAGTGCGGTTGCCTCTCAGGACGTAATCCAGGGCCAACACGCCGACGTTGGTGTCGTCCACCTGGTAGACCCGGCCGGGATCGCTTCGGATGTCAGTGAGGCTCTGATGGCGAAGATCCGTGATGGAAAGGATCACACCCGCCGAGACGATCACCCTAGCCAGCAACACGTGAGGCGATGCGGGGAGGGTCGTCGATTCGATAATCTGGTTGGCTTCATCCAGATACCATAAGTAAGTGTCGTCGGCGGTGGTGATGGACCTGTTCGTCACCCCCTCGAACGTCTTTCGAGTCCCGTTCAGTTTGTACTCCAGCGGGTATACGCCGATCTTCGTAGGACCCTCCTTGATCACCTGACCCTCACGCGAGTGGGCGAGCGCCTTGCCTTGCTCTTCAAAAAGTTTGCCGAACTGAATCTCGGCGGCGTCGCCTTGCGAGCCCCGCGTGGGATAGGTCACGCCGGTCTTCTGATCCGTCTGCCCGTCCAGCCCGAGGTAAAAATTATCGGTTTCCACAAAAGGGACCGGGTATGTCTTGGCCATCAGTTCGACTCCATCAATTCAAGTGAGGGACGAAACGAGAACACCGCCCGCGTCGGGGCTTCGTTGGACACGTGCTGAAGCCCGCCCGCCGCCGTCGGCCAACTGTTCACCGTGATCTGCGATTCGACGGGGGGGTCGCTCTGCTCGTTCCCGAGCTTGTCCTGAAGGCTCACCCCAAACTCAAAGTCCCCGAAGTAAAGCGGCCGAGTCGTGTAGGTCGCCAACGGCACGAAATCAAAGGTGGCCCACTCGAAGGTCGGGCCGATATACGTGCCAACCACGTGGTCTGAACCGAAAACCGGAACATCGAAGGTCGGACCCTCATAAACGCCGAACTCGCCGATCAACCCCGGCAACAACGACAACAACGTCGGGACCAAACGCCCCGCCGGCGTGTAATCGATAGACTCCCCCTCTTCGCCGCGATTCCAGTACAGAGCCGCGACGTCGCCCCCCTGGTAAATGGGGGCCACCGGAATGTCCAAACGCACTTGCTGCATCAAGGCACCGCCTCGCCGGGGATCGCTTCAAACGATTCCAAAATGAGCTTCGTGTTGTGGTTAGTGCCAAACTCGTGAATGATTGAGACGATCTCCGGATAACGAGACTTGCCGCGCACCAACAGGTCGAACACGATGCCGCGACCCTCCACCTCGCTGATCCGATCCCCGACTCTATATCCGGTTTCAATCCAGGGAATGTCCGCGGTCGATGAGATTCGCCAATCCTCATTCAACCCCTGAAACCGCTCCGCGTAATGTTCGGCCAGCGGCGTATCGTCGATCGTCTCCTTTTTTTGTCCCCAGGTAGTGAACATGCCGCCGACGTTGTCCCACCGCAGATCGGGCAGACTGATCACAGCACTGCGTTCAATCTTCGAGATGGAATTGCCGGTCAACTGGGGAATCGACACCAAAGCCTCATCGCCCTCGATCGTGGCAGTCACTCCCAGCCCGAATTGGTGCTTGATGTAGGCCCCCCATAGCGTCTTCTCCTTGTCGCTGTCCCCCGGCTCCACGTTGCTCGGACGAATGGACGCGAGGTTGTTCACGTCCAGGTAGATGCCGGCTTGATTCGGTAGGATCAGCACCATGCCGGGATCGTCGAGGGTCTCCCAGGTTTGACCGTCGTCCCAAGTGACCTCGACGACGATCCCGAGGCTTCGGCCCTGCTGATCTGTGCTGATCGAGGGGAGTAATCGCCTCGCCCGGCGCGTCCAAGGTGTAGGATAGATTCTGTCGTCTTGGATTAAAGTGCTGAACTCGAAAGGTTCATAAACCTCTTTCGGGTACGGACCAAGGTCCCGTCCGTATATCTCCGGCGAGTAGCGGCCGTGCTCGTTCAACACCCAAAGACGACCTACGGCACGCAGGTCGTAATCCACCAAGTCCTTGAAGAAGTGGCCGTTCTTGTGATAGTTGTTGTACCAGTTCTTCTGATCTTCGCTGGCATCCTCGATCGACGCCTCATCCCCCGGCAAGACAATCGCGTCGATCGCCCGTTTAATCAATGTTTCGGACTCTTCGGACTCAGACTCGTCAAACCCGACGTCGTCGAACAGATCGGTCTTTCCCCAACCGGGGATCAGCTCGACTTCGATTTGGTACCGGCGATCGCCGCCGAGCACGATCGGTCGGTTGATCAGGACGCCCGCATCAGTAAGCGCGTGGAACGAGGAAATGTTGTTCTGGCGAATCACCGCAGTAGAGGTCTGATCCTTCATGGTTGAACCGGCCGACTGCAAGAAGATTTTTTGCGGCTCCGTCGTGTCCGTGGTCCCAGGAATGATCCGACCCGACCCCGCCGCCCAAAGCGTCAACGCCATCGACGGTTTGCCTTGCCAGTTCGGTTCCGCTGCGAAGTGGCACCCCGCCTCGCCGGCGACGTGAACGAGCTGCTCGACCCGATTCAACTTGGCAATTGATAGGTCCTCACACCTGCGTCGCAACGCGCTTTGCAGATCGAGCTTTAGTGTTGAAAGAACCCCTTTGTCTTTGACGTCCTGCAAGATCTCCAACAAACTTCTATAGTCAAAATCGGTGACCCGCTCGTGGCCGTGGATCCAATGCCAATAGAGGCAGTAAAGCAACGCCTGGCCGTAGGTCCAAAACAACGCATTGGGATCACCCGCCCCCGGACCGCGAAGCCGTGGATCCAACTCGTCCGTGAAAATAGGGATCTCCATGGTAAACCCGAAATCGGTAACGTTCCGCGTCAGAGGCGATCGATTGGGCATCCCGCGGTAATTGAAAACTGGCTGCATGGTGGAAGTGGTCACATATCTAATGTCGTCGGATTCTACGGGTGCCGGTTCACTCGAAATGCTCGCCCTTTCCCGAGCCATGTAACGGCCGTAGGCGTAACCGTCCGCTTCCTGCTCGCGATGCGAGATCACCGATCCGCACGTGACGATGATGTTGTCCGTCCCCCCCTTGTCGTTCACGTTGATAACCCGATCTTGCTTCGTCATCGTTCCGAAGAATAAACAGTTGCGATCCCCGGGACGCAACTCTTCGCAAATCACGATGCGTTTGTCCGGATGAAACCTCTGGGTGATAAAGGTGGGATCCAACGCCGGTTGGTCGTCCTTGGCACCCAGGTGGATCCGAACCTCGGCGGTACTCGGTTTGTTGTCGGCGCTTTGGGTGACGCTCAAAGCGGTCAGGCGATCGTCGATTTGGTACACCCCCGAATTGACCTGCGTCTCCAAGTAGACGTTGATCGGAAACGGTCTGTCGGAAAAATCCAATGGCCTGCTCAAGGGGTCAACTCCAAGAACAAGATGGCGAAACCTTGAATGAAGCCGTTTCCGCTCTGCTCACGAGGCGATACCCGTTGATACTCTTGAAGGATGCAATTCTCAATCGATCGCCCCTGCTGATCGGTCATGGTTCCAGAATCGGCAGATTTGATCATTTCTTCGATGTCCCGATCGATCAAGTTCAGCGTCGAGTGATCCTTCCCCCACACGACGCCCGACCAAACAATGTTCCGAGCGTTCACCCCAAACGTCAGAATGATCTCGCCGTGGACACCCGGAAAGAGAACGCGCTTGTTGCGATGATGGAGAGGGCCTGGCGTGGAGAAGATCCCCTTCAAATCCGCACTCCCGTTGCCATGCAAAGATTTGCCATCCTGGCCGATGTCCAGGATTTTTCCATTTTTGGTGGTGAAACTTGGATGGGCCATCAGCGACGACCCCCACGCTGAGTGGCCTCGCGAGTCCCCGTCAGGTCGCGGCCGTTGTAGTTGTTGATGGTGCCGTTGTTGATCTCGACACGGATTCCTTCCAGTTTTTGAATGGCTCGTGTGTCTTCGGACGAATCATTAAAAGGGTCTGCAAGGTTCACGCCGGCGGTCGCCGAGAGCGCTCTCCTTACCGCATCGCGCTCCGAGCCAGTCAACTCTCGCCCCAGACGCTGAGATAGCGATCGGGGGACGTTGAGGTACCGGGCCGTGGTGTCGAGACCAAACTGGGATTCGGTCAGCCCCAACTCTTCAAACAATTTGCTGAACAGAATATCCCGTTCGCGCGCGGTATCGGTCTGGACAAATCGAGTGCTCCCTATGGCCTCTTGTCGTTCCCGTTCTCCCTTGGCTTCTCGCCGCATGCGGGCCGCTTCGAATTGAGCCCGTGCAACTTCAAGGTCTTTTTGCGCCGCTTCGGCTTCAGACGCGCGATCCTTGCCGAGTGGGGTTTTCGCAAAATCCGAAGCCAACTGCCTGGCTTGCTGTGCGCTCGCTTCGCCAACGGCTTGCAACGCGACGTCCACGGTTTCTTGTGTTTTCGGAATGAAGGCGGATTTGATGCGCCCGAAGATTTCGGGCGGGAAGGAGACGGCCAGCTCTGCCCTTAACTTTTCATCGCTCTCCCCTTGTACCAACAATTCGCCCAACAAGTCCAACCGCTCTGCGAACGGCAACTTCCCCAGTTCCTGGCCGCGCTCGGCGGCCTTGGCACGAAGCAGACGAACCGCCGGGTTCTCCCCTTCGCCGCGCGTCACGCGGACCAATTGCTCCAACGCCGTGCCTGCCTTCCCGCCGGACTCGACCACCTCCCTGGCACGCACGATGTTCTCAATGGCATCCGTCAGATTGCCACGCTCGGCCAGCAAGGGGGTCCCGCCCTTGAGCGAGGCGTTTAGAAACTCTCCAAAATCGGTGAAAGTTGATTTTGTGAACCCTCCCCGGAGTTGTGCCAACCCCAACAGGGCCTCGCCCGCCGAACCCAACCGACCGGCCCGGTTCAACAATTCCAACGCGGCCCCGCCGGCCTCCGAGTCGTCGCCGATCTGCGGCCCGAGCACGCTGGCCAACGACTTGGCGGTTTGCACATTCTGCGGATTGCCCAATCCACCTGACCCGGCGAAAGCCACGTCCGCGGCGATGGCGAAATTGACCGCTCCCGGCAATGACGAAAACCGGCCGGCCCGTTGGAAGTCGATCCCCAGTTGCGCTGTCTCCAACTGTCCCTCGGTGTCGAACTTGCCGAGTTGCGTGGCCAAAGGTTGCGTGGCCTCCAACGTGCCGATGCCCTTGCCGGCGATCTTGTCCTGAGCACGCTGAATGCGCTCCAGGGCGTCGGCCAATCGGTGGAAGATGGCAATGGCGGACCCGACCGAGAGCAACGAGGTCACCATTGATGTGATGCTCGACCCCACCCGAGAAGCGGCCCCTGCCAAAAGCCCCTTCTGTTTGGCGAGTTCATGCACCTTCCCCGAAGCCCCTCCGGCCTTGTTGCCGGCGTCCTCGACGGTGTTGGCGACCCCCTGCTCAGCGGCGTGCAGGCTGTTCAAATCCTGCACGCCCTGGGAAGCGCCCGTGACCTCAACCGGAATGTCAATCCCTTTTTCGCCCGCCATCCTTGCCTATGGGGTCAGAGAAGGAAGAATAGATTAAACGTCGGCATAGGTGACCATCGTCGCGGGGGTGTCGGTCGACGCTACATCACAGATGGCCTGGACCTGTTGGGATCCGGTCTCGCCCCGATCGACAATGCCGGGAATGTTGCCGCTGGATTTTTGGAACCGGGCGTTCTTGAAAGTGGCCTCCCGATCGCCGCTATCGCCACGATAGATGATGCTCAAATCCGTCGCAGTTGTGAGACCGAGCAGGGTGACGATCTCCAAGTCGTTGTCGATTTCCAAAGTCACCACCACCCCCAGCCGGCCGTTGTATGTTTTGGATTCGTTGTCGCTGTGCCCGACTTTGCCCTCCGCTCCGAATTCGTCGATCCGAAATCGCCGCAACCCCAGGATCGCGGTGCTCGTGCCTCTCTCGGCCTTCTTGACTTCGACCCATCTTCCTGCTGCCATGGCAGTCTCCTATATTTCGCTTTCCTGCGATTTGAATTTGAGTTGGTACGTCACGAGGACAGCCGTCCATGACTTGTCCATGGTCGGCGGAACCGTCTTGAGACCCAGCATCGTCGTCGCGGTCACCTTGCCGTTCAGCCGACGCGAGTTTTCCGTCTCGAAAATCTTGGCGTTGCAGGCCGAGACCACCTCGTGCGCGGTGAGCCCATCGCTGTTGGGATCCGACCCGATGCAGATCAGTTGGAGTTGCGGCTTGCGCTCCACCTCCCCATCCGACGCCGTCTCGTTCACCAACTCGTCGATCAGGACCGCGACGCCCGGCCTGCCAATCTCTTCCGGGAGCTTGACGAATTGGGTGACCTCCGCGATGCCGTCGATCGTGGTCAGGAGCAACACCACTTCGTCTATGATTTCTTGAAGCTTCGATGCCATCAGTCCAGTCGGCTCCTCACTTCGTCATCGATCACGTCCGCCATGATCCCCTTCGCCTTCCGCACGCCGTCGCTCAACCAACGCGTCGCCGGCAGGACGACCTTGCGGACCAACCGAAAGAAGATCTCGCTCCGCTTGAATTTCCCGCCGACATCCTTCACCAAGAGCGCCAATGTTCCAGACACCGGTTGAAAACGCAGGTCGG
>Ga0214472_10009754_pt1 | contig 10010 bp, 8 predicted proteins | sample RVTome_6_FD_207662 | JGI IMG/M metagenome (GOLD analysis project Ga0214472, IMG submission 207662) | Soil microbial communities from uranium-contaminated site in the Upper Colorado River Basin, Wyoming, United States - RVT140D175 | ecosystem: Environmental > Terrestrial > Soil > Contaminated >...
GCTCAGCTTCGGGGAATGGTTGGCCGAATTGCCGCCACGGCGCGGGCAGCGTCAAGGCGCCGAGAGTGTAGCCGCTTAGGCGCAGGAAATCGCGGCGGAAGATGCGATCCCTGGCGGTGGAGTTCGTGATTTCTTCAGTCACTTTACCTTCACAATCGTCACGCGAGATACCGCCATCACCACTGTAAGCATAACGCGTCCCAGTTGGTCCGAAAAGGCCACAGAATGGCTGCCGAAGTGGCTATGTTATACTGAAAGTGTGAACTACGACCAACCTGTCCGGCATGAGAATCAACCACCGATCGAAGGGCAACCAGCCCAATCGGTCGACCCACGACAGCGTTGGATCCTGCTAGGCGGCCTGGTGATTATGGTGCTGCTGATCGCTGCCGCAGTCGGCGCCGCGGTCCTGCTGGTATCAAATCCCCAGCAAACGGAAACTTTGCGCGATGTGTTCATCATCTTCATGGCGCTGGAGTTTCTGGTCATTGGACTGGCGCTGATCGTCCTGATCGTCCAGCTTGCCCGTCTGACGGCTTTGATCCAGAACGAAGTCCAACCGATCCTGGAGTCGACCAACGACACCGTACGGACCCTGCGGGGCACCACCACATTCCTGTCGAAGAACCTGCTGGAGCCAGTTGTCAAAGCCAATAGCTCGATGGCCGCCATTCGCCGAGCGCTCAACGTCATTAGGCCCGGCGGCCCACGCTAGAAATCAATTGAATCCGATGCTGAGGAGGCAATAATGGCCAGAGACCAAGGAAGTGACTTCGGAGCATTTGTTTCCGGGTTCTTCATCGGCGGCCTGGTCGGCGCGGCGGTTGCCCTGTTGATGGCGCCCCAATCCGGCGAGGAGACTCGCACAATGATCCGGGACAAGGGCATTGAGTTGCGCGACCAGGTGGAAGCCACCGCCGATGACGCCCGGGCACGTGCCGAAGAACTCGCCCATGAAGCCCGGTCACGCGCCGAGAACCTGCAAGCTCGCGGCCGGGTCATCCTGGAAGAACAGAAGGCGCGTCTCGACGATGCGGTCCAGGCGGGCAAGAAAGCGACCAGCCGCAAGAAGGAAGACGCCAGCGAGAGCTAATCTCTGCCCGGCTCACCACCAAAACTAGCCAGGAACCAACAAGGGCGCGCCAGTCGGCGCGCCCTTCTTTGTGGGCCATCGAATGTGACCGAGTAGGTTAGCCGGCTGTCGGCAGGCTGCCGATTGCCTCCGGCAAGAACTCGACCAGATCGCCGGCGATGACGGGGGCTTCGGCCGTCAAGGATTGTGCCGCCAGCTCACCCGCCCGTCCGTGGATGAATCCACCCAAGACGGCCGCCTCGAAGGCGGCCACCCCCTGCGCGTGCAGGCCGGCAATGATACCGGCAAGGACATCCCCGGTCCCAGCCGTCGCCAGGGCCGAATTGGCGAATGGCAGAACCGACGTCCGTCCCACGGGCGAAGCCACGACCGTGAATGCACCCTTAAGCACGACCACATGCCCCCACACCGCCGCATACTTGCGGGCGACTTCGACCCGGTCGGCCTGGATCTCATCTTTGTCGAGTTCGGTCAATGCCTGCATTTCACCAGGGTGAGGTGTCAGGATCGAGCCGGGCGGAAGGCGCTTGTGCCAATCAGGCACCGCCGCCAGCATTTTGAGGGCATCGGCGTCGATCACCAAGGGGGGCAGCTTTATCGGCGCCGCCTCGCCGGCCGGACCGCGCTCTACGAAGCCCAATTTGCCTCGGTGGGCGGCTACCTCGACCCCCAGTAAGCGTCCTATGAAGTTTTGGGTTGGCTTATCCTGACCCAGCCCCGGACCCAACAGGATGGTCTGGCTGCCGGCCGATTCTTTCAGCAGGATCTCGACGGCACTTTCATTGAGCAAACCCATCTCATGCGGCAGCAGGATCCAGGTCGCTTCCGGTATCAAGGACGCCAGCAGCGCCTGTACGGGCGTGGGCACGGCTAACGTCACCAGACCAGCGCCAGCGCGATAGGCGCCGAGGCCAGCCAGTGCGGCCGCGCCGGGCATCGTGATCGAGCCACCAACCACGACCACACGGCCAAAGGTGCCCTTGTGCGAATCTCGCGGCCGGGCCGGCAGGTAGCCGGCAACCTCCACGGCTGTCGCCAGGTCCACCCCCGGTTCCCCAGCACCGGGCGGTTGGTCGTCCAGTCCGATATCAACCACGAGCAACTCTCCCACATACTCGGCGGCTGGGAATTCCAGCAGGCCGCGCTTGGCCGCCGCCATCGTCACCGTCAGGTCGGCCGCCAGGACCTCGTCAGCGGCTTCCCCTGTATCACAGTCTATGCCCGAAGGGCAGTCGACCGCCACGATCATCGGCCGGGGCCGGCTGCGCAGCTCCTGGCCGACATGCGACAGGATTTCGGCCGCCGTGCCGCGCAGTGGCAGCTTGATGCCGGTGCCGAGCAATGCATCTACGATCACATCACTGGCGCCCACGGAATTCTTCAACACGCGGTAGCGCTGATCCTGTTCGGCTTCGGCAATCAGCAGTCCCCGCTCCTGCAGCCGGACCAGGTTCTTGTCGTCGGCCGGCCGGTCGGCGGCTAGATAGATCGACACCAGCGCACCGGCTTCGGCCAGGTAGTGCCCCGCCACCAACCCATCGCCCCCGTTGTTGCCGGCGCCGACCAGCACAACAATTCGCCTGCCCTCGATGACAGGCAAGCGGTCGAGAATTGCCTGGGCGACCTGTCGGCCGGCGGCCTCCATCATGGCTTCATAGGCCAGCCCGGCTTCGTTGGCCGTCCGTTCGATCGCCTGCATTTGTTCGACAGTCACGATACCTACCACGCGCCTTCAGCCTCCCGTCGGTGGCGGCTGCGCCATCAACCTCGTCCACAATCTGCCGTATGTTAAGCGATTTCTCCCCTGCGGGTGAAACACAAGGACCGGGGCCTTCGCCAATTGGCAAGCGGTTTGACGACCTAGAGTCCCTCAGTTACACTCGACATCTCATGGAAACACTGCACGAACTTGTCAGGACCCGACAGCAACTTGAAGCCGAAGAGGCTGCCCGCCTGGCTCCATTTGGCCTGCGCAGCCAGGACAGTCGCGGGCGGGCGCATCCAGAGGAAGAACCGGCCTACCGCACGGCCTTCCAGCGCGACCGTGACCGCATCCTTCATACGACGGCCTTCCGCCGGCTCGAGTACAAAACCCAGGTATTCGTCAACTATGAAGGCGATTACTACCGCACCCGTCTGACGCACACCCTCGAGGTGGCTCAAATTGGACGGACGGTGGCCCGTGGCCTTGGGGCCAACGAAGACCTGGTCGAAGCCATCTGCCTGTCGCACGATTTGGGTCACCCTCCGTTCGGGCACTCCGGGGAGGCGACGCTCTCCCGGCTGATGCGCGACCACAACGGTTTTGACCACAACAAACAGTCCCTGCGCATCATCACTGAGTTGGAAAACCGCTACCCCGACCACCCCGGCCTCAATTTGACCTGGGAGGTGCGAGAGGGCGTTGTCAAACACGAGACCGAATACGACGTGTCCGACGCCGCTGACTATGACCCCGACACCCGCGGTCACCTCGAGGCCCAAATCGCCAATGCGGCCGACGAGTTGGCCTACACGGCCCACGACCTGGATGACGGCTTGCGCGCCGGACTGATCCGGCCCGAGCAGCTCGATGGCCTCGACCTGTGGGAGCATCTGCGCGAGAGCATCGGCTGGCACGGCGCCAGACTGGACGAACTGACCCGCAACCGCCTGATTCGCCGGCTGATTGGCATCGAAGTCAGCGACTTGCTCAACGCCACCGCCGAACGGCTCCAGGCGTCCGGGGCCCAGTCGGTCGCAGAACTTCAGGCCCTCGACCACAATGTCATCGGCTTTTCGGATGGGCTCACAGCCAGGAACCGCCAGCTTAAGGACTTCCTCTTCCAGAACATGTACCAGCACCACCGTGTGGTGCGCATGCAGACCAAGGCTGAACTATTTCTCGAAGCCTTGTTCAGGGCTTACACCGCTAATCCCCAAATCCTGCCCGAAGAGATCCAGCAGATCGCCCAGCACCGCGATTTCCACCGGACGATCTGCGACTACATTGCCGGCATGACCGACCGATTCGCTCTGCAGGAACACGCCAAGTTGTTCGATCCCAACACGCGTACCTGAACCGATGGCTGACGAAGGACGTTTCCTGACTCCCGCGGGCGAGGCCAAGATCCGGGCCGAACTTGAGGAACTGAAGGGGCCGCGCCGCCGGGAACTGGCCGAGCGTCTGCGCTTTGCCATTAAGCAGGGCGACCTTTCAGAGAACGCAGACTATACGGCGGCCAAGGAAGAACAAGCCTTCCTGGAGGGCCGCATCCTGGAATTGGATGCCGTCTTGCGCGAGGCGACGGTGGTGGCGGCGCCCGACAACCGCGACCACGTGGCCATCGGAACGACCGTGGTCGTGTCGGAGGATGACCGGCCGAATGCCACCTACCACCTGGTCGGTGCCACCGAGGCTAACCCTCGAGAAGGCCGCATCTCGAATGAATCGCCCATTGGCAAGGCATTGCTAGGCAAGCGGGTAGGCGATCTGGCCGTCGCCCAAACCCCAGCCGGCCCGATCGAAATGCGTATCCTCGAGATCCGCTGACCGGCTGTTCCTTCGCTCAAAAAGCGCATGCGGGGCGTCCAATTGGACGCCCCGCGCTGTTTCCTAGCTTGGCCGGTAAGCGGATTTCTAGGCCTTGGGCATTGCCCGCAGTTCGATCGTCATACGCTCGAAAAAGCTCTCGTTCGGCAGCGCACTCTGGCCGTAGGTCATATCGACAATGCGCGCTTCAATCTCCAGCGAGGCCGTGTCGAGATAGACCACACCACCGGGCTCGGCAAGGACCGGATCGCCCTTGGCCGACAGCCGCAGCCGTGACTCCTCATCATTGTAGGCGTACTTGCTCAGCAGCACCTTGGTCACGGTCTGGATGTCGTTCTTGTCAAACAACCAGACTTCGAACGCCGAGACCTTCTTGGGATCACCAGCTCCCATCACTTCACCAATGCCGACCCCACATTCACCCAGGAAGTCACCGGCCGGCGACTCGATGCTGAATGAGTCGTCATATCGGTCGTCACCCAGGCTGTAGATCGTGCGGAATGTTGCCAGCGGCTCGGGGCCGGCGGCCTGCTCGACAGCGTGAGTCTCCTCTGTGTAGGTCGGCTCGGCGCCGTACGGACCATCATCGCCGAAGTCTTCCGGGAAGGCGTCGTCGTAGGGAACTTCGTCATATTCCTCGGCCATGTCATAGCCTGGATCGAGGATCGGCTCTTCCTCCATGCCGCCTGACAGCCGGTTACGCAGGAAGAGTGCACCCACTAGCAACAGGCCCAGCAAGAGAGTGGCGCCGCAGACCGGCAGCAACAGGCGCATGGCGGCCGAGCCAGCCGGAGCCGGCTCGTCGGCCGGCTGCACTTCGGCATCGGGCTCGTCCGCCGTTTCGCCGGCCTCACCTGTCGGCGCCGCCGGTTCCCCATCCTCGGAGACGGAGGCCGCGCTATCCATAATCTCCACAACTGCGCTGAAGTTCTGAATGGCGGTTGGATCGACCTCCCCAGGATTGGCGCCAACCTGGGCCAGCGTGTCTTCCATGTACTCGCCCAGGGCCTCATAGCGTTCAATCGCCAGATCGACGTCGCGATTGACTGAATAGGAGTCGATCGCCATCCGCAGGTAGTCCACCCGCAGATCCTGTCGCAGATAGGAGGGGGTGGCGTCGGTCCATTCGACCGGCTGAATCTGCCAGGCGTACAACAGACCCAGTGCAAGCCCGATCACAAGACCGAGGATCGCCAGGGCCCATTTCCGGTTCAGTTGTTCACGTATGGCGTCCATCATGCCTCTCTTCCGGGCACCGGCCAAAAGGAAAGCCCCTACCCGACCGATTCTAGACGGTTCCAATGCTCAAGGCAAACAGGACGATGCACTTTCTATGCCAGATCTGACTGGGGCTCCTCGATTTCATCCCTGGCGAAGGTCTGCTGGCATTGGGTGCAGCTGACCTTGTCCTTGCCTTCGACCACCAGCAGCCCGCCGCAGTTGGGGCATGGAGCCGGCAGGGGACGCTTCCACGAGGAGAATTCGCATTCCGGATAGTTGGCGCAGCCGTAGAACAATCGACCGCGCCGCGTGCGCCGTTCGACCAGATCGCCGCCATCCAGCGGACAGGTGACGCCGATCTTCTCCAACCAGGGTTCGGTGTGCCGGCACTCTGGGAAGTTGGAGCAGCCAATGAACTTGCCGAAACGGCCGTGCCGAATCAGGAGTTGCCCGCCGCACTCCGGACAGGTTCGATCCAGGTACTCCGGCTCGGGCTTGAGTTCGGGCATGTTCTCGGCGGCCGCTTCCAGCCGTTTGGAAAACGGGACATAGAATTCGCGCACGACTTCAACCCAGCCGCGGTCCCCTTCGGCAATCTCGTCAAGCTCTTCTTCCATTCGCGCCGTGAAGCCCAAGTCAACGATGTCGGGGAAATGGTCAACCAACAGGCTGTTGACCGTCTCACCAATCTCGGTCGGGAACAGCCGCCGCCCCTCCCGGTCAACGTAGCCGCGCTGCTGCAGAGTCGTCAAGATCGGGGCGTAGGTCGACGGCCGCCCGATCCCATTCTCCTCAAGTGTCCTCACCAGCGTTGCCTCCGAGTATCGGGGCGGAGGTTGGGTGAAGTGCTGCTCAGGGTAGACCTGGAGCAGGTCGACCTTGTCCCCCTGCTCCAATTCGGGCAGTTGGTCCAGGACTGCGACCTCACCTTCGTCTTCGCTGTCTCCGTCGTTGCCCTCCCCATATACCGCCAGGAAACCGGGAAACTCAAGTTTGGAGGCTGAGACGCGGAACATGTATGCGTGCTGCGGCGATTCGCCGTCGACCTCCATGCGCAGCGTCACGTACTCGGCCGGCTTCATTTGCGACGCCATAAAGCGCTGCCAGATCAATTCGTACAGTTTGAACTGCTGCGCCTTCAGGTGCGGCTTAAGCATCGCCGGTCGCCGGGCCGGATCGGTGGGCCGGATCGCCTCGTGAGCTTCTTGGGCCGACCTTGATTTGGTCTTGTAGACCGGCGGATTGGCGGGCAGGTGCTCCCGCCCTAGATCGGACTCAATCACTCGGCGGGCCGCCTGCTGCGCCTGACGCGCAATTTGGGTCGAGTCGGTGCGCATGTACGTGATCAGGCCCCCGCCGTCGGCGCCGTCCCGGTCGAGACCTTCATAGAGCTGCTGTGCCAGGGCCATCGTGCGGCGGGCGGTCATGTTCAGGCGGCGGGATGCATCTTGTTGCAGCGTGGATGTCGTGAATGGAGGCAACGGGTTGCGCTTGCGATTGCCCCACTTGACCAGCGAAACGCGGTACTGCCCCAGGCGAAGGTCGGTTTCAACCTGGCCCACGTCTTCTTCCGTACCAATGACCGGCTTCTCACCGTCGATACGCATGAGCAGGGCGCGGAAAGCCGGGGGCTTGTCCGGTTGCAGGAATTCCCCGTCGATGGACCAGTATTCCTCGGGGACAAAGTCCCGGATCTCGGCCTCGCGTTCGACGACCAACCGCAGGGCAACCGATTGCACGCGGCCGGCCGACAGCCGGCTGCGGACCTTTGACCAGAGCAACGGGCTCAAGTTGTAGCCCACGAGCCGATCCAGGATTCGCCTGGCTTGCTGGGCGTCGACCAGGTTCATATCGATCGTGCGCGGATGGCCAAAGGCCTCTACGATCGCATGTTCGGTGATCTCGTGGAAAACGACCCGGTGGGCCCGGTCCGGTTCGATTTCCGCCGCCTCGAGCAAATGCCAGGCGATCGCCTCGCCTTCGCGGTCGGGATCGGTCGCCAGGAATACCTGTTCGGCCCGTGCCACGTCGCTCTGAAGTTCCTTGACGACGTCGCGCTTCTCGTTTGGGACACGATAGCGCGGCTCGAAATCATTCTCGACATCGACCGAGAGCGTGGAACGCAGCAGGTCACGCACGTGACCGACCGAAGCCTTGACGCGGTAGTCCTTGCCCAGAATGCGGCCCACCGTCCGTGCCTTGGCCGGGGATTCGACAATAACAAGCGCCCCTTTGCGCCGGGGCGCCCGCTTCTTGGATCGCTTGGGCCGATCTACCACTTGAGGCGGCTCGAGACCATCGTGGGCCGGTGTCCGCCCCATGCGGTATAGGCCCGTGCCGCACACCGGGCACGCCCCCTTGGTCGCCGGCGTGCCGGCTGAGGTGAAGGTTGGCTGGGGATCCTTGATATCCCGCTTGGTTTGACATTTGACGCAGTACGCTTGCACTACCGATGCTCCTACAAATAACGATGTTTGGTTGGATCCTGCCGCAGCTGATCGACCAGCGCCCGTACCTGTTCGGCCCGGTCGCGCGTCGTCACCAGCAGCACCACGCCGGTGTCGACAATTACCAAATCGTTCACGCCCAGGGTGGCCACCAGGCGCGATTGGCCCGGTTCCTGGACGATGAGTGTACCGGACGTGTCAAGAGCAATGAGCTCCTGCGCCAATACCAGATTCCCTTGCTCATCCAACGGCAGGACATCATACAGACGATTCCACGATCCGACATCCCACCAACCGAGATCCTTGGTCGGCAACACAACGACATCGTCGGCGTTCTCCATCACACCAAAGTCGATCGTCTGGCTGCGCAGGGTTTCCCACACCTGCTCGACGACTTGCACGGCGCTCGAGGTGCCCAGCGCTTCGGTGATCCGGGCAAGGCCGGCGGCCAGCTCGGGCATATGACGGTCGAACTCCTGCAGGATCCGGTCTACCCGCCAGACGAACATCCCCGAATTCCACAGGTAATTGCCGGCGGCCAGGTAGCGCTCGGCGGTCTGCTGGTCAGGCTTTTCGCGAAAGGACTCGACCTTGTGGAAAGGATGGCCGCCTACCTCACCTACCTGCTCGCCCAACTCGAGGTAGCCGTACCCGGTCGAAGCCTGCGTCGGCTCGATGCCAAGCGTCACCAGGTGTCCGTCCTTGGCCGGCTGATAGGCAGCCGCCAGCAGGCTGCGGAGCAAGGTTTCGTTAGCAATATGGTGATCGGCCGTGAGCACAGCCATCACGGCCTGCGCATCTTCGTGCGCCAGGGTGACTGCCGCCAGGCCAACAACCGAAGCCGTGCCGCGTGGCGCAGGCTCGATCAAGAATCCGTCCGCCGGCAGGGCGGGAACCTGCTCCCGGAGCAACCCAACCTGCGCTCTGATTGTTGCTATGCGCAGCCTTTCCATCGGGATCAGGGGATGGACCCGCTCGACCGCCATCTGGAACAGGGATCGGTCCCCAAACAGGGCCAATGTCTGTTTGGGCCGATCCTGGCGGGACAAAGGCCATAAACGGGTGCCACCGCCGCCGGCCATGATGACTGCAAAGTAGTCGTCCAATGTCAACCGACCTGGTAATCCGGTCCCCTCTCGCGTGCCAGTACATACTGCATGCCGCCCACCTGCCGAACCTGGCCCTTTAACTCGAGCAAGGCCAGCGAGGCAGCGATTTCGGCGGCGGGCAGACCAACCCGTTCCTGCAGTGCGTCGATATGAACGGGTTCATGCGACAAACTCTCCAAGAGTTTGCGTTCGGCTGCATCTTCGGGCAGCCGTCGCTGCAGTGATTCCTGGCGAATGGCCACTTCGAGATCGAGCGCCTCGAGCACATCGTCGACCGATAGCAGCGGGTGGGCGCCGTCCTGGATCAGTCGATTGGCGCCGGCTGACGCCGGCTGCGTGATATTACCAGGCACGGCAAAAACCTCGCGTCCCTGCTCGGCACCGAAGTGGGCCGTGATCAAAGCCCCGCTGGTTTCCCCCGCCTCAACCACAATCACCGCCAGCGCCAACGCAGCGATGATGCGGTTGCGGGGCGGGAAGTTGCCGCTGTCGGGACGGGTACCCAGCGGATAGTCACTGATGATGGCTCCTCGCTGCGCGATCTGCGCCGCCAACTTACTGTGCTCCGGCGGGTAGATGTGGTCAAGTCCCGAGCCCAGCACTGCCAG
>Ga0214472_10009755_pt1 | contig 10010 bp, 10 predicted proteins | sample RVTome_6_FD_207662 | JGI IMG/M metagenome (GOLD analysis project Ga0214472, IMG submission 207662) | Soil microbial communities from uranium-contaminated site in the Upper Colorado River Basin, Wyoming, United States - RVT140D175 | ecosystem: Environmental > Terrestrial > Soil > Contaminated >...
GCCTCCCGCATGCTCATACCTTCTCACCATGCGGACACCGAACACGATCCGATTTCAGGTGATCGGTTGGCTCCTCACGGTCAATCTGGTTGTCGGCTCAGTCGTCGGCGGTACCAGCAATCACCAGGACAGCCTCGAGGTTCCTGTCCAACGAGACACAACCGACATCGCTTCAGACCTGGATTCCATGGGACAGAGGATCCTGGAGCTCGCCATTGTGAGGTCCCTCGTGCTCACCCATTTGCCGGTCGGAACGTGCCCACTCTTGTGTTAGGCCTCCAGGGGTTTCGCCGCATGGACACGGTGGAAGCCTCTGTTCCGAAAGGGTGGACATGACCCGATCGACGGCGATGTGGTTGCTGATCACGATCATCGTCATCGCTGGCTGTGGCGATTCTGGCTCGGCTCCTGTTACGTGTGCTGGGCTGCCAAATGGGTCTGGAACGACGAGCCCCAGCAGCTCGGTGGTCACCGACGCTGAGGCGGCCGGGATGAGTATCCGCACATCCTCCGGCACACTGCCGCCACTCTCGCGTTGGAGGCGTGTAGTCCAGTGGAGGACGTCCCGGCGTTGCTAGGCCACCGGTCGATCGAGACGACGCTCGGCTACGTCGCAACCGGGAATTCATCGGTGGCACCAGGGCAGCAGCAGCCCGCTGCCGATCAACAATTCGGTCGCGACTCCGCTCATATCCGAGACCGCACCAGAACGGCACGTCTGGCTTGAGTGCGTCTAGGTCTCCCATATGGTCTCGGCTTCGTCTGCGCGGTTCCTGATCTCGGTGGCATCCACCTCTGCTCGCTGCTCTGCAATGTCCCGAACCGGCCATGAAGCTACAAATGTCATATCGCCCTCAGGAGGGAGCGGCCACATCCAGTAGCCCATCTCCCACTGATCGCCTCCTCCTCCACCACCCCGTCCGGTGATGACGGGACCAGACGGTTCCTCATGGGGAGAGGGATGCCGCCAGTCGAGGTTGGTCCACTTCGTTCCGTCGCTGAACAGAATCCCGAAACGAAGGAACTCGTCGGGAATCGAATCGCTGCGGGGACGTCGGCGGGGGTGTCCGTGAAGCTCCCACGGGACGTCGCCGAGTTCGTAAGAGGCGTCCCTCAGCAGCAGGCTCAGAGTGAACTCCACTCCGTTCGGATAGACGAGAAACCTATGCACTACGAGGAGCGTGTCCTCGGTCTTGAAGACGACCGCCTTCTGCGCCGAGTATCCCGGAAGAACACCAGTAGGCGGTCCCGACCAGACCGGTCGCTCGACAACCGGCTCGGGAGGTGGATCAGGCAACGGGACGTCGAAGAAGCTCACTACAAGAAAGGTAAACGAAGCAGTCGAAGGAGGGCACGCAGATCAACAGATTCCGGGCGGAACCGCCCATATCGGAGACCCGCACCCGAACGGCACATCTTGCTCGGGGGCCAGAGATGCCGATTGCCGGTTATCTCGCCGTAGATCGACCGGTCTTGCCGAGTGCGGCGCGCCTTATGCACTGGTAGTCAGAGAGGTGTTAGGGATCGGACGACAGGCCCGAGCCCGAGTGGAGTCGACGGGTGGGATCGGCACAAGCCGCCACAGTCATGGAGACACCCAAGCCGGATGCCGCGTATGAAGCTTGTGAGTGTCTTTGGAGGGAAATTACGATCAGACAGTGGTTGCCCCTTGGGTGGCTTCCAACAGGCCCTTATCTCTTGCCACCGCTACCGCGCTGTCTCTGGATGAGGCGTTGAGTTTGCTGATTACCGCTGCCACATGGTTTTCCACTGTTCGTGGTGAGAGGAATAGTCGGTCGGCAATCTCGAGATTGGTGAGACCCTCAGCTAGCAGGTGAAGGACTTCATTCTGTCGGCTGGTGAGTCCGACGGGGTGGGTGCGGGTGGAGTGTGATCTGCCTCGGGGAACAGGGACATTTCGACTCCGGAGTTGCTGTCTTATTTTCGCTGCGACGGCGGTCGCTCCCAGCGTTTCCAGTACCTCGGTTGCTTGAATCTGCGCATCGCTGTCGCCGAGGGATAGAGCGATTGCTGCGTCGTAGCGACAATGGAGCGATTCCCAGATCTGGGCTGCTGCGATCGGTTCGCCGGACATCATCATCCGATAGGGCTCGGCAATCGACTTCGGAACTTCGGCCAGGTTTCCTGTATGCCAGAGCCAGAATGCGATGGCTCCTGATGGCCACGGCCATCCGACTTCCAGGGCCCTCCTCAGGACCTGATTGAGTTCAGCCACCGGCACGACCTCGGTTCCGGAGATCCATGCGTATTCTGCTGCCGCGGCCGCGGCACCAATCAGACGTTGGACTTCGTGCGAACGTGTGGCTAGTTCCCATGCCTCCCCAAGAGTCTCGGCGGCGACGCGACGGCCCTGTCGCGCCTCGATTATTCCCACGATGGGCAGGGCGAAGGTGCGGACGTAGCCGCCCTGTATTTCCAACTGCTCTCTTGCCAGATCTTCGGCCAGGCTCCACTCGCCTCTCAGTTCAAGTATCCACGCGTAGGTCGTATTTACGTAAGACCAGCCGCGCGTGTCAGTGTCAGCGTGTTCGGCATGTACGGCCATGGATCGTTTGACATAGGTCTCTGCCGTCGTGAGATCGCGAAAATTCACCGCGTGCCATCCGTGATTGCAGAGGGCCCTCGCCTCTTCCTGCCAGGGTCCGGCGGCTCGGGCGCGTTCGATTGCCGCTTCGCAAACTTCAAGCCCAGCCGGGTAGTGGTCGTCGAGGATGCCGCCGCGGTGGATGAGACACCGAATGAGTAGGTGTTCGTCGATCTGCGATCCTGCGGCATCGAAGATCCTGTCCAACAAGTCAAGTCCGGTCCTGCTGTCACCTGCCATCATCGATAGATAGGCGCTGACCTCGAGCGCATTGGCTAGATCCTTCCCCTCTGGGACAGGCCCGAGCACCTCTATCGCCTGACGGGCGTGCTCTTCGGCGTGGGAGCGTTCGCCGGCCCACTCGTAGTAGTAGGCAGCACGAGCCAGAGTTCGCGATTGACCGACCCGGTCGTCCCTAAGCCGGTAGAGACGACGAGCGGCATCGACCAAGCCGATTGCCTCGTGGTAGTTTCCCACCTCCGATTCTGCTTCTGGCCAGTCTTCCAGTACCTCTCCCCGCTCGTCCGGGTCCAACAGCTCGAGATGGGGTCGGAGCATTCTGAAATGCGCCACGGCCTCCCGATCACTGTCCGCGGCAACTGCGGCGCGGGCCGCAACCGGCGCGTACTTGAGAATCGACTCGATGTCCTCGGCAGCATCGGCGTGGTGAGCCAATCTCGTTGGGCCGGCCAGCTCCGGTACCGTCGCCAACAGTTTCAAGACTGCATGGTTCAACTGTTGTCTGCGGTCCGGAGACAGCGTTGATTCCACGGCGTGTCGGGTCAGCTCATGCCGAAAAGCGACGACGCTGTCCCCGACGTCCAACAATCCTTGTCCGGCGCACTCCCGCAAGACTTCAGTCGATCCGACGAGCTCGTCGATGACCTCCCTCTCCACGCTGCCGGGAATCACCGAGATGAGATCGAGGGCCTCACGGGCTTTCGGCGAGATCTTCGCTGCCCGAGCCAGAACCGAGTCCTGAATCGAAGCGGGCACGCCCGAAGTCCCCGAGGTCACCAGTTCGACCACGAACAGGGGATTCCCGTCGGTGAGCGCAAACAGTTCACCGGGGTCGAGATTGGTCCCGTGGCTCATCGACTCCACAGCATCCGGCGACAGCCCCTCCAGAGATATTCGAACCAAGTGTTGCGATGGGAATTCTCCGATCACCGCCCGGAGAGGATGGTCAAAGTCCACGGCTACATCCCGATAGGTGAGGATGAGCACACCCCGCGTGTCAGCGATGCGACGCCCGAGAGACCTGAGCGTATCCAAGGTCGCCTCGTCGGCCCATTGAGTGTCCTCGACGACGATGACGGTTGGCCGAAGCGACCTGTCCAGCAGGTCGAGAATGGCATTGAGCAGTCCGGGACGGTCAGAATCGTGAAGCGAGCGAGAAATCGTTGGCTCATGCCTCGACATGTCCCAGAAAGGTCCCAGGGGCTGCGGAGTCGTCAGATCGTCACAGGCACCGACGAGCACTGTCGCCTCACCTTCGTGACGGGTGACGAACTCACGGATCAGCGCCGTCTTGCCAATCCCCGCTCCTCCACGCACCAGGACGATCCGTCCACCGGAGGTCCGGGCAGTCGCCAAGGCACGCTCCAGCGTCTCGAGCTCCTGTTCCCTCTCCAAGAGACCCTGAGCTGCCATTACCACCACCTGAAGCGTACCCCCCAGTCAACTCAGAACAGGCAACGATGTCTAACGGATTTCGTCCCCCCGCCGGTCAGTGGATCGCGGTGGCGACGTCCTCTCTGGCGACGCGGGGAAGCGGGAGCGCCTATGAGTCCGGCGCTCCCGCTCCCACTCCTGACATGGCCAGGGCTAACGCGGCCCGCTAACTGGGGTCACCTCAGTCGCTCCCTCGTCGAGGGCGCTCTTCGCCGTGGCCCGCTCGAACGAGTCGACGTTCCAATACAGGAAGCTGTCGGAAACGTTCTCGTCGCTGGTGTCGGCCAGTGACGGCATCCCTGTCGTATTGATTTCCACGAACCGGTCGAACCACATCGACCTCCGCGGAACCGCATCCACTGCCGATGCGGCAGAAGGCAGCGCCGTGGTGTTGAGCTCCAGGAACCTGGCGTGACCGGGCCTTGCCGACACCAGGCTCGCTTCCGAAGCTCCGGGGCTGACCTGAACCAGGGCCGCGGCACCAACCGCGATCGCGATGGTAAGGAACAACGCCACGACCGTCCTTGCCGAAAGCCAGGTTGATCCCATGACCCGCTTGTGTGTGCTGCTGAGTGACATCTCATTCTCCTTTCGTCTCCGAGGCGTCACGCAGCGAACGTACGAACACGCGAGGGCAGACAAATCGGGGTCGCCTACTCAAAAAAAGGTGGGGACACCCCTACTTATGGACGCCGGGGCGGATCAACAAATCCACTGACTGGACGGGAAACTGGCCGACTCGTCCTTTTTGCGGCCTCGTCGTTCAGAAACCCTCCGGTAATGCTCCTTGATGGGGTCGTCGCCGTGGTTTTTGGATATGGCTTCGATGGCCGCCCACCGGACCAGAGGCGGGCTTTGTTTGGTGATCGACCCTCGATGCACCGTCGTATCCGACTCGCGATGCCGTGGTGTCAACCCGGCCCAGGAGGTCACCTGCTTCGCTGATCCGAATCTGGTGACGTCACCAAGCTCAGCACAGAAGATGGCCGCCAGCACCGGGCCCACACCATTGAGCTGTTGGATCACCTCATACCCCTCATGGCCTTCGAACACTGAAGCGATGCGGGCATCCAGCTTGGTGATCTCGGTGTCGTAGATCTTGATCAGCCGGCGCAGCGACCGGACTCGAGTCTCATAGGCGTCGGCCATGTCCGTTTCGTCCAGCCAGACGCTGCCGCCAGGACCCCACATATGGGTGATCGGAGGACGCAGCCCCTCTTTGCCCAACACGGCATGCACTTGAGCTTTCAACCCTGCACGCAGCTGGGACAGTTTCCTCCGGTAACGGACCAGCTCCCGCTGATGCCGGACGCCCTCAGGAGCAATCCAGGATTCGGGCAGCCGACCCATCCGCAGCAGATCAGCCAACAATCGGGCGTCGATCCGGTCGTTCTTCACCCGCCGGTTCTCAAATCCAGCGATCCCCAACGGATGCGCCAAATGCACACTCCCACCCGCCTCGGCGATCACATCCGCAGCCCAATACCACCCCCACGTCGCCTCCAACACCACCTCAGGATCCGGACCAGCCTCCTCGATCTCGAGACCAAGCGTCAACGGGTCGTTGTCGATGCGTTTCGTCCACAGTTCGGTGCCATCAGAATCCAACACCACGATCACCGACCGGCGACGGTGCAGATCCACACCCACGTAACGTGTCATTCGGGGCCTCCTTGTCTCGACGAATGACAAGGCCCGAGTCTCGTCTCGGGTCAAAGAGCGAGGAGGTCCCGCTCTTCATGGCATCACCTATTCGGCGGGCGACGCGACGTGGTTCTGCTGGTCAAGCAGCATCACAAAAAGATACGCTGCTCATGTGTCTGAGAAGCTGCGATACGAGATCGACTTATCGAACACGGTCCCCATTCCCGCGCTCGACGTCGGCCTCCAAATCAGAACGGTTAGCCCGACCGATCTCGTTGGCCTTGCCAGACTCATGCTCGATGCATACGTCGGCACCATCGATTATGAGGACGAAAACCTCGATGACGCCGTGGATGAGGTCCGTTCGTTCCTCGACAATCCCGATTCGCTGCTCGACAGGTCCTACATAGTGGAAGACGAGGGAGAGATCGCCTCCGCGGTCCTCGTCTCAATGTCAGATGGTTGGCCATTCATCGGCTATGTGATGACTCTCCCCTCACGCAAGAAACACGGGCTGGCACGGCACCTAATCATTCATGCCTTAAACCACCTCGCCGAGGACGGGCATGAAAGAGTCGTCTTCTATATAACCGAAGGAAACACGCCTTCCGAGAACCTCTTTCGCTCGGTTGGTGCGGTTCACGTCCCATCCTGACCACGGCTCGATATCAACAATTCTGAGCGAATAACGATCATTTCAAGAGGTACGCGAGATCGGCACGTCGTGCTCGGTGCAGGCTGAGATCGTCGGACGTGCCTGCTGAAACGCCGGGCATCTGAGAGAATCAACTTTGGATGACGAGTAGCTCAGATCTGGCGATCACGACGGCGCCCTTCCTGCCTGATCCGGCTGACGACGAGATCAGGCTCCTACGCACCGCCGTATTCCTCGGGACATCGGTCCGACATATATCTCTTTCGGCGTCGGAAGTGCGGAGCATGTTTCCGAATACCGATGGCGGTCTAACAATCCCTTGGGGCGCCACGGCCGTGGACTTCGCGCCATCTGACGTCTTGCTGGACTCTCGCTTTGGAGAAGCCTTGGTCGAATTCGCAAGATCCCTCTTGCTCGAAGGTCCAGATGAACCTGAACCGAAAGTTCTGGTGGCTGCCCTTCTTCACACTCTCCCTCTGAAGGTCGGTCTGGCGATGTTGGAAGACTGGGAAGCTCACTTGGTCGGTGCAACCTACGAGGCTTGGCAGGACCGCTTCGCGGCAGCCGACACGGCCGAAGAGAAGTTCACCGTAATAGCCGCTCGCTACATGCAATCTGGAGCCGGGGTGTTAGAGATGAGACGGCTACAGGACGTGTGGCGAACGACCCTCTCGGATGACGACACCCTCCCCGGTCGAGATACAGAGACTCTGCGCCTTCTTTATGACGAATTGCAGTTGGCTGAAGAAGCCGGCGTCGTGACACTGGAGAGCTTCAGCTCGGTTCATGGACTCACAAGCGCGATGGTTGAACACCAGCAAGCGATCCAGAGGGCTGAGAACCCCGTCGTGATCTCGAACGACGAATGGGCTCGGCTAGTGGCATTAACCCGACAAGAGAATCCCGATCCAGTCATTGACTACGTCTTCCATCGGAGGGCACTGATTGGAGAGGAGAGTATGACCCCGAAGGAGGGTCGATCCGCTGCCTGGGCTCAAGAAAGTGACGCGCAGGCGCATCGTGCGGCTGAACTCGGTCAGACCTATCTTGAGTATCGGATCCCAGCCATCGGTGACATGCCCATGGAATCCGTCATCGCCCTACGCAGCGACTTGACCGATGGTCTTGAGCGGTTTCGGGAGTGCCTTCTGGATATCAGTGCCTCGGCCCCGCTTGCGAGTGGCTCCAGGCCGGATGATTTGGAGAGATTCTTCTCACAAGCTCGAGGCGAACTCGAGCACCGCGAAAGGGAATTGCTGCGGTTGGTGGAGAAGGCGAGGCCAGCCGAAGTAGCGAGGAGATCTGCACCGAAGCTGGTAACTGCAGCGGCAACAACCGCGGTCGCGTTCTCTATTCCTGAGCTATTGGCCGCGACCGTGGGATTCCTCGGCTGGGCTTGGACGGATCTTCGCGACACCAGAGATCACGTGAAGAACCACCCCCTTCATTTCCTCTATCAAATCCGGTGAGGTGGCCGCCCTGAAGAAGCAGTGCCGGCAACCGTTCGTCGGCGATTCGTGTCCGACGGAGGCCCAGTGACTCCCAAACCACACTTGTTTGACAGGATCACCTACATAACAACAATTCTGGGCGAATAACGAACACTTCAGAGGGTGCGCGAGATCGGCACGATTGTGCGCTCCCCCACCAGCCTCGCGTTGGGCTCCGCACTTCGGTAGGTCAGATGATGTAAGAAAGCGCCGCGTCGAACAGGTAACCGGACCGCCTTTCGCCGTCGAGCTCGCTGTCGCATGAGAGGGATCGACGGTCGGGCGGGTCCGGATCGTCCTTCGCCGGCCGCTCGTCTCTAGCCGGTTGGATCAGGCTGTATTGACCGCAGCGATACTGTTCGAGTTGACGCGCCTTGGTCCGGTTCGTCCGAAGGCCGCGCGATGAGTCAATGGAGGCAGTCGATGCCTGACGAGCTGACGTCGTTCCCACCTGAGGTGGCTGAGAAGCTCAAGACCTACGTGTACCGCCTGATCGACCCCCGCAATGGCGAGACCTTCTACGTTGGCAAGGGGAAGCGGAACAGGGTCTTCGCCCACATCCGCGAACAGGTCGAGGAGGGCGACCCGAGCAACAAGCTCAGGCGCATCCGCGACATTCACCTCGCCGGCTTTGAGGTAGCCCACGTGATCCACCGCCATGGCATGGACGAGCGAACAGCCTTTGAGGTCGAGGCCGCGCTCATGGACGCCTATCCGGGGCTGACCAACATGTCGAGCGGTGTCGGCAACGCCGACTTCGGCGCCATGCACGCGCTGGAGATCATTCGCCGATACGCAGCCGAGCCAGCCGTCTTCCAGCACAAGGCGCTGCTCATCAGCGTCAATCGCTCCGCTGCCGACTCATCCCTCTACGAGACGACTCGCTACGCCTGGAAGATCAGCCTGCCGAAGGCGAGACAGGCCGAGGTGATCCTCGCGACCCTCCAAGGTCTCATCGTCGGTGCCTTCGCTGCCTCGCAATGGCTCGAGGCGACGGCCGAGAACTTTCCTGGGAGGGAGCCGGTCGCTGGGCGTTACGGATTCGTCGGCACCGAAGCGCCAGAGCCGATCCGAAGCCTGTACGTCGGCAAGCGAGTGCCAGACGAGTACCGCAAGCCGGGTTCAGCCAACCCGGTCCGATACACGTGGCGGTGAATTCCATGCAGAAGAGCGAGTAATCGACTTCACGCATCTCCTCTCCACAGGGGTCCGGTTGGGTGCCGGAGCGGGGCGACCATGCCGGTTCTGCACAACGCGACAGTCCTGCTGTCCTCGTCTGGGGTCAGTCGTCGAGGCGAAGCGCCGCGTCGAAGAGGTAACCGGACTGCCGTTTGCGTTGGACCTCGCCGTCGCATAGTGGCTGTGGGAACTGCCCAACGAAGCCGGCTGGACACACCAGTCCCGTTTTCGGGCCCAGGCAGATGGCAAGTTCACGCGAGTAGCCTTGACAGGGCTAGCTCAAAACGTGCGATAAGCGGGTGCAGCACGGTCCAGACCGGCTGAGACAACCAGCGGGCGTCGGGGATGGTGACGTCCCCGGATAGAAGGAGGACAGATATGACCCATCACGAGCACCCCAACGTCACTGTGGTCCGGGAAGGCTTCGACGCCTTTCGCCGGGGCGATATGACATGGATGGACGAACATCTCGCCGACGATATCGTCTGGCATGTGGGAGGCAATAGCAAGTGGGCAGGGGCCTACGAGGGCAAGGACAATGTCCTCGATCTCTTTGCCCGTCAGGCTCAGGCGATGGGTGGGACGCCACCCTCCCCGGAGATACACGACATCTTGGGGAACGACGAACATGTGGTGGTGCTCGGGGAGGCATCGGCCTCAGCACCCGATGGCTCCGGTGCCGAGTGGAAGTATGTCCAGGTCTTTCACGTGAAGGACGGCAAGGCCACCGAGGTCTGGGGGATGGCGGAGAATGATGCCGCCG
>Ga0214472_10009757_pt1 | contig 10009 bp, 8 predicted proteins | sample RVTome_6_FD_207662 | JGI IMG/M metagenome (GOLD analysis project Ga0214472, IMG submission 207662) | Soil microbial communities from uranium-contaminated site in the Upper Colorado River Basin, Wyoming, United States - RVT140D175 | ecosystem: Environmental > Terrestrial > Soil > Contaminated >...
TTTTTTGAAACCGCTTTTCTCCGAGGGAGCGTCGCCATGGATATGCATGTCCCGTCTGCAGTTCTCGAAGCACGTCAACACCCCGCCTTTCAACTGCTCGACAACCGGCTCGAGTTGCGCTTCTCGCCGCAGCTGCGAGCCAATTTCGACAAGGAATCGCGAGCCCTGTGGATGCGCTGGGCGCCCGAGCCGCGGCCGTGCTTCAACCCCGCCCTGCTCGCCGACATCCGGGCATTCCAGGAGTATCTCGCCGGCACCGGCGGGACCATCGATTGCTACGGCGAGGAGCACCCGATCGAGTACGTCGTGCTCGCCTCGGGCGTGCCGGGCGTGTTCAATCTCGGGGGCGATCTCGATCTCTTCAAGCAATTGATCGATGCCCGCGACCGCCAGGGCCTGCTGCGCTACGGGCGCGCCTGCATCGACGTGCTCTACCGCCAGTACATCGGCCACGAGCTGCCGCTCACCACGGCCTCCCTGGTGCAGGGCGAGTGCCTCGGCGGCGGCTTCGAGGCGGCGCTGTCGAGCGACGTCATCATCGCGGAAAAAAGCGCCCGCTTCGGCTTTCCGGAGATCATCTTCAACCTGTTCCCGGGCATGGGCGCCTATTCATTCCTCGAGCGCCGTATCGGGCAGCGCGGCGCGGAGGAGATCATCACCAGCGGGAAGATCTACACCGCGGAGGAGATGGCCGCGCAGGGCGTCGTCGACGTGGTGGCGGAAAACGGCAACGGCGAGGCCGAGGTCGCTGCGCTGATCCGGCGCCGCAGCCGGAGCCGTAACGGGTTCGCCGCGCTCACGCAGGTGCGCCGGCGCGTGCAGCGCATCGAGTTCTCGGAGCTGCTCGACGTCGTGCAGATCTGGGTGGACAGCGCGTTGAAGCTCAATTCGCGCGATCTCAAGCTCATGCAGCGCCTGGTTTCGCGCCAGAACGGGATGAACGAGTCGCAGCAGATTCACTGATTCCATCGCCTACCGGGGGTGTGCAATGGGTGACAGGACCGCAGCCACATCGGCAGGGACGCCGCATCACGTCGTCCATCGCCGGAACGATGGCTCGGCGTGTTTCTTCAGCGACGAGGATCATCTCGTCTATCTCGATTGCCTGAAGGAGGCGGCGGAGCGCCAGGGGTGTGCGATCCACGCCTACGTGCTGATGCCGGACCATGTGCAGTTGCTCGTCAGCCTGGACTCGGAGACCAGGCTGGCGCAGCGGCTGAGCGGGCTCGGCGAGCACTACGTGGAGTACGTGAACTACACCTACCAGCGGAATGGCGCGTTCTGGGAGGAGGATCCGAAGATCACGGGAATCGGCGACGAGCAGGACCTGCTCGGCTGTTACCGTGAGATCGAAACGGCACCGGTGCGGGCGCGCCTTGCCCCGGGGCCGGCGGATTACCGGTGGTCGAGCCACCGCCACCACGCCTGCGGCGGCGAGGATGCGGTCATCCGTGACCATCCCGTATACCTCGGATTGGGCACGACCCAGCTCGCGCGGCAGCTCGCGTACAACGAGCTGTTCTGCGACGCGCCCGATAGCGGTGTGCCGGCGCGGATCAGGCCCGCGACCGGCCGCGATCCCGCGCTGGACGCCGGCCGGCTCGAGGATGGAATCGCGCGATCCGTGCGCGGCATCGCGTGGCAGTCGATGAACGCGCGCAAACGGTTAATAGCCGGCCGCCTGCGGCCGCACGATGGGAGCACGCGCAGCCTCGAAACACCCGATGACCTGGCGAAGGCGCGCGCAAGCGGGGCGCGCCGGTTCGCCAGCAAATAGAGGATTTGATAGACTTATGAGCCAGTTGGCGCGTAACGGGTTGCGGCCGCAGGCCGCCGCCAGGAAGCCGCTTCCGAACAGGGGAGAAAGCGTGGGCGATCCGTCGTCGGAGTACAGCATCCAGCAGGTGTCCGAGATGCTCGCTATTCCGATCCAGAAGCTGCGGCGCTGGGATGAGCAGGGGGTGCTGGTCGCGAGCCGCACCCACGGCGGGCATCGGCGTTACTCCCGCGAGCTGATCGACCGCCTGACCGCCTCCGGCCTTGCCACCACGAGCGACAAGGCCAGCAAGGAGCTGGCGACGGTTCGCAAGTCGCTCGCCGAGAAGCGGCGGGTCATCCAGCTCCTGCTGGAGAGCGAGAACCGCTACCGCGACCTGGTCGAGACGTCCCACGACCTGATCTGGACCACCGACTCGTTCGGGCGCTTCACCTATCTCAATACCGCCGCCAATGCGATCTTCGGGCTCGCGCCCAAGGAGCTGATCGGACGCTGCTTCTTCGATTTCGAGTCCGGGGTCTCCCACGTGCCCAACCGCCGCTTCCTGGCGACGCTGAAACGCGACGGCGAGATCAAGCATCACGTGACCCGGCTCCTCACCAATACCGGGGAAGACCGCTGGATCGGTATCAATGCCCGCGTGGTGCTCGACGACAATGGCGCCATGCTCGGCATCCGCGGCACGGCGCGCGACATTACCGAGGAGCACCTGGCGGCGCAGCGCATCGAGCACCTCGCGCTGCACGATTCGCTCACCGATCTCCCCAACCGGCTGTGCCTGCAGCGGTGCGTGGAGTCGGCCCTGCAGTCGGGCGGCGTGGGCGCGCTGCTGTTCCTCGACATCGACCATTTCAAGTATGTGAATGACCATTTCGGCCATCGCACCGGCGATCAGTTGATCGTCGGGGTCGGCAGCGTGCTGCGCGATCTCGCCCGGAATCTTGCAGGCGAGCTGTTCCGCCTCGGGGGCGACGAGTTCGCCATCCACCTGCCCGCGGCGCTGCGCAGGGAAGCCGTCGAAGCGGCGGATAAGGCGCTCGACGCCGTGCGGCACTACCGCTTCCAGGCCGCGGACGACAAGGTCGTCTCGAACCTGGCCGCCTCCGCGGGCGTCGCGCTCTACCCCTTCCACGGCGGGGATGCGCTCGCGCTGCTCTCGAACGTGGACATCGCGATGTACCAGGCCAAGGATCGGGGGCGCAACCGCCACGTGCTGTTCGACCAGGCCTCCGAAAACCTGCGCACCACCCATAAGCGCGTTCATTGGGCGAAGAAGCTGCGCGACGCGCTCGACGGGAACCGCCTGGTGCTGTTCCAGCAGCCGGTCGTGCGCTTGAAGGACCACGAGGCGGTGCACCACGAGGTGCTGGTGCGCATTCGCGGCGAGGACGGGGGCTACATCCTCCCCGGCAATTTCATCGAGCTCGCGGAATCCATGGGCATGATCCAGGAAATCGACCTGCAGGTGGTCGAGAAGCTGCTCGCCTATCTGAGCGCAAGCGGACAGGCCAACCGGAAGCTGCGCTATTTCGTCAATCTGTCGCGGGTTTCCATTTCGGACCAGCAGTGGATACGGCGCTTCCATTCGCTGCTGCGCTCGAGCAGTGTTCATCCGAGCCAGCTGGTGTTCGAGATCACGGAGACCGCCGCGATGTCCGAGATCGACGTTACGATCACCTTCATCAAGCGGCTGAAGGAGATGGGCTGCCGCTTTGCGCTCGATGACTTTGGAGCGGGTTTCAGCTCCTTCTATTACCTCAAGCGCTTCGACGTCGATTACCTGAAGATCGACGGCGGGTTCATCCGCGATCTCGCAACCGACGAAGGCAGCCGCATCTTCGTGCGGGCGCTGAACGACATCGCCAACGGTCTCGACAAGCAGGTGATCGCGGAATGGGTGGAGACGCCGGAGGCGCTGAACCTCCTGCTCGGCATGGGCACGCACTTCGGCCAGGGCTACCTGTTCCACCGGCCGGTCCCGCTCGATCAGAAGGACGTCGTGGCCGAGCCCATCCGCGACGCCGACCGCGACGCCAGCGCGGCCTGACGCGGCGGGCGCGGGCACCCCAAGGCAGAAGTCAGAAGTCGGAAGTCAGACCAGGCCATCCTTCCGCCTTCATCCTTCGTCGTGGCCGGTCACCGGTCACGAAACTTGTCGGCCCAGAGCAGGCCGATGACGGTCTTCTGGTCGGTAATCTTCCCCGCTTTCACCCAACGCACCGCCGCGGCCATCTTCATCGGCACCACCTCGAGCAGCTCGCCGTCATCCGGCGCGTGGCCGACGCCGGTGAGTCCCCGCGCGACGTAGAGCACGATCCGCTCATCGGAGTAGCCGATGCACGGGTGTATGGTCGCCAGGCGGCGCCATGTCGCGGCTCGATAGCCGCATTCCTCTCGGAGCTCGCGCCGCCCCGTTCGCAGCGGCGTCTCGCCGGGGTCGATCTTGCCCGCCGGTATCTCGAAAAAGTGGCGCGCAAGGGGATAGCGGTACTGGCGCACCAGCACCACGGTCGAGGAATCGAGGAACGGCACAATCGCCACCGCTCCCGGATGCCGCACGTATTCGCGGCGAGCGATGCGGCCGTCGGCGGCCCGCACCTCGTCTTCCAGCACGTGGAGCAGCCGCCCGTGGTAGACGGACCTGGAACGGAGCTTCCGCTCGGTGAAATCGGGCTTTTTCCTGGTTCTCAGAGCGACGCCTGGATCGAAAACTGGCACAGCGCCATCAGCGGCTCGGGCAGGATTCCGAACAGCAGCATGGCGAGCCCATTGGCGCTCAGCAGGACGTGGACATCGGCGCGCGGCGCAATGGGCGTGGTGTCCTCCGGCGCTTCGAAGTACATGAGCTTGACCAGCCGCAGGTAGTAGTAGGCGCCGACCAGCGAAAACAGCACGGCGACTACCGCGAGCCAGATAAGTCCGATGTTGATGATCGCCTGCAGCACGGCCAGCTTGGCGTAAAAGCCCACCGTCGGCGGCACACCCGCCATGGAGAACATCAGGAGCAGCATCAGGAAGGCGTACCACGGGCTCCTCTGGTTCAAGCCCTTGAAGTCATCCAGGTTTTCCGCCTCGAATCCGGCGCGGGACAGTAGCAGGATCATGCCGAAAGCGCCGAGATTCATCAGCACGTAGACCACCACGTAGAACATGCCGGCGCCATAGCCGACGAGGTTCCCCGAAAGGATGCCGAGCAGCAGGAATCCCATGTGGCCGATGGTGGAATAGGCGAGCATCCGCTTGAGATTGGTCTGGACGATGGCGGTCAGGTTGCCGATCGCGAGCGAAGCCACCGCCATCAGCACCAGCATCTGGCGCCACTCCCCCACCAGCTGCTCGGCGCCGAGACCCTGCACCAGCAGCCGCATGACGAAGGCGAACGCCGCCAGCTTGGGCGCCGACCCGATGAACAACGTCACCGCCGTCGGCGCGCCGTGATAGACGTCCGGCACCCACATGTGGAACGGCACCGCGCCCAGCTTGAAGCCCAGGCCCGCGACAACGAACACCAGCGCGAATACGAGCGCCAGCTCCCGCGCGCCGCCCGAGAGGATGGTTTCCGCGAGCTGCGTGATACCGAGCGTTCCCGTCGCCCCGTAGAGCATGGACATGCCGTAGAGCAGCATGCCCGAGGCGAGCGCGCCCAGCACGAAGTACTTCATCGCCGCCTCGGTCGCGGCCGCGGAGTCGCGCTGCAGCGCCACCAAGGCGAAGAGCGAGAGCGTCAGCAGCTCGAGGCCGAGATAGAGCGTCAGCAGGTGGTTCGCCGAGATCATGACCATCATGCCCAGCGTCGCGAACAGCACGAGCACGAAGAACTCGCCGCGGAACAGGCCGCGCGCAGCCAGATAGGGCCGCGAGTAGACCAGCATCACCATGGCCGAGACGTAGACCAGCAGCTTCAGCACGTCGGCCATGATGTCGTCCACGAACATGTCGCTGAAGGTCGTGACCGGCTCCAGCGCCGCGGTGAGGTAGGTGACCAGGAAGCAGCCGAGGAGCGCCGCCTGGGTGAGCGCGTAGCTGATGATGCGCCGGGCGTCGCTGATGAACAGATCCGCAACCAGAATCACGCACACCATGGCGAGCAGGAACAGCTCGGGACCGGCGGGGGAAAGCGGCGTGATGTACTCCATCGGCGGGCCCCTCAGGGCAGCTTGCTCTGGGCGACGTGATTCAGCAGGCCGTTGACCGAGGCGTGCAGCACCTCGGCAAACGGATTCGGCCAGACGCCCATCACGAGCACGGCCAGCGCCAGCGACCCCAGCACGAGGAACTCGCGCCCCTTGAGGTCCGCCAGGCCCGCGACGCGGGGATTGGCGACCGCGCCGAAGATCACGCGCTTGTACATCCACAGCGTGTAGGCCGCGCCGAATACCAGGGTGGTTGCGGCCGCCGCCGCGTACCAGAAGCTCACCTTGACGGAGCCCAGTATCACCATGAACTCGCCCACGAAGCCGCTGGTGCCGGGCAGGCCGGAATTCGCCATCGCGAACAGCATGAACAGCGCCGCGAACACCGGCATGGTATTGACGACGCCGCCGTAGTCCTCGATTCTGCGCGAATGCATGCGGTCATAGAGCACGCCCACGCACAGGAACAGCGCCCCCGAGATGAAGCCGTGCGAGATCATCTGGATGACGGCGCCCTCGAGCCCGAGCGGATTGAAGATGAAGATGCCGAGCGTGACGAAACCCATGTGCGAGATCGAGGAATACGCGATCAGCTTCTTCAAGTCGGCCTGCACCAGGGCGACGAGACCGATGTAGACCACAGCGATGAGCGACAGCGCGATCACGAACCCGGCGAGCGTCTGGCTCGCGTCAGGCACGATCGGCAGCGACAGCCGGATGAAGCCGTAGGCGCCGAGCTTCAGCATGATCGCGGCGAGCACGACGGAGCCGCCGGTCGGGGCCTCGACGTGGGCGTCCGGCAGCCAGGTGTGAACCGGCCACATCGGCACCTTGACCGCGAATGACGCCATGAACGCAATGAAGATCAGGACCTGGGGCACCAGGGCGAGCGGCAGCCGGTAATAGTCCAGCAGCGAGAAGCTCCCATCCGAGACGTTGTAGAGGTAGATCAGCGCCACCAGCAAGAGCAGCGACCCCGCGAGCGTATAGAGGAAGAACTTGAAGGCGGCATAGACCCGGTTCGGGCCGCCCCACACGCCGATGATGACGAACATCGGGATCAGCGTCGCCTCGAAGAACACGTAGAACAACAGCGCATCGAGCGCGGAGAACACCCCGTTCATGAGGCCCGACAGGAACAGGAACGCGGCCAGGTACTGGGCGACGCGCTCCCGGATCACTTCCCAGCCGGCAATGACGACCAGCACGGTCGTGAAGCTGTTGAGCAGGATCAGAAGCAGCGAGACGCCGTCGATGCCGAGGTGGTAATTGACGTTGAAGGTCTCGATCCACGGCCTGACGGTGGTGAACTGGAAGCCGCTCGCCTTAGGATCGAAACCCGCGTAGAGCGGCAGGGTCACGGCGAATCCGAGCACGGAGCCGGCGAGCGCGATCAGGCGCGCGGCGCCGGCATTGCGGTCCGAGCCGGTCGCGAGCACCGCGGCACCGGCGAGAATCGGGACCCAGATCGCGAGGTTGAGCAGGTTGAAGCCGAGCATGGCGCTATCAGGAGATGTATAACATCGTCAGCAGCACCAGGATGCCGATGATCATGGCGAAGGCGTAGTGATAGATCAGCCCGGACTGCAGGGTGCGGATCACCGCCGCGAACCAGCCTACCGCCCGCGCCGAGCCGTCGACGAAGACGCCGTCGATCACCGCCACGTCGCCGCCCTTCCACAGCCCGGTGCCGAAGCGCACCGCGCCGTCCCCGAACAGCCACTGGTAGGCCTCGTCGAACCCGTACTTGCGCTCGAGTATGGTGTAGAGGAACCCCAGCTTGCCCTTGATCACCCCAGGCAGGTCCGGCCGCAGCAAGTAGAGATAGGCGGCGGTGGCAACGCCTCCGATCGCAAGCCAGGTCGGCGCCGTGCCGAGGGCATGGGTCATCATTGCGGCGATACCCTGGAAGCCCCGCCCCATCTGCGCCAGCACATCGTGCGCCGGCGCGACGACGATGGCGTCGCCGAAATAACCGCCGAACAGCACCGGCCCGATGTACCAGCCCGCGGCAATGGACGGGATTGCCAGCAGGATGAGCGGCACCGTCACGACCGCCGGGGATTCGTGGGGGGCTCCGGAGGGCGTGCCGTGCCCGCCGTGATGCTCCCCTTCCCCGTGGAAGCGCTCGGGTCCGTGGAACGTCATGAACACCAGCCGGAACGTGTAGAGCGCGGTGACGAATACGGTGGTCAGCACGCAGAAGTAGCCAAAGCCCGCGCCCGGCGTGGACGACAGGCGCACCGACTCGATGATCGCGTCCTTGGAGAAGAAGCCGGAGAACCCGGGAATGCCGGCGCTCGCGATCGCCCCGATGAGAAACGTCCAGTAGGTGACCGGCAGGTATTTCCTGAGGCCGCCCATCCTGCGCATGTCCTGCTGGTGGTGCAGCGCGATGATCACCGATCCCGCGCCCAGGAACAGCAGCGCCTTGAAGAACGCATGCGTCACCAGGTGGAAAATGCCGGCGGCGTAGGCCGAGGCGCCCAGCGCGACGGTCATGTAGCCGAGCTGCGACAGGGTGGAATAGGCGACCACGCGCTTGATGTCGTTCTGCACGATCGCAACGAGCGCCATGAAGAGCGCGGTGATCCCCCCGATCACCATCACCACGGACAGCGCGGTCTCGGACAGCTCGTAGAGCGGCGACATGCGCGCCACCATGAAAATGCCCGCCGTCACCATGGTCGCGGCGTGGATCAGCGCCGAGATCGGCGTCGGGCCTTCCATCGAGTCCGGCAGCCACACGTGGAGCGGAAACTGCGCGCTCTTGCCCATCGCGCCGACGAACAGCAGCAGGCAGATCACCGTCATCAGCGACCACGTCGCGCCGGGCAGGATCTCGATGGTGTTGGCCCCGAGCGTGGGCGCGTTCCGGAACACGGTGGAGTAATCGAGCGTGCCGAAGTACATGAGCACGAGGGCGATGCCCAGCAGGAAGCCGAAATCGCCGACGCGGTTCACCAGGAACGCCTTCAACTGGGCGTAGGTCGCGCTCGGGCGCTGGTACCAGAAGCCGATAAGGAGGTAGGACATGAGCCCCACGCCTTCCCAGCCGAAAAAGAGCTGCAGGAAGTTGTTCGCCGAGACCAGCATCAGCATGAAGAACGTGAACAGCGAGATATAGCTGAAGAAGCGCTGGTAGCCGGGGTCGTCCGCCATGTAGCCGATGGTGTAGACGTGCACCATCAGCGACACGAACGCGACCACCAGCATCATGGTGGCGGAGAGGCGGTCGATCAGGAAACCGAACTCGAAGCGGAAGTTGCCCGACGTGAGCCAGGTATAGACCGGCCCGTCGTAGGTATTGCCGTCCAGCACGTCGCGGAACACCGCCGCCGCGGCGAGCGTCGAGACCAGCATGCCGGCGATGGTGATCCAGTGCGCGCCGCGGCGCCCGATCGCCTGGCCGAAAACTCCCGCAACCAGCGCACCCACGAGCGGCGCCAGCGGTATCACCAGATAGAGCGTTTGCATCATCGTCATTCGCAAACGCGGTGATGCGTGACGAGGGATGGGTGATGGGTCCGATTCATCAACGTTCAGGCGCCGTTGTTATTGTCTCGAGTCACGAGTCACCAGTCACGAGCCATGCCTCATCCCTTGAGACTGTCCAGATCCTCGACGTCGATCGTGTTCAGGTTGCGGAACAGCGCGACCAGGATTGCCAGCCCGATCGCGGACTCGGCGGCGGCGACCGTCAGGATGAAGAACACGAAGACCTGCCCGGAGGGGTCGTCGAGAAAGTGCGAGAACGCCACGAAATTCATGTTGACGGCGAGCAGCATCAGCTCGATCGCCATCAGCAGCACGATCATGTTCCTGCGGTTGAGAAAAATGCCGATCACCGCGATCGCGAACAGGATCGCGCCCAGCACCAGGTAATGCGACAGCGAAATCACTCGGGGCGCCCTTGCTCTTTCTTTTCCGCTGGCATGGATACGATGCGCACCCGGTCCCGCGCGCGTACGTTGATCTGGCGCGCCGGGTCGAGGTATTTGCTTGGCTTGCGCCGGCGCAGCGTCAGCGCGATCGCCGCGACGATCGCCACCAGCAGGATCACCGCGGCGATCTCGAACGGGTAGACGTACTCGGTGTA
>Ga0214472_10009758_pt1 | contig 10007 bp, 6 predicted proteins | sample RVTome_6_FD_207662 | JGI IMG/M metagenome (GOLD analysis project Ga0214472, IMG submission 207662) | Soil microbial communities from uranium-contaminated site in the Upper Colorado River Basin, Wyoming, United States - RVT140D175 | ecosystem: Environmental > Terrestrial > Soil > Contaminated >...
GTGCAGCTTGCCCTAGCCGCCGGGCTAATCGCCCACGACGTGACTGTCCTCGACTACGGGTGCGGACGTGGCGATGACGTGCGCACGCTCGAGGGTCTGGGGTACGATTGCGTCGGCTGGGACCCAGTCCATCGTCCTGACGCCGAACGGCGGAAGTCAGACCTGGTAAACCTCGGATACGTCGTGAACGTGATCGAGGATCCGGCGGAAAGGGCAGAAACACTGAAGGCGGCCTGGGGCTTGGCGCAGCGGGTCTTGGTGGTTGCGGCCCGAGTGGACTTCCAGGCTGGCGCGGACTTCGAGGGGTGCGCTGATGGGGTACTCACCGGCCGGAATACGTTCCAGAAGTTCTACGCCCAACCGGAATTGCGGGACTGGATTGACAGCACGCTGGGGGTCCTAAGCGTGGCCGCAGCACCCGGCATCTTCTTCGTGTTTAGGCATGAGGAAGACCGTCAGCGATTCTCGAGCACGCTGTTCCGTCGAAGACTATCGGCCCCGATCAGGCGCGTCAGTGACAAGCTCTTTGATGAGCATCGCGAGCTCCTGACACCAGTCATCGAGTTCTTTGAGTCCCGTGGCCGCCTGCCTGAACCAGAAGAGCTCGAGAGCAGCCACATCGTGGTGGAGACGTTTGGGAGTATCCCGCGGGCGTTTCGCGTTGTACGTAACGCCACCGGTGAAATGGGCTGGAACGAGATCGAAGATCAGCGCCAGGACGATCTGCTCGTCTATCTAGCCCTTCAGCGGTTTCGTAGACGGCCGAGGTTCTCACAACTGCCGCTTGAGCTCAGGCACGATGTGAAGGCGTTCTTCGGCACGTACAAGGCGGCCTGCGAAGAGGCTGACACGGTGCTCTTCTCTGCGGGAGACATGGCGCGTGTGGCCGAAGTGACGAAGTCAACGGAGTTCGGCAAGGTCACCTCCGAAGCCTACTACTTCCACGAGACGGCGCTTGAGCGCCTTCCCCCAATCCTTCGTGTACTCGAGGGGTGCGCTCGGGTGGTGATTGGCGAAGTCGAAGGCGGCAATCTGATCAAGCTCGATCGACAACGTCCGAAGATCTCGTACCTGTCCTATCCCGACTTCGACGACGTTGCTCATCCCACCCTGGCGTTCTCGGTAGTGATCTGGCTCGACACGATGATCGCCAAGTACTACGACTTCTCCCGGCGTGGGAATCCGCCGATTCTGCATCGGAAAGAGACGTTCGTGCCGCCGGACTATCCTGAGCGCGAACGGTTCGTTCGCCTGACGCGGCAGGAGGAGAAGAAGGGCCTCCTAGACAGAGAAGACATCGGTACGCTGCGGGGATGGGAGGATCTTCTAGACGCCGAGGGCTTGAAGGTTGCGGGACATGTTCTGCGAAGGTTCTAAAAGACCCAAGCTGCCATCGTGCATTCCTGCGGGTCCTACCAACGTTCGCTGGCGGACGTCACGTCGGAACTGTATGTTACCTTACGTGACATAGAGTGATCATATGGTACGTCATGAGACGGCCGGTGACATAGTGTTAGAGATCGACGGAGACGCCTATCTAAGCGCCGGGGAGGTTGTGCGGCGGCTCGGGATATCCCGGCAAACGCTGTGGCGTTGGCGGCAGGATGAGAAGATCCCCCCGGGACACCGTTACCGGGGGCGCCAGGTCCTTTTCTCCGAGGCTGAGTTCGCCGAGATCGAGTCGTTCGCGAACCGTCTCGAACCGATCCAGCCCGAAATCGACAGGAATCAACTCCGGCTTTTCAATGGAGGCCAGAGGTGACGCGCCCAAGCTTGATCGGGGGCAAGCGGGCGGCATTGGAGAGCGAGATCTACTTCGACAACAACGCCACGACGCCGGCCCTGCCAGAGGTTATCGAGAGCGTCACTCGCGCCATGGCGGACGGCTACGGTAACCCGTCGAGCGTCCATTCGGCCGGAGGCCGCGCCCGAGCACTCATCCAGGAGGCGCGTGAGCACGTTGCGGCCCTCCTTCGAACGTCGTCCGATCACGTCGTGTTCACCAGCGGAGCCACGGAGGCCAACAATCTGGTCCTACAGAGCCTGGTTGGACGGGATTTCGCCAGGTATCGGCTCGTGACCTCCAGCGTCGAACACTCCTCCATCTTGTCCGCGGCCGACTACCTGAGATCGCGGGGTGTCGAGGTGATCGTGCTCCCCGTGAACGCACATGGGCTCGTTGATCTGGAGGCGATGGTTCGCGCAATCGAGCCCGGTCGAACCTTGGTTTCGATTCAATGGGCCAACAATGAGACGGGAGTCATTCAGCCCATCGAGGACCTAGCCGAGAGGGCTCGTGCAGCTGGTGCACTCGTTCACACGGATGCGGTGCAGGCGGTGGGGAAGATATCGACGAACCTGACGTTACTTCCGATCGACTTTCTGAGCCTCTCAGGCCACAAGCTCCATGGACCGTTGGGTTCTGGAGCACTGGTGGGTCCAGGGGTCTGTCGGCTTCAACCGCTCACGTACGGAGGCTCACAAGAAGGCTCGCTTCGGCCGGGGACGGAGAACGTCCCCGCGATCGTCGGACTTGGCCGTGCTTTCGAGTTGCGCGCGTGCAGATTCGACCTTGTGAGTGAGCAGACCAAGCGACTCAAAGAGCGTTTCGAGTCGAGACTGCTCGAGAAAGGGCTCGTTGCTGGTATCAACGGCGGTGGGGCGCCTCGTCTTCCCAACACGGCCAACGTCCGGTTCACGGATATCGACGGGGAGGCCCTGACCATTAGGCTCGACCAGGTCGGCGTCCGTTGTTCGCAAAGTTCGGCGTGCACGAATCAGAAACCCGAACCGTCCTACGTCCTTCGTGCGACGGGCCTCTCGGAGGCGGAGGCCTACGCGAGCGTGCGGTTCGCGTTCTCGGAGCTAAACACGGCAGTCGAGGTCGATTCAGCGGTCGATTCGATAACGATGATCCATGCGAGCCTCGCTCGCTTCGCGGTGGCATAGGAGCCTTCAATGCGTTTCGGGGGACATCAGACGTTTGCCATCAGGGACGGGTGGCTCTACAAGGGTCTCAGGCTCGCGATGGAGGACCCGGAGCGGCTCGGTGACCCCGAGCTCCCAGATTGGCTTGGGGTCGGCAAGAACATGGCCAAGGCTATTCACCATTGGCTTCTGGCCACGGGCTTGGCCGAACGAGACCCCGCTGGAGGTACCAACACTAGGGTACTTCAGCCGACAGCCTTTGGCCGACTCATTTGGAGCCGAGATCGCTATTTCCTGATGCCGGGAACATGGTGGGCCGTTCACATTCAATTGATTCATCGCCCAGAGCACGCGTACAGCTGGCACTGGTTCTTCAATCATTTCAGCGCCACCCGGTTCGAGAGGCCGGTAGCGGCGGAGGCGTTGAGAAGACACCTCGACTCTACCGGTGAGCGAATGCCTAGCTCGCACACGCTAGACCGCGATCTAAACTGCCTGCTACGCTCTTACGCCGCGAGCGTCCCGCGAGAGCAGGGCGACCCCGAGGAGGCGATGGAGTGCCCACTCAGTGAGTTGGGGTTGCTTCTTCACTCCAGACAAAGCGGCTTCTTTCACCTGAATCGTGACCTGAAGCCGATCCCCTTCCACCTGTTCGGGTATGCCCTTGCCTACGCGATGGAGCGGTTCAGATCGGCCGGCAGCACTGCGAACCACGATTTATCGTTGACCGAGTTGACACATGGCCCGAACGCGCCTGGTCGCGTGTTCGCGCTGAACGCCGAGGCCACCTACGAGGTGATCGCGAACTACGAAGCGCAGCGCCTTCTCCGGATCGACGGTCAGGTCGGGGAGCGCATCGTGAGAATCGATGCCTTCCCTTCGCACGAATGGCTAGGGCGCTACTACGACGCCAGCGCCTTGGCGGAGGGGGAGGCCGCGTAGGCACACACTATGGTCAATAACGCCTTCCTTCGCTCCATCAACATCCAGCTTGATGTAGGGCATCCCGAGCGCCTCGAGCATTTCAGGCCAACGTCTAAATCGGTTCGGCTTATTTCGTCGTTGCTTGAGGAAGACGGGGGTAGCGCCTTGTTCGTAGTCGCCCCGTACGGCTCTGGGAAGTCAATCACGGCGAGTTACGTCGGCGAACTAGTGGAGAACCACGCAAGCGGGGAGGGCGTCCTCGAGCAGGTTGAGTCACGCACGATCTCGATCGACCCGACACTGGCGAAGAAAGCCAATAGCAGACGCAAAGGAGGCACGAAGGGCCTCTTTGTGCCTTTGTATGGTCACGTGCCGTCCACGCCGACCGCCCTCAAAGAAGGGATACTGACGGCGATGCGGCGCTGCAAGCTGGGTCGCCAGGCCCGAAGCATAGAGCGGCTGGAGCCCAAGTCCGGCCACGATGTGTTCGAGCTGATTTCCGAATGCTCGGAGAAGCTTGAGGACAGTGGCTTCGATCGCCTAGTGATCGTGTGGGACGAGTTCGGACGACACCTTCAGGGGTTGATCGCGGAAGGTCGACCCGAAGAACTCGACGTGTTGCAGGTCCTCGCTGAGGTGGTTAGTCGAACCTCGTCCGTACCCGTCTCGTTGGTGCTCCTGCTGCACCGCTCACTCTTGGGATATGCGAGTGGACTGCCGTCAGGCGTAAGACGCGAGTGGACCAAGATCGAGGGCCGGTTTGAGACGCTTCAGTACGTCGACGACTCCAACGAGCTCTACGAGTTGGTCGCGTCCCTCGTGGAGGAGAGTCGACCCTCCGAGCCGACCGACATCGACTTCGCTGCACTGGGTGAGAGGGCACGTGCCGTCGGACTCTTCCCGAAACTGGACGATGACCGGCTTGCCCAAGTACTTGCCGCAGCCCACCCGCTGGAGCCGAGCACGCTGTACCTGCTCCCCCGCGTGGCTGCGCGAGTGGCGCAGAACGAGCGCACGCTTTTCTCCTTCCTACAGTGGGTGTCATTGGAAGAGTCTGTGCCCCCCGGAGCCATCTATGACTACTTCCGCGGCGATTTTCGGACAGACGGAGGAGCGGGCGGCACCCAACGACCATGGCTCGAGACAGAAAGCGCACTTCAGAAAGTTGAAGGCGGCTCGGTCGATGAAGAGGCCCTCAAGTGTGCTTTCCTTCTAGGATTAGGCCTTGGTGGGGAGCGCGCTCACTCCACGTACGCACGGCTGGCCTTTGTGCTCGAATCAGTTGAAGAGGGTCAGGCCGCGGATGTACTCGATGGTCTCATCGACCGAAAGCTGCTTGTGCACCGCCGCCACTCGGACCAGGTCGTCGTGTGGCACGGCACGGACGTGGACTTGCGTGGTCGCCTTGACGACGAGAAGCGGCGAAGCTCAGCTGATTTCCGCCTAGCGCCTTTCCTCACGAGAGAGATGCCGCCTCCCGTTTGGAGGCCGGTGGAGTACAACGCCCGACGGGGCATCCGACGTTACTTGACGGCGCAGTATGTCACGGTCGACGGCCTCCAAGTCTTTGTGACTGAGCTAACGATGGCTGGCGGCTGGGATGCTGGGTGCGATGGGCAAGTCCTTTACGTCCTCCCTCAGAGCGCTGACGAGATTGAAGAGGCGACCACTATCGCTCAGAGTATCGCCGACCCCCGCCTCTTTGTGGCGATCGCACCTGAGGTCGCCGCCCTTAGAGAAGCAGCTATTGACCTCTGGTGCCTGCTCCGGATGCACGCCGATCACGAGCTCATCGGCAGCGATCCACTGGTAAAGGCTGAGCTCGACCATCTCACTGATGACACGCGTACGGGCCTGCAGCCGCTCGTGGACCGGGTCTTGTTGCCTCACGCTCGAGGCAGTCGGTGGTTTCACTCGGGACAGCCGGTCCCCGTTGCCACCGTCACTCAGCTGCGACGCAAACTGTCTGAGACGATGGCGGAGGTCTTCAGTGGAACACCGGAGATAGACTCCGAAATGGTGGTCCGGCGCACACCGACTTCCGTGGTGATCAATGCTCGGAAGAAGGTAGAGCTGGGCCTTCTGGAGCGGTACGGCCAGGAGGATCTCGGAATTGAAGGAAGTTTCGCGGACAAGGCCATCTTCCGGTGTGTCTTCCTCCGAACAGGGCTGTACCGGCCTCGAGGTAGTCGGTGGGGCCTCGCGCACCCCAGTGACCTCGAGCTGCCTGGCCTGGCGTCGGTGTGGAACCGGGTGCGCGCATTCTTCGCCGATCCCGGAAAGAACAAGAGCTTCCGCTTGTTCCTTGACGAGCTGCGAGAGCCTCCATACGGCGTTCGCGAGGGTCTGCTCCCGCTACTACTTGCGGCTGGATTCAAGGCGTTCCCCACCGCCATCGCCGTCCGGTACCGCGGGCAGTTTGTGGACGACCTACTTCCTTCGGTGGTTGAAGATCTGGCTAAGAACCCGGATGACTATGCGCTAGATGTGGTCGGCCTGACGTCGCGCGAGCGTAAGTATCTTGAACGAGTGATCAAGATCTTCCGTCGTGGGTCAGGCGACACGCCGGCCGAAGAGGGCGACCTCCTACGCGCGTGCATGGATGCCGTCCTGGAGTGGCGACACCACCTCCCTGCGGCGGTTTCGAGCTCCCGACATCTTTCGGTGGAGGCGCAGGCGTTCGAGGAGGAGCTCACGTCACCGGATCCGGTCCGCCTCTTCTTGGAAGAGCTTCCACGGCTGGCCGGCGCCACGACGGGTCAGCCCCAGAAGCTCATCGACGGTATCGTAAGGCTCCGCGATGAGCTCGAGAGTGTCGAACGGCTATTCCAGGACGAGGCTGTTCAGGCACTGAATCAGACCCTCGTGTCCCGCGGAATCCACAACGGATCCGGAGTGCGGGAGCAGGCGGCCAGGTGGGCCGCTCATTTCCCCAAGTCCTTCAGGCGGAGCCTGCCCGACCGCGTGACCCAGGGGGTGCTCACGAGATTGAGCGCACCCTACCGCGATGATGCGTCCCTTGTAAACGCCCTCTCCACGCTCCTCGTAGGGCGGCCTATTCAGCAGTGGGACGAGACAGTAATCCCGTCGTTCCGCCGACAACTCCGCAGTGCATTTGAGGTGATCGAGAGCACGGCACTCGGCATGAGCGAAGCTCCCGATCTAGACCCGGAACTGCGGGATGGCCTCATCGCACTCGCCGAGGCCAAGGCAGCGACGATAGCAGCACAGCTAGCTGACATCGTGGGCCCGGAACGAGCGGCGGACAGCTTGGAACACCTGGCAGCGGAGCTGCGAGGCCACGAAGCCTGAAGAGCGACATAGACGATGCTGACTTTGGATGAAGCAATGGCCCACGGGAACGACGGTGAGTTCCGTCACGTCGTGAGTGTATCCGGTGGGAAGGACTCTGCCGCTCTAGCTCTGTACCTCTGGGACAAACACCCGCAGGTCCATATGGAGTACGTCTTCTGCGACACAGGTTGTGAGCTGCCGGAAACCTACGAGTACCTCGAGCGCCTTGAGGCAGTCCTAGGGCAGCCTATAGTCCACCTCAATGCGCTCGACCTGATCGGAGTAGCTAAGAAGCCTGGCCGAAACCCGTTCGATATCTGGTTGAAGGAGGTCTACGGAGGGTACCTGCCTAGCCCGAAAGCTCGGTGGTGCACGCGCCTCCTCAAGATCAAGCCATTCGAGAAGTACATCGGTGACGATCGAGCGATCAGCTATATCGGGATCCGAGGCGACGAGGATCGTGACGGATACCAGTCCAAGAAGCCGCCCGTAATCTCCGAACAACCCAACATCGTCCCGTGCTATCCGTTCAAGGACGACAAGCTCGGCCTCTCCGACATCAAGCTCATCCTAGAGGAGTCTGGGCTTGGCCTTCCGAGCTACTACGAATGGAGATCGCGGTCAGGGTGTTACTTCTGCTTCTACCAGCAGATTGGCGAATGGCAGGGACTGAAGGAGCGGCACCCTGATTGGTTCGAGATGGCGAAGACCTACGAAGAGGATGGCTTCACCTGGGTACAAGGCCGCACGCTGGACGAGATCGCGGCGCTACCCAGGCGCGAGCCGATCCCGGCGTCGGATCTGACGGAGGGGTGTGCGATCTGTCACCTGTAGTCTGACGGACGCGACCGCTGGGGCTCAGTGCGCTACTCGGGGTCAGATGCAGTGAGCGCGTCTTCCCGCAGCTGCGAAGCGAAGTCGAGGATCTTATCCAGCGCAGTAGTACGCAGGTCGGGGTTCTTTAGACGCTCAAGAACGATCGGGACTCCCGCACCGGCTAGACGATTGCCGAGCTCGACGATTTCACCTGGATCATCCAACCCAGGGTGTTCAACACCTAGTTGGGTCAGCGCTAGGACGGCGAGAAGGTCGCACAGGCCCTCGGGCACCTGCACGGCTCTGGTGTCCGCGAACTTTCTGCCCCACGTCGACGAGGCTTCTTCCAACGCAGGTAGTCCCAAAGCGATCGCTGTTGCGATGCTGAAGGCCCAGAAGTCCAGCTGTCGCCTAAAGGGAGCTCGCTCAGCCGTGGCGCCACCGGTCTGATGCTGAAGAACGAACCGCTCGACATCGTCCTTCATATCAGTCGGAAGGCGAAGAGTGTGCGCCTGACTCGAAAGAAGCACGCTGAAGTGGGACATCGCCGCTCCTATGCCCGCTGGGTCCAGCCGGGACTCTCAGCCTGACCTACTCTCTCGCAAACGGAGCACCATTGACGCGGTCCGCACGCGCAAAGAAGCGAGACTGCCTTGTCGGCGGTGCGGTTCACAACGTCCCCCCCTCCACCTGGTTCAACGGCGTCCCACTGCCCCGTCAGGGTGTACGTGGCCCCGGCCCTTCTCTCGACGATCTCTAGTTCGGCCGTGCCTTCGAGGTCGGCACCTGTCAACAGGAGAATCGGCTGACTGGAGTTCTCAGCCGTGACCTGGAGTGTGTTCCGCCTGACAGCGCCAGCCATGAAATTGAGAAGTGAATCAGCGATCAAGGGCGCCTCGGTTCGCGATTCCCGACACAGGGCCAGCACAAAGGCGAGCGCTAACACTCGGCGTGAAGCGCCGTTGATTTCAATGGGTGGCATCGCCCGGCGACGGCTGTTCAAAGCGAATATTTCGAACCGCTCCGGTCGTCCTTCCACCGGACGCAATCCTACCTCTTGGATCATTCGGATGGTGGCCTTGTTCGTCTGAACCTCGTCGAAGTCCTGATCGGACACGTTCGCCGCCATCTGAGCGAAGAGGCGGTTCATCCGACGGGACAAGTCTTCGACCTGCTCGAGTTGGATGGTCTCGTATGCGGATTCGAGCACGTCCCTCACTAGCAAAGCCATTCGTTCGGCTGCTCTCTTGTCCGCTGCCGCCCGCTCGGTGCGTTGCCTCTGCTGGATTGTCTTCTGGACGGAGTCAATCTGGGATGTCAGGGTTGATAGCTCGCCCTCGTGCAGCACGAGATTCCGGCTAAGGGTTGATACCTGGACCTCCAGTGCCCCAATCTCGTCTCGAAGTACTTGGACCTTCTCATCATCAATCTCGTCCAGCGTTTGCGCGATTTCTCGCTCGTCGAGCCCGACAGCTGAGAGCTCGTCCTCAATTTCAGTGAGTTGCTTCGTTAGGTGGTGTCGCCGATCCACCCAAGGTGCCATGTCAGGCCCGTCCGCGGGCAGCAATGCCTTTGCAGCCTCATACAAATAGCCCAGGTAGTTCGCCCGTTCTTCTTGGTTCGCGGATTCCGCGACCCGCTCCTCCACGTGACGTCGATACTGCCCTTCGGACTCCAGGTCCTGACCGCAGATGCACGTCCCGTGCTCAAGAAGCTCACGAACGAAGTTGAGGTGCTTCAGGGGGATCTGGCCCTTGTCGTAAAGGGGCTTCAGGTATCCGTAAGCCTCGACGATGGGGCCGGCGCAAAGCGGGTTGTGAAGCGCTGGATCTTCGAGGAGGCCAGCGAGCAGGCCGACGGTGCTCGCCCGGTCTCGCTTCAGGCGCTTTGAGCGATCCCGATTGTCCGCCAGCCTCTTCTCCAGCTCCTCCTTTGCACCGATCCCCCTAAGCTCGTCCTCTAAGTCGTCCCGCCTCGTCTCCAGACGATCCTGGAGGTCACTGTGGTGATCGCGCTCCTCAGTGAGAGTCTTCTGAAGAGCGTCG
>Ga0214472_10009760_pt1 | contig 10007 bp, 11 predicted proteins | sample RVTome_6_FD_207662 | JGI IMG/M metagenome (GOLD analysis project Ga0214472, IMG submission 207662) | Soil microbial communities from uranium-contaminated site in the Upper Colorado River Basin, Wyoming, United States - RVT140D175 | ecosystem: Environmental > Terrestrial > Soil > Contaminated >...
GCCCTTTGGACGACATATTTTCCGATCTCTTCCAGCGAATCCAGTGTTGCGGCCAGGCATAACGGCTTCATATCAAACCCTTGCAGGCGTTGCTTCGCCACCGCTTCCCGGGGCCCTTTTCCCGGGCGGGGAGCCGGGGCCCGGAAGCGCTGCGAGAACAAAAGAATCGATGATGGTTGATGGCGCCCCGGCAGCTGCCCCTCTCAGGCGTCCGCGTAGCTCTGCCGGATGTAGACGCTGTGATGGAAGCCGCTCATCTCCAGGGTGCCCAGCACCGGCCCCTGGCTGCCCACCACGAAGATATCGACCCCCAGCCCCATCTTCTGCTTGGCGAAGATCAGCACCCGCAGCCCGGCGCTGGCCAGAAACTCCAGCTCCTCCATGAGCAGCACCAGCCTGGAGGGGGCGTGCAGGGCGGCCGCCTCGATGACCTCCTTGAACTTCGGGGCCGAGCTCGCATCCAGCGAGCCGCTGAGGGTGATTTTCGCGGTGCTGTCCTTCATTGCCAGTTGCGCGTCAAAAGCCATGATCGTCTCCTTCTTTTCGTTGTCCGGGTTGTTGGGTTTTCGGTGAAAAAACCGGGCCTAGCGGTGGGCCCGCGCCAGCAGCACGGCCACCGCGTAGGGGGCGAGCAGAAAATGCCCCTGATCGCCCAGCGGGGGTTCGGCCCCCGGCTCGAAGCTGTCCTGCGGCGAGGCCATGGCGGTGTTGACCGCCACCCGCCAGCGGCCGCTGCCGGGAGCCGGCTGCGGCAGTTCGAAGTGCCGGGCCTCCCAGTGGCTGTTCATGGCCAGTTGTAGAGCATCTCGCCGGTTTCGGGATGCCGCCGGCTGTTCTCGAATTCGTCGAACTCGTAGACGGGCATCAGCTCGACGCAGTTGATCCCCAGCTCCTTCAGGTAGGGGATCTTCTCCCTCAGCGCGGCGAAGGTGCCCGGGTGCCTGGCCTGCGCCGAGTCGTGCCGGGTGAAGCTGCGCACATGCGTCTCGTAGATGATGAGATCCTCGATGGGGGTCTCCAGGGGCCGATCCCCCTCCCAGTCGAAGTCCTCGAAGACCAGCCGCCCCCGGTAGGCAAAGGGGTTGTTCCAGTCCGGAGGCGCGCCCCAGACGTCCCGGCCGCCCACGGCCTTGGCGTAGGGGTCGAGCAGGATCTTGCTCCTGTCGAAGCGGTGCCCGAAGGCCGGATCGAAGGGGCCGTCCATGCGATAGCCGTACTCGATGTTCTCGCAGTCCAGCCCGAAGACCATCATGCTCCAGACGTGGCCGATGCGGAAGGAGTCGGGAAAGGGGATCTCCACCAGCGGCGCGTCGCCTCCCTTCTCGAAGAGCACCAGGGTGCAGCAGAGGGCGTGGCTGGAGAAGATGGAGAAGTTGACCCCGCCCGGCACCAGGGAGGCGCCGAAGGGGAAGGACTTGCCGGGGCGCAGCCGAAACCCTTCGAACTCGTGGGTCGGATAGTAATCGATGCGCATGCCCGGGGATTCGGCGGCCCGGGTTACCGCAGCCAGTTCATTCATCATGAGTCGGTCCTGTCGGATGCATCAGGCAAGGGCGGAGATTCCGGCCTCGCGGGTGTCGGCAAGAATGAAGAAATTGAGAAAGCCCGTCATGCTCATGGTGTCGCGGATCTCTTCGGAGACCCCCACCAGAGCCACCTTTCCCTGCCGGGAAGCCACCTGGCGGTAAAGCATCAGCAGCATCCGGAGCCCCGCGCTGGAGAGGAAGGTCACCTCTTTCATGTCCACCAGCAGGCGGCTGCCCGACTGCAGGGCGCCGAGCAGTTCGGACTGCACCTGCGGCGCGGTCTTGCCGTCGATCTCCCCGCTCAACGTCGCGATCACCTGCTGCCCTTCGATCCTCGTCTCTATGGTCATCTTGCGTTCTCCCCTCCAGGCGAGGGAGGCGAAGCCCTTCACCCCCTCGCCCGGCGAATAATAAAGTTTCACACCGGCGACAGGGTCACCTTCACCCTCAGATCCGTCTTCGATTCGGGCAGGGTGACGTAGAGGCCTTCGGCGCTGAAGCGCTCGAAAGGCTTGCCGTCGATGAGCACTTCGGTGAGCCGCACGCTGCCTGCGGGCAGGATGTCGGGGGCCACCCGCAGGATGTTGTCCTTGAATCCGCCCGGTTTGGGTTTGAAGTAGAAGTTCATCGGCACCTTCTTGATCAGCAGATTGCCGTAGACGGCCGAGAGGAAGCAGAGCTCGGTGGAGTGGTAGGCGCTCATGGAATGGCTGCCTTTGAAACGCTCGTTTCCTGTGAGGAAAGGCACCCCGCTGCCCAGCACGTTGAAATAGACCCCGCCGTCGTCGTGGTCGAGAAAATGGGCGTTGTAGAAGGCGGAGGCCTCCCGGGCGTGGCGCAGGTACTCCTCGTCCTTGAGCACGCCTGCGAGGATCAGGTAGGCGAGGATGGCCTGCTCCTGCTGCCACCAGGCCTTGCGATCGTGCCAGGTGAAGCGGTAATGCTCCTGGCCGGGGGCCAGGGTGCGGGCCACCACGTCGTACCAGCCGCCGCGCTGCCGGTCGCTGCCCGCATCGGGCATCAGATCGGCGATCCTGCGGGCGAAATCCACGTATTTGCCCTTGGAGCGCAGGCTGTTCATGCGCATGAGGTTCCAGGCGATCTTCAGGTTGTGCCCGACCACGGCGTTGTCCTGCTGCCAGCCCCAGCTCTTGTCGTGGCTCCAGTCCTCGAAGAAGCGCTCCTGCACGAAGGGGCTGTTGTCGTAGTCCTTGAAATGCGCCTCGATGGTGTCGAAGGTGTATTCGAGGAAGTCGGCGTATTTCTCCTCCCCCGTGGCCAGCCAGAGGTTGATGAGGTAGGCGGGGGCGTGGTCGCCGACGCTGTTCCAGTTCTTCTTGGCGCGGTTGTTCCCCTTGTCGAGGGTGGGCGCCCTGGGGTCGAGGCCGATGGGATCGATGTGGGAGAAGTACCCCCCCTGCTCGTTGTCCTTGTAGTACTTCTCGAAGAGATCGATGGTCTTCTCGATGTCGAACATGATGCGGGGGTCGCCGGTGAGCCTGTAGGTCTGGGTGGGCCCGGCCAGGGCGTAGATCTGTTCGTACATGGGCAACGAGTCGTAATCGTCGCCGAATTCGGAGGTCAGAAGCTTCTGCTCCCGCTCCCCGGAGACCAGGATGCCGTGGTACCAGTAGATCAGATCCTCGTCGTTGTCGTAGAAGCGCACATGCTCGCGCAGATATTCGGTCCCCTTCTCGGCGCCTTCGAGAAAGCGCTCCTCGCCGGTGAGCATGTAGGCGGAGGCGAAGCCGTATACCATGCGTGAGATGGTGTCGGTCTCCTGTAGATAGTCCCCGTTCTTGCCCCCGGCCAGATGCAGGAAGGTGCGGTAGTTGCGGTAGTCGATGGCCTGCTCGGGATGGTTGAACTGCCACTTAAGATAGCTGTCGGCGATGGAGCGGACCTGGTTGATCCACCAGTCCGGCTCTTCGTGCCGGAAGGCGCTTTCTCCCTCCCCCGGAAAGATCATGGATTTGACCTCGATGCGCGCCTCCTCGCCCTTCGGGTAGAAGATGCAGTAGGCGTAGACCATGTTGCCCGCATCGAGCAGCTCCCCCATGCGCCCGGTGGCGTCCATGTACCCCTCTCCCAGGTTCCGCGTCATGCGCGCATAGGTCGTGGGGGTCAGAAACAGCCTGTACTCGCGGTTGTCCGATGTCCGCAGGCCGAAGGAGCCTTGCGCCCGGTCGAAACCGGTGACGTAGCCGGCGATGGTATCGGAGAAGGTAAAACCGAGATTCTTCATGGTGCCTCCCTTGTTTTGGTTTCGGTCGTACAGCGAATCAGAATTTCACATCGAACAGAACTCCGGCGATGACCCGGGAGAGATCGAAAGCTCTGACATTGGAGTGATTGCGCAGATAAAGCCCCCGAAGAGAGAGGCCGTAACGGTCTTCAAACCGGGTCGACAGGGTGAGGACGGCCGACCAGGCCTTGTCGGTGCGCTTCTCGCCCACCGAGAGATAAACCCCGTCGTAGTCCTTGCGGGCGTAGTCGGCGGAGAGATCGAAGAGGCTGTCATGGGGCAGCAGGACACTTAAGCCCGCGCTCAAACGTTGTCCGGTTCCGTCCCACAGGGGGCTTCGGGTTTCATCCCGATCGATGCCGAACCCGACCCGTGCAGACACCGAAGAAGAAAGAGCGCCGCTGCCCGTCAGCGTGGCGCTGAAATTTTCGCCGGTTCGGATCTCGTTGTTGGCGAAGATGGAGACGTTGCGGTACTGGGTCGTGCGATAGCCCAGATCCAGTCTCGTGCTTTGCCCCTTCTCTCCCAGCAGGATCAGGGAGGGGCCGGTGGAGACCGCGTAATCGAAGACCCTGGTGCCCAGCAGCAGATGCTGGAAGGCCAGGGAATAACGCAGGAACAGCCGGGGGCTGTAGTTGTACCGGGCGGCGATCTCGGCCTGGTTCTGGGTCAGGTTGAAATCGCCTAGCTGCTCGTGCAGGCTCTGGAAAAACGCATAATTGAGGGCCAGCTCCCCCTTGGGGCCGGTGAGGGCCAGATAGCGGGCATTGAGGTTGGCCATGAGCCGCCAATCCTCCTGCTGGCCGACACCCTCGGGCAGGAGTTCCGCTTCGACCTGCTGGAAAAGATCTCCCCCCTCGATGCCCCCCGGCTGAGCGAGCAGCTCGACAGGCTGCTCGCCGCCGGGCTGATTCAGAAGATGTCGCCTCCTTATTTCCGATTCAAACACGCCCTGATCCAGGATGCGGCCTATCAGTCCCAAAGCCAGCTCGATCGCCGCAAGGCCCACTCAAGCATCGCCCGCGTGCTTCAGAGCGACTTTACCGACTGGGTGGAGTCGCAACCGGAAATCCTCGCCCGGCACCTGGCCCTGGCGCGGCAGTACGCCGAATCCATCCCCCTGTGGCTCAAGGCGGGAACCCGCGCAGCTCTCCACTCGGCCAACCAGGAAGCCCGCATGCATTTCGGGGAGGGGCTCAAGCTACTGAGTCACCTGGAAGAATCCCCGCAAAAAATCCGCTTGGAATTCGATCTCATGCTGGGCCTGGGCGCAGCCACCTGTGCCGTCCAGGGCTTCGGCTCGGCCGAGACCGTCCTGGCCTACGAGCGCGCCATGGAACTCGGAGAGCACCTCGACGCCTGCCCCCAGATGTTCCGCGCCATCTGGGGCCTGTGGGCCGGCGCCAGTTCCTGGGCGGGCTACGACCATGCCCTGGAGCTGGCCCGGCAGCTGTTGCGCATCGGACAGAAATGCGGCGATCCGATCCAGATACAGCAGGGCCATTTCGCCAAGGGAAACATGCTTTTCTGGCGGGGAGACTTCAGCGCGGCCCGCGAGCACCTGGAGCGGCCCCTGGCGCTCTACCGCCCCGAAGAGCACCAGGCGCACATCGCCCAGTTCGGCGAGAATGTCCGCATCACCAGCGGGGCCTACCTCGCCTGGACGCTCTGGTTTCTCGGCTATCCCCGGCGGGCCCAAAACGCCTGCCGCCAAGCCTTCGAGCTGGCCCGCCGGCTCAATCATCCCTTCAGCCTGGGCTATGCCATGACCTTCGTATCCGTGCTCCAGTGCCGCCTGCGCCGCCCCCGGCAGGCCCTGGCCTGGGCCGATAAGACCCTGGCCCTTGCGCAGAATCAGGATTTCCTTCTCTGGCAGGTCGGCGCCGACCTGATTCGGGGATGGGCGCAGGTCATGCTCGGAGAGCCCTCGGGATTAATCCGGATGCAGCAGAGTACCGACTCGGTGCGCAACGTCATGGGAGGCATCGCCCTGATCTTTCTCAATCTCCTCATCGAGGCCCGGCTTCACCTGGGGGATTTCGCCGGAGCCCTGGAGGACACCGAAGAGGCTCTGCGCACCGCCGAAGCTCTGGGTGACGGGCATATCGAGGCGGAGCTGCACCGCTTCAAGGGCAGGGCGCTGCTTGGCCTGGGCGGCGGCCAGGAAACCGTCGCCGAGCGCTGCTTCCTGCAGGCCGTCGCCATCGGCCGAAGACAGGGGGCCAGGATTCTGGAACTGCGCGCCGCAACCGACCTCGCCCGCCTCTGGACAAAAGGGGAACGAGCCCCCGAGGCGCATTCGCTGCTGCGGCCCCTGATCGAAACCTTCACCGAAGGCCATGAAACCCTCGATCTCCAAGAGGCTGCCTCGCTGCTCTCATCCCGACCCATGGCAAGCCCCCCGGCCACGCCCTGAAACAGCGCGCCCCCTAAGCCGCCCCCCCCCTTCACCTGCTTCATGCAGCGACCGGCCTTCAGTCTTTGAAATCGCCGCGGTTCGCTGCTATGCTTTGCGCCTTCGAAAAAAACGCCGCTGCCCCACCCGGAGAAACCGATGAACCCCACCGAACTAAAAAATCTGCTCAGCGCCCTCACGAGGGGCGATCTCAGCGTCGAGGAGGGCATGGAGCGTCTCAAGTCCCTGCCCTTCGAGAATCTGGGAGTGGCCACCCTGGACCATCACCGGGAGCTTCGCCAGGGGGCGCCCGAGGTGGTCTTCGGCCAGGGCAAGAGCATCGAGCAGCTGCTGCTCATCGCCGGGGCCATGCAGGGGCGGGGCAGCAACCTCCTCATCACCCGCCTGGATGCCGACAAAGGCCGGGCCCTTTGCGGGCGCTTCCCCGAGGGGGAGTTCGATGAGCTCAGCCGCACCTTCGTGCTGCTCCATGCCCCTGCCGCCAAACGGGGCCGGGGGACCATCCTGGTCATCTGCGCGGGCACCTCGGATCTTCCGGTGGCGCGGGAGGCCGCCGTGACGGCGCGCACCCTGGGCCACGAGGTGGAGGAGATCGCCGATGTGGGGGTCTCCGGGCTGCACAGGCTGCTGGCCAGAGGCGAGAGTCTGAGGCGCGCCGGCGTCATCATCGTGGTGGCGGGCATGGAAGGCGCCCTGCCCTCGGTGGTGGGGGGGCTGGTGGCCGCGCCGGTCATCGCGGTGCCCACCTCCGTCGGTTACGGCGCGGCCTTCGGGGGGGTGGCGGCTTTGCTCGGCATGCTCAACTCCTGCGCCAGCGGCCTCACCGTGGTCAACATCGACAACGGCTTCGGCGCGGCCTTTGCCGCCCACCGCATCAACAGCCCGGGGGGCACGCCATGAGCCTGCTCTATCTCGACGCCTTCAGCGGCATCTCGGGCGACATGTTCCTGGGCCTGACGCTGGATCTGGGGCTGGAGCCCTCCCGGCTCGAAGCCGAACTGGCCCGCCTGCCCTTCCACGACTACCGTCTGAGCGTCCGCCGGGAACTGCGCAAGGGCATCAGCGGCACCCGGGTGGAGGTGGAGGTCCCGCGGGATCAGCCCCACCGCCGCTGGCGCGACATCGACGCCATGCTTGCGCAAAGCGAGCTGCACCCGCAGGACAAGGAGGCCTCCCGCAGGCTTTTCGAGCGCATCGCCGAAGCCGAGGGAAAGATCCACGGCATCGACCCGCAGGAAGTCCATTTCCACGAGCTGGGGGCGGTGGATTCCATCGTGGATCTGGTGGGTGCCGGCGCGGCCCTGCGCCTTCTGGGGGTGACGAAACTCGTCTGCGCCCCCCTGCCCCTGGGCCGGGGGCTGATGCACTGCGCCCACGGCAGCTTCCCCCTGCCCGCCCCGGCCACGCTGGAGCTGCTGCGGGGCGCTCCCCTGCGCCCCGACGACTGCGACAAGGAACTGGTCACCCCCACGGGCGCGGCCATCGCCGCGGTCCTCGGAACCTTCGGTCCCATGCCCGCCATGAACCTCAAAGCGGTGGGATACGGCCTGGGCAGCCGGGATCTGGAGGATCGCCCCAACGTGCTGCGGGGCCTGCTGGGGGAGGCATCGCCGCCCCGGGACCTGGAGACGGACCGCGTCAGCGTCCTGGAAACCCATCTGGACGACTGCCCCGGCGAATGGGCGGGCGCCCTGCTCGATCGCCTGATGGCCGAGGGCGCGCTGGACGCGGCCATCGCCCCCTTGATCATGAAGAAGGGCCGCCCCGGCTTTGCCCTGACGGTGATCTGCGACCCCGAAAAAGAGCAGGCGCTGGCCCGGCTCATCCTGCGCGAGAGCAGCGCCATCGGCCTGCGCACCAGCCGCAGCCGCCGCTGCAAGCTGGCGCGGGAAAACGCCCGGGTGCAGGTGGAGGGCCATCCGGTGAGGGTGAAGCTTGTCCGCCTTGGGGAGGAGCCCCTTCGGGTCACCGCCGAGTTCGAGGACTGTCGGGCCCTGGCCTTGATGCTGGATCGGCCCCTGCCGGAAATCTACCGCCTCGCCGAGCAGGCGGGCGCGCAGCTGCTTCAGCGATGAGAAGCAAATCGAAGGATCCCGTGCGACGCCTCATCCTCTGCCTCTCCAGCAATTTCGGCCTGGGCTACAGCCCCTTCGCCTCGGGCACCGCCGGCACCCTGGCGGGCATCCCCGCCTTCTGGCTCATGGCGCAGCTGCCCGCAGGGGCCCAGTTGCCCCTGCTCGCACTCGTCATCGCCGCCTCCTGCTGGCTCAGCCACCGGGCGGGACGCTATTACGGGGTGGTGGACGACGGCCGCATCGTGGTGGACGAGCTGGCGGGCTATCTGGTCACGGTGGCCCTGCTGCCCTTCTCCTGGAAGGCGGCGCTCCTGGGCTTCTTCTGGTTCCGGCTCTTCGACATCACCAAACCGCCTCCGGCGAGCCATTTCGACCGCCGGATCAAGAACGGCATCGGGGTCACCATGGACGATGTGGCCGCCGGGGTTTACGCAGCCCTGGCGCTTCGGCTCTGCCTGTATTTCATCAATTAAGCAAGGGGACAATGACTATGGCTCTGGATCTGGCCGTTCTGACCATCGGAGACGAACTTCTCAGCGGGGAGCTTCCCGACACCAACACCGGCCGCATCGCCCGCGCCCTGGCGGGAAAAGGCTGGCGCATCGGCGAGTCCCGCACCGTCTCGGACCGCATGACGGACATCGCCCAGGCCCTCATCACCATGGCGGGCGAGCGCGACGCCGTCATCGTCACGGGGGGCCTGGGCCCCACGGAGGACGACCGCACGGCCCGGGGGGTCTGCGAGGCCTTCGGGCTGCGCCTTGCGCCCTGCGAGGAGGCGCGCTCCCAGGTGCATGCCTGGTTCGAGAGGCGGAGCCTGGCCATGCCCCCGGCCAACGAGAAGCAGGCCCTGCTGCCCGAGGGGGCCCGGGTGCTGGAGAACCTCATCGGAACCGCCCCCGGTTTCGAGCTCTGCTACGGGGAGAGCCTCTTCTATTTCCTGCCCGGAGTGCCCTCCGAGATGGAACCCCTGCTCCATGAGCAGGTCATCCCCCGCCTGATGCGGCGGTTTCCGGAACAAAAAGCGCTTCAGGAGCGCCACATCCGCCTCTTCGGGCTCTCCGAACCCAAGGTGGAGGAGCTGCTCACCAGCCGCCCCCTGCCCGCGGGCATCGAGCTGGGCTTCGGCGTCGACTACCCCGTGGTCATCGTCAAGCTGCGGGGCACCGACGGCGCCCTGCTGGACAAGATGGCCGCCAACGTGGAGCGGCTGCTCTCGCGCTTCGTCATCGGGCGGGGCGAGCAGAGTCTCGCGGCCTATCTCGGGGAGCTGCTGCGACAACGGAACCTGCGCCTTGCGCTGGCCGAGTCCTGCACCGGGGGGCTCGCCTCAGCGCTCGTCACCGGCGTGCCCGGCGCTTCGGAGTATTTCGTGGGCGCCGCCCTCAGCTACCACAACCGGGCCAAGGCGGCCTGGCTGAAGGTGCCCTGGGACCTCATCGAGAACGAGGGCGCGGTGAGCGCCCCCTGCGCCCTGGCCATGGCCCTGGGGATGCTCAAGACCTCCGGCGCCGACATCGCCGTCTCCATCACGGGCATCGCGGGCCCCGAGGGGGGAACGGCGGAGAAGCCGGTGGGCACCCTGTTCATCGCCCTGGCCGCCAAGGGGCTCGATGCTCCCCGGGTGCAGCGCTACCAGTTCCACGGAGATCGGGAGCGCATCCGCCTCATGAGCGCCTACATGGCCCTGGACCAGGTCCGCAAGTATCTTCTGGAAGTCTGAGCAGAGAAGGAGCCGGCCATGA
>Ga0214472_10009761_pt1 | contig 10007 bp, 7 predicted proteins | sample RVTome_6_FD_207662 | JGI IMG/M metagenome (GOLD analysis project Ga0214472, IMG submission 207662) | Soil microbial communities from uranium-contaminated site in the Upper Colorado River Basin, Wyoming, United States - RVT140D175 | ecosystem: Environmental > Terrestrial > Soil > Contaminated >...
CTCCTTCCGCCGCACCGACCGTTCCGTTGCGAAAATCGTTGTACAGCATGGAGACAATAAGCTCAACCCCCATGACCTTGGCCTGAAACGTAATATTGCTGCTTTGTCGATTTGTTTTTGCCTTAGCGGCCTTAATCTTTTTTCTGAGCGTGTCATGATTGAGAGGATTTCCAGCCCCTATATCGGCGTTGAATTCACGAATGGAACCTTTATCAAACAAATGCTTCAAATACCATTCATATTCCAGAGGAAAATGGTGCCCGCAGTTCTCACACACACCGCAGAATTCACCATAGAGATCAGGAACCCAAAGATCTTTGCAGCCGTGTTTTGCGGCGTTCGGACAGGTCACCGTCCTATCCTCGTTCGCTAAAGGGCTGGTATATGTATCACCAAATTCAAGCTCAAGATTATGGTGGGTGCCGGAAGTAGTCTGCCTTGCGAACATGCGGCCTGTCGGTTTTTTGGAGAGGAAATTGTATGCCGCAAAAAAAGGAGCGGTAAAACGCTTCGCCAAGCTGGAACTTTCACCTGAAACATCCTTGATGACTTTTTCCACCTGCTTTTGCTGTTGTTTTAAAATGTCATATCGAAAGGTATAGTAAATTTTTGCCGAGCGGTTTTGCACCTTCTTCATCAGGTTCGTCATACCGGTGCTTTTTGTCGTGTAGGCATTTGCCGCCATGGCCCGATATTTTTTGGACCTGAGTGCGACAAGCCGTTTTATTTCGTCATCATGGAGATCCCAGGAGATGTCGATATGAGGTTCTTCAATGCTGTTTTCTCCTTCGGGAAGCATAGGCTGATCTTCTTCAGCTTTTTTAACTTTAAGTTCGTAGACCCTGAATGCCCGCAAACTTTTGGTCCTCAGTATCACCTCATCCGTCGCCCGAATCATCTCGTGCTTCAACTGCTTAAAAAAGATAAAATCATCCCGCATGGCGCCAAGAGGGGGTTCCTGGACAATTCGATCAATGGTGCCGAGGGCCAGATTATCCCGAGCGGTTATTTTAAGCTGCTCAGCGCACCTTTCAATCACCGCCTTCGGCAGTTTTTCCCCTTCGCGAATTTTCCCTTCAATAGCGGCGGCGCCTTCGGGTGATATAACTGAATAGTAACCATGCGAGAACATGAGACGAAAATCCGACAGACCGACCGCTTCAGCCCCGCCGGAACCGCCCTCCGAGATTATTGAGACCATCGGCACCCGCAGTTTGCACATCAGATACAGGTTTCTGGCGATCTGCTGCCCCGCCCCGGGATAATCTTCCACGGGAAAAGCTCCAGGCGTAAAAACATAAAAGTGAATCGGGATTCCTTCCGTCTGGGCTACCAACATAAAGCGCATAGCCTTTTCGTTCCCCCAAGGCTTGCTGGATCCCCCATTTCGGTATTCTTCGCCATGACCTTTCTCATGGCCGATAACCATAACCTGCTGGGTATATGATTTGTTTTTGATCCGCCGCATGATATTGGCCTTAGCCACAACCATGGCAGGATCGATGTTTGCTTCTTCCTCGCCGCCCAATTCGGTATAGTCCTCATAGACATTCTCGAGGATGTCTTTCAACGAGAAGCGCAACGGACTGCGAACAATACGTACCCGGTCCATGGGGGTCAGATTTTCCTCGCAACGGGTTTCAAGAAAGGAGATGGATTCCTCCAGACGGACCATTTCAAGCTCCATCTGTTCCTCGGTAAAATCGTATAAAGATTTCCTGAAAGTATCTATTTTTTCTTTAAGCCCGGAGATGTTGCCCCATTCAAGACCATCTTTAATCTGAATAAGATATTCAACCCGTTCATCAAGCTTTGTCAGTCGTTTTCGTATTTCTTCCATAAATTATGAACACTGTAAAAGTGCATCTCCAAACTAAAAAACGTCCGTAATGCACCTATTTACTTTAAATTCGTCAGCCCCAAGGAACTGGTGGGTTTCTCAACTTTTGCAAACAGTACTGACAAGGTTTAAAAGGTCAGCAACCTGTCTAAATTTTCTCTCAAATAAGATATGTTTGTCAGAATAGATTCGCCTTTGGCATTAGTGCCTTCGATAATGATCCCATCCAGAAACGTTCTTGCCCGCTGTTTCGCTTCATCCATGGACTCGCCCCAAACCAATACTAAAGCAAGATTCGGATCATACTCACTCGGAATAATGTAAGGTCTGTCAAAAGGGACATGGGTATATACCGCGGCCCAATCTTCCCGAGGAAATGAAAATTGAGTAATTGTGCCTATCCACGGCATAAAACCGCGATACGCATCTTCAGCGACAAGCCGAAGCTCAATGCTGGACCCTTTAAATTTAATCTCTCTTTGAGAGTATTTAAGTTTTTCACCAAGTGCCAAACGTATCTGCTCCCGAATAAGATTCGGCTGTTTGCCGTTGAGATAGCTTATCCTGGCTGAAACATCATTTTCCACCTGAATGCGGGTGTTCACTTCAAGCAGATATGGACGTCCGTCACGCGCGACAATCCACTCCCAGGTCCCGACATTATCGTATGTGACATGATCAGCCAGCTTCAGGGAGTACTCAACAATTTTTCGCAAAACCTCCTGGGAGTCAAAGGCATAGGAGAAGCAGGAGTTGTCAAAACCGGGAGCCGCTTCCACCCTCTTTTGCCTGCCGGTACTTTGGATGGTGCAGTTCCTGGTGCCGAAATGAGCCCGCTCGCCATGCCTGCTGCATACCAACTGAACCTCCAGATGATTGTAATCACGCAGACACTGTTCAATCAGAACTCCGCCGTCGCCAAATTGTCTTTTGGCATAATTTTGCACCTGCCTGTAAACCCGGCGGAATTGCCCGACCTGCTTGACCTCTTCTATGCCCATGCCACCGCCGCCGGCGGCAGCCTTGACAAGAATAGACGGCCCTTTAATCCCCTGTTGGAGTTGACTCTCTAAAAGGTCCTCGGCAATTTCTTCCGCCTCCATCTCATTATAAATGGGTCCGTCAGTGCCAGGGATTGTGGGGATGCCGAGACGGTTGGCAACCCGTTTAGTGTTAATTTTGTCACCAAGACTTTTAATGACTTCCCAGTTAGGGCCGATAAATGCCAGGGAACGATCCCGTATAGTCACCCGGCGCGCAAAACGGAAGTCCTCAGAGAAAAATCCATATCCGGGATGAATGGCTGTACACATTGTGTAATCGGCAACGGCTAAAATATCATTGGGGTCGGTATAGCTCGCAACGCGAAAAGCCCTCTTGTTGTCTTTGTTGAGCCTGACGTGCTGGGAATCTTCATCCGCCGAGGTGTAAACCACAACATAATCAAGGCCAAGATCTTCACAAGCGTTCATGATCCGAACTGCAATCTCACCCCTGTTGGCAATTAAAACTTTATCTTTCATATAAAATACATTTCCATGTACGGCAAAAACGGTATCTTGAAGGCTTAAATTTCCGTGTTCAGGGGTATACTGATTTTCCCTTGAGTCGTCAATTTTTTTCTAGAATAACGAGTCTTTTCTATTGGCCATATCTTATTTTTTGTATATTCTAACGCATATACATATTAAAACCAATTCAAAACCATACGAACAAACTCAAACTCCCTATAGATGGACCAAACAGACAAATCACTTTCACCCGAATCTCCCCCGCCATCCCCGATCAAACGATTTTTCCAATTCATAGGCCTCGATAAATCTCCGGACACGGTTGAAGATCTGGACCAGGAGATTCAAGAGCTTATCGAGGATGGTGAAGAACATGGGCTCATATCGCTCCAGGAAGGAAAGATGCTCAGTTCAATCATCGATTTCAGAGAAACCTTAGTCAATGAGATCATGACTCCTAGAACCGAGATGGTCTGCGCTCCTGCTTCAACCTCAATCCCTGAAATAATCGCATTAATTATCGAAAAAGGTTTCACCCGCCTGCCGATCTATACAGACTCCCCCGATCACATCAGCGGTATTCTTCACGCCAAAGACCTTCTTCAGTTCTGTAGGTCGAGCGCTCAACCTCCTTCGGCGGGAGAGATTGTCAAAGCCGCCCTTTTTGTTCAGGAAAATCACAAAATTGTCGATCTCCTGCCAATTTTCAAAAAAGAAAAAAAACACATGGCCATTGTGACGGATGAATTCGGCAGCGTTCGAGGACTTATCACCCTGGAAGATATCATTGAAGAAATTGTCGGCGAGATAACGGATGAGTCCGACAAAGAAAACAGCCGGTGGAGGGTTGTGGATAAAAGTACCGTCCTCACCGATGCTAAAATAGACATTGAAGAAATAGAAGATTTTTTTAATATCGAACTCCCTGACGGTCCTTATGAATCTGTTGGAGGCCTTGTCATTAATCAGCTTGGCAGGCTCGCTGAGTCCGGAGATTCTGTGGAGCTGGACGGCTTGCGCTTTCAGGTTATTTCGGCAACCAAAAGACGAATCAACACGGTAAAGGTCCAGAGAGTCCGCTGACTCAAGCAATTTCCTATTTCATCTTATCTCCGGAAAAGCCCGGATACAACTTTTGTAAAACTATCAATCCTGATGCTTTATATATTGGCCATTACCAGCAGCCTGCTACTCTTTCTCGCGAGCCCCGGAGAGTTTTTCTGGGCGCCGCTCATGTGGGTTGCCCTGGTACCGCTCCTTTTGGCCGTGGACAAATGTCAACTTAGACAAGCCGCTATAATCGGCTTTTTTTGCGGCATCCTGTACTATATCCCACTCCTCTACTGGATACTTATTGTCCTCGGGAAATACGGTCATCTACCCCTTTTGATTTCGGTTCCGGCTCTTACTCTGCTCTCCGCTTATATGGCCCTCTATCTGGCTGTTTTCTGTGCAGGCCTTGCCTGGGCAAAAAAGCGCCCGTCCATGCTCTGGTTCGCCCCGATGCTCTGGGTTGCCCTTGATTTCAGCCGGGCGCATATATTTACCGGGTTCCCCTGGATGGACCTGGGTTATTCCCAATACCGAAACCCCCTGCTCATTCAACTTGCAGACCTGACAGGGCACCACGGCATAACTTTTCTCATCGTGCTTGTCAACTGTATGATTTTTCTGATCATCAGACGCTTCCAACAGTTGAACAGCCGAAGTCTTGTGAGGGAATTTCTCCCGGCGGCGCTCATCCTCATCGCCGCTTTTTCCTATAGCTTGGCCCGTTTTCATATGATCGAAGATGCAATCCGCATGAGTCCGCGAATAAACACAAGAATTGTTCAGGGCAATATTGACCAGAGTAAAAAATGGCTGCCCGCCATGCGGGAACAAACCGTTCATGACTATCTTGCCATGTCGAAACCTCCAGCGACAAGAAATGACCCGGACCTTCTTATTTGGCCTGAGACGGCCTTGCCTTTTTTCCCAATCGGCAACCCGCTTTTTAAACAAATTGAAAAATCCCTTCTCAAACCGAACGGCCCGGTTTTTATAACCGGCGCGCCCCATTTTGTTGCCTCGTCCGAAACAAAGAAAATCAGCTATTACAACAGCGCCTTTATATTCGAACCTGTGCAGGGAAAGTCCTCAAAAAATAAGGCGATTTATTCCACCGCACGGTACGACAAGCAACACCTCGTCCCCTTTGGAGAGTACATCCCCTTCAACCGCTATCTGCCCTCTTCAATGCCGCTGGTTGAAAGTGTGGGGAATTTCAGCCCAGGGCGCTCGCTTGAACCAATCTCTTGCCATAATGCCAAGATTGGGGTACTTATCTGTTACGAAAGCATCTTCCCTGATCTGGCCCGCCAGGAAGTTACCAATGGAGCCAATCTCCTGGTGAATCTCACCAACGACGGCTGGTATGGTAAATCAAGCGCCCCATGGCAGCAATTGGCCATGGTTGTACTCAGGGCTGTTGAGAACCGAAAAAGTCTGGCGCGAGCTGCAAACACCGGCATCAGTTGTTTTATTGATCCTCTGGGAAACCAAATGGAGCTTTCGCCACTTTTCAAGCCATTTGCGATGACTGCAGAACTGCCTCTGTTAGAGGGCTTGAGCCCCTTTAACAAATACGGGCATTTTTTCCCCGTACTCTGTCTTCTCGGACTTATACCATGGGCATTCTGGATTCAAAGAAAAAGTAACAGACCGTAACAAACACGCCCGCCAAATCTTATATCTAGGAGTTTCCAATGTACGCAGAAATACGTCAGAATCTTGATGATTTAAAAAGCCGCTTATTCTCACTTCGGAGCCATCTTTGACTTAGATAAAAAGAAAGAAGACCTCGTCATTCTCGAAAAGCAGACTCTTTCTCCCAATTTTTGGGAAAATGCCGCGCAAGCCGCCCAAATTCAAAAAAATATGGGACTTATCCAGGAGAGCATTGACTGCTGGGAAAAGCTCAATAGTACATGGGAAGAAGCCGAACTCCTCTACGAACTCTCCTTTGAGGAAAAAGACCCGGAAACTGAAGCGGAAGCCGCTTTACTGCTGGAGCAATTGCAGGGGAAAGTCGCTTCTGTCGAGCTGGAATGCATGTTCAATCAGGAGCATGACGAAAACAACGCGATACTATCGATCAATGCCGGCGCTGGGGGAACCGAGGCTCAGGACTGGACCGACATGCTCCTCCGCATGTACCTAAGGTGGGCTGAAGCCAATAAATTCACGACAAGAATTGTTGATATACTCCCCGGTGATGAAGCGGGTATAAAAAATGTCACCATCATGATAGCAGGCCGATATGCCTACGGTTATTTACGCTCAGAGATGGGTATCCACCGTTTAGTACGTATCTCGCCTTTTGATGCGAGCAAAAGAAGGCATACATCTTTTGCCTCTGTTTTTGTCTTCCCTGAATTAAATGACGAAATTGTCGTGGATCTGAATGAAAAGGATCTTCGGGTCGACACCTACAGGGCAAGCGGATCAGGGGGACAGCATGTCAACAAGACAAGTTCCGCCGTGCGGCTCACCCATCTTCCGACAGGTATCGTAACTCAATGCCAAAACGAGCGTTCCCAGCACCGAAACAAAGACACCGCCATGAAAATGATGAAGGCGCGGCTCTACGAAAGAGAAAAGAGACTGCAGAAAGAAGAGCGCCAGGAGCTGCACGGTGACAAAAAAGAGATCAGCTGGGGCAGCCAGATCCGCTCCTACATCCTGCAACCCTACCGGCTGGCGAAAGACCATCGGACCAATTGCGAAGTCGGCAACGTCGATAGCGTACTGGATGGAAATCTTGAACCTTTCATCAAGGCTTTTTTACTTTGGCAAAAATAACAAAGTGTGCCAAATGCGGCGCCTGCACCGCCCCTTGCCCCCTCTATAAAATTTCAGGTAAGGAGACCCTGACCGCCAGAGCCCGCCTCCATCTTTTGAGCAAGCTGGACAACACCCTCTCGGGCTCGGAACCAAACCCGGAATTATCGAACGGCGTGCATCACCCGAGTCCCTCTTTAAACTCTTCAGACAGGGGGGCTAAAAAGCATTCGCAAGCCTACAACGAAATTTTCTCAAAGTGTCTTCTGTGCGGCGCTTGCTACCAGGCTTGCCCACGCGACATCAACACTCCGGAGCTCATCGTCAAGGCCAGAGAAAATGGCGCCGGTACCGGCGGATTAGCAAGCTTTAAAAAACTACTTATCCGAAAAAGTCTTTCAAGCCCTTCCCTTATCCCGCACACAGCCGGCGCCATTCAAGCCTTCAGGGCTTTGGCGGAAAGAGTGCTTCCGGAGGAGAGCGGACTCAGAATCAAGCTTTCTCTTTTTAAAAGCGAGCATCCCGCCGCAAAAAAAAGTTTCATCCAGTCAATTCGGCTGTCTCCACATAAGACCCACACAGCAAGAGTGGCCTATTTCCCCGGCTGCCTGGCAAATTATCTCAAGCAGGATATTGCTGCAGCGACCGGTAGCTGTCTCAAACGATTATGCCGCACGGAGATGGTTGCCCCTGCAGAGCAAACCTGCTGCGGCATGGCAGCCTATGCCGCAGGCGATAAAAAAGAGGCCTTGTCTCTTGCTAAAAAGAACATTGCGGCTTTCGGCGCACCACCTTACGCGGACTTACCGATCTTCACCTCGTGCGCGACCTGTTATACCCATCTTCGCTCATACCGTGAGCTATTCAAAAGCGACCAAAAATGGCACGCCAAGGCCGAATCTTTTTCGCAAAGGGTGTGTGAATTCTCATCATTTCTGCTGACAAACATTACCGTTGAGTTTCAATTCACGCCCGCGCCGTCAAACAAAGAAAATGTATTTTATCACGACCCATGTCATCTTCGATTTTTAAAAAATCAGGGAAAGCCCATAGTTGACGCGCCACGGTCTCTTCTGACGAAAGTCCCCGGCGTGACGCTCATTGAGCTCCCGGACGGGCCGCAGTGCTGCGGTCACGGAGGTCTCTTCAACATAACCTATCCGGAGGATTCCCGGGCGATCTGTTCATCTCTGCTTTCCAGTCTTTTCACAACGGAGGCGGATACCGTCGTAACTACATGCAGCGGCTGCCTGATGCAGATCCAAGAGAATCTGGCCAGACTTCAGTCGTCTATCAAAGTGCGGCACCTCGCCGTGTTTCTTAATGCCCATCTTGGACCTCTGAGACTTGACGAATTGGAATGATCAATTTAGCAGAGGAAAGTGGAAGCAGAACTTGCAAAAAATTCTGGAAAATCTTATAAATGAGAAATCCACTGTAAAATCCCAAAGTTCATTGCACTCCTGTTTTTTTATAAAACCAAACCAAGGGAAAAAATGAATAAACTTATTATCTCGATAACTGTGACCGCATTAACTTGTGCGGCATTCTTTGTCGCTACCAGTCGGGCGGAAGTTTACCAGACCATCGACAAATCCTACAATCTCGAAGTGACGCCTTTAGATGTCACTGGATCGGTAGACGGCAGATATACCTTCGTCCTTGCCGAAGGAGGGAAAGTCCTCATTTTTACTGAATCCGGTGAAAAAGAAGAAATTGAGGTTGATCCGGAGATGGATCGGATCTTTGCCTCCGCTACTGGTGAAAAAATATACCTGAGCAGTCAGAAATCAAAAAAAATGCAGGAAATATTCATAGATTTTCAACAGAGTATTAACATCGAAGATTCCCCCTTTCTTGGCGATGAAAACGGGGACGTGGTTATTATCGCCTTCAGCGATTTCCAATGACCCTTTTGCGCCAAATTGGGGGCGCTGTTTGAGCAGGTGCTCAACAAATATCCAGATCATGTAAAGATAGTTTTCAAACATTTTCCACTCAGCAGCCACCGCTTTGCGGCAACTGCCGCTCTCGCCTCTGTTGCCGCGCAAGAGCAAGGGAAATTCTGGCAATATCATGACTTGATTTTTGAGAATTTCAGAGAGCTGAATGACCAGAAATTCATTGAGTTTGCCCAAAAACTAGAATTGAATCTCCCTCTGTTTACTAAATCCATGAATAGCCAGAAGGTTAAAGACAAAGTAATCAAAGATTACAATGACGGCAGAGAAGTCGGAGTTACCGGGACACCGGCAGTATTCATTAACGGTAGAAGACTGCGCGACCGCAGCTTTGATGGTTTCCAGAAACTCATCGACAAAGAAATTAAGAAGAACATGTAACCCATGAATTGCGAACCTTGCCGGCAGAAATTGACCTTTAACGACACGGACGCCGTCAAAGATCTCTTTGGACACTTGAATAGCAACTTAGCTGCTATTGAGAAATCTACAGGAATTACAATAAAGGCACGCGGGCAGGAGATCACCCTGGAAGGCCTTAGGCACGAAGTTGATCTATCCGTCATCCTGTTGAACCATCTGTATGACTTGATCAAAGCTGAATACCCGGTATACCCGGCGGATATTGCTTACGCCTTAAAGATACTGAGAAAAAATCCAAAAGCCGATCTGAAAAGCATATTTCTGGACCAGGTTTACATTACCAGCAGCCGCCGTATAGTTTCTCCTAAAAGTATCAATCAGAAACTCTATATTGACGCAATACGCCATAACGACATGGTTTTTGGAATTGGTCCTGCCGGAACAGGAAAAACCTATCTCGCCGTGGCCATGGCGGTGGCTGCATACAGCAAAAGCCTGATTGGCTCGATT
>Ga0214472_10009762_pt1 | contig 10006 bp, 8 predicted proteins | sample RVTome_6_FD_207662 | JGI IMG/M metagenome (GOLD analysis project Ga0214472, IMG submission 207662) | Soil microbial communities from uranium-contaminated site in the Upper Colorado River Basin, Wyoming, United States - RVT140D175 | ecosystem: Environmental > Terrestrial > Soil > Contaminated >...
TTGCGCTCCTTCGTCTTCGCTCGGGACAGGCTTGGCGGGAGACCATTCCCGTGTTCGAGTATCCCGGTTTAACGGAAAACTTGCGCCATCTGCGCAAAGTTTTGTGCGAATCCGGATCGGATGCGTCACCCCCAAGGACGCGAGGCTCTCGAAAGTAATATTTGGGTGGAGGGTCGTACCGGACAATGCAGCTAAAAGTTTATCGCAAGGACAATCGCAAGAAGGATCTCGGCCGCTGGCGCCGCTCTCTCCTCCGTTTCGGCGTGTTGGCCGGTTTGGTCGTCCTTGGCGTGATGATTTATCGGCTGCGCGGGCCGGTGCTGATCGCCGCCACGTCGTTGCGCGATTTTGTCGTCGAGAGTCGCTATTTTTCGGTGCGCGAGATTCAGGTGCGCGCCGGCGAGAAGGTCAGTGGTAACGAGATTGTCACCATCGCCGGGCTAAGCAAGGGCATGAATATCTGGAATATCGATCCTGCCGGCATCGAACAGAGGATCGCCAAACATCCTTGGGTGCGCCGGGTGTTGGTGCGCCGCGAATTTCCCCACCGCATCACCATCGATGTCGAAGAACGCACGCCACGGGCCATCGTCGCGATCCGTAAACTCTATTACATCGATGGCGACGGGGTCCTTTTTAAGGAAGTCCAAGCCGGTGACAAAATGAATTTTCCGATGCTGACCGGACTGAGCACAGAACAGCTCGCGACGCCGGATTCCACGCTGCGCCAGCGCATTCAAGAAGCGCTGCGCCTCGGCGAGCTGATGGCCCAGCGCTCCCACGTGTTGTCGGAGATTCATTTTGATCAGCTCGGCCAGTTAGTCGTTTATACCGCGCATCAGCCCATGGCACTGCGCATGGGTTGGGGCGATTGGGATGACAAATTAGCGCGCCTCGATCGCTTGTTAGCGCTGTGGAAAGGCAACGAGGCACGCTTGGCGTCCTTGGACGTTAGTTATCGCGATCAAATCGTGGCGCGCTTGCGCCCACTGGAGCACTAAAGGCGGAGGGAGCGGTTAGCTAGCGAAGCTTATGGCGAAGAAAAACAGTATCGTAGTCGGTTTAGATATCGGCACCTCGAAGGTTTGCGCCATCGTCGGCGAGATGACCGAGCATGGGGTCGAGATCATCGGCATAGGCTCGCACGCGTCGCAGGGACTGCGCAAGGGCGTGGTGATCAATATCGAGGCGACGGTCAATTCGGTCAAAAAGGCGGTTGAAGAAGCGGCGTTGATGGCGGGCTGTGAGATTCACACCGTCTTTACCAGTATTTCAGGCGGCCATATCAAGGCGTTCAATAGCCACGGCATCGTCGCGGTGAAGAATCAGGAAGTCGCCCAGCGCGATCTGGAGCGCGTCATCGACGCGGCCAAGGCTGTCGCGATCCCGATGGACCGCGAAGTGCTGCATGTCTTGCCGCAAGACTACATCATCGATGAGCAGGACGGGATCAAGGAACCCCTCGGCATGTCCGGCGTCCGGCTCGAAGCCAAGGTGCACATCGTCACCGGCGCGGTGACGTCGGCGCAAAACATCGTCAAATGTTGCAATCGCACCGGACTGAACGTCGCCGAAATCGTCTTAGCGCCGCTGGCTGCGGCCGAGGCGGTTTTGACCGATGAAGAGCGTGAACTCGGGGTCGTGCTCGTCGACATGGGCGGCGGCACCACGGACATCGTCCTCTACCACGACGGTACGTTGAAGCACACGGCGGTGCTCGGCATCGGCGGCAATCATGTCACCAACGATATCGCCGCCGGCCTGCGCACGCCGTTCAACGACGCCGAGCGCATCAAGCAGCGGTTCGGTTTTGCCAAGGCGCGGATGGTCACCGCCGACGAGCGAGTCGAGGTCCCGAGCGTGGCGGGCAAAGGCGCCAGCACCGTGTCGCGGCAAATTCTCTGCGAGATCATCGAGCCGCGTCTCGACGAGATCTTTGAATTGATTCAGCGAGAAATCGCCAAGTCGGGATACGAAGGTGCGCTCGCCTCCGGTGTCGTGATTACCGGCGGGTCCATGTTGTTGCCGGGCGCCGTCGAGATGGCCGAGCGTTCGTTTGGCTTGCCGGTGCGCCTCGGCGTGCCCGTTCATGTGGGCGGATTGGTCGATGTCATCGATAGTCCGGCTTACGCCGCCGCCGTCGGTTTGGTCCTGCATGGCATGAAGCGCCAGGAGCGCGCGGTTTTTCGGCCGCGCGACGATAAAATACTCGCCAAGGTGAAACATCGGATGTCGGATTGGCTCAGTGATTTTTTTTAAAGCGAAATTTAACCGATTTTGGGAGGAGGAATATTTATGTTTGAGATAGTGGAGCAAAGTAACAGCGTAAGCGCGCGCATCAAGGTGATCGGCATCGGTGGCGGCGGCGGCAACGCGGTCAATACCATGATCGGCGGCAAGCTTTCCGGCGTCGACTTCATGGTGGCCAACACCGACGCGCAGTCGCTGGAAGCAAGCCTGGCGCCGGTGCGCATTCAACTCGGCTGCACGGTGACCAAGGGGTTGGGCGCCGGCGCCAATCCGGAGATCGGCCGGCGCGCTGCCTTGGAAGACCAAGAGAAGATCCGTAATTTTCTTGAAGGCTCGGACATGATCTTCATCACCGCAGGCATGGGCGGCGGTACCGGCACCGGCGGCGCGCCGGTGATCGCCCGGGTCGCCCGCGAAGTGGGCGCGCTGACGGTAGGCGTGGTGACCAAGCCGTTTATCTTCGAAGGCAAAAAACGCATGCGCCAGGCCGATGAAGGAATTGAAGAACTGAAGCAGTGCGTCGATACCTTGATCGTGATTCCGAACCAGCGCTTGCTCAGCATCGCGGCGAAAACCACGACGATGCTTGAAGCCTTTCACAAGGCCGACGATGTCTTGCTGCAAGCCGTGCGCGGGATTTCCGATCTGATCATCACCCCCGGCTTGATCAATCTTGATTTCGCCGACGTGCGCACGGTGATGGCCGAGATGGGCTTCGCGCTGATGGGCGCGGCGTCCGCCTCGGGTGAGAACCGCGCCATCGAAGCGGCGCAAAAAGCGATCTCAAGCCCGCTGCTCGAAGACATCTCGATTCAAGGCGCGCGCGGCGTGTTGATCAACATCACCGGCGGTCCGGACATGTGCCTGCACGAAGTCAACGAGGCGGCGTCGATGATCCAAGAGGAAGCCCATGAAGACGCCAACATCATATTCGGAGCGGTGATCGACGAGAACATCACCGATGAGATCCGCATCACCGTCATCGCCACCGGCTTCGGCGAAATGAAAGAAGAGAAAAAGCCGGCTCCCGCCTCGCTGCTCGCAAATGTCGCCAACATCGCCAACGCGGCGTCGAAGAACAAAAAAGTCGTTCATTTGGGCACCATCGTCGACGATCTCGACACGCCGACCTGGCAGCGCAAGAAGCAGGGTAGCGAAGAGGTCGAAACGGTGACGTTGAGCAAGAACAATTTTCAGTTCAACGCCAATCAGGAAGACGACGACAAGTATGATATTCCGACGTTTTTGAGGCGGCAGATGGACTAGCTGGTTTCGTGCTCGTAGCTCGTGTTCGCGTCGGCTGGTTCACCGAGCATGAATTGCGGGCACGGCTGCTATTTTGTGTAGCGCAGCCGGGTGCCGTGGTTGAGCGAAATCTCGATCTCTTGGGGCGCGAGTTCGGCGGGAAATAACGCGCCCGAGATGCGCGCGCTATTCAGGCTTGCGCCGTTCAGACATGCCTTGGAAAAATCGATGCCGCGCAAATCGGCGCCGCGAAAATAGCTGTTGCTGAAGTCGACTCCCGAGGCATCGAGTCCCCGCATGTCCAAATGGCGAAAATCGCAATCGGTCAGGGCGATGGACTGCTGTTCGCCTTTGCGCCGGTTGAATTCTTTGACGTTGCCGTCACGCAAGAGTTGGAACAGCGGATCTTCGTAGGTCAGCGGTTTTAATGCCATAAATCCTTCGCCGATGGGAAGCCCAAGCCTCCAACGGCTACAATGACTTAATCGGCGCTATTGCGAAGTTCTTAAGCGCTTCTCTGCGCGGTGTCTTTGGATGGCGAGCTGGATGAGCTGGTCGATGAGCTTCGAGTAGGAGATGCCGCTCACTTCCCACATTTTGGGGTACATGCTGATCTTGGTGAAGCCGGGTATGGTGTTGATTTCGTTGACCAGCACTCGACCGTTCGCCTGGACAAAAAAATCGACCCTGCCCATACCTTCACAGCATAGCGCTTTGTAGGCGCGCAGCGCGGTTTCGCGCACTTTTTTGACGACCGCTTTTGGTAGCTGGGCGGGAATCTCCAGACGAGCGCCGTTGTCGTCGAGGTATTTGGCATCGTAGGAATAGAAGTCGCGTTTGACGACGATCTCGCCGGGCAGCGAAGCGATCGGCGGGTCGTTGCCGAGCACCGAGCACTCGATCTCACGGCCTTGGATGCATTCCTCGATGACGATTTTGTTGTCGTAGCGAAACGCTTCGTTGACGGCGGCGGCGAATTCTCCTGGCTTGACCACCTTGCTAATGCCCACTGACGAGCCGAGATTGGCTGGTTTGACGAACAGTGGCAGGCCCAGTGCCTTTTTCACCTTGGCGAAGTTGATTTTGTCCGAACGGTTGAAAGCCAAAAATTTTCCGACTGGTACACCGGCGTCGCGCAGCAGGCGCTTCATCACGTCTTTGTCCATGCCGACTGCGGAACCAAGCACACCGGCGCCGACGAACGGCAGGTTGGCGAGCTTAAGCAAGCCTTGAACCGTGCCGTCTTCGCCGAACGGTCCGTGTAGAATCGGGAAGACCACGTCAATTGAACCAAGGGAACCGAGTCCGCCAAAGCCGGCGCCGCTATGAACGCGCACCAATGGCGTTGCGGTGTCGCCGGGCAGCACCGCCGTGGCGTTGTGAGCGTCAGGAAATTTTACCTTCGATTCGCTTTTTCCATGCAGCAGGCGCGCGCCTTCGTCGAGGTGCCAGCGGCCTTGTTTGTCGATGGCGATGGCGACGACTTCATACTTGCGTTTGTCCATCGCCTCGACGATGTTACGCGCGGAGATAAGCGAGATTTCATGCTCGGCGGACTTGCCGCCAAAGAGAATCGCGACTGTCAATTTTTTTTTCATGCAATTTCTTGCGAACAAGGTCGAGGTTGGAGGATCGGAAGGTCGAGGATCGAGGTTGGCGGTTCGAGAATCGATTCTCGAACCGCCATTTTCTATCCTCGGAGGTATGGCATCAGCTTACGACTTATTCAAAGCGGCCGGCGCTTGCTGCTCAATGACCTTTACGACCTTGCCGGGATAAGCTTGTTTGTCGAATTGCAGGACGAAGTATTTGGCTTTCACCGGGTCGCCTTTGTGGTCGAATTCGATGGGCCCGGTCACCCCTCGGAAGCCTTTCAGCTTGCGCACGGCGGTGGCGACGTCGGCGCGCGTCGGTTTCTTGCCGCCGTGGGCTTTGATCCATCCTTCCATCGCTTTGATGCCGACCCAGGTGGCATCGTAGCCGTACAAGCCAAACGCTTCGACATCCTTGCCGAAGCGCTGCTTGAATTTTTTCGCGAAGGCGGCGGTTTCCGGATAGGCATCCGGCGGACCGGCGACGCTGGTGTAATAGCTGCCCACCACTGAGCTGCCGGCGATCTTGGCCATCTCCGCCGAGTCCAAGCCGTCAGGTCCCATGAATTTGGCGTCGACCCCTTTTTCACGCAATTGTTTTAGCAGCAAGCCGCCTTGATGATAGATGCCGCCGAAATAAACCAGCGCGGGATGTCTTGCTTTGAGCGGGTTGATCATCGGCGAAAAGTTGGCGCGTTCTTCGGTTCCTTCAAAGCCCAAGATTTTAATCCCGAGCTTTTTCGCCTCATTGCGGAAGTTCTCGGCCACGCCTTGGCCGTAGAGCGTCTTGTCGTGGATAATATACACTGATTTTGCTTTCAGCTCCTGAGCGGCAAAGCGCGCCCCCACCGGGCCTTGGACGTCGTCACGGCCGCAGACGCGGTTGACATTGGGATAGCCGCGGTCGGTTATTTCGGTTGCGGTATTCGCCGGTGAGATCATCGTCAGCATGGCGTCTTTGTAGACTTCGGAAGCTGGCAGCGCCACGCCCGAATTAAAATGGCCGATGACCACCAAGACATCGGGGTTGGCGACCATGTTGCGTGCGTTGGCGACGCCGACTTCCGGTTTGGCTTGATCATCTTGCGGCACCAGCTCCAAATCGTAACCGAGCGCTTTGAAAGTTTTCACCGCTTCCTCGATCGCGAGCTGCGCGCTGAGCTTGATGTGCTCGCCCAGCGCAGCCTGCTCGCCCGAGAGCGGCGCCTGCACGGCGATCTTGATCTTGCCTTTCTGCGCCCAGGACGTGCTTGGCAGAGCCGCGATCGCGGCCAATAGAAAAGCCCAGGACAATTGTTTCAACACGCAAGTATCTCCTTAGGTTGGAATAGCGTTACGATACCAAATAGTCTGCGAGGGCGCTAGAGATTTCATGTTAACCACGTCGCTTTAGGCCGGAATATTTCGTTACGTCTTTAAGATCACCCCAGCGCTCGGTTTATCCGCCGGTCGAACCCGCCGCAATGCCGCCGAAGGTCAGCGCGTGCGGGTCTAACAAGCGGTCGAGATCGGCTCGCGACAGCGATGTATGGTCCGCCGCCACGTCTTTGATTCGGCGCCCCTCGGCGTAGGCCTGTTTGGCAATCTGCGCTGCTTTTTCATAGCCAATGAGTGGATTGAGCGCCGTCACTAAGACGGGACTCTTCTCGGCCAGGGCGGCAATCTGCTCTCGATTCACGGTGAAGCCGCTAACCGCTTTGTCCGCCAACAGTCGGCTGGCATTGGCCAGGATGTGGACGCTTTGCAGCACATTGTGCGCGATTACCGGCAGCATCGCTAGGAGCTCGAAGTTGCCGCGGCTCGCGGCGACGGCGACGGCCGCGTCGTTGCCGATCACCTGGGCCGCCACCATCATGACCGACTCGGGTATGACAGGGTTGATCTTGCCGGGCATGATGGAGCTGCCAGGTTGCAGCGCCGGTAACGCGATCTCGCCGAGTCCCGCTTGCGGTCCGGAATTCATCCAGCGCAGATCGTTGGCGATTTTCATTAACCCGAGGGCCAGAGTTCTTAATTGACCGCTCAATTCGACGGCGGTGTCTTGGCTGGATTGGGCCGCGAAGTGATTGGCGCTCTCGACGAAGGTGACGCCGGTCATGAGCGAAATGCGCGCCGCCACGCGCGCGCCAAATTCGGGATGAGCATTGATACCAGTGCCAACCGCCGTGCCGCCGAGCGCGAGCTCGCTCAGTCGCGGCAGCGTCGCCGTCAGGCGATCGGTGGACTGGCGTATCTGCGCCGCCCAGCCGCCGATCTGTTGGCCGAGCCGGATCGGCATTGCGTCCATCAGATGGGTGCGCCCGGTTTTGACCACGTCGTCGTTTTCTTGCGCTCTGCGCAACAGCTCATCGTGTAAGTGATGCAGCGACGGCAGGAGCTTTTCCTGCAATTCCATCATTGCGGCGATGTGGATCGCCGCAGGAATCACATCGTTGGATGACTGGCACAGGTTGACGTGGTCATTGGGATGAACGGCTAGCACGCCAGCGATTTGTTGGGCGCGGGTGGCGATCACTTCGTTGGCGTTCATGTTGGTCGAGGTACCTGAGCCGGTTTGAAAAATGTCGACGGGAAAATGCTCGTCATGCCGGCCGTCGGCAACTTCCGCCGCCGCGTGCTCAAGCGCCGCTGCCAACGTCGCATCCAGCAGCCCTAACTCGGCGTTGACCGCCGCCGCCGCCGACTTGATGATCCCCAGGGCGCGAATGAACGAACGGCCAAAGCGCAGGCCGCTCACCGGAAAATTTTCGATCGCGCGCTGGGTTTGCGCCCCGAACAGCGCGTTTGCCGGCACCCTCACTTCGCCGAGGCTGTCTTTTTCGATCCGAACGGATTGGTTACTCATAAGCCTTGCTCCTTTCTCAATCGAGCGGTCTAAGCCGCTTTGGTTATCCTATCACATGTCATGCCGGTCAACTTGCTTAGGATCCCTGGCATTGGCCCGTAAAGATCGGTAGCGAGCTCGCTCATGAGCCGCGACTGCTAAGCCGCAGCGAACTCGACTGGAGAGATAGGCTGGGAGACGAGCAGGGTGCTGCTCTGTGGGCAACCCATGCAGATAGGCCCCTGTTGCGGGACCACGTGCAAATCATTTGCTCCCATCGAACTTGTGCCGGCGGGAACGGCTGATGTAGAATCGGTTACATGAACGCAAACCAGAAAAAAGTCGTACAAGAAGCGCTGCGTCTGCCCGCCGAAGCGCGCGCGGCGCTGGCCGGTCGTCTACTGGAAAGTCTAGATGGTCCGGTGGACAAGGATGCGGCAGCGGCGTGGAGTAAAGAGATCGCCCACCGCATCGACGATCTAAATAAGGGGAACGTGAAGACCGTGCCGTGGTCAGTCGCGCGTCGGCAAATTGTTGGACGATCCGGTGGCTCGTCCAAACGTTGAGCTTCACCCCACGCCACCGCGGAAGCTAGGGCCGCCTTTCTCTGGTACTTCGAGCGCAATCCGTCCGCCGCAAACGCTTTCATCGCCGAGCTTGATCAAGCGGTCCGTGCAATCCGCAACGCTCCCGAGCGCTGGCCGCGGCATCTGCATAGCACGAGAAAATTTCTTCTTCGGCGCTTTCCCTACTCCGTGATCTACCGCGTCACAGACGCAGCCATTCTAGTCGTCGCCATGGCCCATCAACGCCGCCGCCCTGGTTATTGAAAACCCCGACAATTCTAGATCCACGTGGTCTAGATGAATTGTTGCACGGTTGAATCGATCCTCATTCTACAATTCAAAATCCTCCGCTATCGGCTCGCATCGCGTGCCTCTCCTGCGTCCGTGTTGCCTTTTTCATTTTTACTTTTGCCTTATCGAATCACCCGATCCGCCCGCACCAATACGTTCGGTGGCACTGTCAGGCCGATTTGCTTGGCGGTTTTCAGATTGACAATAAACTCAAACTTCATCGGCTGCTCGATCGGCAGGTCGGCCGGTTTCCTTCCCTTCAGGATCTTGTCCACGTAACTAGCCGCGCGACGGGACAAGTCGGATCGGTTGGGCCCGTAGCTCATCAGACAGCCGTCCTCGGTCCAATGCGGAGCGTCGCAGATTGACGGCAGTCGATTTTTGGCAGCCAGCTCAAAGAGCTGTTTTCGGTGATTACCGAGGAAGGACCCCTGGATGATTATCAGCGCGCCAGCGCGTTCCTTTCTCATCGCCGCAAAGGCATTTTGAAACTCGTCAGATGATTGCACCGGTAACGACTGTAACTTCACCTTCATGGCCTGAGCTACGATTTCCGTCTCTTTGACCTCTTTTTCATCGTTTGGATTGCGATGCCATATGATGGCCACCCGCGACGCCTTAGGAACGGCCTCCTTAAGGATCTCCAATCGTTTACCGCTAAGGTCTGGTGAGATCGCGGTCAACCCAGTGATGTTACCGCCCGGTCGTGCGAGGCTAGCGGCTAGACCTGCTCCAACGATATCCCCTGCGGTCGTAACAACGATCGGAATGGCGGTAGTTGCCTGCTTCGCCGCTTTGGTCGCTACAGTACTCGTCGTTACGATCACCGCCACCTCTAGCCGAACCAATTCCGCGGCCAGCTCGGGGAGACGCTCCGACTTTCCCTCTGCAAAGCGGTATATGATCTCGATATTCTTTCCCTCAACGTAGCCCAGATCACGTAGACCCTTACGAAAGGCCTCTATGTTGCCACGGATTGAAGAAGAGGAGCCGGCAATCAACCAGCCTAGCCGCGGGATATTCTTTGGCTGCTGCGCCTCGGCAAATTGGCCATAGGTAAATAAAAAAGGTTATTGATTACCGGCTTCGCCGGCATTGTTGAGTGAGACATTCGGAGGGACAGTGGCACAGAGTCGCTGTTGGACGCGTCGGTGGAGGGGAAAGACGAAGACCCGTTTCAGCGTACCGAGTGCTTTGTGGTGACGATCCATTCTTCCTCTGCCGGTGGTTTGTCCCAA